>Ga0272444_10001829_pt1 | contig 20101 bp, 11 predicted proteins | sample SSMForm13_FD_201033 | JGI IMG/M metagenome (GOLD analysis project Ga0272444, IMG submission 201033) | Marine sediment archaeal communities from Little Sippewissett salt marsh, Falmouth, MA, United States - SSM-Form-13 | ecosystem: Environmental > Aquatic > Marine > Wetlands > Sediment ... | reverse complement strand
TATCAAGGGCGTCGATGAGGTCGTCCAGGTCGTCGCCGGCGGCGCCGGGCCGATCGGCGTCAGCCGAAGCTCGGCCCGTCTCCGCGGGCTCGCGTCGCTCGTCGGACCCGGCAATCGTCGCGTCGGCATGGTAGTGCGGAAACATGATCGCCCCGGCCGGGCAAACCCGGGCGCACGCCGGACAGCCGGGTTTGCAGTTGTCGGGCTGCGACGCGACAACGCGACCGGCCTCGTCCAGCGAGAAGGCGCCGAACAGGCAGAAGTCCATGCACTGCCTGCACCCCGCGCAGCAGTCATAGTCCAGCACGGGGTACCAGCGCGGCGGGACGTCGGCGAAGAGGTCCTCCACCGCCGCGCCGCCTGAAGCGTCACCGGCGGCGCCCGACAGGTCGGCGAGGGCGGCCGCGCACTCGTCGGCAGACTCGAACTGCCGCAGGTCAATCGCCGTCACCTTCTCCGCCTCAGCACAACCGAGCGCCGCAAGCGTCCATCGCGTCGCCCGGGGATAGAGCCACGCGGCGACGATCGCCATCCGGTCACCCCCGTCGCGCACCAACTCGGCCAGGCGCGTTGCGGCGGCGTCCGACGGGCGGAGGTTGTAGACGTGCGGCACGACCAGCACCGGGCCCGCGGCGACCCGCTTCAGCCGATCAATCACGGCGTCCTCCAACGCCCGCCGACCGCCGTCGTCCTCGGGGGATCGAGACACCACGATGGGAACCTGAGAAGCCACCTGGGAAGACTCCTTTCTGGACGCAGATCATGGCCACGCCTTTCGACCCCTCGACGGGCTCGGGAACTGCGTCAAGCGTGGCACTGCCACCCCCGGAATGGGGGGCACACAGGGAAGCCGCGCCGCACACCCACGCCGGCCTCGGTGACCGTGCCTTGCCGGATGAATTGTAGGCTGCGGGGCGCACCAGTCAACGGCCTCATGTCACCGGGCACCCGGGCGGCATGAAAACCGTTGCTCCCGGACCGCATTCACGGTAGCTTAAACGTCTTGGCCGCCGCAGTGGGGCGGCCCGAATATGCTGGAATAGAAGACGGACGCGTCACCAGGAAAGGGGAAGACTATGGTGATCGACCTGTATCAGCCCAGTGTGCTGGTGGTCCTGCTGGCAGGGCTCGCGCTTGCGCTCGGCTGCTCGACGCCTTCGGGCGCGGCGACGTCGAAGAGCGGCATCCTCTGGCACGAGGGCGAGCAATTCGCCTCGGCGACTGACCAGTCGGAGAAGCAGTGGGACCACCGGACGCCTGCCAGCGGGGGCAAAGCCCTCTACGGCGGCACCCTAGACGACAAGGACCGCGAGGTCACCTGGAAGGTGAACCTAGGCGGCGACATCGACGAGGCGCAGATCATCTTCCGGTACGCGCGGCTCCATTGGCGCGACACGATGGTCCCGGCCTCGATGAAAGTGTCGCTGTCGGGCCCGGTCAACACCGCCGCCGAGATCAAGTTCCCGAACACCAGCGGCTGGGGCCGCGCGCCGCAGGAGTACGGCCTGGCGTCGGCCACGCTGGGAAAACTCGCCAGGGGAGCCTATACCGTCAAGCTGACCTCGCTGACCGGCAACAACAGCATCACGGTCGACGGTTTCTTCATCGCGCCGCAAGGTTTCAAGGTAACCGCGGACGAGCTGGCGGGCCTCCGCACGATCGAGATCACGTCCAACGGTTACGTGGGCATTCGCTCGGCAGCGATCATCCGTCAGGATCAGGAGCCGTTCGTTTGGGTGGCCGCCGAGAGCTTCTCCGGCGAGGCCCGTTCCCCGAAGGCGGCGCTCTATCCTCCGGCGGAGCGCGTGATGCTGATGAAGCAGATGCGGCCGATGAAAGAGTTCAAGCCCGGCGTGGCGGTGATGGGCAAGCCGGTGGCGCTCCGCGTCGCCGACGAGGCGAAGGTGGCACAGTACGGATTCTCGTCTTGGAAGTACACGCTGCCGAAACTGCCGGACGGCGAGTATACCGTGACGCTCACCGGCGAGGCCCCCCAGGCTAAGCTGGCGGGCCCGCTGATGCTGGCCGGCGAGCTTCTGGGGTCGCTCCCGGCGCGGCTCGCGAAGCTGGCGGCGTTCGCCGGGCGGGACAACCTCGGCGAGGACGTCAATGCAGCGGTCTGCCTGACCGACGTCGAGCACATCATCGAGTACCTGAAAACCAACGCGGCGCAGCTCACGGGTGAGCAGAAGGCGGATGAGAACCCGTGGGCCAAGGGCCTGGCGTTTCACGAGGGAGCCGCCGCCACGTCACCCGTGGTGGCCAACATGCGGCGGGCCCTGGAGCAGGCCGAGGCGACCGTGGCCCGCGTCGAGGCACACAAGCCGCCCTACGAGGCGGCAACGGGCGACCTGCGCCGGGCGTTCAAGTCGGCCAAGGACGGCCGGCTGAACCTGTACCGCATGTACGTGCCCACGAGCTACGCCAAGGCTGACACGGTGCCGATGATCCTGTTCCTGCACGGCGGGGGCGGCAACGAGAACTACTGGCCCGACATGGAGGACGGCCGGATCCTCAAGCATCTGGAGCAGCGCGGCTACCTGGCGGTCATGCCCGCCTGGCACAGCCGGCGCTACGGGGCCCACTGGCGCGACGACATGATGCAACTGGTAAACCTGGCGCGCACGGAGTGGCCGAAGATCGATCCGAAACGACTCTACGTCACCGGCATCTCGATGGGCGGGTTCGGCACGTACGCGATGACGACAACGTACCCGGACGTGTTTGCGGCCGCGTGCTGCGTCTCGGGCACCGGCAAGCTGAACCTGGCCGAGAAGCTCAAAGACGTGCCGCTGCTGATCTTCCAGGGCGGGTCCGACACCGTGGTCCCGCCGGCCGGGGCCAGGCGCGTCGCCGCCCGAATGAAGGAACTCGGCTACGCCCATAAGCTGCACGTCTTCCCGACGTACGGCCACGGGTACCACGCCGACGAGTACATGACACTGACGCTCGACTGGTTCGGCAAGTACACGAAGAAATGATCGCGGCCGCCGCACGCCGGACGGGAAACGACACGGGCGATCCTATAGAGGGGCCGCCCGAATCTTGCGCTCGGGAGACGACTTCAGGCAGTTGGCCGCCCGGCCTTCACCGATCGGACATCACAGACACGGCGTGTCACCGGGACCGCTTTCCTCCAGGATGGCCAGCACGTCGTCGAGCCGCGCAATAGCCAGGCAGGTATGGCTGTCGGCCGCACCGTAATACATCCACAACTCGTCGCCCCGCAGGAGCAGGCCCGAGGGGAAAACAACGTTGGGAACCAAGCCGCTCAGCTCATAGGGTTCCTCCGCCTGGAAAATCCATTCGCGAGCCCGGGCGATGACCTTGTGCGGCTTGTCGCGGTCAAGCATCGCCGCACCGGCCCGATAGACGTAGTGGCCGCCGTAGGCCTTGACGCCATGGTAGATGAGCAGCCATCCGTGCCGGGTCAGGACGGGCGGCGGCCCGGCGCCGACCTTGGCGGCATCCCAGGCCGGTCCCCCGCCTTCGGGCAGGACACAATGCGGCTCGCCCCAGTGGATCAGGTCCGGCGAATAGGCCGACCAGATGTGCTCCATGCCGCCGGCGTCCGGGCGGTGCAGCACAGCCCACCGGCCATCGAAACGCGTGGGAAACAGCACGGCGTCCTTGTTGTTCGGCGAGAAGATCAGGCCCACCCGCTCGGCCGTAACCAGGTCGTCGCTTCGGGCCAGGGCCACCGCCGCTCCGGCAGGCGAGTAGGCCGTGTAGGTGATGTACCACCGCTTCTCGTCGGCCAGGTAAACCACACGAGCGTCCTCACAGCCGTACTGCTCATAGCGCCAGCGCTCTAGGCCGTAGCGCAGGATCGGCTCGGGCTCAATGTCCCAACCGGCCAGACCGCTCTTGCTGCGCGCCACGTGGATGTTGCTGTACCCCGCTCGATCGGCCACGCGCAGCAGCAGGACGACGTCGCCGTTCTGTTCCGTGGCCCCGGGATTCATGACCGCCGCAGCCGGGAATGGCAGATCGTGCGTTGAGATCAGAGGGTTGTTGCCCGAACGCTCGAAAATATCCGTCTTCACCGTCGCGACCTCGCTTTCGTTGTCCGGCTAACGGACAGGCCTGACTCGCAGCGACACCGACGGCCGGCACGCCTCGCGCAGCCGCGGACACCATACACAACTATGGGAAAGCCAGGAACGTGTCAACAGGGCAATCGGGCCCCGTCGGCAACCGGACCCGGTGTCGTTCGCGGCAACCACTCAATGCCGGACGGCAGCGGTGGCCTCAATCTCGAAGAGCAGATCATCCCGGCAGACGTCGGCAATGGCGGTGACGCGCGGCCAGGACAGGTCGCCCCACTGGGCATTGAAACGCTCCTCGACGTCGGGTGTCTTGCAGTAGGCGATAGCCTGAAGCACGTCCTCGTCGCGGCAGCCGACCTCATCGAGAATGGCCCGGACGTTGTTAAGGGTCGCCTCGATCTGCGCAGCGGCGTCGCCGGCGTGGACCGTGGCCCCGGAGGCGTCGATCGACGCGGTACCTGAGATGAAGAGAGTTTTGCCAGCCGGCATGATCGCCCGTGCGGCCCGCGAGAAGGCCGAGCCATAGTCGAAAGCGGGCTGCTGGTGGCCGCCGGCAAGATGAAACGCCACCGATTCCTCTCCGCCGACGACGGCGATCAGGTCCATGGCACACGCCGCGCCGGCGGGTTTGACGCCGATGCCCGTGCTGGCCGGCAGGCGAACCACGCCGGCCCGACCGTCGATCAGCCCATGCTCCGAGAAGAACCGGGTCCTCACGTCGTTGAAGTCGTCGTACCAGGCGAGGATGTCGCCGAGCCACATCCATGTGCGGGCCACGGCCCCAATGCCGCCGGCTCCGTCGTCGAGAATCTGCAGGGCTTTCTCGAGCATGCACCGGACCTGGTCGGGTGGCGCCCCGGCCTCCGGCGCCGCCAATCCCGACAGACCGAGGAACACCCGGTCGTCAACGCGCAGGATGCGACCGCAGGCCGATCCCTCCAGGCGCACCGGCTCCGGCGAGGACGCAGCACGGACGGCGTGGACCTGAATGCCCGCGATCTTGCCGGACGCTTCCTCCGGCACGATGAGCTTGACCGGAGGGACCCCATCGTCGAGGTCGCCGTAGGCCTCGGCGCGTATGGCCATGATGGCCCCGAAGGTCTCGTCGGCCGCAAACACCCGTTCCTGGAAAGGCTTGGCCCCGGTCGAGCGCAGGACGTCACGGATACCGGCGAACATCTGCCGGGCCTCAGCCTCGAGCGGCACGCTGGTCCGCGGGATCGCCGTGATGTAAACCTCCGCCGCCCGGTCGGATTCAATGGTTCGAGTTTCGATCTGCACGGGTTCGACCATCAGACAACCTTGCCTCCAGCCATGTCAGCCTGCTCGCACATCCGTTCGCCGGACGGCCCCCCGGCAGTAGTGAAGTGACGCATTCTAGCCTCTAACCATCATTCTGGCAATCGGCCGCTCGGGGCTTTCTACAGCGAATCGCCCGGGAGGAACCATGGCGCCTGTGGTCTGCCTGTCCGGCACATGGGCCGGGCAGAAGCAAACCCGCTGCGCATTGGGGTTCACATCGGCATACACAACTGCTATAGTGCAGCGTGTTCAGAAATGTTGGCGTCATTCGGGGCACGGGCATGCGGCTGTCGATTCGCACGCGAATGCTGCTGGCGACCAATCTGCTCGTGGCGGGCATCGGAGTGGTCGTCGGTTGGGTGGGCATCGAGGTGGCCGGCCGCGAAATCGAACGCAGGCTGGTCGACGAGGCGGTCGTCAAGGCTGCCCAACTGATCCATCAGACCAATCTGCCTCGCGCGTCGGACGACCTGCTGGTCAGGATTGGCGGGATTCTCGGAGCCAAGGCCGCCAGCGGGCCCGCGGACTTCCCCGAGATTGCCGCCGGCGGCCTGTCCACCGGAGAGCGCCGAGAACTGTCCGGCCAGCTTTCGGGCGGCCAATTGCCCCTGCGCGTCGTCCTGGGCAACCAGGGCTATCGTTTGGGCTCGAGCCTCATGCCGGCGCAGGCGGGGCGGCCGGACCAGAGGGCGATGCGGCTCTACCTGCTGGTGCCGGAGAACCGCATCATCGAAGCCAAGAAGGGAGTCGCACGGACCATCGTCCTGCTGACCCTGGCGGCGGTGGCAGTGGCTACGCTGGTCGCCGTCTGGATCTCGCAGACCATCACCCGGCCGGTCCGGCAACTGGCCCGCCAGATGGACCGCCTGTCGAAAGCGGCCGCCGACGTGGACCTGAATGCCCTCCTGGCATCACAGGAACACTCCGCGCGGCGCGGACCGGTGGAGATCGTCCGCCTGGCGGCATCCTATGACGAACTCATGGCGCAACTCACTGAAGCCCGCGCAAAGCTCGCGCAGTCGACCCGCATGGCCACGCTGGGCCAGTTCTCGGCGACGATGGCCCACGAGTTGCGCAATCCCTTGAGCGGCATCAAAATGAACGCACGCGTCCTGGCGGACGAACTCCGCCGCGTCAACGTCAGCGACATGAGTCTCGACCTGATCCTGCGCGAGATTGACCGCATGGACCTCCACCTCCAGGAGCTTCTGTCGCTGGCGGTCGAGGGCGGCCAACCGGCCGGGTCGCAGCAAGACGAGGACGCAGGGCGCCGCGCAGTTCGCCTCGACGAACTGGCACACTCGGTCGTATCTCTGTTGGCCGGACGCTGCGAGCAGGCGAGCATCGGCATCGAATGCGAGTTCCCCCCGGAGGCACTCGGCGTTCGAGCCCAGGGCGAGCGCATCCGCCAGGTGATACTCAACCTGATGCTCAACGCCATCGAGGCGATGCCCTCGGGCGGCACGGTGCGGCTGAGCGCCGCGACGCGCCCGGAGCGGAGGGTCAGGTTCTCCGTCGCGGACACCGGGGGCGGCGTTCACGTCCCGGAGGGCGTCGACATCTTCGAGCCGTTCGCCACCGGCAAAGCGGGCGGCACAGGACTCGGCCTGCACGTGTGCCGCAAGATTGTCGAGCAGCACGGGGGCACGATCGGCTACGAGTCGTCCGACCATGGCAGCACGTTCTGGTTCGACCTGCCGGGAGCCCAGTGATGGCCAAGCGTATCAAGATCCTGGTGATCGACGACGAGGAATCCATTCGCTTCGCCTTCGGCCGCTACTTCGAGGGCCGCGACTGTGACGTGGCCGTCGCCGCGTCCGCCCGCGACGGCCTGGAACGCTACCGCGCGTTCGGCCCCGACGTGGTGTTCCTGGACGTGCGACTCGGCGATGCGAGCGGGCTCGACGTGCTGAACCAGATCCGCGAGGACGATTCCGACGCCGCGGTCATCGTCATTACCGCCTACAGCTCACTGGAGACGGTGGCTCGCGCGATGCGGAGCAAGGCGTTCGACTTTCTGGTCAAGCCGCTGGACCTGGATCGCGCGGCGGAGTTGGTGTCGCAGGTCATGGCCTGCCGCGCCGCCGCGGCCGCCGCGGGCGGTCTGGGCCAGGGCGAGGCGGACACCGCGCAGCCCCGGCTGGTGGGCACCACTGCGGCCATGCAGGAAGTCTACAAGAGCATCGGCAAGGCCGCCCTGACGGACGCGACAGTGCTGATTCTCGGGGCCACGGGAACCGGCAAGGAAGTCGTGGCCCGAGCCATCCACGAGCACAGCGCCCGCCGCGAGAGGCCTTTCGTGGCCGTCAACTGTGGGGCCCTGCCGGAGAACCTGGTTGAGAGCGAACTGTTCGGCTACGTTCGCGGCGCGTTCACCGGCGCCGACGGCGACAAGCCGGGGCGATTCGAGTCGGCCGGCGGCGGAACGCTGTTCCTCGACGAGGTCGGCGAACTGCCCGCTGCGGCACAGGTGAAGCTGCTGCGATTCCTCGACACGCACACCGTGGAGCGGCTGGGGTCGGTCAAGGCCACCGAACTCGATGTCCGGATCATTGCGGCGACCAACCGCGAGTTGTCCGAAGCCATCAGCCGGGGCCTGTTCCGCGACGACCTGTTCTACCGGCTGGCGGTCATTCAGATTGCGCTTCCGCCGCTGGCGGCTCGCGCGGAGGATATCCTGCCGCTGGCCCGGCACTTCCTGGCCCTTCTGGCGCCGCCGGGCGAGGCCGCGCCGCCGATCACGCAGGAGGCGGCCGCGGTCATGGCGCGGCACACGTGGCCGGGCAATGTGCGCGAACTCCGAAACGCCATCGAACACGCCAGGACCGTCTCCGGCGGCGGGCCGATCCTGCCGGTCCACCTGCCGGACGCCGTCCGACGGACCACCATCCCGAACACCAGCGCCGACAACCTCAGTCGGGCGATGGAGGAATACCTGTCACACTTCGCGAACGCCGCCGGCGATCTTCATCGGGCGGCCCTCGAACCGCTGGAGCGAGCCCTCCTGAAGCGGGTGCTGGCCGAGGCCGGCGGTAACCAGTCGGAGGCGGCCGCACGGCTGGGGGTGCACCGCAACACCCTGCGCAACAAGATTCGGCAATTCGGCCTTGATGCGGACGATGCACAGTAACTGCGCTGCATTGAACACCCACTGTGCACCGCCACGACGACGGTGATTCTGCTCCTCCCACACCGCCTGCCCAAGGTGCCGCCACACCGCGTCTTGAGCCATGGCCCCCGAAAGCAGTTCCGACCGGCATGCCATTTGCACAGGTACGGCAAAGGTGAGCCCGGCGACACCTGTGCGCCAACCATGGAGCCCCAGCACGATGGATTTCGACAGGAGGACACCGATGACCCGCCAGGCACGCCCTGCCGCCCTGTGGATTGCCGCAATCGTCGCCTCGGTGATCGCCTGCCAAGCGGCAGAAGCTCTTGCCGAGGATGACAGCCCCGGCGAACCGGCCGCCGCCGTCAGCACTGCCGACCAGGCCGGGAAGACAGACGAGGACGTCGAAGCCACCACCGGGGAAGCGACGTCGGCCGCAGACAAGGCACGCGAACGCATGGTCGACGAGATCCTGGTGACAGCACTCAGGGAGGTCACCTCCTGGTTCGATACGCCGAACACGGCCCACACTATCACCGGACAGGACATCCGGCGGCGGAAGATGTCGCGCACGCTGCCGGAGGCCCTCAGCGAGACCCCGGGCGTGATGCTCCAGAAGACGGCCCACGGGCACGGGTCGCCCTACATCCGCGGGTTCACCAGCTTCCGGACCCTGATGATGATCGACGGCGTGCGGTTGAACAACTCGGTGTTTCGCGACGGGCCAAACCAGTACTGGAACACGGTGGACCCGCTGACCGTCAGCCGGCTGGAAGTCGTCAAGGGACCCAGTTCGGTGCTCTACGGCAGCGACGCCATCGGCGGCACGGTCAACGCCATCACGCGCCGCCCCGACGACCGTGAGCCGGGCCGCCAATGGGAACGCCGACTGTACTACCGGTACTCCACGGCGGAGAACTCGCAGACCGTCCGGGGCGAGGTGAGCGGCAGCATCGGGGACCGCCTCGGCGTCCTGTTGGGCACCTCGTTCAAGTACTTCGGCAACCTGGACGGCGGCAAGGAGGTGAACCGACAGAGCAAGACCGGTTACCAGGACTGGGACGGCGACATCAAGCTCGAGTATCTCCTGGACCCCGACCGGCGGCTGGTGTTCTACCATTCGCGCGTCGATCAGGACGACATCTGGCGATCGCACAAGACCGCCTACGGCCTGGGCTGGGAGGGCACGACGGTCGGCAACGAGTGGAAACGCATTCTCGATCAGAATCGCGAGCTGACCTACATTCAGTATCACGCGACCGATCTCGGCGGGGCCGTTGACGCGGTGAGCTGGAACCTCTCGTATCACCGCCAGAGGGAATGGCGGTCGCGTACCCGAAACAACGGGCGCCGCGACAAAATGGGCTTCGACGTCAAGACGCTCGGGGCATGGCTCCAACTGGCCAGCCCCAGCCCCGTCGGCCGCTGGACCTACGGGGTGGAGTACTATTACGACTGGATGAACTCGTTCCGTAAAGACTACAACGCCGACGGCACGCTGCGCCCGGCTCGCATCCAGGGGCCGGTGGCGGACGACGCAACCTACGGAATGTTGGGGGTGTTCATCCAGAACGATCTCCCGGTCACCGACCGGGCGGACCTTATTCTCGGCGGGCGGTACACGCACGTCCGCGCCGACGCCCGTCGGGTCGAAGATCCGGCCACGGGCAACTCGATCAGCATCAAGAACCACTGGGACAGCCTGGTGGGCAGTGCCCGGGCCCAGTACCGACTCGACAGGGACGAACACTGGATGGCCTTCGGCGGCGTCAGCCAGGGCTTCAGGGCCCCTAACCTGTCGGACCTGACTCGGCTGGATACGGCCAGGACCAACGAGATCGAGACCCCGTCGCCCAACCTGGATCCGGAGAAGTTCGTGCAGTATGAGGTCGGGCTCAAGGCCGACTACAGGACCGTCCGCGGACAGGTGGCCCTGTTCCTCACCGACGTGCACGACCTGATCATGCGGACGCCCACCGGAGCCGTCATCGCCGGCGACAACGAGGTCACCAAACAGAATTCCGGCGACGGATGGATCCACGGGTTGGAACTCGACGGCTCGTGGCAACCCCATCCGCAGTGGACCTTCTTCGGCGGGTTCACCTACGTCGACGGCGAAGTGGAAACCTATCCGACCCCCACGGGCATGCACCGCATGGAGCCCCTCGACCGGATCATGCCGCCCACGGGGCACCTGGGACTGAGATGGGACTCGCCGAAGCGGACGTTCTGGGCTGAGGGAGTGGCCACGTTCGCCGGGGCCGCAGACAAGCTCTCAACCCGGGACAAGGCCGACACGCAAAGGATTCCGCCCGACGGCACACCGGGCTACGCCACACTGACCCTTCGCGGCGGGTGGAACGTGAACAAGGACCTGTCGGTCTTCGCCGCCGTGGAGAACGTGACCAACGAGGACTACCGGATTCACGGCTCGGGCGTCAACGAGCCGGGGACGAACCTGGTTGTGGGTCTGGACTGGCGGTTCTAGGCGAACCGACGAAGGCGGAGGCAGGCGGTGCGCAACCGCAGGGCGCTATCAGCAAAGCCAGGGCCACGCTCTGTGCGCCGAGCAGGCACGGTCGGGGGTACGTGGCGCATCGTCCGCCACGCCCCGGCCGTGTCGCTCGCGATGTCGCTCATCGTCCACGCCGGGCTCCTGACCGCCGGGGTGACCTGCCTGGCGTTGCGCCCCGCCGACCGGCCTCCAAGCGTCCTCATGACAAAGGGCGAGAGCGCGGCGGTCAAAGTGACCCTGGTCCGACCGGAGTTCCGGACGGTCCGACCACCAAAGCCCCTGCCCCCCTTAGAGCAAGTGGCCGAACATGCGCCGGTCCCGGCGGTTGCCGTCGCGGTGCCGAGGCCGCCCGAACCCCCGCCGCCCAGCGAACCACCCATGGACCACCTGGCGATGATGTCGCTGCCTCCCGAGGTGGACCTGGCTCCTGCCCCACCTGAGCCGGCTCAGGAACCGGCGCCCACCGCCGTGCTGCCGGAACCATCCGCGGAGCGGCGCAGGGATGCCCAGCCGCCGAAGAACGTCGAGCCCGTGCCCCCCACGGCCGCGCCAGTCGAACCTGTGCCCAAGCCGCCGGCGCTTCCCGCGGCCCCCAAGCCGCATCCACCGGCCAAGCCGGGAGTCAGCCGCGGTGTCAAGATCCTGCACCTGCCGACGCCGCGCTACCCGCCGTCGTGCCGGCGTCGCGGCCAGGAAGGCCTGGTCGTTCTCGAAGTGGAGGTCCTGGCGGACGGCTCCGCAGGATGTATCACCGTGTGCCGCCACGCCGAGGCGCCGGCGCTCGACCAGGCGGCGGTCACGGGGATTCGCCGGGCCAAGTTCCTGCCGGCTCTTCGGAACGGCAGACCGGTCGCGGCGACCATCCTCATCCCCGTGCGGTTCGAACTCCGCTAGCGCCGGGCCCGCTGCCCGGGGAACGTCACGGTCGCGGCCACGCCGAAGAAGACGGGGCTGCGGCGCAATAGCCCTATGACGACCGCCATCGGCAGCGATGATGTCAGGAGCAGGTCTTCCGCATTGGATGTCTCAGCGCTCAGTACGCCGAGTGTGGATCAGCCAGTAGCAGTACTCGAAGTAACTGCCCGTAAGCGATGCCATGGCGGTCCTGCGGGCGTACGGATTCGTCGACCGGCAGAGCGTGACGAAGTGCTCGAACCGCTCAGTGGCGGCCGCGCTGATCTCTCGCCCACCGAGGTCAACCTTCGCGCCGCCCTGGTTGTAGTGCACCAGGAGGGCTTCCTCATAGAGCCGCGGAATGCCCTGGTAGTCGAAATCGTCCAGGCGGTGCAGGTTCTCGGCAACCTTGCCCACTTGCCCCGTCAGGAGGTAGAAGGCCATCAGGTACTCAAAGGCCATGCGGTTGTTCCTGTTGTCCTTCAACAGGGCGGTCAGCAGGCGTTCCTCGGACCATCGGCTGGTCGCGACATCCGACGTGGGCATCCAGGTCCGCAAACGCCGTACCTCGTCGTCGGCCGAGCACTGCGGATCGGCATCGAGCCGTCGCAGGCAATTCCCGGCCCACGTTTCGCCCTCGATGTCGCTTCGGAGCGCGACGAAGTGTCGTAGGAAGACGCGTGCCGCTTCGGGCTGGCCCTTGACGATGTTGATTCTCGCCAGCATCCGGAAGACCCACGGATAGTCACCGGCGAGCTGGAGGAATTCGTGCGCCCAGTGTTCCGCGTCGTTCAACCGCCCCAGTTCATAGTACGTGCCGACGATTCCCGCGCACATAACCCCTTGGGAAGCGGGATCGGCCTGCTCCATGGGCCGCTCCAACAACAATGACTCGGCATGTTGCGGGTAGAGAAACATGTCGTACGGCAGTCGGCCGGTGTGATACAGGGCCCGGTTCACGTCATGGGCCACGACGAGGTTGTGCCGCTCGACCGGCAGCCGGCGTGCCGCGCTCAACACCTGCATCCACATGCCGCGCTGGAAACAGTAGTCCACCTGCAACAGAAGTTTCCGGTCCTCCCGGAAGAGCGAGCCGATCACCCCCGCCGCCACGGCGAGCAGGAGCAGTGTTTGCAGCAACCACCGGACCGCCGGCTTGCGGAGCCAGCGGACCTGCTCCGAGCTGTGCGGCCCGGCGTGGCCGTCCCGCGCAGCTTTGCGGCGCGCCGATCGGTTTTTTCGTGCCCCCCGCTTCACTGTGGCAGGCGGCATGGAATGCCGCGGCCCGGAACGGGTGTCTCGATAGGCCCGCACGCCGCCGCGAGCCGACGCCCCGGACACCGCAACGAAGACATAGAACGCCGCGATAACAACGGCAACGCCGGTGAAGGTTACCCGGCCGCCGGCACGGAAAACCCGGCCGATGCCCTCCCAGCGGTCCATGGCTTCCCGCAGGCCCGCCCAGACGGGACCGCCGACGTCCAACGCGACCGCCACACACCCGACGGCCACTGCTGCACCCAGACAGACCAGCGCTGCGACCCTGCGCCGGCGGCGGAACTCCGCGATGCCGCAGAAGAGCGTGACACTCAGCGCGGGGGCCCAGCCCGCCACCCAGTAGACGGCGGCCGCCAGGGCAACCTGGATTGCCGCGCGGTGCCACGGGCCTCCTTGCCCGACATGTAGGTAGGCCGTGGCCGCCAACAGCGCGGCCAGCAGGCCAAGGCCGACGACCAACGCGTTGTCGTACTGGTTGACAAGCACGAGCAGGGCTATCGCCGGAATGAAGTACGCCAGCCGCCACCAGCTTCCAGGCTTGGTTTGAACCAGCAGCAACGTGGCCAGGGTGACGGCCAGAAGGAGCGCGGCAATCACCAGCGCACCGGCCCACGGATACACGTACCACTGGAACAGATGCCCTGCCACGTAGGCGACGAACCCGCCGGGACGGGTCAGCAGGTGGACGAAGTGGTCCCAGGTGCGCGAGAAGCCAAGCGTCTCGTCCATCAGCCGGTGGCGAATAAGCCGCGAATCGATGCGCAGGATCACATAGAGGCACACAACGGCAGAGAAGATCACCAAGTGCAGAGGGGTGCCAAGACCGGGCCGGAGCGTACGGCGTTTGGGGACACTCATCCTGTTCCGCCTCCTCGTACAACGCAGGCCCGAAGGCCATCGCCGCGCGAATTCAGTGCATCGGCGGGGCCTGCGGCCCTGCGCCGGCCACGGGGCTGGCCCCGGTGACCGCGTCGCTCTTCTGCAGGAGGCCCCCCGAGCGAACCACACGAAGAACGTCCTGCTCCGACAGAGCAATGGCGGCGGTAATCAGTTCGGGCAACTGGTAGAGCATGATGCAGGAATCGTAGAATGCCGGGTCTTTCTGCGGCAGCACGAACGGTTTCGAGGCGGTCCCGTCTTCGTCGATATGGCTGAAGTAGGCCCGGATGAACTGCCCGTCCTCTCGCTTGCTGCTGAAGACGATCCAGCGGCCGTTGCTCGACCAGGCGTGCCACGACTCCGACAGGGGGCTGTTGCAGGCCATGCGCTGGTAGCGCCGCGTCTGGAGGTCCACTAAGTAGAGATCGGCGTCGGTCTGGAACGACGGCTGCATGCTGTAGCCGGACATGCAGACGATGGCGAAACGCCCGTCGGGCGATATCCTGGGCTGGGTGATGCTCTTGCCGGTCTCCTCGGCGGACAGGACGGTTTCCAGTTGGCCCCACCGGCCGGTGTCCAGGTCGTAGTGGATTCGCACCAGGTCGTAGCGCACGTCGCGGTAGCGTTCGGGCGGAAGGAGTGTGTCGTCGGTCCAGAGCTTCGGCGCCCTGCAGAAATAGAGGTACTCGCCGTCGGCCGACCAGGCCGGGAACGTCTCCAGGTGGTCCGGGCGGCGGATCGCCGCCGTGGAGGTCAGGGACTTCGAGTCCAACAGGTAGATGGCCATGTCGGAGTTTAGATCGAAGGCGTCGCGGACCTCGGGGCGGGCCGAATGGAATGCCTGACGAACCTTGTTGACGGAGAAGGCGAGCACCCGCCCGCTGGGATGCCAGGACGCGAAGGCCGCCGGAGCCGGGTTGTATGCCGTCCGCGTATCGATCTTCGTGAGTTCGCCGTCGCGCAGCAGGAGCATTCCACCCCCGGGACCGCGGACGTGCAGGATCATCACGTCGGCCCGGTTCCTGTTGAACGTGTGGCAGTTGGCACATCCGCGCTGCGTCCCGTCGACGTCCTCATTGAAGAACAACTGGGTCTCGTCGTAGGTCTCGATGTTGCGCTGGTAGATGCCCACCGGGCCCCAGTAGTTGTAGAGGGGCTTGATCTTGCGGTAGGCCAGGTGACTGTCGATGGGCTCGCGGGCGACGCTGTTGGCCACGGTCTCGAACTTGCGCCACTGTCCGTCAGCGGCCCTGGCGAACACCTCAAGCCGGAGTTCCTCACCGCGATTGGCGGCTAGAAGCCGTTTCCACGGCTCAGGCGGAATGACAATCTTTGCCGATCTGCCGGAGATCTCGATGCCCTCGCCCCGGGCTGACCGTATCCTGACAACGTACGCCGAGCCGGGTTCGTCGATGACGAAATTCAGCGGGGCGATGTTGTGGGGGATGACGATGCCGGAGTAGTCGGGCCGCATCCGAGCGGAGCTTCCCGCCTCTTCCCATTGCCCGACGGTCACGGGCCGGCCGCGCAGGCTCAGGAGCAGCGCCACCACCACCACGGCCGACAGGCACACCGGGACCAACCACAGCAGGTGTTTTCTCATTTGCCTTCCCTCGCAGCATTGATCACGTAGTCGATGGTATAGCAGAAATAATAGAAGTAGGTATTCCCGTACCGTTCCGCCAGACTCTGCCAGGCGGCGGCCTCGCTCATGCCGGCGCTGCGGCGCTCAGCCATCAGCCGATCCAACTCCCGGAACCTGAGAACCGTCTCCTTGCTGATCTGCCTGCCGTGGAGGTCGATCTTCTGTCCGGTCGCAGCGGCATACAGGACGACGGCTTCCCCATAGTGACCGGGGATGCCCTGGTAGTCGAAATCGTCCAGGCGATGCAGGTTCTCCACCACGTTGCGCAATCGGCCGGTCAGCAGGTAATGGGCCATCAGGTACTCGAAAGCCATGCGGTTGTGCTTGTTTCTCTCCAGGCAGGCCAGCAGGTCGCGTTCCTCGGAGCGCGTCGGCTTCAGCGAGTCTGCAACGAGCATGTTCCGGCGGAGTCGCAGGACCTCTTCCTCGGCCGACAGAAGAGGGTCGGCATCGAGGCCCTCCAGCCACTCGCGGGCCCAGCGCTCGCTTTCCAGATCATTGTGCCGAGAGGCGACGTAGCCGAGGAAGACCCGGGCGGCCTCCGGCTGCCGCTTGGCAACGTTGATCGTGGCAAGCGTGCGCAGCGTCCACGGCTGATCGCCCATCATCTGGAGCGTTTCGTGCGCCCAGTGCTCCGCATCGTTCAAACGCCCCAACTCACATGCCGTGTCGGTCATCCTGACGTACAGCTCGGGGTGGAAAGCGAATTTGAGCCGGTTACCCCACTCCAGGACCAGCAACAGGCCATACGGGCTTTGCGGGTACGAGAACATCTCGTACGGCAGGCGGCCGGTATGATACAGGGCTCGGTTCACATCATGATTGAGCAGCGCATTGTACTTACCGGCAGGAACGCGAGCGGCCCCGTCGAGCACCCGCCCCCACAACTTGTGCCGGAACGAGTAACTCAGGTCCAAGGACAGTCTGAGTTTGTCGGCGAACACGGACCAGAACAGCAACGCCGTCACAGCCAGGACGGTCACTGTTTGCAGCGACCACTGAACCCAGCGTCCGCGCATCCACCCAGGGGGCGCGTCGCGTGGCCCAGGGGCCGCTTGGTGCGCCGTGGTCGGATGCTTCAAGGCCTTGCGCCGCGTCGCCCTCCGCCGGCTGGCTCGGCTCCTGCCGGTCTGTTCCGGCGCGGCCTCTCCGTTCGGGGAGATCCGCACCCCGGGGCCCGACCTCGGCCAGGACAGCGCCACCAGCAGATAGAACACGGACAACGCCAAGCCAACGGCCGTCAGCGTCACGTAGCCGCCGGCATAGAACAACTCCGCGACGGCCCGTGTGTCTGCCAGGAAGCGCCACAGGCGGCCGAAGGCGTGGCCGACGCCCTGCCCGAACAGCGGCGCCGCGACGACACAGGCAACAGCCGCGGCGCAGACCAGACAGAAACCACCCGCCAGGCGGCGCCGATTGCGGAATTCGACCAGGCCGCAGAACACGGCGCAGGCAATGAAGAACCCGAATCCCGCGACATGATAGACAGCGGCCGACAGGGCGAGATAAACAACCAGCCGTAACCGCGTGTCTTGCGGCGCGAGCCGGCAGAAGACAGTCGCCGCCAGCAACGCCAACAGCATCCCCAGACAGAAGCCCATCGGATTGTCATACTGGCTAAGAAGCACGAGCAGAGCGGCCGCGGGAATGAAGCGCACCAGCCGCCACCAGCTTCCTCGGACCGTCGGGACCAGTGCGCCGGTGACGGCCGTGACGGCCAAGGCCGCCGCCGTGAGGATCAGCGCTCCCAGCCAGGGATAGACGTAGTACTGGAACAGATGGCCGGACAGGTACTCCACTATGCCGCCGGACCGGGCCGCCAGCGTAACGAAGTGCGACCACGACCTGGAGAACTCGACCATCGTGCCGGCGAGTCGCTCATGAATCAGGTGAGGCCCGATTCGCAGCAGGAGGCAGAGGTAGAACAGCACGAAGAAGATAAGCGCCTGTAGAAGGCCGCCCAGAGTCGGCCGCACTGAGCGCCTCTGGGAAACAGCCATTGCGACCTGCCTCTCTCCGCACAAACGGTCCGAACAGTCAGTCACCCCGGAAGAAGAACTGCATCGCAGATGCGCCTGAGACGCCCGCCCGGCCAAGCCACGCCGATAGACCGGGGGCAAGCATGGTGCGCCAAACGAGTGTCGCCGGATCTCAATGGGCCGGCGGGCTCGGCGACGTCACCGGCATCGTCTCCGACGCCTCGAGCGGCGTGGCGATCAGCCGCGACAGGACCGCGCCACGCACCGGGACCGGCCCGCTCACCAGTTCAGGCACGTTGTAGGTCTTGATGAACGACTCGTAGAATGCAGGGTCCCGCTGTGGCAGGACGAACGGCTTGCGAACCGTGCCGTCGTCCTCCACGTAGCTGAAGTGCGGCCTGGCGAACAGGCCGTTGCCCCGCTTGCTGCTGAAGACGATCCACCGGCCGTTCGAGGACCACGAGTGCCAACTGTCGCACTCGTCGCTGTTGATCTCGGGCCGGCGGTAGTGCCGCGTCCGGAGATCCATCAGGTAGAGGTCGCACTCGCGGTTGAAGATGGGGAAGCAGCCGTAGTCGGCCATGCAGAACAGCAGCCACCGCCCGTCCGGCGAGACGCGGGCCTGGGTGATGCTCTTTCCCGTGTCGGCCGATGCCAGGAGGGTCTCCGGCTGGCCCCAGGTCCCGGTCGCCGCGTCATAGCTTGCGCGCATCAGGTCGTACCGGACCTCGGCGAAGCGCTTCGGCGGGAACTCCGCCTCGTCGGACCACAGCTTCTCGGCGCTCGAGAAATACAGATGCCGCCCGTCAGGTGACCAGCAGGGATAGGTCTCCAGCCGGTCCTTCCTTGAGAGGCTGCCGGGGGTGGCGACGCGCTGCTCATCCGGAAGATAACAGATCAGCGTGCTGTCCAGATCGATGACGTCGCGGACCTCCGACCGCGCCGTGTGGAAGAACTGCCGCACCTTGACCACGGCGCAGACCAGGAGCTTGCCGTTCGGATGCCACGAGGTGTAGCCCGTGAGGCCGAAGGGCGTCCGGGTGTCGACCTTCGCCGGCACGCCGTCGCGGGTCAGGATGGTGCTGCTCCCGGCGGCGCCGCCGCGCGTGTGCAGCATCATGTCGCCGGGCGCGTTCTGCCGGAACGTGTGGCAGTTGACACAGCCCTCACTGAACGCGCCGTTGTCCACGACGAGCTGCTCGGTGTACCCGGTGAGATCGCGGTCATAAATGCCCATGCCGCTCCACTTGTTGAACAGCGCGCGAATCAGCCGGTAGACCAGGTGGCTGTCGATCTCCTCGTGTGCAATCGTGTTGCTGATGGTCTTGAAGCGGCGCCACATGCCGCCGGCAAGAACGTACACGTCCACCTGGAGCGACTCGCCGTGATTGGCACCCAGCAGGCCCGCCCATGGCCCAGGCGGGATGACCATGTCGGCGGTACGGCTCATCACCTCGATGGGATCGCCGCGTGACGACCGGATCCGCACGAAGTACCTCTCGCCGGGTTCACCGACACGGAAGTTCATCGGCGCTATGTTCGGCGGGATGACCACGCCGCTGTAGTCGGGACTGATGCGCGGCGGGCGGTCGAGGACGTCGCACGTTTCGGGCGGCCCCGGTTCGCTGCGCAGACCGTAGGCCGCGGCGCCGATCCCCAACGCAACCAGGCCGGCGAGTGCGATAATGACGTAAGCCCGTCTGGACATCCTGTGCGACTCCCAACTCAGAAGAGGTAATAGTAGAAGTACGTGTCCCCGTACGCCTCGCGCAGTTCCTCGGCGCCCGCTTTGGGGTTGCCGGGAGCCCGCCCGCGGCAGTCCGCGAGATCCCGCAGGAAGGCCTTGAACCGGGCGGTGGACTCGGCGCTGATCGTCCGGCCGTGGAGGTTGACCTCCTTCTTGCTGCGGTAGCTCTGGAGCAGGATGGCCTCCTCGTAGTGCCGCGGTATCCCGGCGTAGTCGAAGTCGTCCAACCGATGGATGTTCGCGGCCACCTTGCCCGGCTGGAGCGCGAGCAGGTAGTAGGCCATCAGGTACTCGAATGCCATGCGGTTCTTCGCATTGCTCGCCAGAGGCACGAGCCACCGATCCTCGACCTGGGACCAGCCGCGCCGGATGACGTCGTCGTCGGTCAACATCACGGAGCGAATACGGCGGACCTCGGGATCGGAGGACAGGAGCGCGTCGTCCTTCAGCCGACGCAGAAGGTCGTCCACCCACGGCCGGGTGTACCTGAACCTGCGCAGTGCGCCAAGGTAAGTCCGGGCGGCAGCGGGGCGACGTTTGACAATGTTGATCCTGACCAGCAGCCGGAGTAGTTGGGGCCGCACGCCGAAGGCCTCCAGCCAGTTCTGAGCCAGCCGCTCGGCCTCGTTGACCCGGCCGACTCCGAAGTAAGTCCGGGCCTGTTTGCTCAGGTCCATCCCCTTCTTCTCGTGGGCCAGCAGAAC
>Ga0272444_10001827_pt1 | contig 20109 bp, 12 predicted proteins | sample SSMForm13_FD_201033 | JGI IMG/M metagenome (GOLD analysis project Ga0272444, IMG submission 201033) | Marine sediment archaeal communities from Little Sippewissett salt marsh, Falmouth, MA, United States - SSM-Form-13 | ecosystem: Environmental > Aquatic > Marine > Wetlands > Sediment ... | reverse complement strand
GCGCTTCAGTGTTTCCTGGAGTTTCTTGTCCTGGCGAATATTGCTCTTGGGGCTGATGCGGCGCCAGCTTCCCCAACACAACTGGTCCAAACGAAGCGCGAAGTCCGAGAGCATCCCGACCAATTCGAGGACCCGAACGGCGTCAATCGTCGGCTCGGTAAGGCGAAGCGACTGTCTGAGTTGCGCCTCGGCCTCTGTCGGCCAGGCCCCTTGGCTGACCGTCACCAATCCGGCTTCCTTCAACCGCTCGGCAAGCACCTTCCGCTCGCTTTCGCCAAGCTCGGCAGAACACTCTATCAGCCTTGCCACCAAGAAGTTGGGATCATGAAGCTCCTTCTGGTCGGTCGTCGTGCGGTCGGTGGTGTCGTCCTTGCGAAGCTGGACCTCCACCTTGGCGTCCCAGGATGGGAACTCTTCCATCAGAGCCTTCAGAAAGTCCTGCCTCTGCTCGGGAGCTACCGAAGACGAGGCCCGCTCGACCTCCTCGGCAAGATACTCCCGCCTAACGTCCGAGCCCTGATCGGCGAAGTCGACCTGAACCATGCGGAGCCGATTGGCCGTCGCGGCCACATGCTGCCGAGTGTTTTCCGATGTATTACTCACCGGTCTGACCCTTTCCGGGAATGACTTTACAAGTATTCTATTTCTTCAAATGCCGCGAGTCTCTCGTGGCTTGTCATTATCGCCGCCCTGGCCGGGCTACGTATTCTCAGCCAAGGCGTTACGGCGCCGTGGGAGGTAGGTATCCTTCGTTAGCCATGCCACCCAGTAGTTTTCGGAGCGTGGCCTGCAATCGCTCCCTGCCGGCCAGGAATGCCAGGCGTACTCCCACGTCCGAGTAGTAATCGTCACGGGTTGGATTCTTCAGCGTCTGTGGCTGATCCACAGGCACCTGCGGTGGCGACATGGCCGAGCCGCCGATCACGCGAACGTTGTTATTGGCCTTGAGCATCTGCTGAACCTGTGCCAGCGTGGGGTTCTTCAGGCTCGCAATGCCCTTGGGGTCCTCATAGACATATTCCGCCACATTACCCACCAGGTTCTGAAACACCCGCTGATTGTCGCTTCCGACCTTGGCGAACCATAGAACACCGTCGTCGGAGGCGCCAGGCCAAGCCTCACCGTCCTTGCCAACCTTGCGCTGGTCGACCGCGATGGACTCGGGCCAAAATACTCCCGCGTCCGGGTAGAACCGCTCGGCGTCCACCAGGTCGCCGCTGTTCTCAAGCTCCACGTCATGTGCCTTCTGTGCCATCCAGACCTTGTCACGAAGGTTGTAGGGCTTTCGCGAGGTGGATGTCTTGTCCTGCTCGTAGGCCGCCAACCATTCCTTCGAACTCGGCAGGCGGCAATTGAGAAGGCGTGCGAAGTAAATCGCGACCGACGCCGGGATCTGCTGCATCGGATGCAGGGCGCTTGGCGTATCGACCTTCATGCCAGGGCCATAGAGCCTGCCTGTCAGAATGGGTGGGATAATCGGGAACCAATTGGAGGCCACTTGCAGCGTACCGCCGGTTCGAATCCAACCTCGCGGCCCCGGCGGGTCGTCTTCTTCCTCCGCCATGGAATCCTTCACCTGGGGCCACTTCCGCCCTCCCATGATGGTGTTGATGAACAGCCCCGTCGAGACCTCGGTCGTGCACAGGAAGCAAGGCTCGCCGCCCTTGGGCGTCACGCGGGCAAATGTGAGCTTCTGGTCCCGACCCGTCCAGGTATAGGTAACGGTGTTTGCTGTCTGGGAAGTCATTGACCAACCCACGGCACCTGGGCCGGCCTTGGTGAGGTCGATGGCGTTGTTCTTGGCCAGTCGCAACTCGTCGAGCTTCGCCAGCAGGGCTGTCAGCTTCTGGGATGCCTTAAGCCCGGGCGGCAGGACCTTGGCCTTGGCCTGGAAGTCGCCGATGGCAGCCTTTACAGCTTCGTCGTCCAGATCGCTCTTACCGCCGATCACCTGTCGACGAAAGTCCCACATCAGCAGACGATATCGGGCAAGCGAACTCAGAGATTTATCGCCGGCAGCGATACCAAAATCACTCATTCGGGCGATGGAGTCTTCGATTTGACGCGGGTCACTACGCGTGAGGAAGTAGTTCTCCCACCGCTGCCTGCCATCGGTAACAAGCTCTGCGAGAAGAACCTTCTTCCGGGCGTCGTCGCGTAGCAGACCATAGAGGGTATAAAGATCTTTGCGGGCATTGATCTCATGCTTGAGGTCGCCGGGACTCGCAGGCCATGCCGGCGTGAGCTTGCCCAGGCGAAGCCAAGCCGCACGTGCAGCCTCAAAACTGCCCTGCTTTCCCGCCGCCGCAAGAGCCAGCAGCTCGACCGGGGCGATCTGTTTTTCAATCTGCCCGAGCCTGTTGATCCGAGCCAGTATCGGCCCAGTCGACCTAGCGGCAACCGGGTCGCTCAACACAGCGTTCGCCTTGAGCGATTGGGACACTTCAGCAATCGTCGTACCGTCATCGGCAGGCTTCTCGTCGAGCATGTAGCCTTCGATCAGGAGATCTTCAGCGCGGTTGATGCTCGGAACCAGCGCTGCCAGCCCCGTCCGCCACTTGTTGTAGTTGGCAACCAGTTGGTTCTTTCGGGAAGTGAAGTTCTCATCGGACTGGCCCTCGAGCATTTTAGGCCAATCGACATAGGACAGTGCGCTCGCAACGGCATCTTTTCGTCGGCGGTCCAGATCGTTGGTCAGCAGTGCGCGGTTCCAGGGACGCTGCTGAAGCTTGACACCAAGTTCGGGAGGAAAATCCCCTTCGATGTCCCGGAGCAACAGTTCCAGCCGGTCCACCTTCTCGGCCAGGCCTTCAACGGTGGTCTCATTGGCAAGCAATACGTCTCGCTGGGTTACCCAGTTCTCGTCGATCACAGCCAGTGCGGTCGCGGATATCCTCCCGCGGCTGCGAAGGGCCTTCTGGTATTCCGCCAATGTCGCGGCGCGGGTCCGGAGAATTCGTTTGCCAACCTTCTCGACACCAATGCTGGCAACACTGATGTTCCTGGTAAGATCCTTCAAGTCGGCGGTGATGGACTCGATATTTTCGTCAATCTTGTCGCGGGTATCAAAATTGTAGGCCACCTGCCGGGTAGTATCCTGGAAGCGAGCATCAATCCGCTCAGCATCCTTTCGTAGGGATACAACCCTGGTGACCGCGCCTTCCAGCGTCTTCTTGTCAACTGGCGGGAGGGCCTCGTCGCTCAGCAACTTGGTGATGGACTTGCTGAGGTTCTGGATGTCACCCCTGCGAGCTGTCAGGGCATCCGACACACTGGCCTTCCAGGCCGGATTCCGAGGATCCGGCTTGACGTCATATCGACCGCTTTCGAGCTTGGCCAGGCCGCTACGAAGAAGGGCCTCGGTCAACGGCTCGCCGTTGGAAGTCGCAAAAGGCGGTCTGTGACGCATCAGGGCCATGTCCAGGCGTTCAACCTGATCGCTCCCTATGAACCTCACCAGCCGGGCAAGCGGTCCCTTGGGGTCCTGAAGCTCTGCGAGCCTCTCGGTCAGGTCGGCTATGCCCTCGACTCCAAACTTGGGGGATGGGGCGAGAAGCCTGGCGTCCATGTACCCTTTAACCCCCTTGAGCCCGCCAACCTTCCAATTCTGTGCAACCCGAACAAGACTGTCTGCCTGGACCCAGAGGCCCTCGATCTTCTTAAGATCGGACTGGATATCGAGAATCGCCTGCACACGGTCAGCCACATTCTGATCGGGCATCGGCTGAAGGGACTGGAGATACTCCGCCTGCGCCGACCAGCCACGAGAAACGAAACTATTGGTGGACTTGCCCAACCGGGCGTAGGCCGGCCACTTCTCGCTGGTCAGATAACCTCGCAGCGTCTGGTAAATGCCCAGGGCGGTGGCGGTCTGTGCAATCGCCTTGCGACTCTTGGCCTGATCGGAAGGATTCTCGCCGAGCTTGAACACATCACCCCAACTCTGGCCGGCGATTCTTCTTGGGTTGGCCTTTCTGACCACCTCGTCAAACATCGGCAGGACATCGCTCTTCAAAAAAGCGTCTTTCTGCCATGTGTCAAGCTTGCCGCTCTCGCGATCACCCAGCAAAGGCTCGACCCAGTTGCCAAACTCCGTGCATACGGTTTTCCACTGGGTGGCCTCATGCGGACCCCACGGCGGCGGCGCAGCTTTGGGCCAAAACATCACTGCCGCCCCAGCCGCAAGCATCATCACGACTGCGACGGGTGCGACGATCAGCCATGGCACCCCTTCGGTCTCGCGAAGCTTCCGGACATCATCCAGCAGGTCGTCGATGGTCAACAGGCCAGGCGCCAGATTCGGATTCAAAAGCCGGTTGCACAACTGCCGCCATTGTTCGCCCTTTTTCCCGAGGCGTTCCCACTCCGGGCTCTGGGGGGCGGGCCAGCCGCTCATGGCCTTGCCTGTTCGATGCAGGACAAGCTGGTAGATAATCTCGCCAAGCGCGTGAAAATCCACCACGTCACCCATTTGCTTGTCCAACCTAGCTGCCCCAACGGGATCAGTCAGCAGCGGACGAGCCTTGGAAATCTTGCCCGAACCTGTAAGAAGAACATTGGAGGGCTTGAGGTTTCCGTGGGGGCGATTGCAGGCCTTCTTGAGTTCGGCCAGGCCTTGGACAATCGCGTGGACCAGTTGAAAAAGTTTTGCTCCACTAAGCTTTACCCGCCCGGTTATGAGCTGCTGAAGGCTTCGCCCATGATAGTCGCTAACATAATACGCACCGCCTTCGACAGTGCCCGTTGCCCTGACCGGAACCCAGTTTGCTGCGCCGGACGAAGCAACCTTCTGTTGAACGCGAGCCCCGTCCAGAAAGCTGTCGATCTCCTGGGCCAACCGTTCGGCCATGGCATCGGCAAGAAAAGGCTGATACAACTTAACCGCGTAGCGACCCGTAGTGTCGCCAGCCTTGCGTGCACTGAAACTAGAGGCCAAGCCGCTGCGGTAAAGCTCCCGCACGGTCTCATAGCCGCCATACGATGCCATCTAGAGAGATCCTCTGGCCATTCTCACGGCGAACGCCACCTTTATTTGTTAGGCTGTCGGAGCGAAATGAGGCCTCCGGAACGAAGCTCGATCTTGATAGTATCCCTGCCCCAATAGCGTTTTTCCCATTTGCCTGGATCATACGGCAAAATGAGTCGCCTGGCGTCGGCCGAACCGGGTACATCTTTAATCCCCGGCAGGAACGCCAACACAAGAAGACTATGGGCATTCCGATCATCCCATTTCTTCCATATTGGAGCATCCTTACGCAATACCTGCTCGGCGGGGGAATTCTCACCGAAGGTCATGACGTGTTTGATCGCACTTTCGCGAGTGGGATTGCCCGGCTCCCAGTACTCGCTCATTGACATCGTCTCCCAGTGAGGCAGTTCGGTGGCGCTGACCGCGACGATGTGTACTTCCAGGGACTTCAAAGCCCCTTTTTCATCCTTCAGGCCAACATCGTTCATGTCCGGCACGACGTGAACGTTGAAATGTTGGCACCCACCAACCAGGCCGGCAAGACAAATCGCCGAAAGACCAAACCAAACTCGTGTCATCTTGACCATCGATCACTCCTTGTTTCTTTGTCACTACTGCAAGGCGGCAGGCTCGCAAGTTCAGCCCGATCAGAAATTCTCAGCTTTCGCCGCCGAGCCCCACCAGACACTTGCGAACGACCGCATGAATCTCGCGGTTGTACCGCCAATCAATCACGATAAGGCTCCGCGTACGAAGCACGAGGTCGTTAAGGACCTCAACCACCGAATCGAATACCTTGTGAATGCCTCCCTGCGGGGCGTCACCGTAATCCCGAGCGGTGCTGTCGGGACCCACGCCGGGAAACAGCCTTACCATGGCCGACAAAACGTCGAACCATACCTCGGCCGGAATCAGATCCATCGCTTCGGCCGGCGTCATCTCTTGATTTACCAACCGGTGCGGACCAAGCGACTCTGCCCATCGGCTGTCGGACTCGAACAACTGCCGAATCCGAAGAGGCAGTGCTGCCGTCTCATCATAACCTTCGGCAATCTGCCGAGCTAAGCTGAGCATTTCGTCTAAAGCCACTGGAATAGTAGTCTTGTCGTTCACCAAAAGCATCCGAACCGCCAATACCGCCAGCGAATAAAGGTCGCACGGCGTCGAAAGCAGTGGGATGATCTCAAACGGTGTCTCAGGAACCGGTACACCCTCGGCAGAACGCAGCGCAGCCACCGCATCCTCGCCAAATCGTTGCCCGATGGTGCGGAACCGCCATTCCCCGGCCGCAAGCGCCGTGGCCTGCTCCAACTGCCCGTAGAGATCGACTCGGCCACACGCAAGATTCATTCTCAGCCAAACCAGGTCGTACCGCGCGGCCTGGAAACGCTCCTGCGTTGCCAAGGTTCCCTCGACGATAGTCTGCCCGCCCGCCTCGGGCAGAACCTGACGGATTCGCACGTTGCAGAGGCCCTTGGCCGACTGACCCGCCGACTCGGGCTTGTACACCGACGCCCCGGCAGAGCCACCGGACAGGAAGTACTGCGTGCTAGACGCGCGAATCGGCAGGGCCACCGCCTCGCCCGGATGGCAGACCAACGCCCGGGCCGTCCACAAAAATGGCAAGCCCGCGCCGGGAGGCGCAAGGCGTACCTGAAAACTGTCTGCGGAAAGGTTAAGCACAGGCCGCTGCGTCGCGGAAGTCACACGCCGGATCGCCTCTGCTGCGTCGGCAAGCAGGCGAAGCTTCAGGTGAAGCGCCTCAACCATTCGCCCGGCCTGGCCGTGGGGACCCAGGAAAAGCCACCCGCCCCCGGTAAGTTCGGGGTTGCTGTTCTTGAGAGCCTCGCCGACGGAACCAAGGTCCAGAATGCTTCTCCCATGAAACACGCCATCCCACGAGTTGCCGGAAAGCAAATCTATAAAAGGCTCGAGTCGGATTGGGCAATGACGTCGCACCATCATCAAACCGCCGGTGGCGTTGAGAGCAAGCAGTCCGCGGCGACCACCGGTAAGCTCCGTGATGGAAAGCACCGATTCCCCGCCCGGCGCATCCGTCGTCACGGGGATCATCGGCGACTCGGCCGACAGGGATTCAATGTACACGTAACGGTGCAGCGAACCGCTGTAGGTCGGCAGATTCTTGCCCTTGAGTAAGACATCGTCGCGGCAGAGTCGCCACTGCTTGCCAGACTGCGAATCGACCGGATGCACGGGCTGCATCTCGGACAGATCCACGTATGTCGGAAGCGGATTTTCCTTCTCCCAGCCGGTATGGATGACTGCATTGGGATCGGCTTCGGACATGGCAGTAAAACAGCTCTGCCAGCGTTCATCGAGAACGGCGTTGGAAAGCGATTCGCGGCAGGCAGCCGTGGTTGCCCCGAGGCCCTGGGCGTCCTGAATCCAAAGTTCCAGCCAGTCCTGAACGACGCCTCCGGCATCGAGCAGACACCCGAGCAGAACGCGACCGTCGATAAGGTCTCTCAGCACTACGAGGTGCCCTGCAACGGGGTCGGGCTTGCGTCGCACCAGTGCGCAAATACTAAGCGCCCGCCCGGCCTGGTCGGCAGCGACTGGCACAGCGGCATATTCCGCGGGAATGCCCGGCAGGGCGTCTCTGACATCCGATCCAGACATGCACACACCACCTTTAGAATTAAACATGAGTCCCTGGACCTGCGCGAGAGACCGACGAGCGAGCCGGCCCACGGAACTGCCCAATTGGGTACTCTATAAAGTCAAGTCTAGCCGACAAGGCCCTGCTGTCAAAGGTTTTCCCACAACCCGGTCAGCCACCGATTATCACTGTAGGACAACCCGCCACGATGGCTCCACCATGAGAAGTGTTGTCGCCGATTCGGGCAGCCGGCATGCCGCCGATCATCACGGTGCCTGAGCCCTTGGCGATAGTGTCCGGCGGACCAACACAGGTACACATGTCACCGACGCGCGCCGCAGGCATGAATCCGATGGTGACCGTCGGACAACCAACCACGACAGGCCCGCCGACGTGCGGCTTTGGGCCCGGGTCCACCATCGGGCAGGTGTGCATATCGCCAATTCTCGCTGCAGGAGGCATAGTTTCAACCTTTACTGCTATTCCAAACTTGCCAACACAATTTTATGCGCCGGACCGGGATCTTTGACTTTTTTACCTGGCTGCTACACCGTGAATGACTGCGGGCCATGAATGTGATTATCGCAGACCGCGTAAGCCTGGTACTTCCCGGCTTCGAGGCGCATCTGCCCTCCGGCCAGGGCGTCGATCGCAAAGTGGCCACGCAGCGAGTCGCCCTTCTGGACGGGCGCTTCGCCGTAGATGGGCACGCCCCAGTCGAAGCGACGCGGGATTGGCACATCCAGGCCGACCACCAGCAACGTCACCGGCACGACTGCCACGACAGGCAACTTCTTGCCACCCATACCCAGGTGGACGGTGCCCGTTTCGCGGAGATGCCACTCCCGCGCCTTGACGGCCAGCGTACCGTAAACCGGCAGGCGGTCGGAGGCCACAAATTTCGTGCCAACCGCCAGAGCCAATCCTTCGTCCGCGAGCTTTGGCGAAAGGGGTGTGGATTCATAACACGGCAGCGTGAACTTGGCCTGGCCGAAGGCTTTGCTCATCCATCCGCCCTGGGCCTCGGCGGCATCGGTCCGTGGCTCCGGCTTTACGTCAACTGCGGCTCCTTCAACGGGCTCCTGCTTGCCGGTAAGCGACACCTCGACGACGTTGGACAGCCAGTCGTAGTGCATCACCGCAAGCCGAACGCGACCGGGCTGCCATGGCAGCGAGAGCGATTTATGGACGTCCTCTATATGCCGGATTGACGCAGTCAGCCCGTATGGGGGCTTCTCGCTCGGCTCGGGGGGCATTCGACTGACGATCTCCACGGGCGGGCGCTTGACTCGGGGCGGGGCCGCGTCGGCCAGGAAGACCCGGGCCGTCTCGGGCATCCAAGCCACCAGTGAGAGATTCTTGGGGGCGTAGACCTCCCACTGCCGGCGCGTCGTCTTACCGATACCCACCGCCAGCGGGAGTTTGATCTGTTCTTCCACGTCGATCGATTCCGGCGCATTGACGGCCACGCCTTGGAAACCCGTTTTGAGGAGTTCGAACTCCTGCTTGGAGAGATCCAATCCCGATCCGAAGAACTGATCGACCCGGAGTTTAAGGATCGAGGCGGCTACTTTTTCGTTGTTGGTCATGGCGTATTTCCCAGGTCCGGCTTATCGCTGGCCGGACCATTGCTCGACCCTATCGCTTGGACTTCTTCATTCCGCCTTCGCTCATATCCTGGAGGCGCACAAACGGTTTACAGATCTTGCAGTACCTGCCCTTGTTTTTGTTTGACCTGGTGGCCATGGTGCATATGCCGTTTTGAAAAAGCGTACCCCAGGCCTTTGCCTTGTACGGGCAGTGGTAGCCTGCATCGGCATAGACCTTCAGTTTGGCCTTTTCGGCGTTGTTGAAACTCTTGGGCAGGTGAGCGGCGTTCTCGGGATACTTCGGCGCCTGCCAGAAAGCGTGACCGATCTCATGAGAAACTGTGGCGTTCACCTTTTCTTCAGCCTGGTTGGTATCGACCGTAATCTGGTACCCGTCGCTGTCACCCAGATACACGCCAGCCTTGGCAATCTTGAACATCAGCATGATCCCCCCACCAGTGGACTTGCTGACCACATTGGCAGGCACCTTAAACTCGATCTCGTTGAATTGCCTGCTGCGGTTCTTGGGAATCACAATATAGCTGTCGTCCATGTTACCGTGCTGGCCGTTGGGCAGGCCGTGGGCATCCAGGGCATACCACTCGGCACCCGACAACAGGGACCCCTTCAGCGCGGGCTTGACGCACGCGCCCGAGGAGGTCGTCGTGATCGTGTCCTGGCCGTGCGGTACGGTCTTGCTGATCGCATCCGACCAGTTCTCCGGATCCCACTGGCAATCGCAGTACATCAGGTGCATCTTGATCGGCTCTTTCACGTCAGTGGCCAGAAACTTGCGAATGGCCTTCTCGTTATGCCGACCAATAATCACACGAGTGGTCGCCGCGGACTTGCCCGCGATGCACATGTACTCCGGGTAAAGCGTATGATCGCTGATGCCCGCCTCCTTGGCGTCGAGCTGAGTCTTGGTGTACGTCACGTCCGTCGGTGTGCCACCAACCATGGTGGCGCATACCTCCTTGTAGCACGCGATGGACTTGTTGGCGCTGGGCAGTTTTGCCCCGCTGTAACGAGTGGTCTGGTACCAGAACTTTCGCCATACGATATACTTGCCGAGTGTCAACTTCGTGCCAGAGGGCTTGCCCTTGTTCTTGGCGTCAGCCTGGGCCGTCAACCGGAACTCATCACCGGCGTACTGAGACAGATAAAACTTGACCACCGAGGTCCACCCGTCGGCACCGGTGGTGGCGGTAACCTTCTCCTTGGTCCCGCCCGCGCTGCCGAAACCGTAGTCCTCAGCCGCGTTCAGCGAGGCCGGGCGACTTTCCCTGCCCTTGGTCAACTTGCTGCCGAAGTAAACCGTCTTGCCCGCCAGCGAACGTTTCTTGTCCCCTCTTACCCACTCCACGCGGGCGCGAACCTCAACGTACGGGCCGAAATCAGGCCGGCGCTTGGTCGCATCGGTCGCCAGGGCCGTCTTGCCTTCGAGGTCCTTATCGAGGTTGATATACTGCTTCCAGGTCGCACCGCACTTGTCGGTTCGCGTGAAGACCTTCGTGTACTTCTTTGTCGCCGCCTTGCCTGGGTTGACCACGGAACCTTCCTTGTCCCGCGTGACGACCTCGACGAACTCAACGAGCTTGACTTCCTGCTTCTTGGCCTCGCACTTGGCGCAGGGTTTCTTGACCGGCTTTTTGGCGTTGGTCTTCTTGTTCTTCTTCTGCGCCTCCTTGAAGGTCTTGGCCATGTCCCACTTCGGCTTGCCCTTGCTGGGTGGCGTCTTTGACTTCTTCTTTTTCTTGAACCATCCGAATGCCATGGTCAACCCTCCTCGTGGGCGCGACTTTCAATGGCCGTTATCTGCGCCAGGGCTTCTTCGTGAAGCGTATCGGCCCGATCGCCCGGGTCATCAATCGACTTGTCATTGAGAATCCGCGATGCCCAGGGGCACTCCGGGTCGCGGTCGAAGTCCGGCCCGAAGACATACATCACGTCAATGTACGTGCAGACGTCCTGCTCGTCCACCAGGCCATACGACTCGGCCTGTTCCGTGCCATAAGAGATCGACTCGCGCACCTGCTGCTCGCCGAGTTCCTCGCATGTGTCCGGGAAAAACTCGTTGAGGTGCGCAACCATCTTATCCTCGAACTTCTGGACCTCGTCCTTGCCAAGTTCGTTCATCTGTTCGTTTCGTATGACCACCATGATTTGTGCTCCGTTGAACCTGCCGTCCCTGTGGCTCAGTCATCCGCGATCCGCCCTGCGTGCTCGCACAGCCGGTCCATTTTCTCTGTCTCGGTCGTTCCCTCGCGGTCAAGAATCTCTCGAGCCCAAGGAATCGCCGCGTCCGAATCGAAATCCTCGCCCAGCAGGAACATCAAGTCCAGGTAGCGAGATACCTCGTAAGCCTGCACAATTCCATACCGCGCTGCATGGGCAATCGCCTTGCGAACCATCACCCGGGCCGCAGGCTCTCCCATCTCCGCCACGGGCGTGCCAAACGCCCGCTTCGCGTGAGTCAGCAAGCTGCATTCCAGGTTTCGCCCTACGGCCTGGTCGAACGCCGCCTTGTGTTGACCGCGAATAATCAACATCGTTTCACTTCCTTGCCGAGGTCACTGAAGCCTTGGCCAGATCGACTACACCTTCCTTCAACTGTTCGTCCTCGAGGCGGAACCACAGCAACTTCTCGGAATCCTCCGCCTCCAGGAGGAAGCATTCCGTCGGCCCGAATACCTCCGACAGTTCCTCGTCCTCGCAGGTAGCCAGAAACTTGCCCAGCACCCGGGGATCGTAGAACCGGAAGATCATTGGCTCGCCTTCTTCGTCCTTGACCTTCACCAGCGACCGGAAATGCCCGCGCAGTGTCCGAATGTTCTCCTTTGAAACCACGAAGACACCCCAGTGCTGACCCCAACCTTCCTTCAGCACCCACTGGGTGAACTTGTCGCCCTTCTCAAGTTGAATAAGATACGGAGCGACCTCGGCCATGTCCGGCTCCAGATTGCCGGCAAAGAGACACCAGCTAACCACCTGGTGCTCCCACATCGCCTTCCGCAGGCCCGTAACGCTCGCCCCGTCCAGAATCGCAAAGACCTGAACATCCGGGCTCTGAAAGAGGCGATCGGTCAAAGCTGTTGTAGTATTCGCTTCTGCCATCGTAGCAACTCCTCATCATCCCAGCCGGCCTGTCGGGCCGAAACGCGGTCACACTTCGCCGCTCAACTCATCGCCTCGAAGTTAAAGGTCAACTCCTCTGGCCGCCTGATCGCGGCCCAGCCGGCGACTGCGTCGGCCGGCCACCACCTTCGGACTGGGACTCATCACCCCGACCGCCTTCCGGGCGGGATTGCGTGGACGGTTGATCACCACCGTCGTCTTCCGATCTGGATTCCGTGGACGACTGGCTCGCCCTGTCTTCTTCCGAGCGGGATTGCGTGGCCTCTGGGGGCTCGTCGCCACCATCATCGTCATCTTCCTCGTTCTCCGACTGGCCGGCGTAGGGGCACTGTTCGACAAACGGCGTGCCGTCCCGGGCCGCCTTCTGCAACACCGTCGCCTGGGCGCTGTAGGTAACCGGCATCGGAGGCAGGGGCGCCGGTGGCGGCTCGCTGACCTGGCCGGCATTGTCGTCGTCGGCTTCCTTGGCCTCAACCGGGTCGATGGGGGCCTCCGGCGACGAGCCCGAACCGCTGCCGGCGGCGCCACCGCTGTTGATCGTAACCATGTTGCCCTGAATCGCCACGCCAGATGGGCCGATATTGATGAACCCACCGCTGGCCTTGATGGTCAGGCTCAGGCCAGCCTCTATCACTACATTCATCCCGGCCTTGAGATGAATCTCCATCCCGGCATCCAGGGCGTGGTTCATCCCGCACTTCTCCTGGATGTCCATCCCCGCCTCTCGGCTGATAGTCTGATCCACCTTCTCGTTCTCGTTGCCGACCACGTGCAGGTGCATGTCGCCTTCAATTTTCTCGACGTGGTCCTGCTGGACCAGAAGGTGCTTTTCCTCCTCCACTTTCTCGTATTGCTTCTTCTTGACGATCAGATGGCGGTCGTTGCCGACGAACTCCTTCGAGTCGTTCTTCACCCGCTCGTCCATGTTCTTCTCGGCGTGGATAAATATCTGCTCGCTGCTCTTCTTGTCCTCGATGCGGAACTCATTCCACCCGCCGCCACCCTTGGAACTGTTGGACTTTATCGTCGAACGAGTCATGTTCCCGGGCAGATCATAGGGAGGCATGGCCTTGTCGTTGTACACACGGCCCGTAATGATGGGCCGGTCCGGATCGCCCTCGATAAACTCGACGATTACTTCCTGACCAATCCGCGGAATGAACATCGTGCCCCACTTCTTGCCCGCCCAGTGCTGCGAAACACGGATCCAGCAGGAACTATCCTCGTTGGCCTTGCTGTAACGATCCCAGTGAAACTGCACTTTCACCCGACCGTATTTGTCGGTGTAAATCTCCTCTCCGCTTGGACCCACAACAATCGCTGTCTGCGGGCCACGAATCATCGGCGAAGGAGTCGTTCGCGCGCTGCGGAACTGAGTGGCAGAATCGATCGCGGTAAAACTGCTCTTGAACGTCGTACCAAACGCCCTTGCCGCCGCTCCGGGAGAGGTCGAGTCGAACTCGTCCGTGCTGGCAGAGATGTATGTCTCGACGATCAGGTGCTCGCGATTGAAATCACCGGTAGGATGATCCTTCAACGTGAAGAGGTGACCGGTCGCCAGGCCACGTACGTCGCCCTCGCCGCGAATCAGCTCGAAAGCGCTCTGCAATTCCTCGATGCGGGAACGAGCGTATTCCTGCCCGTCACCGGTCTGATCGAACTCGCCCGGGTAGTCGTATATCTCGAAGTCCGCAGCCGCGTGCTGACGCTGAATCTGCGACTTGGACATGAGGTTCTTGCCCGGCGCGGTAAAGTCAAAGTCCGTGTGCGCGTACGCGCCCGGCTGGACCTCCTGGCTGACCGAAAGGGAGTTGATGGTTTCCTTCTTGCGAAACTCGCTGCCGGGCGGACGGAAAATGATCTCCTCGTAGCCGGCAAACGGCTCGTGGGCGCTTTTGGAGTCGGCAAGAACCATCTTGTGCTTGCCGTTCTCGTGCGTGAAGTAGTAGTAGATACCCTCCTGCTCCATCAGTCGGCTTACGAAGTTGAAGTCCGTCTCGCGGTACTGTACGCAGTATTCCCACGAACGATGCGAACCGGTGAGCCGATCGTCGAAATCCGTGAAGCCGTGGTCCCGGAATACCTCCTTTATGATGTCCGGGACGGTCATTTCCTGGAACATCCTGCAGTCGCTCGTTCTGGTCAGCAGCCACAGCCAGGGAACGATAATCGCCTTGTACTGCGTCAGCCGACCGCTGGCGCCAATCTGGGAGAACTGGCGGACGATGCCGTTGAAGTACCGCGGCTCATCATCCTCGGGCTTCTGCAGGCGAACTGTCACGTTTTGGCCGACGATGCCGCCGAAGTCGATGTCCGACTGTGTGCTGAGCAGGTCCAGAACCATTTCGAAGGGCCGGCCCATCCGCTCAGTGAACGTGAAGCTCCGCAATAGCAGCACGTCATCGCCAAGCGGCGTACCAACCGCAATTGCCCGGTAGCGCTGCGTTGTTTCAGCCATCGGTGCTTCTCCTTCGCATTGGGCGGAGAGCCACGCCAACTCGGCCAGCTCCGCCACGAACCCGCCTGTCAATCTGCATTCGACGTGCCAGCAAGGCAACAGCTAACGCCGGACCTCCGCAGGCGGAATACAACTTGTTCTTTTAATTATAGATATATCACTATCCTAAATCCACCGCTGACCCGATCCCAAAGCCATGAGCCAAGCAGTCGTCAATTCGATCACAGTTGTCACCCCACACGCCACAGCTTAGTGGGCAATATTGCCCACCAGAGGTGGGCTCTACGCTTGCGAAAGCGAGCAGGTTGAGGGCCACCAACTGCCACCTGCCGGCTACTCGAAAGTATAGACGAACTCACTGTCTTTGACCGCCACGGCGACTTTCTTAATGGGATTGCCCTCAGCCAGGCGGTTGAGGAACTCCGTGCTGATCGCCGGAAGCATTGTGTGGGTAAGAATCGCATCGACGGCGCGGGCGCCGCTCTCGACCTCCGTGCATCGGCTTGCGATCAGGTCCACCACCGCATCATCGTACTCGAACGGAACTTTGTGGTTCTCGGCCAGGCGCTTCTGGATCCGCCCAATCTGGAGCACGATGATCTTACGGAGTACCTCATCGCTGATCGGGAAGAATGGCACGACCACAAGCCTGCCCAGCAAGGCAGCAGGGAACACCTTCAGCAGCGGCTCGCGCATGGCCTTGGCGATACCTTCGGGCGATGGCATCAGGTCCGGGTCCTTGCACATACCCATGATAAGGTCGCTGCCGACGTTACTGGTCAGCAGGATGATCGTGTTCTTGAAATCGATATCCCGGCCTTCGCCATCTTCCATATGGCCCTTGTCGAAAACCTGGAAGAATATTTCGTGCACGTCCGAGTGAGCCTTCTCGATCTCGTCCAGCAGCACGATGCTGTAAGGCCTGCGACGAACCGCCTCGGTCAGGATGCCACCCTCGCCGTAACCGACATATCCGGGAGGCGAACCCTTGAGCGTCGAGACCGTGTGGGCCTCCTGAAACTCGCTCATGTTGATCGTGATGACGTTGTCCTCCCCGCCGTAAAGGCTCTCGGCCAGGGTAAGGGCGGTCTCGGTCTTGCCCGTGCCGCTGGGTCCGACGAGCATGAACACGCCGATCGGCCGGCTGGGATTGTCCATGCTCGCACGCGATGTCTGAATGCGCTTTGCGATGGCATCCAAAGCGTGCCGCTGACCGAGCACACGATTCTCCATGGTGTCAGCAAGTTTCAGCACGGCCTGGATCTCATTGGCAACCATCTTGCCGACCGGAATACCGGTCCAGTCCTGAACCACCGACGCGACGGCCTGGTAATCAACGGCAGGGAGAATCAGCGGATCCTCGCCCTGCATTTCGGCAAGCTGGACCTGGAGATCCTTGAGCTGGCTGAACATCTTCTCGCGGTCTTCTTCGCTCATGCCTTCGGCGACAGGGCCATCTGATTCCGGTTCCGGCTGGTCCTTGGCATCGGCATCTGTTTCGGCCTCGACCTTGTCATCGGTTTTCGGCTGATCCTTCTCGGACGGGGCATCCGCTCCGGGATCGGATTCTATCTGTCCGCTGCCGGTTTGGCGGAGCTTGCCGCGAATCTCCAGGATGCTGTCGACGACCTTCTTCTCGGCGTCCCACCGCTCCTTGAGTTCAGCCAGCAGCTTGCGGTCGGCCTCCAGAAGGGGCTCTACCTCACTGCGATGTTCGGCGTGGTCGACGCCGATGTTCGTCTCGCGATCGATGATGTCCAGTTCCAGCTCCAGCGCATCGATCCGCTTCTGCGTATCGTCAATCCTCGCCGGCGTCGCGTGCTGGCTTATGGCGACGCGGGCGCATGCGGTATCGAGAAGGCTTACGGCCTTGTCGGGAAGTTGCCTTGCGGGAATGTATCTGTGGGAGAGTTTGACGGCTGCGTCAAGGGCCTCGTCAAGCACCTGTACCTGGTGATGTTTTTCCTGCACACCGGCGAGTTTCCGCATCATCTGGAGGCACTTCGGCTCAGAGGGCTCGTCGATCTTGATAACCTGGAATCGCCGAGTGAGGGCCGGGTCCTTCTCGAAGTACTTTTTGTACTCAGCCCAGGTCGTGGCGGCGATGGTACGCAGCGTGCCGCGAGCCAGTGCGGGTTTGAGCAGGTTGGCGGCATCGTTCTGCCCGGCAGCCCCGCCGGCGCCGATCAGCGTGTGCGCCTCGTCGATGAACAGTATAATAGGCTTCTCGGAGCTCTGGACTTCCTCGATCACCTGGCGGAGGCGGTTCTCGAACTCACCCTTCATGCTGGCGCCGGCCTGGAGCAAGCCGAGATCCAGCGTCAGCAGGCTCGTGTCCTGGAGGCACGGAGGCACATCGCCGGCAGCGATCCGCTGGGCGAAGCCCTCGACGACAGCGGTTTTCCCGACGCCGGCCTCACCGGTGAGGATGGGGTTGTTCTGGCGCCGGCGCATCAGAATGTCCACGATTTGGCGGATCTCCCCATCCCGCCCGATGATCGGATCCATGTCACCCGTGCGGGCCTCCTCGGTGAGGTCCTTGCAAAACTTTTTCAATGCCTCCTGTTTGCCCATCTGCGCCGGGGCCATGGCATCGCTGGCCTCGCCGGGAGCCGCCCCGCCGCCAACGCTCGTGCCGTCAGTCGCGGCCAGGCTATCCTCGACAGACCCGCCGACGACCTTATTGAACTTGTCGGTCAGTTCATCGACCTTGACCTTCTCGAACTCCTTCGAGATGCCAAGCAGTATGTTTCGCAACGTCTTGGTCTTCAGCAGGGCGATCATCAGATGCCCGCTACGAACGCGGTAGTCGCCCATCATCAGTGTCGCATAGGTCCAAGCCTGCTCGACCGTTTCCTCGATATGGGCTGAGAGGTCGGAAATGCTCGTCGCCCCTCGCTGCAGTTTGTCCAAGGCAGCGGTGACATCCTTGGCAAGGTGCGAAGGATTCAGTTCGAAGTGCCTTGCGATACGGTGCAGGTCGCTGTCCTGCAACTCGAGTATCTGCTTGAGCCAGTGCACCAGTTCCACGTACGGATTGCCCCGCAGCTTGCAGAATACCGTCGCGCTCTCGATCGACTTATAACAAAGGCTGTTAAGTTTTCCGAACAATGCCGCACGACTTATCTCAGCCATGGTCAACTCCTTTTGTGTTTTCAGACGGTTTCGTGCTCATCGCACTGGTTTTCTATCCTAGAGTCCCTCTGCCTGCGCGGGCTGAAGGACCAGATCGTCGGCGTCCCGGCCTAGCGGGCGACTGGTCAGCCAAGTGGTCCAGCCAAGCTGAGCCGACGCGCCTAGTTGCAGCGGGGGCACCTCTTTTTCCATAAGGATCAATTGCACTTCCCACGTCAGTTCGTCGGCTGTGTAGTTTTTGACCCACGCGATCAGTCGGCGAAGGCTGTCGCCACCAGGCAGCAGACGCCGGTACTTCGCCAGGTTCATCGGGCCGAAGCGAAGGCGGAAACGCTGCTGGCAGTCCCACATCCGCGATCCGACAATTGTGCTGATCCCAAGCGAACCGGTATCCGGCGATTCGCCAAGCCGGCACTGACAGTCCTTTGGAACGGGCAGCCATTGACCTATGAATTCGGCAAGATCGACCGGCAGGCCGTAGTAGTCCTCGAGCAGGGCAGCCAGGCCCTCGGGGTGTCGCGTCTGGCAGGCAAGATGCCCGGAATAATGCAACTTCGCCTCGTCGGGCACTGCGTCAGCGTGGCGAAGGCTTTCCATGCCTATGCCGAACATGCTGCCGATATATCGCGCGTAGTGGTCGTCCCCGGCTCGCTCGTACTGGACCGTCTGCTGGCCGGTAGTCCAGGCGCGATAGAATAGCGAGACCATCCGATGATGGAAAACGTCCAGAAACCGCGACATTGCCTTATCGCCATGGTTGCGAACGCGGTCTCTTATGTACTGCGTGATGTGCAGCGGCATCGGGCCGTTAGGACCAAGCAGGCCCAGGAAGTTGACACTCATCCGTGGAGCGCGAGCGCCCACGTCCGAACCGAACGCCGAGATCGTCCGTGGCGGGAACGCCAGCGACGCCTCCTGGCAGAACCGCAAAGGGTCCTCCTGTGGCCTCTTGGAGTGGCCGACGCGGGGCTTGTCCGGATGCAGATTCTCCATCCGACGCACCGCAGCGAAAAAATCGAAGCGGTACGGCTCGTCGTGAAGCCGCTGGCAAAGCTCGCGCACCTGGTCCTCTAAAGGACGTGCCTCTGTCCCACTCTCGCTGGCCATCGCATGATCTTCCCGCGGTCAACGGCGTGTACGACCGTCTCCGTAAATGAATTGATTGACACGTATTTAGCGAGGAATCTCTCCAGCACCGCGCCCAGCAGAAATGCACTGGCGCCCTCGAAGGCGTCCTCGTCGAAAGTAATGGACAACTCCAGCCCGCGAGCAAACGATATCGGCCCGGCCGTCTGAACCCGACGGGTAAGCGGGCGGTATTCGATGCTCTTCAGGCCATCGATTTGTTTCCTCACCGCCAGGTCGGCGGAATCACCGTAGAGCTTCAGCAGATCGCGCAAACCAGTGGCGCCATGGTCGGGCGTATCCACAAGTGAAAGATAGTTCAGCGAAAGGTGGCTGACGGCCCGCCAGGCGACCTCGCCCTCACTGTGCGAAGGTTTGGGGGGCGTAGGCCCGGCCACGCAACGTATCTCCTCAACGGGAGCGCTGATATCCAGCGTGAAGTCCGTTCTGCCGCGCCCCACCGCCATCTGGAGCGGCAGGTCGCGATTGGAACATAGCGTATCCACGCCAAGCTGGCGAAGATCCGGGCTGTACGGGGCTGCCTTGGCGTCCACAATCGAGAGAAACACCTCGCTGCCAGCGTAGCTGCTACGCCGGCCATACAATCGCTCCTTCGCCGAGGCCGTCCGAGGCATGCGATGGGCTACGAAGTAAGTTCCCTCGACACCACCGGAACCCTCCAGATCCGTCGAAGAGTAGAACGACTTGAACTCGACCTCGTCGTCAGCCCGCGAGCCATAGCCGTTCACGCCCCGCACACTGTAGACCTCAAAATCCTTTGGCCTTGTGCGGTCCGGCACGACATGGAATTCTGAATGCTTGTCCTCAATGTGTATTCGGTCCGCCCGCTTTGGAAACAGATTTATTGCGGGAGTGCAAAAAAGCTGGAACCGCGACGAATCGACCATTCCCTGCAACTCCAGATCCGCCTCGTCCATCAGAAAGATCACATCCAGCGCCGTGTCTTCTCGCTCGCCCACGACCTCGGACAAGCCATTAATCTCGGCGAACATATACCGTTCGGGGAATGAGAAATATTCGTGCAGCAGGCGATATCCGTGGAAACTCCGCGCGC
>Ga0272444_10001825_pt1 | contig 20126 bp, 11 predicted proteins | sample SSMForm13_FD_201033 | JGI IMG/M metagenome (GOLD analysis project Ga0272444, IMG submission 201033) | Marine sediment archaeal communities from Little Sippewissett salt marsh, Falmouth, MA, United States - SSM-Form-13 | ecosystem: Environmental > Aquatic > Marine > Wetlands > Sediment ... | reverse complement strand
GTCATGAATACGCCCCCGGTGGCGGTTGATCCGTCGAGTCCGGTGGACACTTTCCTCTGCACGGCGTCTCAGATATGTTATCAGTTTTCTGCTTCGGATGTCGATGGTGGCCCGCTGACCTGGAGCAGAATGTCAGGTGATGGCACCGTTTCCACCGATGGATTATGGTGCTTTACGGCCAATACCGTCCAATCCTACAATGTCGCCGCCCTTGTCACCGACTCCTGCGGTACCGCCGACACGGCCTATCTGCAGTATGATATTACCATGAATAAACCGCCGTCATTGGTTCTCGATAACGACACCACAATCTTCATGTGCACGCTTGAGGAATATTGCTTCTCCTATGCGGTTGATGATGACGATTCCAATATCGTCAACGAGATGCTCCTCGATGGCGACGGGGCTATCGACACCGTTGAAAACAGGGTCTGCTTTACGCCGTCCGCCGCCGGCAACCATCGCTTCATCGTCGGCGTCAGCGACGCCTGCGGCGCTTCCCGCGTCGACACCATAAATATCAATGCCGTTCTGAACAGTCCACCGGTCGTCAATGCCAAAGATGACAAGTCGATTTTCATCTGTCAACCCGAAGAAATCTGTTTCGAGATTACCGTTTCCGATATTGATAATAACATGGATACCTGTTACCTGGTGGAGGGTGACGGCCGGGCCACCGTCAGTAATTTCTGCTTCACACCGGACACCTCCGGGAGCTACCGCTTCGTCGTTCATGCCAAGGACAGCTGTGATGCTTTCGACCGCGATACCGTTCTGATCGATGTCACCCTGAATACTCCACCGGCCTGCACCTTGCCCGATGATACCTCTCTTTTCCTGTGCCAGCCGGTACAACTCACCTTCCCCATCGATATCGATGATACCGATGACAATTATGATCACTGTGACCTTATCTCCGGCCCGGGATCGATCGTCAACGGCAACTGGATCCATACGCCGTCGGGCGACAAAACCGATACGGTCGTTGTTCGCGCCTACGATGAATGCGATGCTTACGGTGAGGATGAATTCGTTATCAGCTACGCCTTCAATAATCCCCCGGAGGCAGCCGCCGGAGATGATTTCACCGTCTTTGCCTGCCACGCCGACACGACCGTCTGCTGGCCGGTCTCCTGCGGCGATCCCGATGGTAACCTGAGCGACTGTCAGGTGACATCTGCTGTCGGGACCTACGATGCCCAGAATGGGCGTATATGCCTCGATGTTACCGAGGAAAAAACGTACCATGTTACCCTGACGGCGACCGATCAGTGCGGGCTGCAGAGTAATGATGTCGTGGCCGTTACCGTTGAGGTCAACGAACCGCCGGTCGTTATTTTGCCCTACGATTTCACCGCCTTTACTTACCTTGGTGAGGAGGTGTGCTTCAACGCCGACATCAGCGATGCCGATGATAACCTCAGTTCCGTGGTTGTCTCCAACGGCAGCTACCAGCCGGGTCGAGGAATGGTCTGCTTTACGGCCGATTCCACTGGCGTTTACTGGATATACGTTACCGCCTTCGATGACTGCGGTGAATCGGCCGTCGATTCCATCCGTATCGATGTTGAAATCGATGAGTGCTTCGGCGTCCAGATCGAAAAGGTGCATGATGTTTTCCAGGGCCATCACCAGTGGGTCGATATTACCCTCCACGGCTCGGCCAAACCGCTGGGCGGCTTCGATATTCTCATCGCCTACGATAATTCCGCCCTGGTCGCCACTTCCGTGGAACCGGGTCAACTTTTCGAGGATTGCGGCTGGGAGTACTTCGCTCACCGCTTCGGCCCCGATGGCAACTGTGACGGAAATTGTCCGTCAGGCATGCTCCGCATCGTCGGCCTGGCGGAAACCAACAACGGTGCCTATCATCCCTCATGCTATTTCAGCGGGATCAGCGGCGTCATCGCCGCCGTCGATTTCCTCGTCAGCTCCGATTACTCTTTCGGGTGCCAGTACATTCCTATCGATTTCTTCTGGCTCGATTGCGGCGATAACTCATTCTCTTCCAAAAACGGTGATACCCTCTGGGTTTCCCGTACCGTATATGATTTCGAGGGTAACGATATTACCGATTATACCTACGGTTTCCCGGGTTACTACGGTGTCCCCAATGATTGCATGATCGGCGGCGGACCGGGTAAACCGACGCCCGAACGTTGCATCGATTTCACCAACGGTGGTATTGACATTATCTGTCCCGATTCCATCGATGATAAAGGTGATCTTAACCTCAATGGGGTCGCCAATGAAATCGCCGATGCCGTCGTCTATACTCAGTTCTTCATCCACGGTCTGAATGCTTTTGTCATCAATGTCGAGGGGCAGATCGCCGCCAGCGAGATCAACGGCGACGGTGTCGCCCTCACCGTGGCCGACCTGGCCTATCTCATCCGCATCATAATCGGCGATGCCATGCCGCTGGCCAAAATCGCCCCCGATGACGGTCCGAGCGTCCAGCTTGAAATGGCCGACGACATAATCTCGATTGTTACCGCCGATCGACCCGTCGGTATCATTCAGTTCGTCTTCGAGGGCCGGGTGCGACCTAGTCTGGTCGCGAGCAGCTCCTTTATGGAAATGGAATATCATTGCGATGATTCCGTTACCCGGGCCATCGTCTATAGTATGAAAAAAGATGTCTATCTGGAGGCCGGTCCCGTCCTCGAGATTCGTGGCGATGGTCGACTCAGATCCGTCGATGTCGGCTCCTATCACGGTTATGTTATGAAGCCGGAAATAGATCTGCTTCCCGAAAACTTCACGCTCCACCAGAATTATCCCAATCCGTTCAATCCGTCCACGATCATCAGGTTCGAAATGCCCCACGCCTCGGAATGGCAGCTCGAGGTTTATAATATACTCGGCCGCCGTGTCAAAACCTGGCAGGGCTTCGACAACGCCGGTTTCGTCCAAATTCGCTGGGATGCTTCGACGTACGCCTCCGGTGTCTACTTCTATAAGCTGACCATCGGGGATTATAACGAATCCAAAAAGATGCTTTTGCTCAAGTAAATCAACCCGACGGGCATGAAAATCCGGGGGGAGACCCCCGGATTTTTTTACCGCCGATTCGGATTCGGCTCTTTCCGACCGTGGGGCCGTTTTTTTCTTTTTCTTCCCGCGAAATGAATTATTATTGAATCATGAATTGCTGCTTCGTGACAGATCTGCACGGCCATCCGAGTGTCTATCGGAAGCTTTTCGCCTGGCTGCGCGACAACACTCCCGACGCCCTCTTTATCGGCGGCGATATCCTGCCCTTTAATCTGGCCTCGCCGCCCGCCGACGGTTCGATTCCCGATGACTTCATGAACGGTTTCCTCGTCCCCGGCCTCGAAGATCTGAAGCGGCGATTAAAACGAAAATACCCTGAAATCTTCATTATTCTCGGTAACGACGATAGTCGTATCCACGAAATCGATATGCTGACCGCCTCCGAACGCGGCCTGTGGCAGTATATTCATAATCGCCGCCGTCGCCTGGGATCGTACGACATCTACGGCTATGCCTGTATTCCGCCCTCGCCCTTTCAGCTGAAAGACTGGGAACGGTACGACCTGTCTCGTTATATCGATCCGGGCGCCGTTTCGCCCGAGGAGGGCAGGTACTCTCTGCCCGTAAGCGACTACGATAAAAAACACGGGACCATCGCCGGCGATCTCGAGGCGCTGATCGGAACCAATGATCTGCACCGAGCCATCATGCTGTTTCATTCTCCGCCCTATAAGACCAATCTCGATCGGGCCGCCCTCGACGGACGGATGATCGATTATGTTCCCCTTGATGTGCATATCGGATCGATCGCCATCAGAAAAATGATCGAGTCGAAACAACCGCTGATCACTTTGCATGGTCATGTCCACGAATCGGCCCGTTTGACCGGCCTCTGGCGCGATCGAATCGGTCGCACCCACTGTTTCTCGGCCGCTCATGACGGCCCCCGGCTGGCTCTGGTGAAATTCGATCCGGCTGATCCCGAAGCGGCCGAGCGGTTATTGCTTTGACTGATTGCCCAGCGGTAATTTGCGGGCCGGGTCGGTAATCGCCCCGATTTTGGAGGCGTAGCTGGTCTTTTTCTCGATGTCTTCGTCGGTGATGATGTGCACGTCCAACAGCCCCTCCGAGCGGTAACCGGTTCTGAGGTAATTGAATTCCGCCAGACACTGACTCCAGCCGCGCAGCCACTCGTTCAGCAAATCCCGCTGCCCCTCCGATCCACGAAAATGTATCAGCAGGTCGATATCGGAGCCGGGGCCGGCGGTGGCGTTTTTCGTGCTGCCGAAAAGATACATTCCGACCACGCCCAGTCGTTCCGCGTCGATCTCCCGGGCCATCTTTTCCACCATCTTGTGTCGCCACAGCCAGAAACTCGATTTCTGCTCGTACTCCGGAAGCCGGCCGGTGATAGGCTGCTCCGTATCCGTGGCGGGATCGGTGAAAAATGCGATACACTCGTCGAGATCGGCATTCATCAGCACCCTCAGAATCTTGCCGTCCGTGTTCTGCGGGACCTCGATCAATTTGATACAATCACTCAGATGAGCGAAACGGGGAACCATCTGCGGCAACAGGTTCTCGGCCTTCCGCAAAAATACCTCGTTGAACAAATTGCCCGGCTCATCCGGATAAAGTGGTAAATAACGAATCTGCGACTCGACCAGGTCCTGGAAAAAATGAGTTCCGAACGAAAGATCGGGGACATAATTGCCCTTTTTGCGCGCCACCTCGACCAGCGCCGCGGTGTTGCTGATGTCCGAATATGTCACGCTGACGCCGAGGTTTATATCGCCCCGGCTCCCCCAGCGACCCGGACCCATCAGAATAAACTGCCGTTTCGGCAAAAGCTTGTTGAGCTTGCCCACCGCTCTTCCCACCTGCAGCATCTTCTCCCTGCTGCCCAGGGAGGCGTACTTCTCCGCACCGATATAGACGATATGCGTTATATCCGGTATCCGTCCGTTGGAGATGAATTTGCTGGCGGAAAAAAGGATTTGATCATCAGGTATGTCCTTGGGTATCGGTGCCGGCTGGCTTTCATCCCCGGAGCTCTGTGATCGGCACTGCAACAGATAGAAATACTCGCCGTCATGAGCGAATTCGATATCGACCGGATGACCGTAGGTTTCCTCGAGAACATTGAGTATGGTGTTGATCTTTTCGACCGTGTTCGTTTCCTTGAAGAGATTCTCGAAAGTGAGAATATAATCGTTGTCATCGAAGTCGATATCATAACCCATAGAACGACTGATATGACCATCCCGATACCTGGATACCAGTTTCTTCAGGATCGGATAATCCCATTCGATTTCCCTTAACATCCGATTCAGCTCGACCGTTTCGAATTTATTGGTTTTGAGATTGATGACATCGATCTTACGCGGCGAATACCGGTAGATCTCCTCCGGGTCGAGATTGATACGTAAATCCGGCTGGCCCGGGGCCACCATAATCGGATAATCGTCGGCCAGCCGGTCCACCGCCCGCGTCCCCAGCCCGGGTACCAGGCGCGTTATCCCGTCCTCCCGGCGAATCCGGGCCGACCAGCGAAACTCGTTGTGACTGAAGGCCACTCCGGCAAAGGCGGGAAAATAATAATCGCCGACCCGCTTGCCGACCACCTCCTGGATGATGATACCCATCTCCTCCCCGAAATCGAGCAGGCCTCGTTCCGATCGGTATTCGATCGGATCGGGACTGAACGTCGAGGCGTACACCTCGGCAATAGCGTCTGTCAGCGCCTCCATGCGCTCCTTCTTGGTGCCCTGGTTGGCCAGAAAAAGACTCTTGTACTTGCCGGAAAAGGTTGCCCCGACGCGATCTTCCAGAAGCGACGACGATCTGACAATCAGCGGCACGTCGCCGAAATCATCCAGAGCCATGGCCAGCCCCCGGGCGATATCCGGCGGAAACGGCGAACGCTTGAACGTCTCCACGATATGCGGGTATTCCAGTCGAACCTGGTTGACATCCTTGTACTTCTGCTCGACGACCTCCTCGAAATTGTTATAGTGCATGAAATGCAGAAGCACGTCCGAGGTGATATGCCAGGTTTTGGGGATCCGGATATTCTCCAGTATCTTGAAATCGGCTTTCTTTTTCCTGATAATCTGCGAGGCCAGATACAAACCGGCACTCTTGCCGCCCAGACGACCGTGACTTTCAACCGAAAAAATGACGTTTTGCAGAAGATGATAAAAATCGGAAATCTCGATGTAATTTTTGATGACATTGATATAATCGAGCTGGTCGGATAGAAATCTCCGGATCAGTGAAACCTGGATACCCCTTTCATTGGGTGACTTGATTCCCTTCTCCTCCTCGGCCAGATAGTAATAGCGGCGAATCGCATCGGCCACGTCGGCCAGGGATAAATTTCGATTCACCACCTGGACCAAAAAACTCAGCTTGTCCTCGTGAATCCACTTCTGGATCAGCTTCAGAATCTGCTCATCGCTGACATACCGGGCGGCGATCCTGAAAACCGATTTGTCAAAGCCGGGAGGCATGATGAGCGGCCGCTTCTCCAGCGGCTGGTTCCAGGTGTCGGGCAGTTTGGGACTGTCGACGATTTCCTTGGGATTGTAATCGAGCAGTATTTTCTCGGCCTCGGAAATCCCGCTCCAGCAAAGGTAATTGAGCATTTTGCGGGCAATCGACAAATACAGATTACTGTCGCTCTGTTGAAGCATCCTGACCACCACCCGCCATTGCCCATGGTAACCGTCTTCACTGTGCTGAAACGACTCCCAGTCCTTGACTATCTCCCGCATTTTCTTGTGAACCAGATAATGGCCCAGCCGCTCCGCAATGGTGTTGATCAGTTTTACCTCTTCCTTTAAAAACGGACCCTCGTCCTCCAGCGGCATCTTCTCCATATAGTAAACGGCAACTTCACCCACCCGAAGGTTGTTGGCCATGATATCCGCCGACTGCTTCCATTCCGTTTCCCGGAAATCATCACTCCGGTATTCCCGGTTATCCAGAATTATCCGGGCCTGGCAAACCTCCGGATACTGCCACCCCGGCGGTATCGCCCGGATAATCGCCTGACAGATTTCTTCCAGCGAGGAATCAAGATCGCTCAGTATCTCCTCGACCCGATAAATGCACTTGAGCTCCTTGGCCCTCTCCTGCAACGACTGCAGGAGTTTTTCAATTGATTTTTCATCGCTTTTCATTTTCTGATAATCCCGCGCCCGGAGCGCCCGTCGATTTTAATATAGACCGGCTTTTCCAGCCTGATATGACGTACGAACTCCAGTGATTCCTCTACCGTCCGGCTCTTCAACCAGTCCCAGTCAATCGTCTGTGGACGGTCGAACCGAACCAGAAAATAGCCTATCTGGAAGCTCGACAAATTATGAAAAAAATGCGAACCCTGACTCAACTCCACATTCATATTCGGCAGCGTCGCCTCGACCATCGCCCGGGCTCCTGAAATTTGGCTGTAATCGACCGGTATCCCCAGCCATGAATCCGACGATCCCCATCGTCCAAAACCAATCAATAAATATGGCCTGTTTTTGTCAACCATACGGCCGTTCAATTCTCCTATCTCCGAGGCTATCGACCGGTTGTGCCGAGCATTGAATCTCTCCGGATCAACATATATTATATCCTGTATATCGTCAATAACACCGTTTCCCAGAACTTGTTCCGAAGCCAGCAGGTTACTCTCGCCGGCCAGCTCCGCAGCTGTCACTTCGATTCTGTCCTTGCTGACTACCATCGGTCGCACCTGAAGAAATCCCAGAAAGGCGCGCTTGTCCCGCCGGTTGATCGTCAGGGCAAACTCGATTTCGATTTCCGCGTCGAAACTAGCCTCACAAACATCGAGAAGCATCCTGATCATGTCGTTCAGCGGCAGCAACTCAGCCTTCAGAATCGGCGCGAAATCGACCAGCCGCGGCCCCTCGCTGCCCGCTCCTGTTACCAGCCGGTCGTTGGCCGCCTGATAGGTCGAAACCACCATCTCCAGCGAGCGATCATACTCAGCCTCCGAAATATCATCGCAGACCATATACTCGGTTTCCTTCAGCGGGTCGTATTCCGGTGGCTGCCCCATATTGACCGCCCAGAATTTGGTCTGGCTTTTCTTCAGAAGCTCCCGTGGCGAGCTGACCGGTGGCGCCACCCTCGGGTAAGCCGGGCTGTAACTCCAGACCAGGCCGCCGTCGACAATTGTCTTGCCCAGACCGAAAGCCAGATTAACCACGCCGTCCTCCGGGCGAGCCTGACCGATCGAGTAGAAGTTGTACGATTTGGCTACTCCCGCGATATGCGGGTAAAACCTGTCGCCGAAACGTCCCCCGACAATCTCCTGAATTATTACCGCCATCTTTTCATCGGCGTCAGCCTTGCCGATCCGCCGTCGATAATCACGGGCATTCCGGAAAAAAGTCGAGGCGTAAACGAATTTGATCGCCTCGGTCAGCTTCCGGAAACGACTGTCCGCGTCGGGCTGATTGTTCGGGATCATCTTGGTCGCGTAAACTCCGGCAAAGGGCTCCCTTATGGTATCCTCCAGCATCGATGACGATCGGATCGCCAGTGGTTTGTGGACCTCGGCAACCAGAGCCCGCAAATCACCGACATATTCCGCCGGGATATCGCCTTTCTGAAATTCAAGCGCGATTTTCTTGTCCGATAACTCCCCTCCCGATAATTTGTCATATATTCCGTTCCGTTCGATAAAGCGATCGAAGAATCCCGAAGTCAAGACTACCATGCGCGGAATTGAAATATCGATGTTCGAAAATGGATTTTCCCTGAATCTCTCGCCCAGGATTTTGTCGATGAAAATCAGCCCCGATGCTTTGCCTCCCGTAAAACCATCCCCGATACATGAAACAATTTGCTCCGAGCGCAAAAATTCTCGATCGAATTTACTTAATTCACCGGCACTGAACATCTTCCGATTCAGTGTCATCCTCTTCTCCCGGTCTTAAATCCAGCCGCGCTCCCGACAGGCCGAGGCTACTCGCGCGATCGATATGACATAGGCCGCATCCCGCATGAATAAACGGCGCTTCTCGGCCATGTTATGAACCGCATGAAAAGCCGCCGTCATCTTGATATCCAGTTTACCTAACACCTCATCTTTCTCCCAGAAATAGTTCATATTACTCTGAACCTGTTCGAAATAGCTGCACGTTACCCCGCCCGCGTTCGCCAGAAAATCCGGAATGACATATACCTTTTTCTCTTTTAATATCTCATCTGCTTCCAGCGTCGTCGGTCCGTTGGCACCCTCGGCGACTATTTTCACCGACGGCTTTATCTTCGGCGCCGTTTCCTCGGTAATTTGATTCTCAAGCGCCGCCGGAATTAGAATTTCGACCTCCTGCTCGATCCAGGCCTCACCCGGCAGGACGTCATAACCGGCGTCGGCGGCCTTGTTCTTGTCGATTCCCCCGAACCGGTCGGTTATGGCCAGGAGCTCGTCCAGATTGATCCCGACCGGCTTTCGGTACGAATAAGAAGTCTGGTCCTTTTGATCCCAGCATGAAACACACATCACCTTGCCCCCCATCTGCTCGTAAAGCCTTATGGCATACTGGGCCACGTTTCCAAAACCCTGAATCGAGGCGGTCGTTTCCTCCGGCCGTAATCCCAGCACCCGAAGAGCCTCGCGAACCTGATAGATAACCCCGTAACCGGTTGCCTCCGTCCGACCCAGCGAACCGCCCAGGCCGACCGGCTTGCCGGTGATGAAACCCGGGTATTTTTCCCCGTATATGGCCTCGTACTCGTCCAGCATCCATAACATATGCCGGGCGCTCGTCATTACGTCCGGCGCCGGAACATCCGACAATGGCCCCACATTCCGGGCTAACTGACGCACCCAACCGCGGCACAGATGCTCCTGCTCCCGGTCGCTCAGGTTATGCGGGTCGCATATGACACCACCTTTGCCACCCCCCAACGGAATATCGACTACGGCGCATTTCCAGGTCATCCACATCGCCAGCGCCCGAACGGTATCGATCGTCTCCTGCGGATGGAATCGAATGCCGCCCTTACAAGGTCCCCGGGCGTCATTATGCTGAACCCGAAAACCCCGGAAAACCTTTACCGTTCCGTTGTCCATCCGAACGGGAATGGAAAAGGCATACTCGCGGAGCGGATTCCTCAATAATTCCCGTGCCGATTCATCCAGCTCCAGCAGCGCCGCAACTTCATCGAATTGCTGCTGGGCCGTCTGAAATGGATTGTAAGATTTTTTATTCATTTTGTCATCTCACTGATTAAATTAACCCTTACCTCCATAACAACGTAAGCTAATTTAGCCAAAATAGAATGCAAAGCAACGGTTTTTAACACATATTTGTCGTTGGCAAAGCCGAATAGTCTTTATCCTCAACTTACTCCCCGCCGGCATTTCCGGCCGCATAAACCCGGATTGTTCCTGCCGGAAAAACTTCCTGGAGCCGTTTATTTATCGGTGGCGTCACTCCGGCTTCTGCTATATTATTAATGGGACGCCTGACCGTGAAATCGCCGCCGTTTTATACGGCTGGTCCGGCCGGACGCCGCCCGATCGAAGCCGGACCTTTTTGACTGGAAAGGAGCTCGAAACCATGACCGATAAAAAAGACAAGCTGGCTCAATACAAAAAGAAACGCGATTTCCGCAAAACCGCCGAGCCCGCCGGGGAAACCGCCGAGTTTTCATGGGCCGACAAGCGCCCCATCTTCGTCATTCAGAAACACGATGCCTCCAGTCTGCATTATGATTTCCGGCTCGAGGTCGACGGTGTCCTTAAATCCTGGGCCGTGCCCAAAGGCCCCGCCACCGATCCGAAAACAAAACGTCTGGCCGTTCCCACCGAGGATCATCCTCTCGAATACGCCGACTTCGAGGGCGTAATTCCCGAGGGCGAATACGGAGCCGGAACCGTCATGGTCTGGGACCGGGGCAACTACGAAACGCTGACCAAAGATGATGGCGGCAGCGAGGACGATTCAATTGAAAAACAGCTCGCCCGCGGCCGCGTTACGATTCAGTTGCATGGTGAGAAACTTGCCGGCGGCTACGCCCTCATTCGAACCGGGAAGGGCGAAGATGTTCGCTGGCTGCTAATAAAAATGGATGATAAAAACGCCGATGCCCGCCGTAATCCCGTTTCGTCGCAACCGAAATCGGTCAAAACCGGCCGTACCCTGAACCAGATTCGAAAAGAAGCGGAAAAAGAATAAATTCGTATTATCGGTGGATACCGCCTCCTGGCTGGGCGAGAAGTCCCGCCTAATTTTCTAATTCCCCGGGCATAAATCATAAATTCCCTTGCCAACTCCGTCCCTTTCTTATAATAATATTCTTACCATGCCGGGAGTCATACCATAATGAAAATCAAAATCCTCGGAACCCGTGGTAAACTCGAGGCCTCTGCCCCCTATCATTCGCTGCACTCGGGTCTCCTTGTCAATAATGATCTCCTGCTTGACCTCGGCGAAAAAGAATTCCTCGATTATAATCCCACTCATATTTTTTTCACTCATCTTCATTCCGATCATGCTTTCTTCGTCCAACCCGGTCAATCAGTCCGTATCGATATCCCCATGTCAGCCCCCGAAACCTACCGCGCGCCCGGAATCGCCATAAAAAAGCTCACCTCGCACACCAAAATCGGCCGCTATGATATCCGCCCCATCCCTACCGTTCACAGCCACGAATTGCCGTCACAGGCCTATCTTATCAGCGGCGGAGGGAAACGATTTCTTTACACAGGTGATATGCTCTGGATCAAAAAATGGTACCATCGCTACTTCAGGGATATCAATCTCGTCATCACCGAGGCCAGCACAATAGATCCTGCCGGTCTGATCCGGCGTCACGAAGAAACCGGCCGATCCTATGGCCATGCCGGCATCCCCCGGCTGGTTAAGCTCTTCTCTCAATTTTGCGGCCATCTTGTGCTGGTTCATTACGGATCCTGGTTTTATAATGACAGCCGCCGGGCCCACCGGATGATAAAAGATATCTCCCGGAAAAATAACGTTCGCCTCGATGCAGGATATGATAATATGGAGCTTGAAATATGAGTATGACCGGCGATAGTCCGTAAGTCCCGGCCGGAATCGACGATGCCACCAGATGCCCTTGTATCGGCAGTGTCTTCATCACCCGCGTCGTCACCGATGACGACCGATACCGAAGGCAACCTCTTGTCTGTCATAACTACCACGCCGACAAGTAAATTCGCCTTTAAAAAAAGCCTTGTTGGATCCAGCTATTTTATGTTACTTATTTCATGAAATTGAAACTTTGGCTAAATGGAGGAATGGCATGAAAAAGATGACTGTCGTTTTTATTCTAAGCCTGTTTCTGGTGTCTCCCGCACTGTGCGAAACATCCGTCTGGATCGCCGAAACGGATTCATCCGTTTTGTATCTCGGCGGCACCGTTCATTTCCTGCGTGAATCCGATTTGCCCTTGCCACCCGAATTCGAAAAGGCCTATAACGCTTCCGAAATACTCGTCTTCGAAACCGATATTAAGGAACTCAGCAGCCCCGAAACCATGCAGACTATCATGACCGAAGGAGTTTATTCCGATGGACGAACGCTTGATTCGGTTCTCTCCCCCGAAACATACGACAAACTTGAAAAATACTGCGCCGATAACAGCCTCCCTCTGGCCTCGCTCAATAAGTTCAAACCTTCCATGATCATGGTTATGCTTCTGGGAGTGGCTCAGCAAAAACTCAATGCCACCCAGGCCGGTGTCGATGCTTACTTCCTGGATAAGGCTACAACCGATGAGAAAGCCATAAAGGGATTGGAATCGATCGAACGACAAATCGAGGTGCTGACTTCCCTGGGCGACGGCAATGAAGATGCTTTTGTCCTTTATAGTATCGAGGAAATGGATAAGATCGAGGAGGCTTTCGACAGCCTTGTTGCCGCCTGGAGAGTCGGCGATGAAAAAGCTCTCGTCGATCTGTTTATCGAGGAAGTCAGAGAAAAGTTTCCCCGGCTTTTTAGGGATCTCTTCGCCGACAGAAATAAGGATTGGATTCCCGTTATCGAAAAATTCCTCATCACCCCGGAAACCGAATTCGTCCTGGTCGGGACCGGTCACCTGGTCGGCGAACAAGGCGTTATCGCGCAGCTTAAAAAACTGGGCTATGAAGTCGAAAAGCTAAAATAGCAGGGTCGCCTGCCCCGCCCCGGCAAAGACGGGCCTGTATTGAGATCGGCCCTTTTAAAATATTAATTGAGTCAACATTCCGCCGGTCTGTCATCGAACGAGACAGGAGGAATCCGTTTTATGCGAAAAATCTCGAGATTGTTCCTTTTTTTCTTTCTTATCCTTCTCAGTACCGCTTTTGCCGATGAGGAAGATTTTTCCGGTGAAATCGAAGCTTAATGCCTTGAGGGCGACCGGACTTACGGCGACGGGGAAGATGGTGCAAAATACCGCTTTGATAATATTGAATTATGATAACTACGATGGCTGGCTCGATATTGATAATTACGCCCGGGAGGACACAAACCGACCGGAACTGAATACATCGCCCTCGTTTACACCCAAGCTATTCTATCAGATGAATCCTCAAAACTATGAAATAGCCGACCGGTACGACAGAGTCTATCCGCACCTTAATCGAACCGGGATAACCCTGCGAATTGACCGTCGTGAAGTCCCAAATGAAATGAAGGCGATTCTCAGCCACACCATGCCGTATTTCGACCGTTTCCAGGTTCAAATCGATGAAACCGGTTGGAAGGAAGCCGGGAAATCACTACCATGGAATCTGCATGAGGGAATAAATATCATCGAGGCCCGAGCCGTCAATAAAGCCGGCATCATCGGCCGCCCCAGCCGGATTGTCGTCCGGAACAATCTCGATATCGCTCTCTATATGTTACCACCGATTAATCCGATTCGGATTGCATGATACAAAACTTCGGTGGAAACCGCTGCGGAGTTCGGCACCGAAGACAATCCCCGGTCGATTCGCCCGGATTTCAACCGCCCGGCGACCTTTCTATAACTTCACGTTATTAAAAGCCAAATTATGATCGGATGCCTCTTCGGATGAATCGTTCATCTCATCATTGGTTTCCCACCTGTCCGGACCGGATGGCCTCATTCCGGCAATGGCCGATGCACGGAATGTCCATGGTGCACCCCGGCGAAGCCCGTTTACCGGTCGCAGCGATCCAGACTCCGCAACCTTTTATTACTTCTCATATCACTTGCTTTGTCGGCGAAAAAAACTATATTGATGAGGTCGAGATTCATGTTTATTCGCGGCTTTAAAACGGGTGATTTTATATATGTCTATTCAGGTTAATTCGAACGAATATGATACGATACCGATCCGACAGCCGGAACACCGGCTGTTTCATACGCAATGGCGCAGGTTGCTTTTGATCGTGGTCGTTGCACTCGGACAGTTTCTGGCCGTTCGGCCCGCTTTTCCGGACGAAACCGTCTCCGTTGATAGCGGCAAAATCGATACTTTGTCCACCGTATTGCAACAGAAAATAGTCGTTCGAGCTAATCGTATTCCGCTGACCTTCTTCAGTATTCCGGAGGCCGTCGATATCAAGGTTCTTGATCGTCGGGAGCGTTTACAGAGTATTTCCCTGGGACACACCCTCTCCGAAATACCGGGTATCAGATCGTATCCGTCGGGTAATCCCCGCGGTAAATTGAATGTCGATGTCCGCGGATTTTACGGCGGCGAACAGGCTGAGTATCTAAAGGTCACCTATGATGATATCCCGCTCAACAACGCCTCATCCGGTCTTGTCGATTGGTCGGATTATCGAGTAACCGGACTCGGCCGAATCGAGTCATTCAAGGGACCGTCCTCGGCCCTGCACGGCGACTTCGCCTTCGGAGGCCTGATCGCCCTGTATTCTCCATCGTCTTATGAAGCTTCTGCCGGCAATGTCTCGCTTTCGGCCGGCAGCCATAAAGCTTTTGATCTCCGCCTGAGGCGCCGGCAAAATCTTCGTCATGGCCGACTGGAATTCGAGGTCTCCCGGATTTCGAATTCCGGCTGGCGGGACCACAGCCGGTTCAATTCCAATAATATCTTAATTGAATTCAACCGCGAAAAGAAACCAGCCGCCTTCTCCGCATTGATAAAATATGTCGACTCCGATGAGAAATTACCCGGGCCTCTGACTACCCGGCAGTTGATTCGCAATCGCCGCCAGCAGGCTCGCGATATGGCCGGGGAGCCGGTAGACGATAAAAGCCACCGGCAATCCCTCATCCTGGGCCTGGACTATAAAAGAGAAATCTTGCCGAAATTATCATCTGCAACGACGCTTTTTGTTAAATACTCCCGCGAGGAGAAAACCATTACCTCGACAACACCTTTGACTTCCGATCCGAAAACTCTTGATTACGGGGGAGAGGCGTACTTCCAGTATGAAGGTCGAATCGGCCGCCGGGATATCAGGACTGTCATCGGTGCGTGTTTCGAGGTTACTCGCGCCGAGATCGGCTATAATCAGATCAATCCCGCCTTGATTCAACCGATTCTGGGCGGGAAGGGCAGGCGTCTGGCTCTGTCGGCCTTCATACATGGTCTGTACTATCCTATCGGCTCATTTTATACATCTCTGGGATTAAGATACGATCGTATCAGCAATCGTTTCAATCATCAGGCCTCCCTTCTGTATGCCGATACCGATGACGAGTCTATTTTCTCTGAGACGTTTTCTCCCAAAGTTTCTTTGGGGATCATGGCCGCCGATGAGTTGTCGGCTTTTATTTCAGTCTCCGGGGCCTTCAAGACGCCTACCATGATTCATCTTTTTGCCCCCGTTCCGCTCTATCACCCGATGGGCGGTGACTATGTTGTCGTAGCCAATAACTCTCTGCGACCTCAGGAAGGAACCTGTTATGAATCGGGAATCAAATATCAGAGAGAAGGCCGGCTCCACTCGACATTAGCCGGCTATTATTACGACATTCACAATGAGATCGATTTCAATCCGGTTACATTGAGTTACGAAAATATCGGGCGATCCATCCACCGGGGCCTGGAACTGCTGGTTGAGATGGAAATTTCACGAAAACTGTGCTGGGGAGGATCGCTGGCCTACAGTGCGGCCGTATTCAAAGGGGGACAATACGACGGTAATCAGATAAACGGCGTTCCGGTTGTCGATTACAGATTCGACATTAATTATAAACCGGATCATCGATTCGACCTGGTCCTGAGCGGCCGCGGCATTGACAAACAATATCTCGACCAGGAAAACGACACCGCCCTGGAGAATTACTTCGTTTTTTCGGGTGCCCTGGCCGTCGATCTGAAGGCCTGGCAGTTATGTCTGAAAATCGATAATATCCTTGATCAGGAATACAATTACACCGGCTATTATGATCCGCTTATCAGTGATTATAAGTACTACCCGGCCGAGCCTCGTTCCTTCATCCTGACATTGTCGGTAAGCTACTGAAAATACGCCGGGTGAATGCACCCGATCGGATAACTGCGGGCAGGCGAAATCAGCGATATGAATCAGAAGTCGATAATCTGCCCGAGCGTCAAAAGGGCATAGGCCGTCGCCAGATTGGGATTGTTTTCCCACCAGCGGCCGTTTTCATTGATCCAGCTTCCATCGGGATTCTGGATCGAAATCAATTTATCGGCCAGATCGCCGCGCCAGTCATGAGCCGTTCCGGACGTATCGACCAAAATACTGTCACCACAAGCGGCCAGAGCCTTGGCCATGACATGATAATAATAAAATAGACCCTGTTGACCCAGTTCCGGGTTGGTGTCGACCGTATAATTACCGCGTATCCATCCGAAAGCCGCCTGAACACGCTCGTCGTCTTTATCCAGTCCGGCATGGATCAGGCTTTTCATTCCGGCGTAAGTCATACCGCCGTACGAGGTCGTTCCGCCGGCCTTGGACACCCCGGGGTAATAAACAAAGCCACCGTCATTGGACGACCACTTGAAATCGTTGTACTTCTGAAAGTTCTGACAACGCTGGAGAAATAGAATGGCCCTGTCCCAGAACAACTCCTCATCAATCGCGTTGAGCTGATTATCGGACGAATCCGGGTCGGCCGGCGCCGCGGTACGATCACTCAGCCATTCCAGACTTTCCGACGCCTTGATGGCCTCGAGCGCGAACTGCATGTTGGAAATATCCGAACGTTCGTCTTTGTTATAGCCGATTCCTCCGTACGTGGCGCTGTCCTCGGTCAGGCCGTCGTCTTCATCGGCCTGAAGTGACATCAGATAATGCCGGGCTTCGAGAATATGCTCCTCGAAAGCCGGCGTCTTTGCCGCCATCATGGCCATGATAGCCACCGAGGTGTTGTATGCCTTCAACTGAGGTTCATAAGGCGGATAAATCCCGCCGTCTTCCTTAATATGGTCAATCAAATAACGAAAGCCGCCGACAATCGTTTCATTATATCGGGCGCCCAGCTGATCCGGAGCAGCCAGATAAGCGGTCAAAACAAGAGCGGTAATACCGGGATAATCGCTCCACGAACCATCCTCCTGCTGGGTCTGTGACAGATACGAAAGCGCCCGGCCGAAGCATTGCTCGATTTCATGTTTCATGGAAATGTCATACCGCGGCGAATCTGTCTCTGCCTGGCCGAGTGAAAAAAACGCCGCGGCCACTATCGCCGGAATAAGTGCTTTAATCCCTGACATCGTTATTCTCCTGCATGTTTCAATTGTCTTTAGGCCTGTTTAAACCACCCTGAATCAAAAAGAAAACAGGCGTCACCATAGTTCATGACGCCGGCCCGGGCACCCGATCGGCGCGCCCCGCTGTTCTTATAAACCATACGTTAGAGCCAGAATAAAACTACGGCCCGGTTCATTCAGACCTGAACCATGTATCCTGTAATCCTCGTCGGTTATGTTTTCCAGAGTTACGGAGATATTCATCCTGTCGAATAGAATAAAACCGCCCCTGATCGTCAGGACTGAATATGCCGGCGTCCCGCCCGGGGGAATTCGCTGGCTGTCAGCTTTGTCCCTCGTGGAAAGCTCCTTCTGCCGGCCGGCGAAAACCGCCACCCCCTCGAACCAGTAACCGTTATCTGCCCCCTGCCACCGTAAACCTAATCGTCCCGACACCGGGGATAAACGGTCGATCGGTTCCCGATCCGGATTGGCCGAATCGACCGCGTATACATCGCATTCGCCGTACTCGGCGTAAAAAGAGCCGAATGCGGTTAAATGCTCGTCAGGCCTGATCGATGATGAAACCTCAAAACCGGACATGTACCCCTGCCCCGAATTCTTTTTGGTTACCACGTATTCGTTGTCGATAATGTCTCCGGTTGGCGTCCGTATTATCAAGTCCCGGATATCTGTATAAAAAAGGACTGCCTCCGTCTTCATCATTCCGTCGATAATTTTGGTCCCGACCTCGTACGAAAGATATCGTTCCGGCTTCAAATCGGCCGCCGGAATCTCGATCTCATGAGATCGCGCCGCGTCAAATCTTGTCAGGTCAGACAGGTTGGGGGCCCGAAAACCCTGCGCTATTCCGGCGAATATGTTCCATCGTCGGGAATGATCCATATGCCAGACGGTGCGAAAGCTCCCGGTCAATTCCCGCCAGCCCCGTGACAGCGAAAACGGCGAACCGTCCTGCGGGTCGGCGATTCTGCCGGCGTGCATATCGAAATAGGAATATCGCAGGCCCACAATGAAATTGATTCGCGGACCGGCGGCTATATCATCCTGGATGAATAAGCCTAAACTGCTGTAACGAGAGTCATCGGCAATCGGCCCCTGAATTCCCCGCGATGAAAGATTACCTTCCTCATCGAAGTTATTTCTGAAAGAATTGACCAGGTCATGGTAAAAATCGACGCCGTAGGTAAAATCCCCCGCCGGCGACGACGTTTCCAGATTCATCCAGATACCCAGCGATCCGATATCGAAACCCTGATTGTCGGAACGCCCGTCTCCTCTGAGACGTTCCTGGAGTTCCTCCTGGCAATGATATGACAGGCTGGCCGACATCCAGTTCAACCAGGACAGAGGTCCTATTCCGCGATACTGGAGATAAACCAGACGACGTTTCTGATCAAGACATCGTTTTTTTTCGTTGCCGACTTCGGTCCCCTGCCAGCTTATCCCGTAAACGGTCTTATGCGTCCTCCAGATATCATCCTGATCGGTCGCCTGAAAAGCCAGGACCGCCTTGGAACGCGGTCCGAAATAATACGACATCACCGCATCAGCAGCGTATTCATCGAAATCCGTCCTGGCCTGGCGACCGGTCACCGAACCACCTCGGAGTTCCCCGAATTTCTTCAAAGATAATCCGGCCGCCCAGGATAGGCGGCCATTCGTCGCCCCGCTCAATTCGAGACGACCCATGCTGGAATTGTCCGCCGAGGCGTACCGGTAATGCGTAAGAATATCCAGAGTCGTTCTCTCCCGGGGAACCGGTCCGGTCCGGGTCAAAAGATTAACGGCCCCCCCGATGGCATCCGAACCATACAAAACCGATCCCGTTCCCTTAACGGCCTCCAGCCGCCTGATCAGGAATTGATCGACCGTACTCCAGTACTGATTGGGCCCGTCCCGGAAAACCGAATTATTCAATCTGATGCCGTCAATCAGAAGAAGATTGCGGAAGCCCGTAAAACCCCTGATGAACGGCGATCCCTGGCCGCGTGATGTCTTCTGAATCCGGATGCCCGATATATCAGAAAGCAGCTCCGGCAAATCCGACGGGGTTTTATACCTGAATACATCACCAGGCAGGCGAACCGATGTCACCGCCGGAATTTCAACCGGCCGTTTCTCCGATCTTGTGGCCGTGACAACAATACCCTCGATTTCAAACGGTTCCTCTTCATCATGGCCGATAGCCGAACTGTCGGCGGTGTTCTCCATCGCGATCATTGAACCGGCAGTATCCCGGCGACTATTATCGATCCCATTGCTCGAAATAATCTCCCCGAGAACGACTGATCCGACCAGCATGCAATAAGCGGTAAGTACCGCAATCGCCGCCGGCATTCTGAGACGGAGCATCCTGAAAAAAGTCGGCATTATCTCCCGCCGCTATATAATGCAGCTATCAGCACTTCGAAAGAGCCTTTCAATATCTCGGCCTTCAAAAATAGCCTGACCCCCGAAGCACCTGTTGATA
>Ga0272444_10001824_pt1 | contig 20126 bp, 22 predicted proteins | sample SSMForm13_FD_201033 | JGI IMG/M metagenome (GOLD analysis project Ga0272444, IMG submission 201033) | Marine sediment archaeal communities from Little Sippewissett salt marsh, Falmouth, MA, United States - SSM-Form-13 | ecosystem: Environmental > Aquatic > Marine > Wetlands > Sediment ... | reverse complement strand
TCGGCTCCGGCCAAGCCGCCGGTCAGCGCCTCGAGCGCCGACCGGGCCATTCGGTATCCAACCGCCAGCCCAGGGCATCGATGCCCGTGAAACGAAACGACGTCCTCGAAATCAACCACGTCTCGATGCCTCACTGCCCCCGCCCCCACAGTGCGCGAAGCCTTGCGCGGGACACTCCAGACAAAGCCAGGGATTCGTGATGAGGCGTATCGTCAAGGGCGTGCGTACGGTCGGTCATGATGCACTGATGTTCACGGCGTTTGGGTCGTAGGTCAATCCCTGCTCGTTGGTGTCGACGAAGGTCGCGCCAACTCGTGTTCCCGTTCTGCGTCAACACACTGCGGAATCCGCCGCCGCACCCTCCGAGGCCGATCGAGCAAGCTTTGCGTAGCGGCCAAGAACGCCGCGGTTCGCGACCGGAGAAAACGATGTCTCTGTCTTCGGCCGCCCGCGTTTCTTCCGCTCCTCGATCTCCGACGCGTCAACATCCAGCGTCATCGTCCCGTTGGGGATGTCGATTTCAATGATATCCCCGTCTTGCACAAAGGCGATGAGCCCGCCGACAGCCGCTTCCGGGCTCACATGCCCAATCGCCGCCCCTCTCGAGGCACCTGAGAACCGTCCGTCCGTGATGAGCGCCACGGTCTCGTCCCACCCCATCCCGGCAAGCGTCGCGGTCGGAAGCAGCATCTCCCTCATCCCGGGACCTCCACGTGGACCCTCGTATCGGATGACGATCACGTCTCCGGGTGCGATCTGCCCGTTCTCCAGGCCCTTCATTGTGGCTTCCTCTCCGTCGAACACCCGTGCAGGTCCTCGATGCCGCAACATCGCCTCGCATACCGCCGATGCCTTCACAACCGCGCCGTCCGTGGCAAGGTTCCCATGCAGGATTCGGATTCCTCCATCGGTTCGATGAGGTGTCTTGCCGTCTTGAATCATCTTGCTGGTCGATCGTGGAGCGTCTTCTGCAATCTCTCGGATTGTCTTTCCGGACACGGTCAGTGCGTCTTCGTGAAGCAATCCGACGCCGTGCAGCTCTCGGAGAACCGCCGGGATCCCGCCGGCATCGTTCAGATCCTCCATATGAAGCGGGCCGGACGGACTCAATCTCACCAGATACGGCGTTCGGCGGCTAATCGTCTCGAATCGATCGAGGGCGAAACTGATGCCTGCTTCCCGGGCGATGGCCAGCATGTGAAGCACCGTGTTCGTGGATCCCCCGATGGCCATATCGACGGAGACCGCATTCTCTAGGGCGTCATCGGTGAGGATATCCAGCGCACGGATGTCCCTGTTCACAAGCTCCATCACGCACATCCCGGCACGCTTGGCAAGGCGGATCCGCTCCGCGGAAACGGCGGGAATGGTCCCGTTGCCCGGAAGAGCAAGACCCACCGCTTCGGCAAGGCAGTTCATCGAGTTGGCGGTGAACAGTCCCGAACAGGATCCGGCCCCGGGGCACGCACATCGTTCCAGTTCGGCAAGCCGCTCGCTGGTGAGCGTCCCCGCCCGGAAGGCACCGCAAGCCTCGAACAGCGTCTTCACGTCTACGGAATCGCCGTTGTGGCGCCCGGCGAGCATCGGTCCACCGCTTACGAGAACCGTCGGCAGGTTGAGACGGGCTGTAGCCATCAGCATCCCAGGAACGATCTTGTCGCAATTCGGAACCAGAACGAGTCCGTCCAACGCATGAGCTTCGGCCATCACCTCGACGGAGTCGGCGATGAGATCCCGGCTTGGAAGCGAGTACCGCATCCCGGAGTGTCCCATGGCGATGCCGTCGCACACGGCGACCACATTGAACTCGAGAGGGGTCCCCCCGGCAGCGGAAACACCGGTCTGAACGGCTCGCCCGATTCGGTCTAGGTGGATGTGCCCGGGAACGATGGCGTTGTAGGAGTTGGCAATCCCAATCAAGGGCTGCTCCAGCTCCTCCGGGGTCAACCCTGTCGCGTAGAGCAATGATCGGTGTGCTGCTCGCTCGACGCCCATGCGGACTGCATCGCTTCTCATTCGCCACCTTCTCCGCCGGCGTTCAACGCTCCCAGAACGAGATCGCCGAACTCTCGCGTTCCCACAGCGGACTGCCCATTCACCGCCAGATCCTGGGTCCGCCAACCGTCGTCAAGGACACGTTCGACCGCTTCCTCGACCGTCTTTGCCTCAGCCTCCAGACCGAGTCCGTGACGAAGGAACATCGCGCCGCTGAGGATCATCCCGATCGGGTTTGCGACGCCCTGACCAGCAAGATCGGGAGCGCTGCCGTGAACCGGCTCGAACAGCCCCGGACCTTCGTCGGACAGTGATGCTGAAGGCAACATGGCAAGAGACCCCACCAGCATCGACGCTTCGTCGGCAAGGATATCGCCGAACAGGTTGGCGGTCAGCACAACATCGAACGTCTTGGGGCGTCGAAGTAGATGCATCGCCGCAGCGTCGACAAGCATCGACTCGCACTCGACATCCGCATACGCTGCTGCCGTCCGCTCCACGACGCGCCGCCAGAGCCGCGATGAGGCAAGCACATTGGCCTTGTCCACGGAGACAACGTTCCGGCGCCGCTTCGCGGCGAGTTTGAACCCAACGTGTGCGATCCTCTCGACTTCTCGAGCCTGGTAGACCATGGTGTCGTAGGCTGTTGTGTCGTCCGTCAGCTCGGCGCCAGCTTCCATACGGTCCCCGAAGTAGAGCCCTCCTGTCAGCTCGCGAACGATCACCAAGTTGACACCCGCCCCCTGCTCGTCCCGCAACGGAGACGCTCCAAGAAGCTGAGGGTAAACGCGAACCGGCCGCAGATTGGCATACACGCCGAGTTCCCTGCGCAGTCCCAGCAATCCCTGTTCGGGGCGAACGGGTTCTTCGTTGGGCCTGATCCTGACGGGCGGCCCACCCACGGCTGCAAGGAGCACGCCGTCTGCGGTACGGCAAGCTCTCAGGGTCTCTTCCGGAAGCGGATGGCTGGTCTCGGCAATCGCGGCGCCGCCGACCAGCAACTCCCGAAACGAGAAGTCATGCCCAGCCAAATCGGCCACAGCCTCCAGGACACGCACGGCTTCATCCATCACCTCGGGGCCAACTCCATCTCCTGGAAGTACTACGATCTCTGCTTGCATGCCGTCTCCTTCGCCGGGACCACCTCTGTATCGGGTTTGGGTTGCGTGATCCAGAGTCCGTATTCCAGGGCATCGGCCAAGGCGATCCAGCTTGCCTCCACAATGCTTGTGCCGCAGCCTACGGTGGTCCATCCGGTGTCGCCGTCTGTGGTTGTCAGCAAGACGCGAACTCGCGCTCCTGTTCCGTCATCCCCGTCCAGGATCCGCACTCGGTAGTCCGTCAGTACCATGTCCGCGAGCTTGGGGTAGGTTGGAACAAGCGCCTTTCTCACCGCTCGGTCAAGCGCGTTCACCGGGCCATTCCCGGCGTCCGCTGTGTGAACAAGCTGTGCGCCAATCGCAATCCGAACCGACGCATCCGCAACCATTCGTTCTCCCGTATCGTGTCGCACCAAGACGTGAAACCCCTCAAGATGGAACGGTGCGCAGTAGTCGGTGGCGGCCCGGCGAACCAGGAGCTCGAGGGAAGCATCCGCTCCTTCGAACTGGTATCCGTCTTCCTCCAGCTCCTTGATTCTTCCGACAAGCTTCTCCAATCGCGGCGGGGTCATCTCGGCATCCAATCCGAGTTCCCGGAGTTTCAGCTTCAGATTGGTTCGGCCTGACTGCTCTGACACCACGACGCGCGTGCGATTCCCGACCACGGCGGGGTCCAGGTGCTGGTAGCTCATCGGCCACCGATCCATGGCGTGCACATGGAGTCCGCCCTTGTGGGCAAACGCGCTGCGCCCCACATAGGGAAGCCCCGAGGGGAGTTCTTGGTGGGCGATCCTTGCAACGGATTCCGCGACACGGCGGAGTGTCTCTAGCCGCTTGGCTCCGAGATCCACAGCATGGAGCTTCCACTGCAGGGCAGGAATCAATGAGCAGAGGTTCGCGTTGCCGCACCGCTCTCCGTATCCGTTGATCGTCCCCTGAACATGATCAGCTCCGGCCCGAACGGCTGCCAGGCTATTGGCCACGGCCATATCGGCATCGTTGTGCGCGTGAATCCCAAACGACACGGGGAGCATGCCGCGCAAGGCAACCACGATCGCGTAGACATCCCATGGGAGCGTGCCGCCGTTGGTGTCGCACAGGGTCACCGTCTCACAGCCCGCCTTCCATGCGGCAGCAACCGTCTCGATCGCATAGCTCGGATCCTCACGGTACCCGTCAAAGAAATGTTCGGCATCAAACACCACCTGCCTACCCTGGTCGGCGAGGTAGCGGACGGTATCGCTGATCATCCCCAGGTTCTCCTCAGGCTGGACGCGAAGAACCCGCTTCACCTGCTGGAGAGAGCTCTTGCCGACGATAGTAACCACGGGTGTTTCCGCATCGATCAACGCGCGCACCTGAGGATCGTCCTCAACATGGGTCAACGCTTTGCGCGTGGCGCCGAAGGCGCTGATTCTGGAGCAGGTCAGCGCAAGCTCGCGGACCCTCTGGAAGAAGCTACGGTCTTTGGGGTTCGCACTCGGCCAACCGCCTTCGACGATGTTGACCCCCAACGAGTCGAGGAGTCGGACGATCCTGAGCTTCTCGCCGACCGTGAGTGAGATCCCCTCCTGCTGGGATCCATCGCGGAGCGTTGTGTCGTACAGAGTGAGTGTCACGATGCCTTCTCCGATCGCCGCAACGGTCTTGCCCCGGGTGCCAAACAGCGATGCGATTCGACCTTCGCCCTGGTATACGGAATGAGCCCCCCAACCTCGATCAGTTCAAGAAGAAACGGTGGGTACGGCTGAGCCTGGTGGCTTTCTCCGCTCGTTTGGTTCTCGATCTTGCCTGTCTGAAGATCCACGGACAACACATCGCCCGGATTCGCCGCGGCCGCGGCGGCCGGGCAGACGAGGATCGGCAGTCCAACGTTGATTGCGTTGCGGTAGAAGATCCGAGCGAAGCTCGCCGCAATCACGGCTCCCACGCCGACCCCTCTCAGCGCCAACGCTGCATGTTCACGCGATGAGCCGCACCCGAAGTTCTCCCCTGCCACCACGAAGTCCCCTGGCTGAGCCCTCTCCGCAAAGGAACGGTCTACGCCTTCCAGGCAGTACGGAGCCAGCTCCGCGGAATCGAAGCTTGTGAGGTACCGGGCAGGGATGATCGCGTCCGTATCGATGTGATCGCCGAAGCAGAATGCTTTTCCTTCCAGGATCATGATGTCACCTCTAGCGGTGACGCAATCCGGCCAAGAATCGCGGTCGCCGCCGCGACGGCCGGCCCGGCGAGATAGACTTCGCTTCCCAGATCGCCCATTCTCCCCTGGAAGTTCCGGTTGGTCGTCGCCAGCGCACGTTCTCCGGCAGCAAGCACGCCGCAATGGCCTCCAAGGCACGGTCCGCACGTCGGCGGACAGATCACGGCGCCAGCCTCCATGAGTGTTTCGATGATCCCTTCCCGCGTGGCGGCCAGTGCCACACGCTGGGAGCCCGGGAACACAAGACATCGAAGGTGTCGAGAGACGTGGCGGCCCTTCAGGATCTGCGCTGCAGTGCGAAGATCGTTCAACCTTCCGTTGGTGCAAGATCCGATCACGACTTGATCCACTTGTGTTTCGCTCAGCGACTCCGCGGGAGTGGATTTCGACGGCGAGTGAGGAACCGCAACTTGAGGTCCCACATCCGATGCGTTGATCCGTACGACCTGCTCGACCTGAGCATCCGGATCGGAGGTGCAGTTCGACGCCGGGCGATCCGCCGCCACGCGCGCCAGAAACTCCCGCGTCACCGAATCCACGGCGAACAGCCCCGCCTTGGCGCCGGCTTCGATCGCCATGTTGGCCATCGTGAATCGATCGGACATCGGAAGCGTCGCCGCCAGCGGACCGCCGAACTCGATCGCCTTGTATCTGGCACCGTCCACGCCGATCTTCCCGAGCGTGAACAGGATGAGGTCCTTTCCCCCGACCCAGGACTGCAGCGCGCCGCTGTATTCGATGCGGATCGTCTCGGGAACGCGCATCCAGGTAGTGCCCGTGGCCATCGCCGCCGCGATGTCAGTGGATCCCATTCCGGTGGCGAACGCCCCAAGAGCCCCGTACGTGCATGTATGCGAATCCGCGCCGACCACGATATCCCCTGGCGAGACAAGGCCTTCCTGCGGCAGGACAACATGCTCGATGCCGTATCCGGCGTTGTAGTAGTGCACGAGCCCTTGTTCGGCGGCGAACCGCCGCATCTCGGCGCAGTTCTCTGCGGCAGCGATGTCCTTGTTGGGCGTGAAGTGGTCGGCAACAAGAACAACTCGCTCAGCATCGAACACGCTTTTCGCCCCGATGTTCCTGAACGCTTCAACCGCCGGCGGCGCCGTGACATCGTTTGCCAGCACAAGGTCGACGGAAACCTCGACGAACTCATCAGGATGCAACTCCCGACTCACGTCCTCGCCAGCACGCAGCAACAGGTGAGCTTGAAGGATCTTCTCACTGATCGTCCGACCCACCAAAGCTCCCTCCGTTCCGCAAGCCACTTCCGTTGAGCTTCTCCACACCGCCGTCGCGTTCGGAGAGCGTCGTCAGATCCCATTGCAGCGCCCATCCTGGTGACATCCCGTCGAAGCTGTCGAACGCGGCGGTGTGATCCTCAGCAGCCGGGGTGGCTTCCTGCTTCTGCTGATCGGCCTTCCCAATGATCCGTTTGATGTTCATGCCCTGCTCCTTATCGATGATTCAGTCCTGGAATCCTTCTCCGTCTGCTTCGTGTCGCCGCTGCCTGCCGGGCCATCGGGACGATCCACCACCAGCCGGTTGCAGGCATTGAGATATGCCTTGGCGCTGGCGACGATGATGTCGGTGTCCGCCCCGAAACCTCCAAACACCTTCCCTTCGCCATTCGATACCTGGACATTGACGCGTCCTTGCGCGTCGATTCCTTCCGTGATGCCATGCACCATGTACTCGACGAGATGCGCATCGACTCCGAGAATCGAGTCGATCGCCCGAAACGCGGCGTCCACAGGCCCTGTCCCGACAGCCGCCTTGACCTGCTCCTCCCCCGATCGGCTCACGACCCGAACCGTTGCTGTCGGCATCCCCGGCCGGCCGGAGACAACCTGCAGATCGGCGAGACGGAACCGGTCCTCCGCTCGGGTTTGGAGATCAGCAACGAGCGCTTCCAGGTCCGCGTCGGTGACATCTTTCTTCTGATCACACAGCCCTTTGAACCGGGCAAACGCCACATCGAGCATCTTCTCATCGATGTCCGCGCCCAGCTGATCAAGACGCTCACGGAACGCATGCCTCCCAGAGTGCTTGCCAAGAACCAGATCGACGCGGTGCAGGCCGATGTCTTCCGGACGCATGATCTGGTATGTGGATTGGTCCTTGAGCATGCCGTCCTGATGGATCCCCGAGGCATGGGCAAACGCGTTCTTCCCGACCACGGCCTTGTTGGCCTGCACCTGAAGCCCGGTCAGATCACTGACCAGACGGCTGGTGCGAGCGATCTCACCTGTCTGGACACTTGTCTCGAACGCCATCCGGTCGCCGCGCACGGAGAGCGCCATGACAAGCTCCTCTAGGGCGGCATTCCCGGCACGTTCACCGATTCCGTTCATCGTGACTTCGGCCTGCAACGCACCCGCAGTGAGCGCGGCCATCGTGTTGGCCACCGCCAACCCGAGATCATCATGACAGTGCACCGAGTACACGATCTCCCTGCCGCCGGCGTCACAGTGCTCGATGAGACGCTCGATCAGTCCACCAAACTCATCGGGAAGGGCATATCCAACGGTGTCCGGGATGTTGATCGTGGACGCTCCGGCCATGATCGCCGTGGAAACGGCCTCTTCGAGGAATTCGGGGTCGGCGCGCGTTGCGTCCTCGGGCGAGAACTCGACGTTCTCGCATAGATCTCGTGCGAACGATACGGCGTCTCGGATGCGTATGAGCGCCGCGCGGCGCGACAGCGACAGCTTGTGTTGAAGATGAACGTCCGACACCGCGAGAAAGGTGTGGATCCGCGGCCGTTCGGCCTGTGAGATGGCGTTCCACGCAAGGGTGATATCTCGTTGCAGCGCCCGCGCCAATCCGCAGATCACCGGAGCGGCGCGATGCGTCTCGCCCTCGGACGATTGACCGACGTCCGTGGCGATTCGCCGCACCGCCTCGAAGTCCCCTGGAGACGCTGCGGGAAAGCCCGCTTCAATGACGTCGACCCCCAACCGTGCGAGCTGTCGTGCCAGTCGCAGCTTTCCGGCGGCTGTCAGCGCGGCTCCCGGGGATTGCTCGCCATCTCGAAGCGTCGTGTCAAACACGCACACTCGACGCAGACTCCTTGGTTGTTCCATGCCCTATTCCGCCTCCCCGTCGGCCGCCCGCTCGGGACGCAGCGCCCGAACGGCCGCTCCCGCTTGCCACAGCTCCGATTCGCGCATTTCGGCAAGCTCTGCTTCTAGACGTTGCCTGTAGTCGGCGCTGCTGTTGGCTTCGAGAACAACGCGGGTTTCCTCGCCGGATCGCACTCGATCGTAGAGTTCCTCGAAGACGGGCCTTGTCGCCTCCCGGAAACGGCTCCGCCAATCAAGAGCACCCCGTTGTGCCGTGGTGCTCGTATTGGCAAACATCCAGTCCATTCCGTTTTCCCCGACAAGCCGAATCAGGCTTTGCGTCAGCTCTTCGACCGTCTCGTTGAACGCTTCGCTTGGGGAGTGGCCGTGCGCTCGAAGAAGCTCGTACTGAGCTTCGATCACCCCGGCTAGCGCACCCATCAGCACGCCACGCTCACCCACTAGGTCGCTCCAGACCTCGCGCTCGAAGGTCGTCGGGAACAGATAGCCGCTTCCGATTCCCATTCCCAAGGCCAGCGTTCGCTCGCGTGCTGCTCCAGTTGCGTCTTGGGCAACGGCGAAGCTGCTGTTGATCCCCATTCCGGCAAGGAAGTTGCGGCGAACCGTCCGGCCCGACCCTTTCGGCGCGACAAGCAGCACATCGATGTCGTCCGGTGGAACAACGCCTGTCTGATCTCCGTACACCAAAGCAAACCCGTGCGAGAAACACAACGCGTCACCCGGTTTCAGCGATCGTTGCACCACAGGCCAGAGCTCTGCTTGGGCAGCGTCCGACAGCAAGTACAGCACCACCGATCCCCGCGCCGCCGCTTCTTGGATAGAGAACAGCGTCTCGCCGGGGATCCAACCGTCGCCGCAGGCCTTGTCCCAAGTGGGGCTGTCCTGCCTTTGGCCGACGATCACATGCAGCCCGTTGTCGCGCAGGTTCAGGGCCTGCGCCGGTCCTTGGACTCCGTATCCAAGGACAGCGATCGTCGCGCCGCCCAGCACATCGAGAACCCGATCCATCGGGAACTCATCACGCGTAACGATGTCTTCTACCACCGAGCCGAAACCGATTTTCGCCATTGACTTACTCCTTCCAACCAGCAGACGCATCATCCCGCAGCATCGCTACGCGGCCGGTGCGCACCATTTCTGCAATCCCGAACGGTCGAAGCTGAGCGACCAACGCGTCGACGCTTTCCTCCGTTCCCGTCGTCTCGACCGTCACCGTGCACGGTCCTACGTCCACCACCCGTGCCCCCGAAGCAACCGCCACCTGCATGACATCCCCGCGCGTTTCCGTCTCCGTCTGAACCTTGACCACAGCCAGGTCATGAAGAACCGCCGGTCGGTCGGTAACGTCCTCCACACGAACGACGTTCACCAGCTTCCGCAGGTGCCCGGCCAATCGATCGGAGGGCGTTTGCCCGCTGTCCAAGACGATCGTCATTCGCGAGATTCCGGGGCGTTCCGTACTGCCTACCGTCAGACTCGCGATGTTGAACAGCCGCCGCCTGAACAAGCTGACAATCCGGTTGAGCGCTCCGGGTTCATCCTCAACCCACGCTACCAACGTCCGTTTCATAGGCGTGGCTCCTTCGCGCACGAGGCAAGCGTCGGCTGGTAGATCATGTCATCGAGTGCGCACCCAGCGGAGACCATCGGATACACGTTCCCTTCGGGACCTTCCCCGACGACACGAAACTCCATCAGAACCGGCCCCGAACAGCTCCTTGCCCGAGCGATGATCTCATCGGCCTGCTTCGGTGTCTCGGCTCTCGCGGCCTCGATTCCGTATGCCTCGGCCAGCTTGACGAAATCCGGATTCAGAAGCGGCGTCGCTTCATAACGCCCGTCATAGAACATCTCCTGCCACTGCCGGACCATGCCGAGATACCCGTTGTTGAACACCGCGATACGCAGTGGCAGCTGTTCCTGTACGACCGTCGCCAGATCATGCAGGCTCATCTGGAACCCACCATCGCCGGCAAGGACCCACACCTCATCCTGCGGACGGGCGATCTGGACGCCAATCGCTGCGGGAAGAGCGAAGCCCATCGTGCCGAGTCCGCCGGAGGTGATGAACGGCTTCCCGGACGTGGCCGGATAGAACTGCGCCGCCCACATCTGGCACTGTCCTACATCGACGACAAGCGTGGAGTCGCCGTGCGTTGAATCGAACAGCTTGCGGACAACCGTCGGGACAGTGAGTGGCGACGTCGCGTCGCGTGTCACGGACGAAGCGATTCGCTGTGCATCTTCATCCTGCCAAGCACCAAGCTTCTGCCGCCAAGCGGGTCGCTGCCGAGAGCGCACCCGACTGATCAGCCACGCCAGCACATCAGCAACATCGGCATGGATCGTGAGGTCTACGGACACAAGCTTCCCCAATTCGACTTCATCGATGTCCACGTGGACCTTGCGCGCATCGGGAGCGTAAGCATCGAGGCGCCCGGTGACGCGATCGTCAAACCGCATCCCCAGAGCAATCAGAAGATCGGCACGCTGAATCGCGAAGTTGGCGGCAACGGTCCCGTGCATGCCCATCATTCCCAGCGCAAGCGGATGGGTCTCGGGGAAGGCGCTCTTGCCAAGCAACGTCACCGCCGTCGGAAGGTCGGCTTGTTCGGCAAGCTGCAGCAGCCGTTTCCCCGAACCCGATGCAACAATCCCGTGTCCGCACAACACCACGGGCCTTTCGGCATCGTCGATCATTGATGTGAGTTCGCCGAGCGCCTCATTCAGGTCTCCCTCGTCTGCCGTGCCCGGCGCGGCGCTCGATGGGGCCAGGAGCTCCGGCGGGATGTACTCGCCGGTTGCTATCTGAACATCCTTCGGCAGATCCACAAGGACAGGCCCCGGACGACCACTTCGCGCAACGCTGAACGCTTCGTGGAGAGCCGGTCCCAGGTCGTTGACATCGGTAACCAGATAGCCGTGCTTCGTGATCGGCAACGTAATTCCGGTGATGTCTGCTTCCTGAAACGCATCGGTGCCAAGCAACTGCGCGTGGACCTGACCGGTAATGCAAACCAACGGAATCGAATCCAGCATGGCGTTGGCGATGCCAGTTGTCAGGTTCGTCGCACCCGGCCCGGACGTGGCAAGCGCAACCCCGACCCGTCCAGTTGCTCGCGCGTACCCATCTGCAGCGTGGGCCGCTGCTTGTTCATGCCGCATGAGCACATGATGGATTCCGTAGGTCGCCCGCAGGTCGTAGGTGGGCATGATCGCTCCACCGGGGACTCCGAAGACAACTTCGACGCCTTCCCGCCGTAGCACCTCCCACACGATCTCCGCACCTGTTCTTTGCATGGATCACCTTCTTTCGCTCTCTGTTCTCTTCACTCGAAAAGAAACGAGGCCACCCGGTTTGGGTGGCCTACGCCCGTTTTTCTGTTGGATGTCGGCGACCCAAGCCTACGGTCCCTGCCCCCAAACGAGGACAGGGACCATAAGAATGACGACGACAAGAAGGAGCACACCCAGGTTGGACAGCACGGCAAGAGAGGCAAGCCACTGCTCGCTAGATGCGGATCGCCCCAAAAGATTGCGTCGCTCGATCATTGCTTCCTGTGTGCGTGTCATCGTTCGCCGATTCGCTTTCATCCGACTCCAAACATCTCCCGAAATAGACTCGGGCCACCCTGTTGGGTGGCCCGCTTGATGTTTTTGTCAGCGTCCGCCCGACAGGTTATCCGTCCCCAATAAGGAGGGAACGGACGACAATAACCTGTACAAGGAGGACACGACCAAGCTGTTTCACTCGCAATTCTCCAGATGCTCTATGGATTTGGATCCATTACTACATCAAGTCGGGCGCGATGTCAATAGCTACTGACAACGATCCAACAGACGGTTGCGTCCCACAGATGACGCAGGCACCTTCCAGAGGCCGTTTTATGGCTGCAGCGATTTGGTTTCCCAACACCACTCCCGGATTGCCACACGGTTCACCCATCGATACGATGCAGCATGCTGATCCGGCGAAGCTTCGGTGCATGGACTCGGGCTGTGATTGCCGTTGCGTCGGTTGTTGCATCAAGTGCTACGGCAAGTGGTTTGGATCTACGCCTTCCTGCAACCGCATCGGCCTTCGACGTTCAGACGACGGCAGAGCGGATTGTCCGTGCGTTCGCAGCTGAAACGTCGGTGGGGCTTGGGTTGGTCGACGCCGCGGACATCCCGCGAGTGGTCGTGAGGAACACCGCGAACCTTGCGTATTTCGATCATCGGAGCGGCGAGATCGTGACCTCCCACTGGGGAACCCTGGACGAGCCGCAGCGGAGGTTTTTTCTCACCATCACGGACGATGATCAAGATCAGGCTGCCGAGCTGTTCACGTCCCTGTTCAACGGTTTCTTGGTCGCTCATGAGATGACGCACTGGCTCCAGCGCCGCTGCAACCTGCATCTTGATCACTACACGTCGGAAGCGATGGCCAATGATGTCGCTGTCGCGTTCTTTATGCTGCTCGAGAAGGGCGAGGAGCAGATGCTCGCGCTGCAGCGGCGTCTTGAACAGGCTCTCGAACACTTGAGCGATCCGGTGCCCAAAGGCGAGGATCCTATAGCGACCTTCAACGCTCACTACGCTGAGATCGCCCGGGACCCGTACGCGTACGGTTACTATCAGTTCCTGCTGATCATCGACGCCATCGATCGCCGAGCCGATCTCAGCTTCGAGTGGTTCATCCGAAGCATGTGTCTCTTCTGACCGACAGCGGCTTCCTCGGCGAGACGCTCATCGGAGCGCGAGACATCCGTCCCGGCGTGGCGCACCCAGTACACTGCGTACAAGATCATCACCGGAACGCGACCTATAGAGGAGTTCGCATCGATGAACGCAAGCTTTCGTCAGTACGACCATTCCAAGGATTACGACGCCGTAGGCCAGTTCCTGCTTCGAACCTACGGGGCCGGGACGCCACACCGCAATTGGCTCCATCCGCGCTGGGAGTACATGCACTACCATCCCGGTTTGGACGCCAATCATCTCGGTGAATTCGGAGTGTGGGAGAGCGCCGGCGAGATCACAGGTATCGTTCACTACGAGCATCGGCTGGGGATGAACTACGTGCAGCTCGCCGATCACGATGGTTCGCTCCAGCAGGCGATGCTGTCGTACGCGGTTCGCCACCTGGCCGGCGACTTCAAGATCGGCAGGGCCGTTCACGTCTACATCGATGATGCGGATGAGGGGTTCCAGCAAATCGCTGCCTCGCTCGGGTTCGAGAGGCTGGGGCCTGAATTCTCGGAACCGACTTCGATGCTGTCTCTGGAGGATCCGGACGCGTTTCCAAACGAGAAGATCTGCCTACCCAAGGGATTTCGCCTTCTCAGCTTGGCCGACGATGATGACGTTGGAAAGGTCCATCGGGTGATGCATCGCGGCTTCAATCACGAGGGAGAAGCCCCGGAGGACGAGTTGGATGATCGCAGGAAGAAGCTTTCCGCCCCCAACTTCCGTCGTGACCTGACGCTGGTTGCCGAGGCTCCCGATGGGGAATTCGTCTCGTTCGCCGGCACGTGGTACGTTCCAGAGAACCGTGTCGCCTACATCGAACCCGTTGCCACCGATCCGGCGTATCGGCGCATGGGGTTTGGAACGGCGGTTGTGCTCGAAGGGATCCGGCGCTGCTCCACACTCGGCGCCACGGTCGCCCATGTGGGCTCCGACCAGTTGTTCTATCAGTCGATGGGTTTTCGCGTCTCCTTCCGCCAATCCTTGTGGCGTAAGGTCCTCTAAGAACGCATTGGCTCCGGAGTTCGCGTGACTGCGAGATATTGCGATTCGGTGCCCTCGGGTCACATCGCTTCGCAGTCTTGCCATCGCAATGAGCAATGAAGCTTGCCTTCACATCTGGCAGTTCGGGCAGACGTAGCACGAGCCACCAAGGTAGTTGATCTTGCCAATCGGAGTTCGACAGTCTGGGCATGGCTTCCCGGCGGCCCGCTTGTCGAGGAGCGGGACGTACGCTCCCCTCTCTCCATACAGATCGATCTCCGTGTCTCGGCCGCCAAGCTGAACCGCCTGACGAAGCGTCGCCACGATCGATGCGTGGAGCGATTCCTTCTCTTGGGGAGTCAACGAACCGACCTTCCGCTTCGGGCTCAGCCGAGCGCGGAACAGGATATCCTGCAGGTATCCGTTGCCGATGCCGCAGATGTTTGCTTCGTGGGTCAGAAACGCTTTGATCGGCGGATTCTTGCCTGTGGCCTCGCTGTCCAGCAGATGTGCGAATTGCTCAACAGTGAAGCTCCGATCCAACGGAGAGGGCCCGAGAGTCCCGGCGTAGGGGTGCGCGGCGATCTCCCGATCGGAGAGCAGCCCGACAAACCCCCACATCTGGATCGTGAGGGTCACGGTTGTCCCATCGTCGAATTCCACCGTCCAGTGACGCTTGCGCGGCAGTTCGTCCCATGGGGCATGCAACAACAGACGCCCGCCGAATTCCCCAAGCATCAGATTGCCTCCGCGCTCCAGCTTCGCGAAGATCCACTTCCCTTCGGAACTGATCCCGGCGAGCCGCTGGCCGACAATCTCCTGATCGAACACTGCCGGCTCCGGTGACACAAACAGGAACTTCGGACGCGCCTCGCTCACGCGCGATGCGACCACCTCGCGCCCACGCAGTTCCTCGTTCATCTGCCGCGCCAACGTCTGCACTTCGGGCATCTCAAACATCTTCCGCATCTCCCAAACCGTTGTCTCGACCCATCATCGGCCCACCCGCGACAGGGAGTCAACCCCTCCGGAGTCGTTCGGCTCCGTAAGGTGGCCGCCGCCGACCCGTGATGTCTTCAAGACGGGAGATACGCTCCGGGCATCGGCGCGACGGAACCCGTACGATAGGGATGCCATGTCACCTAGAAAGCCCGAGACAGTGCCAAGCACCGAACCCGATTCAACGATACCTTCGCGTCTCGACCGTCAAGCGATCCGTCGCACAGATCCGGCGTGGATCGAGTCATCGACGAGGGGCCCAAACAGCCGTCTGTTGGTTGTACGGGGTCAGGCGGTCTTGCTTGTCTCAGACACGGCTACGCAACCCCGTTTCCTGTCCGGAAAAGGATGGAGCGAGCTCGGCGCTCCCCTGACTGATCTGGTTTTCCTGGGCATCTCCGAGGGACTGTCCTTCTTCGCACTCGATGTCACGGAGGCTCCCCCAGAGATCCACGAGCGGTTGGCCTTGTTCGGGACGTTTGCTTCCATGCGGAAGCTAAGCCCTTCTCTTCCTCAGGCAACGTGGGAGATGATCGCTCAGGCTTGCTCGCTCTCGCGCTGGAACCGAACGGCTCGATTCTGTTCAGTTTGCGGCGCACCGATGGTGCCCCGCGATGCAGGCTACGTGCGGATCTGCTCCAATGAGGATTGTGCCGCGACGGAGTTCCCGAGAATCGACCCGGCAATCATCGTTCGGGTGATGTCTGCTGATCGATGTCTTCTCGCTCGGCAATCGAAGTTTGCTCCCGGACTCCGCTCGGTGATCGCCGGATTCGTCGAGCCGGGGGAAGCGTTGGAGGCAGCTGTGGCAAGAGAGGTCCGAGAAGAAGCAGGTTTGGATGTTCGCGGGATTGCGTACGCCGGCTCTCAACCGTGGCCGTTCCCGCGAGCACTGATGCTCGGCTTCGTTGCCAACGCCGTCGAACCGCGGATTTGCATCGACGATCGGGAGATCGAGGCTGCGGACTGGTACACGCGCGATCGGGTTCGCCGTGAGCTTTCGGCAGGCACGCTGTCGCTCCCCAGCACGCGGTCCATCGCTCGCTTCCTCATTGACGATTGGTTGGACGAAAAAGGGCTAGCCGTGCCGTAGTTGGGCGATGAATTCCACCGGCGACACAACCGTGATCGGGAGGTGCGCCGCTTGCCCCAGAAGATGGGCATCCTGCGTGACAAGGATCGAGCCTGACATCCCGGCCAAAGCGGCGAACTTCCTGTCTTCCGGATCCGGGACCACTTCGTACGGTTTGAGATCAAGCTGCAAATCCAATCGTGACTCCGCTCGGAACAGCTCCTCAAAGCGAGTCCACGAGATCGGCGGGATCTTCAACAGAACCCTCTTGGATTCGCCGCGGGTTTGCTCGTTCCACACCATTCGCAGCCGCCCTGCTTGGATCGCATTGATGATCTGCGCGGAGCAGCTTCCGGCGTTGAACGCCGCCGCAACCAAGACGTTGATGTCCACAACCACAGAGAGCTCCGCGCGCCCTGGTCGACAGAAATCCAGAGGATCGTTCATGGATCGATCGTAGCCGATCTGCCGACGCTGTTCCGATCCATCATCCGCTTCATGGACAGCAGGCCGGACCACACTGCTTGCCCGCGGATTGATCCCTCTAGGGCGAAACCTGTTCCCATTGCGAAAGCAGACTCCGCTACAATCCGCTGACGGGGGATGCGGAATGAACCCAGTTCGAATCCAGGGTTGTCGAGCTTCGCTGTGGCCGGATCTGTTTGACTACATCGTCGCCATGAACGCACAAGACGAACATCGCATCGGATACCTGGGTACGGATGCTCCTTCGATTCTCGACGACCTCTCCGAGATCCCGGATCCGGTCCATCAAGCATTTCTTGTGGCCCTGGATGAGCAGACCGGGACCGTCGTCGGAGCACTGGGTATCGAGAGTGATCTCACCGTCGGCCGCGCATGGCTCCACGGACCGTTCGTGGATCGGCCGTCGCACGGCTGGGACGCCGTGGCGGATAGCCTATATGCACGGGCAGTCGAAGTGATTCCATCCGAGATCAGCGAACACGAGCTCTGCATCGGCGTTCACAACCATCGTGTCGAGAGGTTCGGCGAACGTCACGGTTTCGCCACATTCTCGCACAGCATTGGTTTGTCGATCCGTCGGGACGATCTGCCTTTGCGCGCAGAACCATCGGAGGAGGTCTGCCCGATCGCTCCACCCCAGCACGAGGGATTCGTCGCCCTTCACGAGAAGCTCTTCCCCAAGACGTACTACACCGGTCGACAGATCCTTGAGCGAATCAGCGACCACACCCAGGTCTTCGTGGTTCAGAGAGATGCTCATCTGGTGGGCTACCTGTTTGTTCGGCTGTCGCCGGAGGTTGGCACTGGCTACGTTGAGTTCGTCGGTGTGGACGTGGCATCCCGGAACCGCGGGATTGGGTCGAAGCTCGTTTCGAGAGGACTGGCGTGGGCGTTCCATCACCCGGGGCTCGACGAGATCGCCTTGACCGTCTCGGCCTCGAATCAAGCAGCTCTTGCCTTCTACGAGAAGCACGGATTCCAGCGAGGTGAGGAGATCCTCGGCCTGCGGCTCGTCTGCGCCCCCGATTTGCACAGTCCATCATGAGCACAAGTGTCCCCAGCCTCTTCCGGGCCTATCCATCTGTTCTTCCAGGATAGCGTGACTCGAAGGAAGTGATTCGGTGATCCATCAGAACGTCAAGCGTTTCGAGCCCTCGCCGACGGATCGCGATGCGGATGATGCAGAAGCGCGAACACCGCTTTGCATCGCACTTGGTTCTTGACGACGGGCGTCAAAACGGTATACTACTGACGTGTTTGGTAGCTGTGCAGGTGCTTTCTTGGAGGCCAGTCCTATCTGTAGTCCACTGAAACGTTCTGCTTCGCTAAAGCTTCCAGCATAGAGGAGGTCGTGTAGTATGTCCGAACGCGAGACGGGAACCGTCAAGTGGTTCAACGATAGCAAAGGCTTCGGCTTCATCGAGCGCGAGCAAGGTGAAGACGTGTTTGTCCATTTCAGCTCGATTCGTGGCGACGGTTACAGGTCGCTAGAGGAAGGCCAAAAGGTCGAGTTCACACTGGGTCAGGGTCAGAAAGGCCCCCAGGCACTCGATGTGACGGTGATCTAGGCTTAGGCACTAAGATTGTCGTTCAATACGATTCAACCGCGCGGCGCACAGGTTTTGTGCGCCGCGTCTTTCTTGGTGTAGCGGAGACGCTCTGACCTCTGTGAAACTCGGAGTCTCCGGAGAGCATCTTTGGACAGATCAGCCGAATCGAGGTCCCCGTCTTCTTCTTCTGCGGCAAGAACGACCATAACACTCCTCCGGAGCTGGTCGAGGAGTTTGCGGCAACGCTCGATGCCCCTACAGGAGCATCCATTGTCTACTTCGAGCACTCCGCGCACACGCCGTTTCTCGCCGAGCCTGATGCGTTTGAAGAGAAGCTTCTCACCGTGTTGGAGGCAGTCGACAGCCCCACAGACTAGGAGGGAACCTCGGACCGCCGGGACGCCCTGTCTCCCTCTCGAGGTTCGCGATAGAAGAGCATCAAGACAGCTGCAGCAAGTGGCAGCAACGATACAACGCTCATCACAGGGATCAATCCAAACAGGTCGGCTAGCCAGCCGACTGGTGCGAGCGCCAATCCGCCGACTCCCCACGCAAGTCCCATGACCAGCCCCGAGACAAGCCCGGTTCTTCCGGGAAGGCATTCCTGAGCCGCCACCACGCCGACGGGGGTGGACGACAGCGCAAACAACCCAGAGGCAGCGATTGTTGGTAGTAAGAGAATCGCCGGAGCGTGGAGGAACGCAATCAGGCAAGGCGTCGCCAGCGCAAGCGATCCCAGAAGAATGGCCTTGCGCCCGACTCGGTCGGACAGGCTTCCCGCCACGAGTCCGCCTGCTGCACCGAGGAGAAGGAACAGGCTGATCGCCGCACCTCCCATCAGTGCGGATCCCCCCCGCTCAACCACAAGCACGGCAAGGAAGTTGGAGAAGGCCGTCGCGGCAATCGCACGAAGCACGACAACGAACCACAGCACAACCAGTCGTTTCGGGATCTGCCGGAAGCGGATTCGCCCGCCTGGCACCACCTCGGCTGGCGGAAGGTTACGGCGAAGCGGCAGCGCGAAAGCAAGCAGGATGGCGATCCCCGGCAAGATCAGCCAAGGCGTCCTCTCCAACCCAAGCCGCTCGGCGTACGCCACGATCACCAGCGGAGAGACCGCCCCTCCTAGGCTGCCCCCGGCGGAGAAGAGCGCCATCATCAGTCCGTGCCGGCGGTGGCCGACGGCGCCAATCAGCGCCGCTGCCGCTGGATGGAAGAACGCTGTGCCGATTCCGGCGGCAACCATGATCAGTAGAAGCTGTCCGAAACTCGTAACTCGTCCGACAGAGCACATCGCCAAGACGGTGAGAAGAGGGCCGAGCACCACCATCACCGGACGCTGGGCCCGGTCTGCAAGATGTCCGAGTCCGGGTTGGATCATAGAGTTGACGATGATCCGCACCGTGCCGAGAAGTCCGGCCAGTGCGAGCGATAGGTCCAGGCGGTCGATCAGAAGGGGAAGGAGCGGCGCATAGAAGCTCGCGAACCCATCGTTCAGGAAGTGGCCGACAAACAGGAGCGTCGTCCGCTTCCATGGGTTCGGTGAAGAGGATGTGCGCTTGGGCATGAGAAGCGATCATAGCCTTGTGAATCCCACGTCACAAGACACGGGATGGGGATGCACACCTCTTCCGAGACGAAGACGTCCACAAGAAAAGGAGGCCGGCGCCAAACCCGGCGATGCGGTTTCGTCCCACAAGATCGGCGTTTGTTGACCCATCCATGCGTCCTCGCCTATAGTCTGGCCGAACCACAGTCCGAAGCCGGCGTCGTAGGATGCTTCGAGAAGAAGCCGGATCGCCTGGCGATGCGGGCTCCGGCCAGCGTGGCAGATCTGATTGAGGAGACCATGGGCAGGGATGTGCAGCGTGTGATTCTGGTGACGGGTGCCTCCTCGGGGATCGGCCGCGCCTGCGCGAT
>Ga0272444_10001820_pt1 | contig 20132 bp, 12 predicted proteins | sample SSMForm13_FD_201033 | JGI IMG/M metagenome (GOLD analysis project Ga0272444, IMG submission 201033) | Marine sediment archaeal communities from Little Sippewissett salt marsh, Falmouth, MA, United States - SSM-Form-13 | ecosystem: Environmental > Aquatic > Marine > Wetlands > Sediment ... | reverse complement strand
ACCCAGGTCCGGCCGGTGACGGGCCAGCTCGGCCATGCCGACCAGCGCGCCGACCGTCGCGTAATGATAATGGGTGCTGGACTCGTAGCACAGGCCGTCGTCGCGGGTCGCGCCGACCAGCAACTCGCCGAAACTGCGCCGCCCGCTCAGGGCCTCGGCCACCCACGGTTCGCGATCCAGGGCCAGGCCCAGGGCCATCAGGGCGCGGCGGTGGAACGCCAGGTGGTTGTTGTAGGGCATGCCGGCCAGGTGGGTGTCGCTCATCCACTGGTCGAACGACTCGGCGATGGCCTCCCCGCAGCAGGTCATCGACCGGGCCATGCGCTCCCGGGCATCATCCGGAAGCGCCGACTCCAGAACCACGTAGGCGTCGGCCAAGACGATGGCCACACGGCCATAGTCCAGCCCCGCGTCGTAGTGCCTGGGATGAAACTTCAGATGGTCCACCAGGTGCATCGCCCAGTCGCGCGCCGGTGCCAGGTACCGGCCGTTCTCGAAGACCAGGGCAGCCCTCAGCAACGTCATGGCGTCGCCGGCGAGCCGCGCGCCTGGGTCGATGTAATCGTGCCACTGGGCGTAGGTCTCGGCAAACGGGCGGCCGGGGTCTCCGTCGTACCACGCGGTGTCAAACGCGGGCAACGGGCGTTCGGCGGCCACCAGCTTCTCGGCTTCGGCGTTCAGCCGCTCGGCCGCGGCCCGCCACTCGGGACGGCGGACGCGCTCCCGGGCCCGTCGAAGCTCCTCGCGACTGATGACAAGCGACGCGTCCCTGCATCCGGTCAGCACTGGCTCCGTCACTGAATCGGCTCCCCGTTCTCTTCATGGTTGCGGACTGTTCTGCCGGACACCTGCCGACAGAAGACACGGCTCAGCCAAAAGGACGGTAAGCTACCGACATGCCAGGGCCATTGCCAGAGAATTCTCAAAGACGTTGCCGCCAGGGGCGCACCACAGGAACGCGCCGTCGGGTGTCACGGCCAGTCGGCCCGCCCCGACAGCGTCGCGGCGGGATGGCCCATCGGTGGCACCCGCTGCAGCGGATGTTGACATCAGGGGCCGTATCGCTCGAGGTAGTCGCGCACGCGCACCTTCCGGACCGTGCTGGCGCTCGTCATGTAGCGCACCGTGCCGAAGATGGGCCGTTCGGGTCCCCATGGGCGGTCGTACCGGCCGAGGACCCAGAAGATGCCGCTCAAGCTGTTCGGATTGCGGCCGTCCAAGGCGTAGGTGTTGTTCAGGTGGATCATCCGGTCAAGGGCCTCCTCCGGCGATGGGGACCACTGGAGAATCTTCTTTCCCCAAAGCATTCGCAGGTAGTTGTGCAAGCGGCCCTCGCGCACAAGCTGCCTCTGTGCGGCGTTCCACAGCGGATCGTGCGTCTCGGCCGCCTCCAGCGCCTCGCGCGAGTACACCGGGTCGCGGCGGTCGCCGGCATGCCGGGCCAGCGTCGCGCGAGCCCACTCGGGAAGCGATGCGTACCGGTCGCAGTCGGCCCGATGCCACGCCATGTTGTAGCCCACCTCGCGCCAAGTGACCAACTGGTCGAGAAAGGCCTCGGCCGAGGCACTCATGCCCCACCAGCCCGTACGGCTCCCGTCGGTCTTCGCGGCAATGCGGTCGGTCGCCCAGTCTTCGGCGGTCATGATGCGGCTGGCAATCTCGTGGGCCGAGATGTGGCCGTGGTGCAGGTACGGCGACAGGCCGCTCGTGGCATCCCGGTCGGGGTGGTTACGGTCCTCGGCGTAGTGCACCAGCCGTGACCGCAGGAATCGCCGCAGCGCCGCCGCAGCGGCATTCGCGCCACCCCTGGCCTTGCCCGGCGAAACCGAATGGCTCACGGACAGCGCCGCCAGGGCCGACGCCGAGCCCGACAGCAACCGCGCACCGGCCGGCGGCCAGCGCCGGGTGATGTCGCGCGGTAGTCCCCGCAGGGCAGGCAGCCGAACCCGCGCCAGCGGATTCGCGGACGGGAACGCGCGGAGGTGCACAGGCAACTCGCGCTGGAGGAACCGCCGCAGCGAGTGGGCCGTCGCGAACACCTTCCCCGCCGCGCGCAGCGGCAGCAGGCCGTTGGAGTCCACCGCCTCAACGAGCACCGGCGACGCCTCGGCCGCCTCGCGCACCCGGCGCGATGAGCCGGGCGAAGGAAACTCGTCGGCGACCACCGCGCAGGCCCGTTCGGCCAGCGCGGCCACGAGCCCCATCCCCTCGCCCGGCCGCCGCGCGACGAACGGGTAGTATCGCACGGCGGCGCGCCGCAGCGCCGCAGCGTTCGCCGCCATGCCTTCCAGCGCAAAGCGGTGCAGCCGGTCGCTGTCCCAGCGCCGGCCGCACGGAAGATGCTCCAGCACCAGGAGCGGCCGCCCGAACTCGCGGGCCCACTCGACGGCTCGCTCAAGGGCGAAGTTCCACCGCGCCCGGTGGTGGGCGGACATCCAGTATAGCACGAACGCCCCGTCGGGCCGCGCGGGGGCGTAGTTCGCATCGCGAATCCGGACTTCGGGGACGGTACCCATGGGTCGGACCTCCTGAAGCGTCGACGGTTCATTGTAACCGCGTCGGCGCGCGGGATGAACAGCGCCCTCGGCAACGCATCAGCGGCAACTGGCGCCTTGAAGTTCCGGCAAGCATGGTGTATACGGAGATTCGGGGCTCGTCCAAGGGGAGAGGACCATTCGGTGAACATCAGCGAAAGAGATCGCGGTGTCCTTCGCGAGCTTGCGGCTCGGGTGGCCGAAGCCGCCGCGCTGCCCATCCAGCAGGAGCGGGCGGAACTGATCCGCGACCTGAACCACCTGCGCCCCCGGCGGCCGGTGGTGTTGGCCTTTCCCGAGGGCGGGTGGCGCGAGCTGGTCCCCGAGGAAGCCCTGCTCTGCGACGACCCGCTGCTGCGCCAGTGGGAGCGGCATCTCAGGTCACAGGTGTTCCGCCACGAGATGATCCGCGACGACTATCCCCTGCTGCCGCACTTCAACATCCGCTGGCGCGTCGAGGTCGGCGATTTCGGACTGCAGGAAACGCGGACGCGGACCGAGGAACTGGGCTCCTACGTCTGGGACCCGCCGGTGAAATCGCGGGACGATTTCGCGAGGCTGCATCCCCGCCACGTGGAGATCGACCGCCCGGAGACCGCCCGCCAGGCGGAAACCGCCCACGAGATCCTGGGCGACCTCCTGGAGGTGCGGATCCATGGGTCGCTGTGGTGGAGCCTGGGCCTGACCGGCGACCTGGTGCTGTTGCGCGGTCTCGAGCAGACGATGCTCGACATGTATGACGACCCACAGTTGCTGCACGACATGATGGCCCTGCTGCGCGACGACATGATGCACTTGCTCGACGTGTACGAGGCCGAGGGCATTCTGTCCCTGAACAACGGCCCGGACGACTACGTGGGCTCCGGCGGGCTGGGCCACACCGACGAACTGCCCGCCGAGGACTTCGACGGCACGGCTCGCTGTGCCGACATGTGGGTCCTCTCGGAGAGCCAGGAGACCGTGGGCGTCGGGCCGGAGCAGTTCGCCGAGTTCATCCTGCCGTACCAGCTCCCGCTGATGGAGCGCTTCGGCCTGGTGTGCTACGGTTGCTGTGAGCCGCTCGACACCCGGCTCGATCTGCTGATCGAGCGCGTGCCGGCGCTGCGCCGCGTGTCGGTCTCGCCGTGGTTCAACCGCCGGCTGGCCGCCGAGAAGCTGGCCGACCGCTACGTCTATTCCTGGAAGCCCAACCCCACACTGGTCTGCGCCCCGAAGGTCAACTGGCTCGAGGTGGAACGCACCACCCGCGAGACGGTCGAGACGGCACGCGGGTGCTGCCTCGAGATGATTCTGAAGGACACGCACACCTTCCACAACGACCCGGAGCGCATCGGCCGGTGGGTGGAGATTGCCCTCGGCGCCGCAAAGGGCGAATGAGCCCAGGCACCCGGGGTGTGCGCGCACATTCTGGCATTTGAATGGACGTAAGGCCACAGCAGCACGGTCACGGTCACGGGGCCGGCGTGGGGCTAGCCGGCTCGGGCACGTCGTGGCCGGGCTCCTCCAGGTCGAAGAGCAGCGACTTGCTGAAGGCCCCGTTGGTGAGTTGGATGTGGTGCTTCTGTCGGCCGAAGCCCTCGGGCGGCCGGGCGTCCTTCTCGGCAAGGATGCAGACGCGGTCCTCGATGCCGTCCACCGTGACGCGCACGGCCACGGCCCCCTGGGCCCCGAAGACCGGCCGGATGACAACGGGCCGCTCGTCCCCCGCTGCCTTCGGGACGAGCACCGTCACGTACAGGAACTTCCCCGCCGGCTTGTGAGCGACCTCGATCCGCGGATGCGTCGAGCCGTCGAGAACCTGGAAGTCGGCAACGCGCAGGGTGGCGCCGCGCGGCGCGACGACGGCGAACTGGCCGACCGCGCCGCCCGGCGCGGTGATACGAGCCACCTGGCCGGCCGGCTCGACCTTGTTGCCCGTCCCGGTGTGCAGAAAGTGCACGACCTCGTGCTCGGCCCCGGCGTCGCCGCCGGGATCGACCTCGTCAATGACGACGACGTAGCGGGCCCGGCCTTGGCGTTTGCCCACCGCGAGGAACCGCCGGAACATCGGCACGCCGAAGGCCAATGATCCATCGCCTGCGGCCAGGGCCCAGTCCTTGTCGTCGATGAAGACCAGCATGCGGCCGAAGGGCTTGGAGGCATTGCGGCCGTCGATCCGCATCAGGTTGTGGCCCTGTGAGCCGCCCGGCGGCTTCATCGAGGAATTCCGGCCACGAATCTGCCAGCCGTACCCCGAGTCGACGGCCCAGCCGACCTTGTAGGCATGGAGCGTGAACTGGTTGACATCCAGTTGCCACCGCCCGAGGTGTGCCCGCGACGGGCAGTGGAAGCTGGCAACCACATCGCCGCGCTCGGAACCCCAGCCGCTCCGGACATAGGCCATCCCGCGCGAGGGGAACTGTTTGCCCAGGGGCAGGCGGCCGGCCAGGTCGAAAGGTTTCGGCTTGCCGGGATACCAGAGGTAGGTCATGACGTCGCCGGCGCAAAACGCCTGGTCGGCGGTGCCGAAGGTCGCCTTGCCGCCGGAGCCGTGCGAGGCCTCGTAGACGGCGGCGTGGACCGGATCGCCGGGGAATGCCGCGAACATGGCGGCCAGTGCGTCCTCGGCGCCAAGAGCGCGGCCGGACTCGCCGAGCGGCAGCATCGCCGGGCCGGGCACCAGTTCATAGGCGTACCACGACGCGGCCTTGCCGACCGCGGTGCCGACGGCCAGGTCCGCCTTGTCCATCCGCCGCCGGCCGAGAAGGTAGGACAGCGCCGCGTGCAGGGCATAGGTCGACAGGTCGAAGCCCTCGATGCCGGCACCGTCGGCCCCGAAGGCGTCGCGAAGGTAGTTGCGGACACACTCGTCGGCCGTCAGTTGCCAGGTGTTGGTGAACTCGCGGTTGGCTTCGCCGCGCAGGGCCAGCGACACCAGGCCCAGCCCGCCGGAGGCCAAGGCCACGATGTGGTGCCCGGCGGCGCCGCGCCGCCGCGCCAGCTTGCCGTAGAAGCCCCCGTCGGCTTCCATGAGGCGGTTGAGGGCCACGGCGAGTTGCTGAATCTGCTGCCTGGCGCGCGTGCGCTCCGCAGCCGACATCGCGTGGTACGTCCAGTCGTAGGTCAGGGCCACCCCGACCATGAGGTCCCCCGCCCCGTCCTCGCCCGTGCCGTGGAACGGGAACCCGCGCTCGCCCAGCGCGAGCAGCAGGTCAATGGCCTTGCGGCTATACTTGTGCTCGCCCGTCAGCAGGCCTGCGAAGGCCAGCCGCTGGAGGATGTGCGACATCTGGTCTCGGCCCTGGTACTGCGGCTTGGCGACGTCCTCCAGAGCGATCTCCAGGTGCCGGCCGGCCAGGAGCATCAGCCGGCCGTAGATCATGTTGTACGGTGGTGTGTCCCGCCGTGCCCGAAGCCCCGTAATCTCGTCCGACGCGAACAGCAGGCGCGGATGCCGCCCGGTCCAGGCCTGGACCTCGGCGAGGGTTAGGGGTCGCGAGATGAAGTCCGGCGCCCGTTCTACCGGGGATGATTGCTGCGCCACGACGGTCGCGCCGCCCGGACCCAGGGCAATGAGCAGCACGGCGACGGTGATTCGGCCAGCCATTCTCATCCGCCGACTCCGGGATTACACACCCGCACAGGTGACCACGGCGCCGCGGCGACCGAAACGCCACATCAGGCGGGTGCTCATTAGGGTAATCGCTCGGGGGGCGGAAGTGTTGTGAAAAAAACGGTCGGCCGCGCTGCAACACGGGGAGCCTTCACCGGTCGCCCAGGTGGATCACGCCCCAGAAGATCGGCCAACGCCCCACGGACTTCAGGCCCTTGTCCCCGGCGAACTGCTCGACGATCTGGCCGTCGTTGCGCACCGCGAAATGAAAGCCGAGGGTCGTTCCGGCGACGGGCTTCGCAGGCTTCAAGGCTTCGGCGGCAATCATGAACTCGATCCGGTATCCCGTCTCCGTTCGCTTCGAGACAGCCCTGACGCGGTTCCGCACGCTCCGCCCGGCACGGACGTCGACCATCGCCTGCTGCCGGCCAGCACCGGGAGCAGGCGAGATGAACACCCGGCCCACGGGAGACTCTCTGCGGACGCTGAACCGGCGTGCGGCGTCCATCTCCAAGTCGATCTCCAGGCAGTCGCCCGACGCGGGCTGCTGGGCATCGACCGAAATGCTCTTGTCGTCGACCGACAGGGCGCCATACAGCCCTTCGGAACCCCAGGCCACGCGCAGGTGTTTGCTCGGCCCGCCGGTCGAGGGCATAGGCAACGGGGCGACGTCGCGCCAATCGTCAAGGTCGCCGTCCAGCTCAATGCCCTTCGGGGCTGCCGGCACGTCGACCGGCTTAGGCGCGGCCACGATCCGGCGCAGCACGTCGAAAGGAACCAGCACCGGCACGCCGTCACGGGCATGGTTCGTAGCCCCGCGATTGAGCGATAGTCGCAGCGCGAGCGGCGGATCAAAATTGCCCATCCAGGGTGTCGGGGCGATCAGGAGGCCTTCGGGCGGCGTGACGGTCAGCCGGAGCGGCGCGTCGCCGGCCGTGTACCTGGCCGGAGCGACCCCCCACGGACACTCGGCGGCCTTGCCGACCTCGACCGTCCACCCCCGGGGGAAGGAGTCCGCGGGAATCGTCACGGTGATCGGCACGCCCGGCCTCGGCCGTTCGGCCAACGACGCTCGCATCAGCTTGAAGACCTTGATCATGGGGATGGCCTGCTCGGTGGTGACGGCGGCGTCCATGATCTCCTTCTGGTACGCACCGTCGGACTTCACCAGCGTCAGCCGGTCGAGAACCTTGCCCTCGGGCGTCCTGGCGACCAGGTCCAGGCGGTTCCCGTGCAGGGTGAACAGGCAGTGGTGCAGTCCGGCGTAGTAAGTCGCCAGCACCGGGCTCGGGTATGCGTGGTAGGTGGGCCCGCCCCCCCCGCCGCTGGTGACGTAGATGATGGGCTTGGCGCCCTGGGGACCGATGGGCCGGTACCGCTCGTAGAGGTGCGAATGCCCACAGATGACCAGGTCGACGCCGTGTTTCTCCAGCACCGGCAGGACCGTCTCTCGCCCCCAGGTGCTGCCGTGCCCGCCCACGTTGAAAGTCGGCGGATGATAGGAGACGATGACCCACTCGGCCTGGGTGGCCGAGAGGTCGCGGTCGAGCCAGGCCAGCATCTGCTCCATCTCTTTGCCGCGCCGGCTCCGGCTGCCATGTTCCTCGTAGGCGTCGAGGACCACGTAGTGCAGGTTGCCAACGTCGAAGCTGTAGTAGAATTCGTTGTTGGGCAGCTCGAACAGGTTCCTGTAGAGCACGGCGTTCTTCTCGTGGTTGCCGCGCACCGTCCACAGGGCGGTTCGCCGGAGCAACTCGCGGGCCGGGCCGAAGAAGTGCTCCCGCATGTCGGACCACGACGTGCCGTCCTCGGCCAGGTCGCCGCTGACGGCCAGGAACGTGAAGGGCAGTTCCTTCAGGACGGCCTGCACCACCTGGCGGTGCCGGTCCGGATAGGTCTGGGGGTCGCCGTACACGACGAAACGGAACGGTTCCCTCGATCCCTTGGGAGGCGGCGTGCGGAAACTGCCCTCGGCGCGGTCGTTGCCGCAGGTGACGACGTACTCGTATGCCCGCCCGCTCTGGAGTCCCGCCACGGCCGCCGTGTAGAGCACTTCCCGCCGCTCGGGGATGGCGGACATGCGGACCTCCACCTTCCGGGATGCCTGGTCGTCGCGGAGTTCGCACCGCACCTCGATGTCGGGTTGGCCCACCCACAGGATCCTGGCGCTGGTCTCGGCGGCCTGGTTGACGTAGGGCCCCATCACCAGGTGGGGTGCGGCCTCGGTGTCATTGGCAACGGCTTCAGAGCCGGCGACAAGGCCAGACGTCGCGACGATCAGACCAGCGGCCGCAAGCAACGCGGCGCGGCCCATTCCTGCCGATAGTCTCATGGTCCTTTTCTCCCGCTGTGGCGACCAGTGAATGGTACGGGACCGACTTCCCGGGGGCAAGGGGGCATCTGCCGCCGTGAGACTGTCCCGTGCGACCGCAATCAGCTGGCCGGGCCGGGCGCCGCTGGGTGCATCTCATCTCGGTGGCCCCCAACGTCACGTCCATGTGGTACGCCGGTCCGCTTCACGCGCGTCCTGCACGCCCATCCAGCGAGGTTGCAGTCGCGGTGCGTTGTCGGTATACTGGTGTCACTGCGCGGTACGTGCGGTGTCGGCCGCCATGAAACGGGAGCTTCAGAGTCGGGCAATCGGGGTGTAGCTCAGCTTGGCTAGAGCGCCTGCTTTGGGAGCAGGAGGTCGTGGGTTCGAATCCCGTCACCCCGACCACAGGGAATGGGGGCGGCGATGTCCGCCCCCTTGTTGCATGTGTGGAGGTCGTGCCAATGAAATCGGGATCACGCCGACCAGCCGACGAACAGCCGCGCCCCCGCGGCGTGTCCGGCCCGCTCAGTCGCCCTCGTCCTTGTGGGTCATCTGCACCTTGCCGTTCATGAAGCTCACGGTGTAGGTGCTCTCGCCGACCTCCCAGGTCTTGACGGTCATGCTCATCCCCTGGCCCGCGGTGCCGCCGGACTTGGTCGGCGGACCGAGCAGCGCGTCCACCTCCGCCTCTGTCATGCCGGGCCTGACCTTCGAGAAGCTCGTCTTGACGCGGGCGCCGTCGGCCGCGCTGCGTGCGCCGCCTTCGGTTCCCTCATGGATGACAGCCGCCTTGCCGTCGTGGAACTGGACGCTGTAGGTCGCGCCGTCGGTCTCCCACACGCACTGGAGGATCTGCTTGCCCTGGGCGTCGGCGGCGAACTGCGTCGTCGGCTCGCCAAGGATCGCCGTCACCTGCTCCAGCGTCATGCCCGTCTTGACCTGCCCGACCTTCGCCGGAGCCGTCGCGGCCGGCGCGTCGGACGATCCCGTCGCCGTCCCGCTCCCAGGGCCACCCCGCTCCGTGCCGGTCCCCGAGCCAGCGGGCCGCTCCTTCGAGCACCCGGCCACGACCAGTGACAACACACCCAGCACGACCACCGCCACCACAAGATGCCTCATCGCAGGCTCCTCCGTCTGAACTGCCCACACCCCGTTGTCCGCGTGGGTGCACAGCACCCACCCTACATGACCGCCCCGTGCCGCGACCGGGCGACCGGTGGTCATTATATCATCCCCGGCGCGCAGTGTCCGCGTGGGTGCCCGTACGGGTCGCCGCTTCGCTCCGACAGAGCACGCACCCTACATGCCTACAGGCCCTCGTGCAGGGCGGCGCCGTTGGTGGCGATCACATCGCGGTACCACAAGGCAGAATCCTTCAGCGTCCGGGTGCCCGTGGGGTAGTCCACGTGGACCAGGCCGAACCGCTGCTTGAAACCGTGCGACCACTCGAAGTTGTCCATGAACGACCACAGGAAGTATCCGGCGATCTCGGCCCCGTCGTCGCCGGCACGCTCCAGGGCCAGCAGGTAGCGGCGCACGTAGTCGATCCGCTGGGGATCGTGGACCTTGCCGTCCAGGGCGACCCAGTCGGCGTTCGACGTGCCGTTCTCCGTGATGACCACGGGCAGGCGGTACCGCTCGTGCATGAACCGTGGCGTCCAGTAGAGCGCCTCGGGCGTCACGGAGCCGTAGAAGAACGTCATGGCGTAGCCCTCGGGGAGCGGCACCGTCTCCGGCCGGCCGCCGGCGCCGGCGCGGACGGTGATGCCGTTGTAGGTATTAAAGGCCTGGAAATCGAGCGGCTGGGCGATGGTGTCCATGTCGCCGCTCCCGACGCGGGGCGCGTCGGCGCCGTAGAGCCGCAGGCCGTCCTCGGGATACTCGCCGCGATAGACGGGGTCCATCCACCACGCGTTGTTGATGGGCTCGTCGTCGGTGACGTCGAAGGTGGCCCGTCGCGCGACCTCGACGTCCTCGGGCGCGTCGGTCGCGGGAATCTTCGACCAGCCGACGGGCGCGTAGCCCACCTTGCACGCCTTGGCCGACGCGCTGCGGATGACCTGGACGGCGCGGCCGTGGGCCAACAGGCAGTGGTGCCCCGCGCGGAGCACCTCGGCCCGCGAGAGCTTCAGGCCCGGCGCCTGGATGGCGTCGCGGTGGCCGAAGCCGATGAAGCATTGCGGCTCGTTCAGCGTCAACCAGTGGCCGACGCGGTCGCCCAGGCGCTCGACCACCACGCGGGCGTAGTCGGCGAACCACCCGGGGCTGTCGGGGCTGAGCCACCCGCCGCGGTCGAACAGGGCCTGCGGGTAGTCCCAGTGGAACAGGGTCGGCCATGGCTGGATGCCGGCGGCCAGCAGCTCGTCGACCAGCCGGTCGTAGAAGCCGAGGCCCTTGGGGTTGACGGTGCCGGCGCCCTCGGGCAGGATGCGCGGCCAAGCGATGCTGAAGCGATAGGCCTTGAGGCCCACCTGGCGCATCAGGGCCACGTCCTCCTGCCAGCGGTGGTAGTGGTCGCACGCGACGGCCCCCGACTGGCCTTCCCAGATGGCCCCCGGCCGCGCGCAATAGCTGTCCCACACGCTCGGTCCGCGGCCGTCGGCGTCCACGGCGCCCTCGATCTGGTACGACGCGGTGGCGGCACCCCAGGCAAACTCATCAGGAAAACTCATGGCCTGTTCCTTTATCACGGTCCTGCCGGGCTGCCGCGTTACTTGTTCGCGGCGCTGACGGCAGCTTCCCACTGCTTGAACGCCTTCAGCTTGTCGGCGTCGGTCTTGGCATCCAGGAATCCGAAGTCCTTGCCGAACTTCTCGCGAAGCCACCGGCAAGCGGCCGCGGCGACTCGGTCGTCCACGTGCTGCAGCAGTTCGAGCACATAGTGCGGATTGCCGGCCAGTTTCTCCTCGCGGGCATACTTGAGCAGTGCGGGCTGGTCGTTGAGCGCCTTCTGGACGTCGCCTCCGAGGACGGCCCGGGCGGTCGCGGCACCGTAGCGCCCGCATCGATAGACGCGGAGGCCGAGTCCCCGTTCCCGATGGCTGGTCGTGGCCGAGGACATCTGCCCGCCGCCGACCGAGCGCTGGCCTTCCGGCATGAGCGGCGCCAGCAGCACCCCCGGCAAGGCTGCGATGTAGGCGATGTCTTGCCCGCCTGTCCGCTGTCCGGCAAAGGGGCCGCGCCCGCCGGCGTCCTGCCCCGCCGCCAGGGACGGCTTGAACACCCCCGTGCGCCGCCCGGTGTCGCAGTCGATGATTTCGACGGCCTTGTCCCAGGTGTACACGTAGCCTACGCCGTCGAACATCTCGGGAGCGCGCGGCACGACGGCACCGAGCTTGAGGTTCCACAGTTCCTTGCCGGTCTTGCTGTCGAGACCGTAGAGCGTGTTGGTGCCGCCGCCCTCCTTGTTGTGGAAGGCGACGATCAGGCGGTCGCCCGACACGGCGGGCGGAGGCATGATGCCCATGGGCGTCTCGGCCTCGGCCTTGGAGAAGGTCCATCGCACCTTGCCGGTGTCGGCGTCCACGGCATAGAGGTCGTTCATGTGGTGGTTGACCGAGAAGCAGACCAGGCTGCCGCTCGGCACCAGGTCGCCCAGGAAGGCGTTGAACGGGTTCTTCAGGTGCCAGGCCTTCTTGCGTTGCGGATCGACTCCGAGGTTGCCGGTGCAGATTCTCGCGCCACAGGCCAGCGGCGCCGCCAGGTGCAGCTTGCCGGGAACCGTGGCCGCCAGGTCCACGTGCCACGCTTCCTTGCCGTCCTCCGCCCCGACGGCGTAGAGCACGTCGCCCAGGACGGCGTAGACCACCTTGTCCATGATGGGAAACCGCGTTTGGCGCGGCCGCCCTCTGACGGCGGCACCGGCGGCGCCGGGTGGCGCAAACGCCCAGACCTTCTGGCCGGTGGCCTTGCGCACGCCGGTCACCTTGCCGTCGGTTCCCATCACGGCGAGGATGTCGCCGGGCGGCGCGGCGTTGGCGTAGTCCTTACGGGCGTCCAGGTGGATGCCGTGCATCCGCATGGCCATGGGCCCCATGGAGACGCAGTCGGAGTTGAGAATACCCGGAGTGCGCCAGCGTTCGGTCATCGTCTTGAGGTCGTAGCAGTAGAGATGGTCGCCCGCCTCGAGGAAGACCTCGGTGTCGCTCTCGACGAACATCCGGCCGGGGTATCCCGTGTAGTCGAACTGCTTGACCAGGCAGGGGGCGACGACCGCCCGGCCGACGCGTCTGAACACGGCGCCCGGCGGTGGGACCGCGGCGTCCTGAGCGGCGGCGACCGCGCCCAGGAGCAGGACAATCGTGGCAATCCGAACAGGGGTGTTGCCTGAGGTGATCGTTCGGCGCATTCGGCGGGTCCCCACTATGGCCAGCGGTCATTCCCGGTTCGACTCGGGCCAGGCGTGCCGCCCGGGGGCATCACGATAGCATACCCGCGTGGCGTTGTCGAGCATCGCCCCGGCCCGGGAAAACTGCCCGGACGATGCGGCCGGAAGAGGGTTGACATGAGGAAGGCCGGCGGTAGCCTGATCTCGATCCTGCATCGAGCCGGAGTCCATTCTAAAAGAAGACAAAGGAGCGAACCATGAACAGGCCAACAGCAGCGGAGCGGTTCGGCGTCCGGCTGATCGCCACAGCGCTGATCCTGGCCACGGCCGGGACGGCAGGGGCCGCCCTGTGCGTGGTGGACGCGAGCCATCCGAAGGCCGACGACAAGAATGCCGGCACCGAGGCGATGCCCTGGAAAACCATCCAGCACGCGGCCGATGCGGCGAAGCCCGGCGACACCGTGTGCGTCATGGAAGGCTCTTACGATGAGCGGGTCAAGGTGAGCAAGTCCGGCGCGAGAGGGAAGCCCATCGTCTTCAAGGCGGTCCCGCGACGCTCGGTCGTCATGGGCGGGTTCGACCTGGGCAAGAGCGACCATCTCCGGGTCGAGGGATTCACCATCACGTGGAAACACAAGCACCCGGGCGTCAAGGTGGGCGGCAAGTTCATCGAGGTCGTCGACAACTACATCTACGAAATGGCCAAGGGCGTGGAGGGCAGCTACGGCAAGGTCATTGAGGGCACGACCGAGCGCGACTACTCGGAGTGCAGCAACGTGTACGTCGCCCGCAACAAGATCTACCACTGCGGCTACGGCGTGCAACTGGGCGGCGACAACTGGGTGGTCGAGTTCAACGACGTCAGCCGGCTGGTCGACTACGGCGGCGGCGACTGCGACTACACCCGGGCCTTCGGCAGGAATCACATCATCCGATGCAACTACTTCCACGACACCGACACGCGCGAGACCGGCAAGGCCCACGTGGACGGGTGCCAGATCTTCACCAACCACAACCTCGGCGCGCACAACGTCGCGATCGAGGACAACGTCATCTTCGACTTCGGCCAGGGGGTGATGGCCAGCAGCATGCCGAACGTCGGCAACGTCACGAACTGGACCTTCCGGCGCAACATCATCGCGTGCGGCACCAAGAAGTACGGCGGCGCCTGGGGCCTCTGCATCGTCCAGATACCGAACGTCGCCATCGAGCACAACACGTTCTCGCACCTGATCTGGTACGCCGTGGGGCTGCTGGGCCCCAAGTCGACCGGGGGCATCATCACCGGCAACGTCTGCACGGACGTCGCCAACAGCATCGCCGTGGCCGATCCCAAGTGGCGCGTGGCGCCCGGCGACACGGTGATCGACCACAACCTCGACTTCAACACCAAGCCGTCGCCCGGCAAGAACGACCTGCATGACAAGGACCCGAAGTTCGCCGACGCAGCGAAGCGCAACTTCCGCCTGACCGAGGGCAGCCCGGCCATCGACGCGGCGCGCGACGGCAAGGACATCGGGGCCCTGGAGTACCCGAACGTCTACACCGTCGATCCGCGGCACGGCGGGGCGGACGACAGCTTCTGGGGGTATGCCGGCGCGCCCTTGAAGACGGTGGCCCGGGCCTGCGCCATGGCCGGCACGGGCGAGACCATCGTGCTGCGCGGCGGCGTGTACCGCGAACTCATCAAGCCCCTGTGCGACGGCGTGACAATTCGCGCCATGGAGGGAGAGAAGGTCGTCATCAGCGGCGCGGACCTCATCGAAGGCTGGAAGCGGGAGGCCGACGGCGGCTGGTCAGCGCCGGTGGCCGCGAAGCCGACCAAGATGCTCAAGGACGGCCAGGCCTGCGACGACATCACGTACGATGCCGCGGCGAAGTGCATCCGGCTAGACCCCGGCCGCGATCCCCGGCTGTCGGTTTTCGAGACCGTGGTTCGCAAGCACGCCATCGACCTGACCGGCCGCAAGGACGTCCGCCTGGAGCACATCGAGACCGAGAACACACTTGGCCAGGCGGTGGCGGCGTCGGACGGCTAGTGGGATAGCGGCACCGCTGCTACGGCATGGGTGACGGCCTTCCGCGTTGGGCCAGGCGGGTGAACAGGTCGAGCATCCAGTCGGTCAGATCGACACAGTCGGCCAGCATGGCCCGGCGGCGCGATTGCCACTCCGCCTTCAGATTGTCCATGGCCAGCCACTGATCGATCCGGCCGAGCGCGCAGTCCCATTGCTCGGGGCGGAAGCCGGCGGTCAGCCCGTAGCGATGCTCCAGTTCCTGCATGACCGAGAGCCGCCCCACAAGCGTGTTGCATCGCAAGGACGGCGTGCCGAGATTCGCAGCCTCCATGGTCATGCTCTGGCTGTCGCCGGCCAGCAGGTCGGCCTGGGCCACAACGTCGAGGACCTGGTCCACGCGGGTGGGCAGCAGGAGCGGGCGAAGGTCTTCGGGCAGATCTTCCTCGGCACTGATGAATACGCGTCCGTGCGGCTTGAGACGGTCGACGAGCTGCCTGGCCTGGTCCAGCGTCAGGCCTTTCTGGCCGACGTCGTGATGGGCGCGAAACGCCACCAGGCGGAGCAGGAAGTATCGTTCACCGGGCCGCACGCCCAGCACGTCGAGCACGCCGCGGTCGGGCCTGAACCGGTTGGGATGCAGGTAAGCCAGCTCGTGGTATCCCGGATAGGTGAAGTGCTTGCGTCCGTGGTTCTCGTAGGCCAGGGCCCGCGGGGTGACCACGTAGTGAGCCGTCAGGTACGCGGGCCTGGCAAACAGGGGCACGACCCGTGCATCGTCCTCGCAGAAGACGACGCTGGTGGCGCCGGTGAGCCGGGCCGCCGGTCCGATGGCGATGGAGGTGCCGACCATGAGGTCGAAGCGGCGCCGCATCCCCATGGCGCTGATCAGTCCCAGCGTCCTCAGGGCCTCGCACGCCAGCAGGACGATGCCTTTGCGTCTGCGCCGCACAAGCCGGTAGGACCACCCTGCCCCGTCCAGCAGGGCCGGAAGGCAGTCCTTCTGATGGGCCACGATCTCCACCTGGTGGCCGGCGCGGCGAAGCGCGGTGATGGCATGCTTGAACAGGTGAAAGTGCGCCGGGTGACAGAGGTCGAACAGGACTCTCACGTGTCTGACTCCCTGTCCGCCAAGGCGACCGCACCACCCGAGGACCGACGGCTTCCGCCGGGGCATCTGCGCCGGCACAAACAGCTCATGTCGTCTGCGGCGGCTTTCCTTGCCGGCCGGCGGGCAGATGGACCGTCAGTCCGCGATTGGTCTCCATGTCGAACCACATCGCGAACAGCACGAACTGCAGCGAACTGACCATGCAGAACACCCACAACAGTGCGTTCAGAGGCGGGATGCTGCCCCGCATCGCCCAGAGGGCAACAAGCCGCACGAACAGGGCCACCCCGGCCAAGCCCAGCAATCCGCCGGCCGCATAGAACAGCACCAGCGGATGGAAGTCGTGGATGACGTACTTCTCCTTCATCCGCCAGAAGAAGCGTCGCAGGATCAGGCAACTCATCGTGGGGATGACCTTCCACAAGCGCATCTTCGATCCGCCGTCGGCGTGGTACACCGGACGAATGGGAACGTCGGCCACACGGAAGTTGAACACGTTGAGCCGCACCAGCATGTCGTTCGGATACCCGTATCGCGGATAGACGCCGTCGAGTTGGATCGTCTCGAGGGCCAGTCGGCTGATGGCGGTGTAGCCCGTCTGGGAGTCGGCGACGTGCCAGTATCCGCTGGCGATCTTGGTGAGCATCGACAGGAAGGCGTTGCCCAGATAGCGGACCCTGGGGATGGATTCCCAGGCCCCGCGATAGAACAGGCGGTTGCCCTTGGCATAGTCCACCTCGCCGCGGGCCACCGGACCGACCAGCAGAGGCAGTTCGTCGGGGTCCATCTGGGCGTCGCCGGCCATGACGGCGGTCACGTCGATCTGCCGGCGAACGGCCTCACGATAGCCGGTGATGATGGCCGCGCCGACACCGCTGTTGGTGCCGTGCTCGATCAGCACAACACGGCCCTCGGCACCCTGGGCGGCGACGTATCGCTGAACGATGCTCACGGTGCCGTCGGTGCTGGCGTCGTCCACCACGATGACACAGTCGACGGAGTCCGGCATGGTCGTCAGGACCTTGTCGATCCGCGTCTCCTCGTTGTAGCACGGCACGACAACGGCAACGGTCTTGCCCTCGAACACGTGGCATCTCCCTTCGCACGTCGGTGGCGGATCGAGATCCGCAAACCGGAACGGCGTCGCTGCGCCGCGCCGCCATGGCCAGGGCCGGCGGCCGCGCCACAGGCAGTGGGCATATGATACTGGGGGCGAGTGAACCCCGACAAGAACATTCCGCTGCCGACCCGCCCGCACAAGTGGCTCCTTGCGGAACCCTGGAGCAGCGAGTACTATACGCCGACTCCGCGGCCCGCGTGACGCTGTCGCGGACTGCCGTGGACTCGAAGGCCTGACAGGCATCGGGAGTTGCGCATGGACCTCAAGGGCAAGAGACTGCTGGTGATCGGCGGAGCCGGGCTGATCGGCTCGCACACCGTGGACGCCCTGCTGGCCGAGGGCGTGGCCGAGATCCGCGTGTTCGACAACTTCACGCGGGGTTGCCTGGAGAATCTGGCCGACGCTCTCAAGGACACGCGGGTCAACGTCTTTCCGCTGGGCGGCGAGCTGCTGCACCGCGACGTCCTGGACGCCGCCATGAAGGACATCGACGGGGTGTTTCACTTTGCGGCCCTGTGGCTGCTGCACTGCTGGGACTTCCCCCGGTCGGCATTCGAGGTCAACATCGGGGGGACGTTCAACGTCCTCGAGGCGTGCATTAACAACGGCGTCCGTCGGCTGGTATACTCGTCGTCGGCGTCGGTCTACGGCGACGCGGTCGAGGAGCCGATGACCGAGGACCATCCGCACAACAACACGAACTTCTACGGGGCGACCAAGGTCGCCGGCGAGCAAATGTGCCGCGCACTCTATCACCGCTACAAGGACACCGAGTCCCGTTTCGACTACGTCGGCCTGCGGTACATGAACGTGTATGGTCCGCGCCAGGACTACCACGGGGCGTACGTCGCGGTGACGATGAAGATCCTGGACCGTCTGGACAAGGGCCTGCCGCCCGTGGTCTACGGCGACGGGTCGCAGGCCTACGATTTCGTGTACGTCGGCGACTGCGGCGCGGCCAACGTCTGCGCGATGAAGGCCGACACGACCGACCAGTTCTACAACGTCGGCATGGGCGTCAGGACCACCATCAAGGAACTGGCCGAACTGATCCTGGAACTCACCGGCTCGGACCTGGAGATCCAGTACGAGCCGGGCGGAACGACGTTCGTCAAGAACCGTGTCGGCTGCCCCGAGAAAGCGGCCAACGAGTTGGGGTTCCGGGCCCGGGTGCCGCTGGGCGAAGGTCTCAAGAGGCTCATCGAATGGCGCGAGGGTCACAAGGCGCAGGTGGTCCGCCGTCGCAAGGAAGCCGGACTTGAAGAAACCGACTGAGAAACGCCATATCGCCATCAGCATTCCCGCCACGGGCGACGAGGAGTGGCAGGCCCTGCGCGAGCCGCTCACCACGGCTTGGCTGACCCAGGGGCCGAAGGTGGCGGCGTTCGAGACAGCCTTCGCCAGGCGACACAAGGTCAGGCACGCCCTGGCGACGTGCAACTGCACGACGGCCCTTCACATGATCCTGACGGCGCTCGACGTCGGCCCCGGCGACGAGGTCATCGTGCCCGCGTTCACCTGGATCACCACGGCAAACGTCATTGTCTATTGCGGGGCCACGCCCGTCTTTGCCGACGTGGACCTGCGGACGTTCAACATCGATCCGGCCGAGGTGGCCGAAAAGGTCACCGACCGCACCAGGGCGATTATCCCGGTACACCTGTTCGGCCTGTGCGCCGACATGGACGCGCTGGCCGCGGCGGCGCCGGGCATCCCGCTGGTGGAGGACGCGGCCTGCGCCGCGGGTGGGACGTACAAGGGCCGCTCCGCCGGGTCGCTGGGGTGTGCTGCGGCGTTCTCGTTCCACCCGCGGAAGATCATCTGCACCGGCGAAGGCGGCATGGCCACCACCGACCGCGACGACCTGGCCGGCCCGATCGACGCCTTGCGCAACCACGGTGCTAGCGTCTCCGAGGAGCAGCGGCACCGCGGGCCGCGACCCTATCTGCTTCCCGAGTACAATGTCCTGGGCTACAACTATCGCATGACCGATCTCCAGGGCTCGGTCGGCGTGGTGCAACTCGCCAAGCTGGACCGGCTGATCGCCGAGCGCCGACGCTGGGCCGCGTTCTACGACCGCGAGCTGGCCGACATCGCGTGGCTTCGCACGCCAGCGGTCCCGGAGGGCTACGACCACACGTGGCAGTCGTATGTCCTTCTGGTCGACGAGGCTCGAGCCCCCATGCCGCGCAACGCCATCATGGAAGCCCTGCAGGACCGGGGCATCAGCACGCGGCCGGGCACCCACGCCGTGCACATGCTCGGCTACTACCGCGACCGGTTCGGCCTGAAGCCCGACGACTTCCCGGCGGCGCGAGATTGCGACCGCTGCAGCATGACCATTCCGCTGCACAACCGGATGACCGAAGAGGATTTCCAGTACGTTGCCGATGCCATCAAGGAGATCGACCGGGCCTGATGTGCGGAATCGTCGGTATACTAGAGTCCACGGACAGGCCGGTGCCCCCGGACGTCCTGAAAAAGATGACCGAGGCCGTGAGGCACCGCGGGCCCGACGGCGAGGGCATTCACATCGACGGCTGCGCGGGCCTGGGACACCGTCGCCTGGCGGTCATCGACCTGACGGCAGCCGGCGACGAGCCGATGGTCACCAGCGATGGCCGCTATTGCCTGAGCTACAACGGCGAGGTCTACAACTTCCGCGAGCTGCGGAAGGAACTCGAAGCCCGCGGCCATCGCTTCCGGTCGCGCACCGACGCCGAGGTGGTCCTCAACGCCTGGGCCGAGTGGGGCCCCAAGGCCCTCGACCGGTTCAACGGCATCTTCGCCTTCGCCCTCTGGGACTCGCAGGAACGCGAACTGTTCCTGGTCCGCGACCGCTATGGCGCCAAGCCGCTGTACTACACCGCCCGGGGCGGGACGTTCCTGTTCGGCTCGGAAATCAAGGCCATCCTGGCTCACCCCGCATACCGGACCGAACTGGACCGCGAGGCCTTGATCGAGTACTTCACGTTCCAGAACTTCTTCACCGACCGGACGCTCTTCAAAGACATCCGCCTGCTGCCGGCCGGCACGACCCTGCGCGTCACGCCGCGGACGGTCGACCGTCCCCAGGTGCGCCAGTACTGGGACTTCAACTTCACTGAGCCCGAGCAGCC
>Ga0272444_10001819_pt1 | contig 20141 bp, 18 predicted proteins | sample SSMForm13_FD_201033 | JGI IMG/M metagenome (GOLD analysis project Ga0272444, IMG submission 201033) | Marine sediment archaeal communities from Little Sippewissett salt marsh, Falmouth, MA, United States - SSM-Form-13 | ecosystem: Environmental > Aquatic > Marine > Wetlands > Sediment ... | reverse complement strand
CCAGGGAACGGAGGTGAGTTTCCCCCAGATCCCCCCAAGGGTCGAGCACTTCGCCCGGGGCATATTCCTGAAGCCCGGCGAGAAGGAGATCCCATTTCCCGGAGCATGAATAGTGAACCAGAAATTCAGCGGGCTTGGCAATGTGTTCCGGTCCAAGGTAGCCGTCAATGGCCTTGACCCGGCGAATCTCTTCCTCGACCTCACTCAGCTGCTTAAACCTTCTTCTGAAGATTCGCAGAATCTTCAGCGGCAACGCTCGTGGAAATATCCGGAATCCATCGACGATAATCCCCTTTCTTTCCTTCTCCACATCCTCCGGGCGCAACACCTCCATGAGATGAGAACGGAGCCCCATGCGATAGTGTCGTCTAAAAATATATGGCCCGGGACTCCGGACGAAGTTGAGCCCCATGATGTCTTCGTGTCCCAGGTAGGGAAGATCCCGTACGTCCCCGGATCCTGACGGTCTCATCTATTTGTTTTCATCCAGGATGATACCGGATACGCTGATTTTTATCTGCGGCATTTCGGGGTGGTCCGTTTTAAGAAATATGGAATCGTAGTACCTCCCCTTTTCTTTACGCAGGTTTCGTACCGTCAGGATATACGATTTTTTACCGCCTTCTTCGGATTCCTTCAGATCCCACTTGATATGGTCTCCACTTTGAGCCGTTATTTCGTCGATGGTGAATGGATACTTGTCCCTGGGGATAATGGTGACAATGCTTTGAATCGGCGTTCCGGCAGGTCCTTTGAGCATTACATATCTGGGTTTGATATATGCGATCTGAGGGGGCCTTATGTTTCCCCAGACCGGGAGAACGATCTCCGGCTTTTCCTTGTCGGTGGTATGGAGTCTGATGGTGTCTTGATATCGTCCTTTTGTCTCTTTTTTGTTTTCAACTGTTAATAGATAGGTGTTGTCGCCCGAATCCTTGGGTCTTGTAAGGGTGAGCAGAATATCCTGCCCGCGATCTGCCTTGGCCTCTGTTATCTCAAGCGGGTCATTCGTGGCAGGTGAGATCCTTACCGCTATTTTCAGCGGTGTTCCAACTTCACCGTTGAGCACGACCCTTGCTGGCGTGACATTGACGAATTTGTGGACGTGACCGCTGATCGTGAGTTTTGACACAGGATGCTCGCTGTCATTGGTATAGACCTTGATCGTCTTTTTGAGACTCCTTCCGCCATAGCCTCTCGTGTTCAGCTTAACGGAGATTTTTCCCTCGCCGCCGGGAGGGATCTGCCTCGTAAATGAGGCGATGATGCAGCCTCACCCCCCAGAGACACGCTTGACTTCAAGGGTCTCCGTCCCCTTGTTTTGGATCAGGAAATCGTGGAGAACCGCTGCCCCATCGAAAACGTCACGAAATGTATAATTCGGTTCAGGGGAAAAAACCGAGGCCTTATCCTTGGCCGTTTTCTCCGCACCGACGGACACGACCATGGCAATCAACAAGAATAGTGTGCACAATGCGCCCGCAAGTGGCCGCTTCCATACTTTCATATATCCTCTCCTTATGTCGGGGATGGACCTGCTTATCTAATATTATACACCGCAATTCGGCTTTGGGGCAGTCCGATGAAGTAGCTTTCACTGGTAACGCTGGCCACGACAAGCTCCTGGCTGCCGTCATTATCGATGTCCGCCACCTTATACCCCACCGTGGTTCCGGATAACTTGGGGGTCACCCAATTGGAAACCAGACCTACACCGTCCCAGTCCATGAAGTGGACCTTACCGCTACCAAACCAGCGGAAGTCATCAAATATCCTGGCAACCTTTGAGTGATTCTTACATACCACGATTTCCTGTTTGCCATCGCCATTGATATCATATAGATAAATGGGGGATGGGATGAAGATACGCACCGCTGTATCGGCCATGCGATTGACATTGATATCCATGTATTCCATATAGGTCAGTGTCCCGCCGAAGTAATCATCGCTTTTCCAGAGGCGCTCCCCCTCCTGGTTATACACAATGAGGTGCTCATAAGGGTCTAACATCGTTGTATATATAGGCCCTTTTCCAGTCAGATTGCTCTTAACGAAGTTAAAGACATTCCCATTTTTTGGGAGATTGACCGGTTCGGTGCCGACGAGATCTTTTCCCTTGCGCTGCAGGACATAGACATCTCCGATATACTTCCCTTCCGAGGAACGGCGTTGCCCCAGCAGCGACTCTCCCTTTCCGGGCAGATTCGTCACACGGATGAGCCAGCTGTCTCTCTTGGTGATCTCCTTGAAATCATGGCCGTCCCATTCATAGACCAACGCCGATGTGTTCGTGGCAGTCAGGTCGCTTACGTAGATCTCGGCTATACCATTGCCGTCCAGATCGGCGACGCTCACATACACATAATTGGGTGACCAGGTCCCGAAAATGGCTTTGAATTGAACTAGTCTGTCTTTCCGCCATTTATAAATGTAGGTTGCCTTTTCGTCGATCATGACCAATTCATTTTGCCCGTCCCCATCCACGTCTCCTACATCCAGGCCCCTGATTTCCAGCTTGTAGCGTTGAACGTAAGTGGGTCTTCCCGAAGAACCATCGTCATCCCCGTGGACAGGAATAATAGGGCCTGCCGCCTCCTCCCGGGGCTGGGGCGCCTCCCCACGATAGATCTCTTTGCCCGTGATTTTGGTATTAATATCCTCGGCAAACTGGTTGATGGTCGGGATGACGGCATCCATCCCTTTGGACTGGTCAAAGGCCGTGACCAGTATATCAGACTTGGCCACGTCAAGAATTTTAGCGTCCATGCTCACACTGTTACCGAAAACCGTGAGGCTTCCCAGGATCACATAATCCGCACCCAGATTCTTGCCGACATTGAGCGCCTTTTCCTTGTCCAGGGGCCCCGGGATGGCGTCAATCGCCTTTTGGACCGCCCCCTTTCCAATAATCTGGACCTTCCCCTTCCAGGCCAGTCGGGTGTTGAGCATGTCCACGATGCCCGACTGGAGAAAACTGAGATCTCGGTCCGCATTCATGGTAAAGGGAAGGATGGCGATTTTTTTGGGGGCCTCCTTCGCAGACAGGGGTGTCTGGGTGAAAAGAACGGAAAGCAGCGTAAGGAAGATTGCTGAGAGGAGGGCGGTTCGTGTTTTCATGAAACTCCTTAGGTTAAAGATGGAAAGGCACGTCTCCCTGGCTGGAACGCTCTTCGTAAACGGTTGTTGCGCCTGCCGTTCCACAAAGCCGGGAAACGGGTTTCATCATGGGTCTTTCAACCCCTGAGAATCCCATAAAACTGTCCGGACTGATCGATCTTGTCCCCAACCTTCGTGCCACAATAGCGGCAGCGGTATTCGTACCGATCCCCATCCGGGAGAACCAGCAAGAGAAATCGATTGACCGGAACCGCACACCCGCATTTGGGGCAGTACAGTTCTGTCGCATCCAGTTCCTTAAAATGTTCCTGGGGCTGTCCTGTATCCCGTCGCATTCCATTCGGGGACCTTGGAAAGCTGAACGGCCTGTTTTTCATTGAGAAAACCTTGGATTTGACATGAGAGTTATGTTAGTATTCATTCGATTCGAATTCAAAATCGATCCTATAATAATCACCCGGGTCCTCAAAGGCAAGGGCTTTTAGCCGCGCGTGCGAAACCGGCTAAACGGGTCCCCACGAATGAATGGATCGGACCTGAGCTAGCGTTCAACTATTTCGATAGGACCCTCTCAAAGGAGGATAAGATGAAGGTTAAGCATATCGATCACATCGGTGTTGCCGTCGGGGACATCGAATCGGCAGGCAAATTCTATACAGACATCCTGGGCCTCAAGATTGAGGCGGTCGAAAATGTGGCGGACCAGAAAGTGGATGTCGCCTTCATACCCATTACCGACAGCGAGGTGGAGTTGCTGGCCTCAACGCATCCGGACGGTCCGGTAGCTAAATACATCGATGCCCGCGGAGAAGGGGTCCAGCACATCGCATTTCGAGTGGAAAACCTTGACGACGCCCTCGCGGAACTCAAAGAAAAAGGGGTTCGGCTCATCGATCAGGAGCCCAGAAACGGGGCCGGGGGCGCGAGGATCGCCTTCATTCATCCCAAAGAGACCAACGGTGTCCTGGTTGAACTCTGCGAAAGGGATTGATGCGGGACAGGGGGTCTAAAAACGGTAGGTAATTAATCCATGGGAGGTGTCGTAAGGCGAGACGCTGACCTGAACCCTGTCTCCAACCATGACCTTGATTCTGTGTTTCTTCATCCTCCCTGACAGCACGCCTCTTACGGTAATATCGTTGTCACATTGGATTTCCATGGTTCCGCCGCCGAGGACTTTGGCCACAACGCCCTCTAACTGGATTAGATCGTTTCGGCTCAAGTTGTTCCTTTCTCGGGATGAAGGCCCAATCCGCACAAGGGGATTTGGGGAAAGGGTCAAAAACAACGTTCGGAAGGGAGCACCCTTCTTTCGTGAAGGGGTTTCTCCCCAGCCCTTGCGGTTCTACGCGCAAGGAGGTCTCAAACTGACGTCTGCCCAACCATATCATTTTGTCGCCCGATGTCAATCAAATGTGTAATTTTTTTTGATCTGATACCGTGTCTGAGGCTTGGCAACCGGACGGTTACGATGACCCGGAATATTCAAGAATATAGACACGGCCGAGACGGAAAGCCGCCTTGCATTTTTCCCGCACATCCGCCCGTCGTCCCACCCGGTGTAAGGTTATAGGCCGCAGCGGATGCGCCAATCTCAGGATGACATTTGGGAGGGAAAAACTCTGGAGATCCCAACGACAGAATCAGCTGGTCCCGAGTCCGGGACTGAGAAGGTTAAGGGAGTGACCGGCCTTGTGCTGGCGGGAGGTCTCAGCAGCCGATATGGCCGGAATAAGGCCCTGGTAAAGTTTGAAGGCGTCGCCCTGATCGAGAGGGTCCTGCAAACGATGGGGCAGATCTTTCATCATCTTATCATCGTGACCAACACACCGGAGGAATACGCGTATCTGCAGACCCCTATGATCCAGGACATCATCAAGGGCCTGGGGCCGTTGGGAGGGATCTACACCGGACTGAGGGCGATGCCCGATCCAAAAGGCTTCTTTGTGGGGTGCGACATGCCGTTCCTCAATGCAGACCTGATTCGATATATGGTGACCATCCGTGACGACTTCGACGTGGTGGTCCCCAAGATATCGTGGAAGATGGAGGCCCTTCACGGCCTCTACGACAGGAGATGCCGGGACCGGATCGAGGCGTTGATCAATTCCGGCAGCTACCAGATTTTTCGATTTTTCTCCGAGGTTTCAGTTCGGTTCGTGAACGAGGCGGAGGTCCGGAGGTTTGATCCCGACCTGAAATCCTTTCTAAATATCAACACCCCCGATGAACTGAAACGACTTGGACAGAAACCGACGAGGTAATAAGCGTCATGATAGAACTGATTCTTGCCGTTGGTCTTGCTATTTCCATTTCAGCCGTTTGCTCTCTGTTTGAGGCGGTTCTGTACTCCGTTCCCAAGAGACACATTGAGACCATGATCAAGGCCGGAGAGCCCGGAGGCACGGTTTTTAAGGGGCTGCGTCGCCAAGTGGAAAAACCCATTGCTGCAGTCTTATCCCTCAATACAATCGCCAATACCGCAGGGGCCGCCTTTGCCGGATCGGCAGCCACGGCTGTCTTCGGCCAACAATGGCTTGGATATTTTTCCGCCCTCTTCACGGTAGCGATTCTCATATTCTCCGAAATCATTCCCAAGACCGCTGGCGTGATCTATGGGAAGTCGCTGGTCGCCACCGTGGCGTATCCACTCAAAGGGCTTGTCTGGATCATGACGCCGGCCATCCTCCTGACCCAATTTGTGACGCGAATGATTCACAGGGATAAGACCGAAGACGCCGTAACAGCCGAGGAAATTCAGGTGATGGCGCATTTGAGCCGCCGGAGCGGGGGCATCCTTTATTATCAGGAGCGAACCATTGAGAGGATTCTGACACTCCAGGAAAGGATGGCCAAGGACGTCATGACGCCTCGAACGGTGATTTTTTCCCTGAGCGAGCACATGGCACTTCAAGAGGCTATCGCAGCAGCCGGTGGATGGGAACACAGTCGCATACCGGTCTACGATCAGGACATTGAAGACATCGTGGGGATTGTCCATGTGAGGGATATCCTCGTGGCCCTTGCTGAGGGAAAAAGGGACATGGGCCTGGCCGAACTAATGGGGGCCGTCCACTTTGTGGCCGAAACAGCCAAGCTGGATGAAGTACTGGCCGAGTTCCTGGAGCTAAAACAGCATCTCTTTGTGGTGATCGACGAGTACGGGGGGTTATCCGGACTCATTACCCTGGAAGATATCCTCGAGGAGATTCTGGGGAGAGAAATCGTGGATGAAACAGATGAGGTGGCCGACAAGCGGGAGTTGGCGAGACAGCAGCGGAGAAAAATGGAACAATGAGGCGCTTCCTGGATGCTGGATCAGACCATCGTTAACCGACAACCCGTGTTCAACTGATGGTCAGCCGCATCTCTTTTACATCTACCTCGGCCCCCATTTCGTCGCACCGCCGCTTGATTTCCCGCTTCTTCTCGGAGCTGTTCATCCTGAAGGAGATGATGATTTCCTGGATATGATGCTCAGCGAGGATCCGGTCCAGATCCTTCAGCCCTCCGAAAACCGGGTAGCCACGAATCTTTCTCTTTTGAATTCGCGGGTTGTCATCCATAAAGCCTGCCACGCACAGACCGAAATCCCGGTTCGACTCGATTTCCCTGAGCACCACCTGTCCCCCGAGTCCTGCCCCGTAAACCAGAACGCGTTTCCCCGCCTTGCTGGCTCCCCGGATTCCTTCATCCAGGAGACGGAAAGACAGCCTCGATAGGGACACGAAGATGAGCATCAGACCCCAATAGATGACAAAGACCGCTCGGGAAAAGCTGTAAAAGCGATAGACGAACAGAAGAATCAGGATGGGTAGAATGGTCCCGGCTGTGATGGCCTTTCCATAAGAAATGAGATCCCGGACGCTCGTGTTTTCCCATATCCCCCGATAGATGCCAAAGAGGTAGAAAAAAAGGATCTGACAGGCAATGACGATCGGAAGGGAGTGGAGGAAAAAATCAAAGTTCAGACCGATATCCCCCTCAAATCGCAAAAGATAGGCCGCATAATAGGCCACGGTGATGAGCACCAGATCCAGAAGGACCTCAAATAGCCGGCGTCTGAAGGTAATCTCCACCAGTATGGGGGTCACGACCCCTGACATCTCCCCCGACAGGATGGACTTTTCGGTATAGACCTTGACCCTTGCCAGGTAGATCCAGAAAAAGGCGATGAAAAGGAGATATAGGGCAATGAGAACGAGGCTGATGCCCATGTTGAGTCCATTGATGGCGAGAGCCATGAGGCCGGAGGCCGCGGAAAAGGCATACAGTACCAGAACAGCCTTCTTCTCAGAAAAACCGATCGCTACCAGCCGGTGTGAAGAATGATCCCGCCCTCCCTGAGAAATGGGCCGGCGAAACAGTTTTCGCATCAGGCTCACAAACCCGGTGTCCAGAATGGGAATAAAGAGGATCAGCACGGGGATGGCGATGACGGAGAGGAGGCGGAAAAATCCCTGGTCGCCTACCTGCGACGGGGTACCGGTCACGGTGAGTGAAGCCAGTACAAAGCCGATAAAGAGGCTTCCGGCATCGCCCATGAATATGGATGCCGGATTGAAGTTGTAGACCAGGAAACCTGTGATGGCCCCTAAGTAGGCGCTGAGGGCAAAGAGGGCGGGTGCAGCGACGCCGCCGGCCACCGGGCTGAGGTAAAGCCAGAGAAACAGAAACCCGCCGGCAATGAGGCCCACACCGCAGGCCAAACCATCCATATTATCCAGCAGGTTGAAGGCGTTGGTGATTCCCACAATCCAAATGATGGATAAAAAGAGGTTGAGGGTCTTGGAATCGGTCCAGCCCAGCCGGTAGCCGAAGAAAATGAGGATTGCCGTAATGACGACCTGGCCGGCCAGTTTGTGCTGGGGGTCCATGGTAACGAGATCATCGACCAGGCCCAGGGCAAATATGCCGCCAGAGCAAAGGATCATGATCAGATGGGGCTGCCCGAAAACGGGCCAGTCCGAGAGAGCGGCGCCCGCGGTCCAGACGCCGGTCATGGCCGCAAAGATGCTGACGCCTCCGAGAAGGGCGGTCTCTTTGCGGTGCCACCGATTGTCCTTGGGAACGGCCACCCGCCCCCATCGGATAGCCAGTCTCCTCGCCAAAGGCGTTAGAACCAGCGACAGGCCGCAACTGAGCCCGAAAATCAATAGGTACAGATATATGGGCGTCTTCAGCATCATGTTGGCATTGCCCTAAGACGTTTGATGGGCTTCATTATGACCTCCATCTCAAGAAATGAATGGACCGCTCGTTCGCTGCGCGGCGCAGGAGGTAAATGATAGACACCACCAGGAAAAGATCGGGGAGCCATACCCCCACAACCGGGGGGAGGGCCCCGCTGGAACTAATGCTCCGGACGACCATGAGGCAGATATAGTAAATGGAGAAGACCCCAAGACTCACGCCGATTCCTGCCGTGCGCCCCCGGGCCCGCATCTGGGCCCCAAGGGGTACCCCGATGATTCCCATAAAAAGGACAGCCAAGGGTATGGCGCCCTTTTCAAGAAGTTCCCGCATCATTCTGTCCCGTTGAAGGTCGCCTTTCGGGACACGCGTCAATTCCTCAATCAGCTTTCCGATGCTGAGCTCATGGGGTGCCCGCCGGCGTGATGCCAGGTCTTTCATAACATCTTTCAAACCGATGGTTAAGCCATACGTGTTGAATTTAATGGTGCGGGCCGTGCTCATGTTCTTTTCAACTACAAATATGGTGCCCCTTCCGAAATAGATGGTGATGGTCCGCTGGTCGGGCTGCATGATGATTCTACCCTCCTCGGCCACGATCGTATTGGTGGTCTCCTTGTCCCGGCGGTCCACCACAAAGACGTCTTTCAAGACCCTCTCCTGTCTGGAGAAGTTGTTCACATAGAGAACCAGGTCGTCAAACGGCTCACAGAATACACGCTCCTTGATGCCCATGTCCGCCCTGGACTCGGCGATCTTGAAGAGAAGGTCCTTGAACGACCGGTTGCCCCAGGGCGCTGCAACTATGCTGATGCCCAAACCAAACAGAAAGACCAGGAAGGAAAAGGACACCACCGGGGGTAGCATCTGGTAGAGGCTGATCCCGGAGGATTTCAGGGCGATGATTTCGCTGTCGGCCGACAGTCGCAGAAACGCCACGACGACCGCCATGAGGGTCACTGCCGGGAGAGCAAAGGTGAGGATGTCGGGCAGAAGATAGAGGACCATCCCCACGACCTGGGTGATGCCGACGCCGCGGGTGACGATCAACTCGGTAATGGAGAGCATTCTGGCCGCCATCATAATGAATATAAATACCAGCAGGCTGGCCAGGAAGGTGGGCCATATTTCGTTGATGATGTAACGGTAGAGCGTCATTGGAAAAGTGGTCTGTCGTACGTAACCTGTCGTCGACACATGCCTTTCAATCGGTCATTTTCTCCGGACGTTCGTCGAGGATGGATCGTCGGCGGATGCCCACCGCATAGGCAACGCCGCCCAAGAGACTCATGGCCACGTAGAGGGAAAAGAAGAGAAGCCCCGGCCAGATCATTGCGGCCCTTTTGAAGTGGCCGGGCCGCCTTCTAATCATACACCCTTTTTGCGGTTTCAACCCTATACGATCACCTCAAAAATGTAAACTCATATGACACGATGTCAGGTGTTGGGTATTCGCAGGGTGCTTCACGTCTTCCGCCTAGGGCCGTCCACTGCTTTACGCACGATCCAACCCGCCATCCCGATACACGAAACGAGCACGAGGATCGGGTCGATGAGGTAATCCCAGAGATTTGAGGATTCAAGCAGCTGAAGGTCGTAGGCCAGAATCGCGACGATCAAAACCACGGCAAATCGGTTTTTCAGTGCCAGCAGGACCAGTGTCGCGGAAAAGACCAGGACAAACAGCCATGAAAACCCCCAACCGGCTGTATAGGGATCCATCCTGCCGAGGCCCAGGGCCATGGGGTAAAGGCCGGCCCCTGCCATAATGGAGAATATCCAGCAGGCCGCCCGTGCCTGACCGTCCAGGAGCTGCATCCCGAAAAAGGCTTTGAGCACTGCTGAAAGGAGGAGGGCGGTCAGGGGAATGCTGAAGTTGGCATTAAAGCTGATCAGCCAACGCCCGATGGGATACCCTTCCACTGGAATCAGCACGATGCCTGCCGCGATCAGGCTGAGCACCAGGGCCGGGATCCACCCCCTCATGGGCCTGCCCACGAGGACGCAAGCCCCTTGCAGAAGAGCGGTCATGAGAAGAAATGGGAAAATAAATGAGAAGATCAGGGCTCTCACGGCGACGCCCCTTTTATCTGCTCTTGGATCCATGCTTCGTTAAAGGCCATATGCTTGATCCGCTTTCTACACCATGTGTAAACCAGATGAAATCGCCCGTCCTTTGTGCGTATCAGGTAGGGATAGGAGAATTCCTTTCCAGAGGTGTCTTCGATGGTTATGATGCGGCACCAGTGGCGGCCTTGATCCCTGGAAACAGCGAGAGAGAGGGTTTCCCGGCCCGTGGCGCTGTCATTGAAAGCCAGGAGGACCTGCTGATTTGAGAGGCGAACAGCGGCCAAGGCCGCATCCGGATTGGGAAGAGACAGGTTTCGGGGCGGGGACCAGGTCGTCCCGGCATCCCTGCTAACGGCCCGGCCGACGGCCCTCTCCTCGGTTTGGCACCTGTAAAAGGCAACAGCGTGGGCAGGGCCGAAGGGCACGACCGATGGCTGGATATAAGAGGTTCCTCCGGCCATTCGGCTCTTTTTGTAGCGGATGCCGGACGACGTATCCATCGGTTGAAGCCAAAGGATTTCAGGGAAATTTCCCAGGCATTCGTGGTAGATCGGTACAGCAAATCCCTGGTTGCTCATCAATAAGGGCCGGTTCCTTACCAGTTCGCTGATGTTGAAAAAGGGACTGAGCGTCAACCGCCGGCTTCTGCTCCAGGTAATCCCCGCGTCATCGGACCATGTGATGTTGAGAGAACTACCCGACCACCCCCCGACGGCAATGGTCACGTAAATCAGCCATAACCGTTCGTCGGCCCCGGAGAAGAGAACCGGGTTTCCCACCTTCTTTACGTAGCGATTTAATTCACGGGACGCTGAGAGCCGGTCCACAACCATCTTCGGTTCAGACCAGGATGCGGTCTCGCTGGGCCCTTTCTCTGAAAAAAAGATCGAAACATTACCGGCCCCCTCTCGGCTCCCTCCATACCATGCAGCCGCCAGTCGGCCGTGAGACAGCTCGCAGATGGACCCCACATGCACCATGGGGCTGACCGGGTCCGGGTTGATGAACTCCTGATGCATATAAGGCTCGGCAGTTTGAAAAGGCGGTGCCTCGAAATGAACAACAAATGTGCCCGGGTCCCAGCGGTCTGTAAAAATTCCCTGAGCCATCGGCCATGTATACAAACCGATGGCTACCAGTATCAAAAAGAGGACCAGCCGTTTATCCATAGATCCATGCCTCGGACATCCGAAGGAGTCGCTTTGTCAGGGGTCGGCCTTTTCCGGGCGGTATCAGCGTCACCCGTCCGATCTTTTAGCACAGATAAGGGGACCCTGTCAACGGGAAGAATTATTATCTCATTGGTATTATTGGTAAATCAAGACAGACATCGATGCATCTTTTCAAGCTTCAGACAATAGGGACGTCACCAAGAAACCCTTGATGCAATGCGTCGCAGTCCCTGCCGCCGGTTTCAGGCAAAAAGCGCTTGTCAATCATCCCACACTTATGTAACCTCAGTCGCACCGAACATGTCGGTTTTCAATGACACATGCAACAGGGAGGCACAGATGCCTGGATTTGAGATCTTTGGTGACGAAGAGAGAAAAGAGGTGCAGGACGTGTTGAACTCGGGCGTCCTGTTCCGCTATGGGTTTGACGGCATGAGACAGGGACACTGGAAGGCCCGGTCGTTTGAGGAGGTCCTCGCCCGCCGTCTAAACATCGACTACTGTCATCTTTGCTCCAGTGGAACGGCCGCCCTTTCCATCGCCTTGGCCGCATGCGGAATCGGTGCGGGGGATGAGGTCATTGTGCCCCCCTTTACATTCGTGGCCACCATCGAAGCCGTGCTCCTCGCAGGGGCTGTGCCGGTATTCGCTGACATTGACGATACCCTGTGCCTGGATCCCAACGGCATCGAACCCAGGGTCACCGAGCGGACCCGAGCCGTTCTGCCGGTCCACATGTGCGGATCCATGGCCAGGATAGAAGAAATTCAACGCATCTCCGACCAAAAAGGACTGATCCTCATTGAAGACGCCTGTCAGGCAGTGGGCGCCACATTCAAGGGAAGATCCCTGGGGACGTTCGGTCGTATGGGGTGTTTTTCATTCGATCCGGTCAAGACCATTACCTGTGGAGAGGGGGGGGCGGTGGTGACCGGGGACAGGGACCTCTACCGGATGGCCGATGCCCATGCGGATCATGGCCACGACCATATAGGCGATGATCGGGGTCTGGAAGGCCATGCCATTCTGGGAACCAATCTGCGCATCAGTGAACTGAATGCCGCCGTGGGTCTGGCCCAGTTACGTAAGCTTGACACGATCCTCCACCGGCAGCGGACCCACAAGCGGGCGTTGAAGGAGGCATTGTCGCGGATTCCGGAGGTCACATTCCGGCACGTCCCTGACGAAGCAGGGGATTCTGCCACGTTTCTCTCCTTCTTTCTCCCGGACGAGGCGAGAACACGGGCCGTGGCCAAGGGGCTCAGTGATGCCGGTGTGGATGGATGTTTTTACTGGTACGACAACAACTGGCATTACATCCGCCAATGGGACCACATCAAAACCCTGGCATCTGCGGCCAGACTCCCGATCCGGCTTCTTGATGCGTATCCCGAATATACGCGAGTTGAACTTCCAGAATCGGACCGCATTATGGGGAGAACCCTTTCCATGCAGATCAAGCTCTCCTGGACCGAGGACGAGTGCGAACAGCGGATCCAGAAGATTATCGATGTCATTCAAGGATAGCATAATGTTTCGAAACTTCAAAACGGTTCCATATGTGATTTTTGGAAGGGGCGGTTTCAATCAGTTGGAGGGGATCCTCGCTGAAAAGAGGCCCTCGACTGAATACTTCATGGTCTTTCTGGTGGACGATGTGTTTGCGAAAAAGGACCTTAAAGGCCGGATACCGGCCGGGATCGGGGACCTCACCCTGTGGGTGAATGTGGATGAGGAGCCCACGACCGCATATGTGGATCTGTTGACGGAAAGGGTTCGGGCGTTCGAAGACCGTCTGCCCGCTGGTGTCATAGGCATCGGTGGCGGGAGCACCATGGACCTGGCCAAAGCCGTCTCTCTGATGCTCACCAATCCGGGGTCCTCTGCCGATTACCAGGGTTGGGATCTGGTTCGAGACCCCGGTGTTTATCATGTGGGAGTGCCCACGCTGGCCGGGACCGGGGCCGAGGTATCCCGGACCACCGTCCTCTGTGGCCCGGACAAGAAGCTGGGCATCAATTCCGATTACACCACCTTTGATCAGGTCATCCTGGATCCCGAACTTGTTTCTGGCGCGCCTTTGGACCAGCGTTTTTACACCGGGATGGACTGCTATATCCATTGCGTGGAGTCTCTGACCGGCTCTTATCTCAATGCCTTCAGCAGGGCCTATGGGGAAAAGGCCATGGATCTCTGCAGGGAGGCGTTTCTGGATGGGGGTCCCGAGCAGGACGACAAGCTCATGGTGGCGTCCTATTTCGGCGGGATGAGCATCGCCTATTCCCAGGTGGGGATCTGTCATGCCCTCTCATACGGTCTTTCCTTCGTACTGGGGATCCATCACGGGGTTGGAAACTGTCTCGCCTTTGATCATCTCGAGGAATACTATCCCGATGGGGTTCGGGAATTTCGTCATATGATGGACACCCACGGCATGCGCCTGCCCTGGCATCTGTTGCCTCCTGCAGGGGATGGGGAGATTGAAAAAATGGTGAACGTGGCCCTTATCCTGGAGCCCCTTTGGGAAAACGCCCTCGGTCCGGACTGGAAAAGTGTCATGACCCCGCAGAAGATAAAAGATCTCTACCTGGAATTGCTGGGAAAATCTCCTTAGACAACCCCGGTGCCGGAAGAAGCGGCCCAAATAAAACACCTTGTCAACTATTCTACATTTTTGTATAGTAGCGCATATTGAATCGTAACCGTCAAATGCATCGCATCAGATTCGAAAAATCTGGTTTTCCCATGATATGTTTGCACAAGAAGGTGTTCCAGTTCTTGTGAGAGTTGATGTCGTGTACTGGATGCGCAAGAAACCGTCATGAATCACAAACCCAATGAAATTGTCTGTCTCTATGAAATCACCCGGGCCATTCATGCCACACTGGACCTGAGGAAGGCCCTGTATAAGGTCCTGGTACTTATGTCAGAGCACCTGGGGATGAATCGGGGATCGATTTCTCTGCTGAATACTGAGACCTCTGAGATTCACATTGAGGTGGCCCACGGCATTTCCCGATCGGAAAGGACCCGGGGCCGGTACAAACTGGGCGAAGGGGTCACCGGGCGCGTTATCGAAACAGGGCGGCCCATGGCGGTTCCCCAGATCGATGATGAACCCCTGTTTCTGGACCGGACCGGGGCCAGGAGTCGGATCGATAAATCCATCATATCGTTTATCTGTGTGCCGATTAAAGACGGTCGAAAGGTGATCGGGGCCCTCAGCGCGGACCGGATTTTCGAAGGGTCCGCACCCCTGGATGAAGATCTGCGACTGTTGACGGTGATTAGCACATTGATCGCCCAGAAAGTGAGTGTGCTGGAAAAGATCAACCGTGAGAGGGATCGTCTCGAGGAGGAAAATCTTCGACTTAGAAAGGAATTGAACAAGAAATACAGCTTTTCCAACATCATCGGAAACAGCCGAAAGATGCAGGAAGTCTTCTACCTGATTACACAGGTTGCCAAAAGTACGGCCAATGTCCTCTTATTGGGAGAGAGCGGAACCGGAAAAGAGCTGGCAGCCAACGCCATCCACTACAACAGCCTTCGGTCCACGCAGCCCTTCATCAAGGTCAATTGTGCGGCCCTGCCGGAAAATCTGGTGGAGGCCGAACTATTCGGATATGAGAAAGGAGCCTTCACGGGGGCCAATCGTGAGAAGGCTGGAAAATTCGAGCTGGCCCACGGTGGGACGATTTTTTTGGATGAAATCGGGTCCCTGGCCCTCGAAAGCCAGGGAAAGCTCCTGCGGGTGCTCCAGGAAAGGGAACTTGAAAGGCTGGGTGGCACCCATGTTATAAAGGCGAATATTCGACTCATTGCGGCGACCAACAGAGATCTCGCCCAGTCCGTGGAAGAGGGGATTTTTCGGGAAGACCTCTTTTACCGACTGAACGTCTATCCCATCTATCTGCCTGCCCTGAGGGAACGGGAGGCCGACATCCTGTTGTTGGCGGATTACTTCCTGGAAAAATACGCAGAGGAATACGTCAAAGACATCAAGCGGATTTCAACACCGGCCATTGAGGCCCTCACCCAGTATCACTGGCCCGGAAATGTGAGAGAACTGGAGAACTGCATGGAGCGCGCAGTGCTGTTGTGCGATGACCAGGTTATTCACAGCTACCACCTCCCCCCCACCCTGCAGACGGCCCATGATACCGGAACGCAACAGACCCAGTCGCTTACGGACGCGGTGGAGCGGTTTGAGCGGGAGCTGCTCATCGATTCCCTCAAGAGCAGTCGCGGTAATATGCGAAAGGCGGCCATAGCCCTTCAGACCACCGAACGCATCTTTGGTTACAAGGTCAAGAAGTACAACATCGAGCCGAAGCGATACCGGTAGGAGTTGGGAATTTAAGAACTGTTGGCTTGACAGTTTAAAAATTCAGGGGATCAGGCTGCGGATCCGCCGGGTCAGAACTTCCTCAGATAGGCGTTGGTGATGGGCAGGCGTCGGTCTCTGCCGAATGCCTTGGGAGTGATTTTCACGCCCGGCGGTGCCTGGCGTCTCTTGTATTCGTTGAGGTTGACCATGCGGATCACGTCGTGAACCATCTTCTCGTCAAATCCCGCTTCGATGATTTCTTCCGGGGCCTTGTCCTCTTCCACATAGGCGAACAGGATGCTGTCCAGGACATGATAGGGGGGGAGGGAATCCTCGTCTCTCTGGTCAGGCCGCAATTCTGCTGACGGCGGTCTGGCGATGATCGTTCGGGGGATGACTTCCCGTCCCCGGGACGTATTCACATGCTCTGAGATCTCGAACACCACCGTCTTGGGCACATCTTTGATGACTGCAAAGCCTCCGGCCATATCCCCATACAGGGTGCAGTACCCCACCGCAGTTTCGCTCTTGTTGCCTGTTGTGAGCACCAGCCAGCCGAACTGGTTGGACAAGGCCATCAATAGGTTTCCGCGAATTCGGGCCTGAATATTTTCGTGGGTGATTCCGTGCTCCCGGTTATTCATAACTGCGTCGGTGGCATGGAGGTAGCCCTGATAGATGTCTTTGATCGGAATGGAGATCAATTGGATTTTTAGATTGTCAGCAAGGTGTCTGGCATCTTTCAGGGTTTCCGCGGATGTGTAAGGTGAAGGCATGGTAACGCCTATCACGTTTTCCGATCCCAGTGCATCCACGGCAATAGCCGCCGTCAGGGCGGAATCGATCCCTCCGCTCAGGCCGATGACCACCTTCCTGAACCGGTTTTTCCCCACATAGTCGCGTGTCCCCAGTACAAGGGCCTGATATATTTCGCTCAGTCGGTCATAAGTATTTGGGGTGCGGGGGACGGCTACTTCCTTTCCTGAAAGGTACCCCTCGAGGGGGATGAATGCCGGGAACGGGTTTTCACCGGCCGATCCTGTGTCCGGATGCGCGTGTTTCGTTTCCACGCGGATCTCGGTTGTCAGGACGCCCTCATCAAAGCGATCCGCGCGTGCCATCACGCTTCCCTGAGGATTTATTACAAATGATCCCCCGTCGAAGACCAGTTCATCCTGCCCGCCCACCAGGTTGTTGAAGCAGAAGAAGCCGTTGCCCATACGGGCGAAAAGACCTGCCCTTTCAAGGCGCAGGTCTAGTTTGCCTGCATGAAAGGGCGATGCAGAAATATTCAGGATCACATCAGCGCCCGCGGCTTTCACACATTTCTCTTGAAGGCCCCCGGGAATCCAGATGTCCTCGCAGATAGTCAGGAAGAAACGCGCCTGCTTCATGTCAAAGACAACGGGGCGCGTGCCGGGCACAAAATACCGCTTTTCATCAAATACCCCGTAGTTGGGCAGTTCAATCTTGTGATAGGTTGCCACTGATCGGCGATTTTGAAAGACGGTAGCCGCGTTATGTACGTTGCCTTCTTGATAATCGGCATGACCGATAACGACCGTGATCCCCTCAGTGCATGGGCCGACCTGTAGGAGGGTGCGCCGATTGTCCAGAAGGAACCCCCGCTTCAGCAGCAGGTCTTCCGGTGGATACCCGCACACCGCAAGCTCAGGAAAGGTCACCAGGTCGACGCCCTGACTCCGTGCGCGTTGAATAAGCCGGATGATTTTTTCGAGATTGCCTGAAAAATCACCCACTGTTGTATTGATCTGAGCCTGTGCAATTTTAATCAGCGGCATACGGAGGACCTCCATACGTTTTGTCGGATGGATTATGCAATTTATTTTAATTGCAGACAAGTTGAAATTGCTGAAAGGTGCCGGGCCACTCGGGTCCCGGAAACCGGAATCGCTGCTTGATCCAAATGAAGGGATGTGATAATGAACACAAAATCTTTCTCATTGGCTCCTTGCAAGGGTTGATATATGCGTCATTGGTCGTCATCGGTTTTAGGTGGATGGTGATCCTGACAACGACTTCCTAAAATAACCCGGCGGCATTTGAGCATCTTTGCACACCGCTCTATGGATAGGGTGCGTATCTATGGAATCAGAAGAGCAGAGGGTAACCATGATGGCCACCAAGGATTTCCTGAACAAACTGGTCCAGACCTGTCCGGACGGGATCATCGGCGTCAACCGAGCAGGGACAGTGATCATTTTCAACCCGGCTGCGGAAAAACTGACAGGGCTTGCCTGCGACAACGTGATGGGACGGATGTCTATTCAAGATGTCTATGATGCACCGGATATGGCGCGGGAGATCAAGAAGAAAATCTACGGCAATTCGCATGGCGGAGCGGGCCGGCTGGAAGGCCTCGATGTCTGGGTGAAAGGCGCTCGAGGAAGGCGGGTTCCGATCCGTTTATCGGCTGCATTGATTGTTGACAATCAGGTCGAGGTGGGCAGCGTGGGATTTTTTCATGATCTGACGTCTCGAAAGAAGATGGAGGAGGAGTTACGGCGACGATCGATTACCGACAGCCTGACCGGTCTCTACAACCGTCGACATTTTCATGCGACCCTGTCGGCCGAGATCACGCGATACACGCGGTATGGGGGAACGTTGAGCCTGGCCATTTTTGATCTCGACCATTTCAAGGCCTACAACGACACCTACGGCCATCAAGAGGGTGACAATATCCTCCGCTTCGCGGCAGAATGCATGTCAGCCGTTTTTCGATCCACGGACCATATGTTTCGTATCGGCGGCGACGAGTTTGCCGTATTGCTTGTGGAAACAGAACTCAGCGATGCCGGACACGTCATGGAACGTTTCCGCTCACTGTTTGCAGTCGAATGGTCCCAGAAAATGGGATATCTGGGGGAGCATCTGCGTTCTGTGACTGTGAGTATCGGCGTGGCCCAGCTCGCACCCACGGAAAAGGCTGATAAATTCCAGCTGAGAGCGGATCTGGCCATGTATGAGGCCAAGAATGCAGGGGGCGGTCGCACGGTATTGGCCGCAGAGAAGATCGGCAATAATCGTCACACCCACCCGAAACGCCAGGAATGACATTCCCCATCTGACCCCTGATCCATGGGAAAAAATGGTTCGTCCCTTCCTATTCCCTCGCTTCCTCTTTAAAGACAGGAAGAAGGATGTGCACAAGGGTCCCTTTACCCCGTGCGGATTCCACCCCAATCCATCCCCCGTGATTTTTCACGATTCCGAAAACCGCAGGCATGGCCAGTCCTCTCCCCTGAAATTTGGTGGTAAAAAAGGGATCGAACATCTTCTTGCGGGTTTCTTCATCCATCCCTTTGCCGTCGTCCTCGATGTCCAGGGCGACATACGGCCCGGGATCCAGGCCTGGATATTTTTCCACATCACGTCCATGGATCATTTGATTTCTGCAGGTGATGCGGACTCTCCCTTGCCCCTCCATGGCCTCTGCAGCGTTGGTCAGGATGGAAGACAGCACGGATTTCATCTGATTCGGGTCCGCCCGGACCAACGCCACATCCGTATGAAGATCCTCTTCCACCTGAAGGAAAACGGGCATCTTGGGAAGCAAGGCGGGGAGCATCTCGGCAACAAACCGGCTCAGAGAAATCGTCCGGGCATGATAGCTTCCCCCACGCGCATAAGCAAGCAGCTGATTGGTCAGGGCAGCCATCCGTTTAACAGAGTGCCTGACCATCTCTATGTACTTCGCCCGCAGGATGCGGTCTTCAAAAGCGTCTTCCAACATGTCCACGGCGGCCGCAACAATGGAGAGGATGTTGTTAAACTGATGGGCGATACCCCCCGCCAAGGTGGCAATGGCCTCTGTGGTGCGTGCCTCAGAAAGGAGGGATTCCAAACGCTGTTTCTCCCCCTCAAGGCGTTTCACGTCGGTAATATCATGAAAGATCATTGTATTCTTTACGGGTTTATCATCCTCATACGTGGCTTTGGAATGAGATCGGACCCAGAAGGTGCTGCCGTCCTTTCTCCGGACCTGATACTCTGTCGATTCCGAGATGCCTTGGCCGCTATAGATCCGCTTTCCCCTCTCGATGAAATGATCGATGCTCCCTTCCGCAAAAAGCGCCAATGGATTCAGGGCCATCAGTTCCTCCCGGGCATAGCCCGTATAACCACACATGACATCGTTCACATTGGCAATTGTGAAACTTCTCAGGTCGATCTCGTAAATGCCGGCCGGGGCATCGTTGACGAGTTCTTTGTATTGCTCTTCACTGGCCTTCAGC
>Ga0272444_10001818_pt1 | contig 20146 bp, 8 predicted proteins | sample SSMForm13_FD_201033 | JGI IMG/M metagenome (GOLD analysis project Ga0272444, IMG submission 201033) | Marine sediment archaeal communities from Little Sippewissett salt marsh, Falmouth, MA, United States - SSM-Form-13 | ecosystem: Environmental > Aquatic > Marine > Wetlands > Sediment ... | reverse complement strand
AAGCGGCCCGCATCGACGGGGCCACGCCCTGGCAACGCTTTTTTCACGTGACCCTGCCGCTGCTGAATCCCACCACGCTTTTTGTCACCGTGATCTCGTTCATCGGCTCGTTCCAGGTGTTCGACCAAGTCTATGTCATGACCGAAGGCGGGCCTGGCTATTCCACAACGGTGCTCGTGCACTATATCTACAATCTCGCTTACGTGCGCTTCCAGATGGGGAAAGCGTGTGCGGCGGCCTTGCTGCTGTTTCTGATCGTGTTGATCTTCACGCTGTTGCAGCTGAAGTTCATCCGCCCGCAGACGGAGGAGACCGCATGAAAGTGCCGACCTACCTCGCTCTGATTTGCGTGGCCCTGGTGATGCTCTTCCCCTTCTTCTATATGTTCGCCACGGCGTGCAAGGACGACGCACAGCTGGCGCGATCCGAGCTACTGCCGGAGGGCCGCTGGCACTTCGAGAACTTCGCCATCGCTTGGCAAAAAGAGCCCTTTACCCGCTTTCTGGTCAATAGCACGGGGGTGGCTCTTGCAACCGTGACGCTGACGCTGCTGCTGGCCTCAATGGGAGGTTTTGCCCTGGCCAAGTATCAATTTCGAGGTCGAAAGTGGATCTTCGTCGGACTCCTGGCAACGATGATGGTCCCGAGCCAAGTTACGATGATCCCGAATTTCCTGACGTGCAGCCGGTTCTTCCTACTCGATTCCTACGCGGGGCTGGTTCTTCCCGTGTTGCCACTGGCCTTCGGCATTTTTCTCATGCGCCAATTTATCGGTTCGATCCCAAACACTTTGATGGAAGCCGCCCGGATCGACGGCGCGGGCGATTTTCGAATCTACGCTCAGATGATTTTGCCGCTTTGCCAGCCGGCGCTGGTCACGCTCGGCATTTTCACTTTTATGGCCAGCTGGAACAACTTCCTCTGGCCCTTGATCGTTCTCGACACGCCTGGGAAGTACACGCTGCCGGTCGGCATTCTGCGATTCGCACAACAGTATGATATTCAGTACAATTACCTGATGGCGGTTTCGTTACTGTCGATTCTGCCGATTGCCGTTTTGTTTCTGTCGTTCCAGCGCTCGTTCGTCCAGGGCGTTACCGTCACCGGACTGAGCGACCGGTAGTCGGCAGGCGAGTGAAGGAGGAAAAAGATCATGAAACGTGGTCCCCAATGGCGCTTCAGGCTTTGGCTTTTGTTGGCGTGCGCAACCGTCGCGGGTTGCGCAACGCTCGACAAATGGATCGGGCGACGAGAGCCGGAGCCGCCGTGGCTCGGCGTTCATTTCCTCACGCCGGGGAAAAGCGGATTGCCGCTGCTTCGCCGCGCGATCGCCGAACAGTTGGCCCCGATGGGAGTTAACGTGGTGATCTTTGAAGTCAATTACGGGTTCGAGTACGAGTCCCATCCCGAGCTGCGAGCAGCAGACGCCATCAGCCGCGCCGACGCGCAGGCCTTGACCGCGCTGTGTCGGGAACACGGCATCCGCCTCATCCCGCAATTCAGCTGCCTCGGTCATCAATCCTGGGCCAAGCAGACGTTCCCCTTGTTGGTTCAGTATCCGCAGTTCGACGAAACGCCATTAATTCCGCTCGACAATCCCGACATCTACTGCCGCAGCTGGTGCCCCCTGCATCCAAAGGTCAACGAAATCGTATTCGACCTGATGGATGAACTCATCGACGCATTCGATCCCGACGCCTTTCACGTCGGCATGGACGAGGTCTTTTTAATCGCCCACGAGCAGTGTCCTCGCTGCCGGGGCAAGGACCCCGCCCAACTTTACGCCAAGGCGATCAACGATTACCACCGGCACCTGGTCGGGAAAAGAAAACTCACCATGCTGATGTGGGGAGACCGGTTGCTGGACGCAAAAGCAATGGGCTACAGCGAATGGGAGGCCAGCGCCAACGGCACGGCGCCCGCTATTGACCTCATTCCGCGCGACATCATCCTCTGCGATTGGCATTACGGCTTGCAGGAGGAGTATCCCTCGGTCCAATTCTTCCAGGAGAAGGGATTCCGCGTCTGGCCCTCCAGTTGGAAAGACAAGGAGCCGGCCCTCGCCCTGTTAAAGGACGCCCGAAAGAAGGCAACCGAACGTATGATCGGCCATCTCTGCACCACCTGGTACGCCGCTGAAGCGCCCGCGGCCCTCCTCGGCCAGAAGGGGGGATCCGAGGAATACCCCGAGGTCCTGAAGATGGCGGATACGCTTCGCGCTTGTATGAAACAGTTGACCGGCAAGGCGAACGTGGAAAAGCATTGAGCGCATGATTTATTTCGCTTAAACGAATCCCTGGCGGGAGAAAAGCCATGGCGCAGTCTCAAAATTTCTTTCCGATATCAGTGTGGTACAGCGGCGGCAAAGCGCGCGCGCCGATGCTGTCGCCGATCACGCCCCAAAGCGAGGCCGAGTGGCAGCGCGACCTGGAGCAAATCCGTGCGCTCGGCTTTAACACGGTGCGCACCTGGGTCGAGTGGGCGCACGCGGAGCCTCAGCCGGGGCAGTATCGGTTTAAAAACCTCGAGCTGCTTTCCCGCCTTGCCGAGAAGACCGGGCTGAAAGTCATCATTCAAATGTACGCCGACTCGGCGCCCGATTGGGTCGGCAAGCAATATCCCGACGCCTTGTTCGTCGCGCAGAGCGGCGAGACCGTGCCCTCGCAGGCGGCTCCCGGTTATTGCACCGATCACGAAGGCGTCGGCCAGGCCGTGCAACGGTTTTACACCGAGACGGCGAAGGTCGCCGTCCGGTATCCCAACTTCTTCGGTTGGGATTTGTGGAGCGAACCGCATATCCTCAACTGGGCGATTATCAACTATGTGCCCAACGTTCAGTTTTGCTATTGCCCTCATACACAGGAAAGATTCCGCCGCTGGCTGCAAAAGAAATACGAAGACCTCGATGCGCTTAACGCCGCATGGTACCGCAACTTCGAATCCTGGGACGACGTCGAGCCGCCCCGCTTCGGAACCATCCTCAGCTACACGGACTTTATCGATTGGAAGAACTTCATCTATGACAAGATGGCGGAGGATCTTCGCGCCCGTCGCGATGCGATCCTAAAGGCCGATCCCAACCGCGTCATTACCGCCCACGCGGCGGTGCCTTCGGTTTTCACCTCGCCCTTTTCCGGCGTTGGTGAGGCGGACGATTTCCTGATGGCCCGCGAGGTCGACTTCTATGGAACCTCGCTGTACCCCAAACACTCTTTCCCCGATCGCCATTGGGAGCGGTGGAAACTGCTTCTCGCCATCGAGTTTTCCCGCTGCGCCGGCCAGAAGAACGGCGGATTCTACGTCGGCGAGCTTCAGGCCGGATTCGGCACGCGCGGCCTCGTCGTTGGCGACCCGGTTACCGCGGCGGATCACCGCGTTTGGATGGGGTCGGCCATCGCGGGAGGCGCGAAAGCCTTGAACCTGTTTGCCTACTATCCCATGGCGTCCGGGTACGAGTCCGGCGGCTATGGACTGATCCATCTCGACGGTGAGATCACCGAGCGCGCCCGGCAATCCGGCTCGATCGCGCGCATGGTGCATGAAAACAGCGAACTCTTTGCAACTTCCAGGCCGGTGAAAGCCGAGGTGGCACTGGTTTACAATCCGCTGGCGCAGATGATCGGCGGCGAGCAAAACTGCGGACCAGAAAACGCCCTGCGGGATTCGCTCGTCGGCTATTGGTATACGCTGCGCGAGAAGAACATTCCCGTGGATTTCATTCACCGGCGACAGCTGGAATCAGGCGACCTCTCGGGCTACAAGCTGATCGTCCTTCCCTACCCCGTGATGTTCCCGCAGGCGGCTGCCGAGGGCCTGAAGCGATTCATCGAAGCGGGTGGCTGCGCCGTGGCCGAAGCCCGGCTCGGCTGCAATGACGACCGGGGCTTCGCCGCCAAGGTCATCCCCGGCATGGGCCTGAGCGAGGTCTTCGGCGTTCGAGAGGAGCGCGTGAAAATGCAGGGCACCGTTGGCATTCGCTTGGGTGAAACCTCGCATCCTGCGCTGGCAAAGTTGAATCCCGGCCAGTGTCTTACGGGCGCGTATTTCGCCGAGTCCTTCAAGCCGCTTGACGAATCCGCCATTGAAATCTTGGGGCGGCTGGAGGATGGCTCGCCCGCCATGGTGGCGTCCCGATTCGGGAAAGGGCAAACGATAATCATCGGCGCCTTTCTCGGCCTCGGACAACTTCACGCGCCTCATTCCCTCAACGCTCGATTCATTCAGAACCTTCCGGCCTGGGCCGGCGTTGAGATTCCCTTCACCACTTCACTGGACGAAGGGCCGAATCAAGCGGTCGACATTCGCCTTCATGAACACGGGCAGGGACTCTTGTTGTTCGCGGTTAATCACGGCGACCAAACAAAGGAGTTCACTTGCTCCCTCAACGTTTCCACCACAGGCGATTACACCATCGAGGACCTGATGCAAAACGCCAAGACCCGCATGAAAGTGGAGAGCGCTGCTCTGAAACTACAAATCGCGCTTCCGCCAAAAGACACCCGGATTCTGGACATCCGCCCGAGTGGCTCCTGATTTCCTCTCCCAATGGGAGAGGCGAGCCACAAAGGCCAGCAGGGTGAGGGCGATTTTTTGTCATGGCCGATGAACGGCCATGGCACCCGGCTAATAACGATAATCGTGTGGCAGCTCCTCAACTTGTTGAGGGCTGCCAGTTAGTCGTAAGTTGGAGCGTGATGCTCCTGTTGTGGGACCGGCGCCCTCGCCGGTCAGATGCTTCTTATTCTCAACCTAACCGCAGGATCGCAGAAATATTCAAAGCGCCTTTGACGCCTTTCGCTCTTTAATGCTACAATCCAGTCGTCAATTGAGCATCCGCATACATCTGCTAAGGAGACAATCAACATGCGCGCTCGCCAAACTTTCTTTCACTCTGTTTTTCTAACGGCATTTTCAATAACCTTGGCTCTCTCGATAAACGCTACAGCCCATCCGGGCGGAGTCGATCCGGCGGCGTTTCCATTGATCGACGACCTTTTTCAAACCGTGGTGGACGCCGGTAACACGCCCGGCGTGGCGCTCGCCATCGGCCGCTGCCCGGACAGCGGCCCCGACGTCGTGCTTTATGCAAAAGCATACGGCCACCGGGTCGGCACGGAGCCCCTTACTCTCGACACCCTCTACGATCTCGCATCGGTCACCAAACCCACCTTTACTGCTTCGGCCGCTCTGCTCCTGATCCAGGATGGAGCGATATCGGATGAGGACACCGTTTCGACCTACATTCCCGGCTTCGAGCAAAACGACAAAGGCGACGTGAAGATCAAACACCTTCTGACACACACCTCCGGGCTGGCGGCGTATACCAATGTCTATGATCTTCCTGCTCGACCCAATCCCGACGCGCTGATCGGGAAGATCAGCGCCATGTCAAAACAGTACACGACGGGTGAAGGATACGTGTACAGCTGCTTGAATTTCATCACGCTCGCTCGAATCGTTGAAAACGTGAGCGGTGAAACGGTCACCTCCTTTCTGAAGCGAAGGCTGTGGGACAAGATCGGCATGATCGACTCCACACATTTTCCCACGGCGGATCAAATCGCGCGCACCGCTCCAACGCTGCGAGAGTCCTCCCGCCCGCGAGGCCGCGTGCATGACCCGCTCGCCTGGTACTACACTGATTACGAAAACGAAACACACGCCTGTGGGAACGCCGGCGGGTTTTCAACCGTGCTCGACGAGGCCCGGCTGGCGCGCTTGATCCTGCGCGGCGGCACGCTGTACGGCAAACTGATCTTCACGCCTGAAACGATTGACTTGCTCTCGACTCGGCAAACCACGGTCGCTTCCAGAAGCTATGGATGGGATACCACGACTTCGTATTACGGTCAGGTCGGGCAAGCCATCCGCCATTCCGGATACACAGGAACCTATGTTTTCATCGATTTGGCAAGCGACACTTATCTCATCATTTTTGCCAATCATGTTTATCCGGATGATAGCAGCGCCAATCGCACGGCGACTCGTGACGCCCGCGATAGGACCATCCGAACGCTCCTGGATCACCTGGATTACTATAACGACGTGCCTGAAGAAGCCTATGTTGTGGATAATGACGAGGGCGCGCCGGGCTACACGGAAAGCGGCGCGTGGCTCACCAGCACAGCCGACGGGTATCAAAGCAAGACCTACCGCTATGCCACCGCCGGAACCGCGGCCTGGGCCGATTACGCGCTTCAAATTCCCACCAGCGGCGAGTACCGGCTGTACGCCTGGTACCGGGCCCACGAAACGCGCGCGACTTCGTGTCAGTATGTCATCGACCATCGAAGCGGCTCGGACGCTGTTTCCATCAATCAGCAAGAAAACAATGAACAATGGGTGCTTTTGGGAACGTACGATTTCGACGCCGGAGCGGGCCGGGTTCGCGTGGACGCGGAGAATTCGAGCGGCGGCACCTATGTCGCCGCGGACGCGATCATGGTCGAAGCCATTGCGCCCGAGAGCGACCTCGTGGTGGATAACAGCGACGCGGGGTTCAGCGCAACAGCGAACTTCGCCACCAGCTCCGCCTCACCCTGGCGTTATGGCGAGGACTATCACTACTGCAACCCCGGCGCGGGCGACACGGCGACCTGGACGCTGCCGCTTCCAGCCGGCGGCGTGTGGGAAATCCTCGAGTGGCACAACGGCAACGAGACCCGTAGCGACCGGGCTCCTTTCACGATCTCGCATTTCGATGGAGAAACCACAGTCCTGGTCAACCAACAGCAGGACAGCGGCCGCTGGCTCTCGCTGGGCAGGTTTGCTTTTGACCGGGGAGCGGCGCAAGTGCGTCTGGCGAGTGTCACCGACAAGATTGTCATCGCCGACGCCGTCCGAGCGCGATTGGTTCCCTATGAAGTCCTCGTGGACGACCTGGACGCCCGCTACAGCGACAGCAGCGGTTTTATTTCCTCCAGCGCGTCCACCGATCGCAACGACGCAACCTACCGGGTTTGCCAAACCGGCGGAGGCGACTCGTCGACGTGGAGCCTCCAGCTGCCCTATTCGGGAGTCTGGCGGTTGTATGCGATTCATAACAGCGCCGACGCGGGTCGAACCACCGACGCGCTCTACAGGGTCGATCATGACGAAGGCAGCACCACGCGGCACATTAATCAGCAAACGAACAGCGGTCAGTGGAACGCGCTGGGCACTTTCCATTTCTCGATAGGAACGGGATCGGTCGAACTCTCAAGCAGTGCCGCAGGCCAAACGATGGTCGCCGACGCCGTGCGGGCGGTCTATCTGGGAACGGCATTTCCATTCAGCCTTCTCTCAACGTACTGAAGCGCTTCTCGAAATGATTGTCTGAATGAAAATCAAAGAGTGGCAATAGACCTCTCTCCCCCTTACGAAGGTCGCAGACGCGCCGAGGCGGGGGGAGCTAGAGGGGGTTGCTTTGAAAGGAAAGAAGCAACACTAATGGGAAAAATTACCCCTCCCCGCCTCCCCTTATATAGGGGAGAAGAACTCTAGAATTGCTCTAATCCTCCCATTCCTTCAATAGGTAAATCAGATCGCTTTCATCGATGCGATCGTCCGGCACGCAATTACAGGGATGTTCCTGCGTGGCGGATTGCTGCCAGTATCCACAGAAATAAAACAGATCCAGGGCATTCAGCTGCCCATCACGGTTCGTGTCACCGGGAATCTGGGTTGCCGTCGGGAGTTGAGTCCGCGTCTCGGTTGGAGTTGGTGTCAGCGTCGCCGAAGCGGTCGCAGTCGGCGTGTTCGTTAACGTAGGCGGCGGCGTCCTAGTCTCAGTTGGCAAGTCCGTCGGAGTCCGTGTTGGCGTCCCGGTGGGTTCGGGCGTCTTTGTACACGTTGCTGTTTGAGTCGCAGTCGGCGTTGAGGTCGAAGTAGCGGTACTGGTTGAAACCGGCGTCCAGACGCTGATTTCGCCGGTCGCCGCGACAACGGCGCCCCGGTCATCCCACACCCAAAATCCCGCTTCATAAAGGCCGGGCGAAGCATAATAGATGTGCGTGGTGGCTGCTTCGACCGTCGCCGAGGCGATGGTGGCCGTAGCATCCAGGACTTGCGAGTCCTCGAAGGCCCAACCATATTGAATCAGGAATCCATCCGGATCCGTGGCCGATCCGATCAAAGCCACGTGTAAAGGCGCCGTTCCCTCAACTGGATCGCACTCAAGATGGATTTCCGGTGGAACGTTCGTGGCTGTCGGCGTCGCGGTTGCCGTTGGGACGGGAGTATGGGTGGCCGTTTCGGTCGCGGTTGCCGTGGGGGATTGAGTTTGAGTGGGAGTCTCTGTTGGCGTGGCGGTTGGCGAATTGGTAGGTGTCGGGGTGGCCTGTGCGACCGTGTAGGTGCCCTCCTCAACGCGCAGGATTCCCATCTCACCGCTGTCGGTGTGAACAAATAATGGTGAGGAAAGGATGAGTTTGGTTTCGCCATATTGGTCTGCGTGTAGACTCATCGTTGCGATTATCGTGCGACCGTCTGGTCCCGCTTCATCCCCGGTAGCGTAAGCGCCCAGGCGATAGCCGTCGTCATAGGCGACCGGGCCAAGATCGTGTTGCGTATTGCCATTGGCCTCGAGCGCTAGAGTCTGTTGGGGGGCACCGTTCCAGCTCATTGCATCCCCCGTCAAGACCGCGCCGAATTCAAATCCCCCCAAGCTGTCCAACCCGTCGGCTACGATATCGATCGACAGGGTCCCGCCCGGCATCAGGGAAGCGACTTCCGGGACCGGCCGAAGCGTCACTCCGAACGGCCCAGAATCCGGCTTGCAGGTGGAACAGTGCACGGCATCGGCGAACTCCAGCGCCCATCGATCTTCCAACACCTGGGTGTCGGAAGCGTCCACCGTGCCATCTTCATCCATGTCCTTTCTCAGATCGTAGAAGCCGGTGCCAGCGTAGGCGCCTTCCGAACTTTCAACAAAGAGAATATCCGAGACATCCACCCGCTGGTTATTGTTGAAGTCCACGCCTTTGAAATTGACCGTCAGTCCGGATATCGGAACAACCTCCCCGAACATATAAATCGCAACCGTGCTCGAGACAAAGGCATAGGGCGTGTTCTCGGTCGGGGCCTGCCATTCAAACTCGATCTGTCCTCCGGATGTTGCAACTTGGACTCCCGAGAAGCTCCCGCTGGCGTCCGGAGTCGTAATGACACCCGTCGATGGACGAAGCGTCATATAGGTGCCATCCGAAATCAGCGAGCCCCAGCGGTAAATATCACCACTGGTGACGGTAATGGTCGACTCTCCATCCGCCGGACAGACGGCCGGTGCGGCAGACATCGTGAAAGGATTATCCGTGACCACGAAGCTGCGCGTTGCGCTGGCCGGTCGATAGCCTGGATATTCACCCGTCAGCAACATGGTATACGCGCCGCTATATTCCGAGGCGCTTACGATAAAGAAGGTCGAATGGTAAGGCTCGGTCGAATGCTGATCGAGACTCTGGGTGAGATAATCCGTATCGCCAGGACCTTGGACATCGAGATCGGAAACGGTTCCGGGTGGAATAACCATGCCATCCAGTTCATAGCGATCCGCCGTCATCATGATCTTGTCGCCGTGGCCGTAGACGTCCTGAGGCAACTCCATGCCCAGGCGCATATCCTCAATCGTCCGGAATGTTTTGGTGTAAATGTCAGTCACACCACCGGTATACATCACCCAACCGACGTACTGGTATTCACCGGGAGGAATTCCCGTGCTGCCCCAGTTGTGATCGTAGGTCAAAGTGCTTCCTACCGACAGACTCGAGAACCCGGCTTCCCATTCATCGAAAATGAGTCCATCGTCGACGCGGCGAATTTGAAAGTACCGGGTCCCGTCGACGGGGATATCCCCCGTATTCTGGATATCCATCTCCAGTGGCAGGTCCTCATCATCGTCCAGGACGCCGGCGGTGTCCGTGGTAAACCAGAACTTGGTCATCGTAATATCGGCAACTCCTACCTTAAACGTTGTGTATGCCACGTCATATTCGTCGCCGTTGGAGGAATCCTCAACGCGAGCCGTGACCTGGTAATGGGTATAAGGCTGCCCCGAGGTGCTCCAGGGCAAGGATATTGTTTGGGTGCGAAATGACCCCGATAAAAGGATGGAACTCTGAGAAAGCGTCTCGACCAGATCTTGGGTCGTCTTGTTCCGAATCTCGACCGAGAGGTCGACTGTCTTCGACTGGATCAGGTTTGTATTGGTGATCTTCACATTAATGGTCTGAGAACCTCCTGCCGGAACTTCGTTATATTCCGTCGTGGCGCTCAATATTTCAACGGTTGACTCCACAAAATCAATGTCAAACGAGAAGTCCTGGTAATAGGTGGAATCCTGGGTTTGCGCATTATGGAAAAACGGGTATACCGTCAGCTCAAATTCAAGAGAACCATCAGGAAGCTCGGATGTATCCCAGTGAAAATCCTGGGCGGGAAACGTGCCGGGAGAGGGCACGTCGCCCGGTCCGGGAGACTGCTTTTCATTGCCCCAGGCGGTGGGCAGTTCCAGGCCGGTCGCGGTCGTCATGGTCGTACGGGATGCGAGGCTTACCTGGTTGACCCGGACGCCCGGTTCGTAAGTGGCGGTCCAATAATAGACGGGGACGATCGGTTCGTTGATTTGGATCAGCACGTCTCCCTCTTCCCCTGCCGGAATGGTGACATGATCGAGTTCATCCTCGCCGGTTTCCACCTCATACATCGGCAGAGAAATCTCAATGGGTGTGGTTGGAGTGTCATAGCTGAGCGTGGCTTTCCCCGGCTTGGTCACCAGGGGATCGGTCCCGGCGCGCAGAGGATCGCCATAGAGATTATACATCAGGATTTCTGCAGCTAAGCCCAGGTTAGTTACGCAAGTGTTGCTGCCTGAGATATCTCCGGCCAATTTTCGCTTTGCTCGTCGGAAGGCTTGGCCGAGAGTTTTTCCATCCCGATGGCGGTTGGCAAACAGTTTCCCCATCTTGTTGTTCGGTCCTCGGGGGGATTCTTCGGTTGCACCGATATAGTTGGCGGCACAGTGGGCGAGAAACGCCTCAGCGAAATTCCAACTGGTCGTGATCTGTCCGGTGAGGCAAGTATTCGAATAGACGATCGGGTAGCGGTTCCCAAACGTCAGATTACCCAAATCCCAGCCTTTCAAGGGCAAGCTACCCCAGCCGTATTTTGAACCGTGATTTCGATAGTAGAGGAAATCCATTCCCTCAAAGATTTTATTTGTCTCGAAATAATCTATTGGTGTGGAGGACCAGATATCCGCGACTGCCTTCAGGCGGTAATAGTGCGTGCTGGGCGAATCATACAGGTCGTCCAAACGGGTTTCGACCTGTTCCGCGTTATTGGCGAACGAAGCTTCCCCGTCACCGCGGCCGGAAATGCAAACCGCCTTGTGATAATAAACGATCGGCGAGGTGGCGCGCTCGAACAGGTTCACATAGTGGCTGGGGTGGTCTCCGGTGATTCGGCCGACGCACAATTCGGGCTTGTCTTTGCTGTCTTCGTTCGTATTCGCGTAGTAGTTATCACAGACCACGATATGATAGGAATCGTCATCGCATTCCAGGTTGATCTCAAGAGAAGGGAAGACAAAGCTGCATCCGACCAGCAACAAATATCCACCGCCGAGCCAGGATTCGTCGATTTTCCCCCTGAAACAACTCTGAATGTAGTCATGAATATTATAGACGTTCCGGCCGGACGTATAAACCAGGGTGGCGTCGCGCTCGATAGCAAAGGAAGCCATGCTCTTGGGCATTTTCTGAGCATACTCGACTTTCGCAACATCCAAGGATTTCTGGGGAAAAAGATCGTAGAAACGATAGGGATTGGCAAAAACCACATACCGGGTATCCGCCATCCGGGTTTCGACGGTCGTATCGCTCCAATCATAAGTGACGGACGGATAATTATTAGTGTAATTATTGTTCAAACCGTCTTTGCACACGGTGGAGACCGAGGTCATTTTATAATCGACGTCTCCCAGATGGTTCAGATAGGGCATGAGTTTGAGGCTTCTCTGTGCCGTTAATCCGACTGGAATTTGAGGAATGGAGAGAGTGACGCGGATCCAGGCATCCATAATGTTGTCATAGTTTGCCCAAACCTGTTCGTTGAACGGCTGCATTCCGGCCAGCGTTGCGCGCAACTCGACATCCTTGGCTTTGCCGTATCCATTGTTTTGGATCGAGAAATTCAATTGATAATAGGGATCGACGTATTGGACCGAATCCAGCGTGACATCCAGGTCCGGTGCTGTTTTGTACACTGTGACTTGATAGTTGGCCCCCTCGTTGTCATCCACAACGGTATTGCCGGAATGATCGGTGACCTCGACGGAGTACTGAATCTCGGTCTGTTCGGTCAGGCTTGAAATGTCGATCGTTTTACTATGTTCCTCCGAATAATAGATCGAGGATATCGTCTGCCAGTCTCCGTCAGCAATCTTGTAGTGGAGCTTCGAAGTCGTTAGTTCATCTGTGAGCCAACGAACCTGGATACTCGAGTTGAATTGGGTTCGCGGATACTCCGGATTGTGATGCACTCCCATGATCACTGGTGCGAACGGCGTGGATCCTGACATCCATTGGGTTAGCGGAATAAAGGTGCCGCCATAGCCTTGGCCGACGCAGACCGTGATATCTTTGTCGGCCCGGATCCGCCAGACTCCTCCGGCGGGATTCACATTCACGATCCAACCTTCGTTGAGGGTGTGAGTGCTTTGGAGCGCATCGGTTTCTGCGTTGCGCACCTCAACGATGGTGTCGTCATCCAGGCCGGTCGCAAGGATGTATCCGGTGGCATGACTGCGAGTGATAAAGTCCGTTCCCTGCATTTTGCCGTTTCGATCGAGTGCGAAAGTCATGTAGTTGGTGTCGGCAGGCGTGCCGCCTCCCAGAACCGAGACAGACATTCGGCCCGCGGTGCTGAGGACTTCCACCATTTCATTGGGGCTTGCATAAGAAGTATTTCTGATCGTTGCGGTTTCTCCCTCGTCAAGGACCCCCGAAGCCAATGTATGGCTTCCTCCGGAATAATAACGCTTAACAAAGTACCCCGTTGGACCTTCGAAACAGTGGATATTTAGATATTCATCGCTGTCATCGCCGAGAAAAGTGACAAAACTGGTTCCGGCGCCGGGATATTCTCGAGGTGGGACGAAGTAGCCAGGGCCGTCCCTTGCCAGGAGCATGACCGAATCGCCCGAGGTTTTCTTCAGTTCAGCATAGAGATTCCCAACAGGATTTTCATCATGATAACCTTGGGAGACCGAAACGGAAAAGGGTTCTTGGGGGAAATCCACACTTCCCGGAGGCTGAAGGCACCACCAACCGGAGGCCGAACCCTGATGAACGTCGGTATAGACATAGAATGAGGAGTCGCATCCTCCGGTTGCCCGGAGAAACCAGATATCCGCCGAGGGATCATTTTCATAGGCGCCGCCGGCAGAGCGATAGTGGTAATAGCCATTACAGGTTCGCAAACTGGAAACGCCAACGAGGACTCCTGCTTCCTTGGAGACCGTGATATAATAATACCCGGCGCTCAGGGTGGCTTCATACAGGTATAAATCATCATCCCCCATCCACTTGGCCGCCACGCCACTGGCCGCAGGCGGATCGGGATTGAAGATATCTCGAATCACTACACTACAATCCGCTTCATAGGCAAACACAGCGACCGGATTGCTGGTGTAAAAGTATCCTTCATTCGACCCGGAGGCACGAAGCTCCTTTGGTACGGTTGCTTTCACGACCTGACCATACTCCGGAGGAAAATCGGCACCCGGCGAAGAACTCTCCACGATTCCAAACAATCCAACCAGCAAAATCCACGGCCTGAGGCGATTGCATAATATCGATTTCTTCTGATTGATCTGCATAAAAGAATCCCCTATACCTGACTTTTGCTCCACCCTTCTTATCGTGCACTGTTATTTGCCAAGTGAACTTCGCTGGAGATGCAATGCTGGAGACCCTATACTGGAGATGTTACAACCCTTCACACGTCCATTTTCCGCGTGTCGTGTGAGAATGTCAAGTTGATTTTGCGCTATCGTGACGCAAGTGTTGAGATTGTCCGGAAAACGGGCCGGGCCGGAAACTTTTCGCAAGGCATTCTTTGGATTCGATAGCTTACAGGCGCACTTTTCTCTCGGTCGTCTCATGCCCAGGTGCCGGATGCGAAACCGAATCGCAGCAAATCGATCCTTCGGTAGGGTCGCCTCGGTCGGCACTCAAGCCCAAAAGCAATGAAGCATGGTCTTGAATTCCAACTTCGGGAGAATCTATGAACCCATGTCCTCAAGAGCCCTCGAGCGGGAGACACCCAGGTCGTTCCCCAACCGGGTAGGTTGGCTGCCACTTACGCCTTGTTAAAACACTTACAATACACACACTTGTAATCTACTCATATATAATGAGTTAAGATACACAACCGAACCAGTGGTCTAATATATCCTTTCCCAAATACTGTTAGAACTCTAAGAGTTATGAGTTAGAATCGCCTTTTCGGCCAAAAATCTCAGATCTTACTTGACATAGATCTTACCGTTGTGATAAAAGAAAAGCCGTGGCGTGGGAGCTATTTATCTATCGTTTGGCCCATGTCCGGGATTGAGTATTCGATTGCACATCAAAGCCCAAAGGGAAGGAGGTGGGAAAAGGGGCTAAGTATTGGCCTTTCACAATCAAAATTTGACGGTAAGCAGTTGAAGTTCTTTCTACCGTCCCTTTCAGGGGACAACCCATTCATCCAACCTAACAAATGAAAGGAAAAGAATAATGAAGAAAGTTGCTTTTATCGCGTTGATGTTGGTTGTATCTGTTGGGTCTTTCGCTCAAACAGTGACTTTGGATCCGGCCAATGGCTCGCCGGATAACGTCTCGACCTTCAACTCGCTTCAGACAGCCGTTGCGAGTTTCGCCACGGGTGCCGCAAACGATGGAAACGCTGCCCCCAATATCATCAACGTCGTAACGACGAGCGTGGTCGACGAGAATATGGTTGCCGATATGGAATCCACCAGCGGCGGATTCGATCAGCTCACGATCCCAGAAGCCCTGACCATCCAAGGTTCGGGGGGCATGGCCACGATCGCTCTGCAGCAGAATACCGGGGCACAGTTCTCCCTCTTCCAGGATTGCGGCTTCTGTTGGAGGCAGGACGTCGATCTAACGTTGAATGACCTGTATATCATTCCTTCGACGACCAACACGCCGCTCGATGACGGCATGTACTTCCACTCAACGGTGAATAACACCCATACAGCCGTCAACATGAACAACGTCGTGATCACCGCGGCTACCGCCGGCAATACGCCGCTGACAACAACCGGCCTGGACACGCCGGATATGACGGGCGCGACAACGTTCGGCGACGATGGCGCTTACGTTGTCTCCTGGACAACGGGCGGTTCGATCACACTGAACGCAACCGATCTCGTGATCTCCAACATCGTCGGCGACGGTATTCTGATTTACATGCGAGGCGACACCAACGATATCATCAATGCCATTGGCAATTTCGGCCCGGGTTGTGTCATTTCCAACTGCGGCCGCTTCGGCATCCAGAATCCTTACGGCGGTCACATGCGCGTCTATGGTTCGGACGCTTCGCCGGTTATTTTCTCAAACGTAGCTGCTGATCTCGTTTGGAACAATTCAGACGGCCTTGGCCAGGCAACGCTCTTCGAATGTGGCAACGTGGTTGCTGTCAACTGCGGTGGTGGTATTAAGGAGCAGGAAACATCCGGCCGCGGATTCGTCAAGAGCGTCACGGATTCGATTTTCGCCTACATCAACCATCCGGCCATTGAGCTTTACTCGAGCGGCATCGTGCCGGCCACGGGTGGGGCGAGCGATACTGTGACTGTCAAGAACGTAACCGTCCACCAGTGCGGAACGACAGCAACGGAAAGCACCTATGACTTCCGGGAAGCGGGGATTGCCTGCCCGATTTATACTTCCCTCAGCGTGGATTACAAAACCAACCGGAACATTGACATCTCCGACACGATTATCTCGGGCACGAACACGGGACTCTATAATGCTGGCGATGGCGTCATTGACGTTGACTACTCGGCCTTGGTCACATCGAACCTTCCGGGCGGCCATTACTACTCACTGTCGCAGGCAACCTTGACGGCGGGAACCAGCGTGATCAACGTGGGCGGCAACGTCATCAACGCCAATCCTCACTATGACACGTTTCTCGCTGCGAACTTCACCCTGTCCAACTTCTTTGACGTGGAGAACGAATTCTTCGCGGACAAGGGAACCGGTGGAGCGCCCCTGGCTGGCGGCGCGGACTATGTTGGCGGATACACGCCTCCGGCAATTACCGGTCTGGAGACTTGGAACGACTATCGGTAAGTAGATTGTTGAACTTCTGAGTTCAGAGGCCCCGGTCGATCATGACCGGGGCCTTTCTTGTTTTCTTGTATTTGAGAGCAGTATCTCGAAACCCTCCCCATGTCGAGTTGAAACTTGTGCAAAATCCCAAGGTTTGGCATAATTCATAAGTTGACAACTCTACGCGGCTCCCGTAGCATTTTCGGATTATGAATCGGTGCAAGTTTGCGTATTTGCTGTTTTTCCTACCCTGTTTGCCGGCAATCGTTTGGGGATTGGCGGGAATTCCAGCGTTTTCCGACAGCGATCCTCACGTAGTCCTTTTCGGAGTCGATGGCGCGGATTGGCGAATTATTGATCCCCTGATTGAGGCGGGAGAACTCCCCCACCTGGCCCGGCTGAGAGCAAAGGGAGTCTACGGTGACTTCGAGAGCATCGAACCGATGCTCTCACCGATGCTCTGGACGAGCATCGCAACGGGGAAATATCCCGAGAAACACGGCATTCTGGACTTTACCGCGGTGGATCATACCCAGGGTCGCGTGGTTCCCGTTTCCAGCAATTTAAGAACGGCTCGAACCGTCTGGGATATTCTGGGCGAGTTCGATTATACGGTGGGAGTAATCGGCTGGCTGGCCACTTGGCCCTTGGAACCGGTCCGGGGAGCGCTGGTCTCCGACCGATTAGTTTATCATGCATTCGATCCCGATATGGAATACTCGTTTTCCGATGCTGAAATGGCGTCTCCTCCGGAGTTGGCCGCAGAGTTGCCCCGGCTAAGACAGGAAGCCCATCAGCGGGGCAAAGCGTATATCGCCCGGTTTCAACTGGATGATCCCGTTTTGAACAGCGCCTCGCTGTCGCAGGACGAAATAGAACGCATTGAGGAATTGCGGCGACTGCTACAAAGTATGGCGATGACTCAAACGGTGAGCCTTTATGTCTATCGCCGTTATCAACCCCATTTTTTTGCGATTTACTACGAATATATCGACGCGATTTGTCATCTTTTTATGAAATATGCTCCTCCGGATTATCCGGACGTCACGCCGGAGCAACAGCGCCGCTTCGGACATTGGATTGCTGAAACCTACCGGCTCCAAGATGAACTTATCGGCGAATTTCTCCCCCGCTTGGTTCCTCAGACCGACGTGCTCATCATTTCGGACCATGGATTCTTAAGCGGAGAACAGCGTCCGAAGGTGGACAGCCGCATCGGCTCGGGAGGAGCCCCGGCCTGGCATCGCCGCTATGGCGTTTTTGTTTGGACCGGCCCGACGCTTGGAAAATCCGGGAAATACGATCAGGCCCAGCTCGTGGATATTGCGCCCAGTCTGCTTGCCGTTTTCGGAGTCCCCATCGGCCGGGATATGGACGGCCAACCCCTGGATATTCTGCTCGGCCGCTGTCCCGCCCTTCAGTGGACACCCACGCACGAGAAGCAAGCCGGCGAAAAGGATACTGAAACGCCGCCTGAACCCATTGCCTCGGAATTGGATGAAGAGATTCTGAAGCGTCTTAAAACATTGGGTTACCTCGGGGGACATTCGGGTTCGACCGCCGACCCGAGCGAAACCACTTCACAGTCTCAATATAACTTGGGGCTCTCTCTTGAGAAACGAGGTAAATTTCAGGAGGCCGTTCGGGTTTATCAGACCGTCCTGCTGGAAGATCCCACTCACGAAACCGGGCGCTTTCACATGGCGTATTGCCTGATGCGATTGGATCGGTGGCAGGCCGCGGCGAATGTGCTGCAAGGCCTGCTCAAACTGAATCCCAACAATATTCAGGCCCGAAACAACCTCGCTTACTGTTTCGTCCAGCTGAGGCAAAGGGATCAAGCGTTGGGCATCTATCAGGTATTGATTCGGGATTTCCCCGAAGACTCCCGAGGCTATGCAAATCTGGGTGCGTTTTTCCTGGAGCAGAACGATTTTAAAAATGCGCAGGTCTATTTGCAAAAGGCGCTGCAGCTCAATCCCAAGGACGCCATGGTTCAGGATAATATGGGCATGTGCCTGATCCATTTGGGAAAAATCGAACAAGGGCGTCGGCATCGAATCCGGGCCCAGGAAATTCGAGTCGAACAATCCAATCACAAATAGGAGCTTGATAGCCATGAGAATCTTCTTAAGATCTGCTTTCACCTTTATTCTGGCGAGTATGGTCTCGATCCAAAGCAGCGCGGCCGTTGCTCCCACCAGCCCCATTTCCCCGGCCGAGAATCCGGTATTAGCCCGTTTCGACAAGCAGGGAACGGTAACTGAAGCAGATTTGCTGGCTTATTTGGAACGCCGGGGGACAACGCCCAAGCAGATGATCAACGATGATCCTTTGCTGGACACACTTCCGCTTCATCTCGGTCGCATTGCGGCCAGGAAAATTCTCGCCGCTTCCGCGGAGACGACGGGAATGGCTCAAGATCCCGACTATCGGGCGGAAACCGGGGATATCCTGCGCGAAATTCTCGCCAAAGAACTCGTCAACCGGGAATTCGAGCTTTTCCTTCCGATTCCCGAGGCTGCCGCGCGGGAGTATTTCGAGAGTCATCCGGATGAGTTTCGGCTGGAACCGCAAGTTTGGTTCCGGCATATTTTCTTGCCGCTCCACTCGCCGATTGATCCCCAGCAGCTTGTGAGCGATTTGAGAGCGGGCAAGTTGGCCTTTGCCACGGCCGCCACCCGCTATTCGACCGGAGCGCCTCCGGACGAGCTGGCAAACGTTCTCGGCCCCATCAAGCGGAATGTCCTGCTTCCGGAATTGGAGGCCGTTGCCTTTTCCATCCAACTTGGGGGGATCGCCGATCCGATTCGCACCGAGCGAGGAACGGAGATTATCCAGGTCACTCAAAGACAAGAGGAACTGGATTTCGATGCGGTCAAGCGCAAAGTCAATAATCGAATTCGAACAGACCGATCAAAGCGATTCCGGGACTATTTGACGAAGCTTCGAGCAAAATCCGAACTCAGCCAAGTCCCGGAGATCGTGCCTCATCTTCAGGATCGCGATTTTGAGATCGCCCGGGCAAATGATCAAGTGTTCACGGTCCGGGACTTCTATGCTTTTGTACCCCGCCGAACCTGGAGCCTCGAGCCCGAGTTTTCTGAAAAAGATCTGCAAGGCATTGTCACCGACATGTTGGATCGATATCTTCTGGCCCAAGAAGCAAAATCGCGGGGATTGGATCAGGACGAAAAAATCCAACAGGAGTATCAAGAATTTATCGCTTTTCACCTTCGCCAAATGACTTTCGAGCGCTTTTTCAAGCCGCCAATCACTGCAATGAACCAAGCCCAATTGAACCGATCACACTCCACTGGAGGCACTTCAAATGAACCTTACGAGGATTCGGTGATGAAAAGCATTCTGGAATTGGGGGGATACCGCCTGGAGGTTCAAGCGGCCGAGCAACTGCGCCGCCGTTGGCTTCAACAAGCCCTCGAGAAGTAAAGCATCTTTTGAGAACAATTTCCTTGAGCTCCCGATAAGAACACGAACACCACTTACAATCGCCTGGGGTGGGTCTCAATCCACCTGTTGGCTTTTCAAGAACCCAAGGCCCGGCCATCCTCGCGCAATTAATTTCAATACATAAACGAACAGGGTTCGAGCATCTCTCGGAAGTTTTTTCCGTTTTCCTCTCCTCCCCTTTATAAGGTCGCAGACGCGCCAAGGCGGGGTGGCGTAGATTCCAGTAGATGCTATGTATGGCATTAACAAACAGCGTTGACGAAACCAAAAAAAATGCAAAGGGACATGTCATCCGCTTAGAATGTAGAAGGTTTCTCAAATTCTAAGTTTCAGGAGGATGAGCATGTCCC
>Ga0272444_10001817_pt1 | contig 20159 bp, 18 predicted proteins | sample SSMForm13_FD_201033 | JGI IMG/M metagenome (GOLD analysis project Ga0272444, IMG submission 201033) | Marine sediment archaeal communities from Little Sippewissett salt marsh, Falmouth, MA, United States - SSM-Form-13 | ecosystem: Environmental > Aquatic > Marine > Wetlands > Sediment ... | reverse complement strand
ACGGCGGGATCAACTACGGCGTCTCGGCCATTCCGCCGATCGCCGGCAACGCACCCGGCGTGTTCGTCGGCGTACAGGGCTTCATGATCAGCGCGTTCAGCGAGAACAAGGTCCTGGCGAACCTGTTCGTCAAGGACTTCCTGATCTCGACCGACGTGATGCTCGGCCTGTACATCCAGGGCGATCGGCCGCCGGCGTACCTCCCGGCACTCGCGTTCCTCTCCGGCAACGACGACATCCAGGGATTTGCCGCCGCGGCTGCGACGGCCGTCCCGATGCCCAAGATCGCCGAGATGGGCTCGGTGTGGTCCGCTTGGTCCGACGCGCTCGAACTGATCGTCAACCAGGAACTGGATCCGACCACAGCCATGAAGGACGCGGCGAATCAGATTCGCCTGCTCCTCGGCTGCGAATAGCCTCCCGCGGCGGGGCCGCCCACGGGCGACCCCGCCGCCTTGCATATGATCGGTCACTACGTCGCGAAACACGCCGCGAAGCTGGTCCTCCTCGGGCTGCTTTGTGCCGTTGCCGTGTACGTCTGCGTCGTCCTGATCGGAATGGAAGCGTACGGTGTCGCCGCGCTACCGCTCCTCGGCGCCGGGCTGATTACGTACATCTTCCTCTCCGAGAAACGGTATCCGCTCCGCTGGCTCGTGCCCGGGCTGGTCTTCCTGTCGGTGATGGTCGTCTATCCGATCGGCTACACGATCGTCGCGTCGTTCAGCAACATCGGAACCGGCCACATGCTGTCGAAGGAACAGGCGGTAACCCAGCTCCTCTCACGGACCTACGCCCCCGACGACGCCGTGACCTACACCTACATCGCATTCGCCGACACGGCCGGGACCGTCGCGCTCGTCCTGCAAGCGGAGAACGGATGGATCCTGTATCGGGACGGCGTCGCGTCCGCGATCGACCCGAGCGACGCGAGGCTCGTCGACGAGGATGGGGACGGGGCGCCGGATCGCTTCTCGGACTCGGTGCGCCTCTCGATCCCGCAGATCGTTCCACGCCTGTCCGAGTTCGAGGCGTACCGGATCGAGTACGGTGGAACCCTCATCGGGCTGGAGAATCTGAGCCAGTTCCGGACCCGCGCCCCGCAGTACGCGTACGATCCGGAGTCGGAGACGATGACCGACCAGACGACCGGTGTCGTCTACACGGCGCTTGACGGGATCTTCACCGCCGAGAACGGCGACGAGATCTACCCCGGCTACTGGGTATGGAAGGGACTGGCCAACTACGTCGCGCTCATCACGAACCCACAGGTCTCCGGGCCGTTCCTGCGCGTCTTCCTGTGGACGTTCGCGTTCGCGTTCCTGACGACCGTCCTCAACTTCACGCTCGGCCTCGGGACGGCCATCCTCGTCAACGACCCATACCTTCGGTTCCGGACGCTCTACCGGGTCATCCTCGTCGTTCCGTACGCACTCCCTGCGTTCGTCACGATTCTCGTCTGGAGCGGGATGCTGAACCAGCACTTCGGGATCATCAATCAGGTGTTGGTCGACCTGTTCGGTCAAGGGGCTCGGATCGAGTGGCTCGAGGATGCCCTAATGGCTAAGGTTTCCATCTTGCTGGTGAACCTCTGGCTCGGCTACCCGTACATGATGATCATCTGTCTCGGCGCGCTGCAATCGATCTCGCCGTCGTTGTACGAAGCGGCGCGGGTCGACGGCGCCACGTGGTGGCAGCAGTTCCGGAAGATCACGCTGCCGCTTCTTCTGATGCCGCTCGGGCCGCTCCTCGTCGGCACGTTTGCCTTCAATTTCAACAATTTCAACCTGATCTGGCTGCTGACGGAGGGCCGCCCGCCGATTGCCGGCGCGATGACGCCCGCCGGCCACACCGACATCCTGATCTCCTACACCTACCGGCTGGCGTTCGAGGGCGCACGGGGCAACCAACTCGGACTCGCCGCCGCCGTCTCGACGATGATCTTCGTGATCATCGCGACGATCAGCGCGTTCAATTTCCGGATGACCGGCGCACTCGAGGAGTTGAGCAAGAATGTATAACAAGCACACGCTGCTCGGCGGCCTTTGGCGTCACGCATTGATTCTCTTTCTGTGCGCGTTCTCGATCTTTCCCGTCCTGTGGGTCATCTCCGCATCGTTCAACGCGACCGACAACATGCAGCTCCAGCAGCTTATCCCGCCGCGCCCTACAATCGACCACTATCGCCAGCTGTTCACGAGCGATCGATACAAGTTCGCCAGTTGGCTGATCAACTCGCTGAAGGTCACGCTGATCACCGCGTCCCTGACGGTCGTGCTCGCCGGCCTCGGCGCGTATGCGTTCTCGCGGTTCCGGTTCAAGGGACGGCGCGTCGGGCTGCTCAGCCTGTTGCTGATCCAGATGTTCCCGCAGATGCTCGCCATGGTCGCGCTGTTCCTGTTGGTCCTGTCCCTCGGCGAGATCTTTCCGTGGGCCGGACTCAATACGCACACGGCGATCATTCTCGTCTACCTCGGCGGCGCGATGGGATTCAACACGTGGCTGATGAAGGGGTACTTCGACACGATCCCGCGCTCGCTCGAGGAGTCGGCGAAGGTCGACGGGGCGACACCGTTCCAGGCGTTCTACAAGATCATTCTTCCGCTGGCCCGCCCGATCCTCGCCACGATCTTCATCCTGTCATTCATCACGACGTACGGGGAGCTGATCATCGCGTCGATCCTCCTCCGCTCGAACGACCAGTTCACCCTCCCGGTCGGCATGCATCTGATGATCGCCGACCAGTACAGCCAGCGGTGGGGGATGTTCTCCGCCGGCGCGATCGTCGCGATGCTTCCGTTCCTTGTGATGTTCGTCCTCTCCCAACGATCGCTCGTCTCCGGGCTCACGAGGGGGTCCGTGAAGGAATGACGGCTCGCACCCCGGTCGATCTCCTCCGCTCGACACGGAAAGGATCGTGAGATGGAACGTCGCGTCCCGTCGTGGGTCCGCGATGCCGTCTTCTATCAGATCTTTCCCGACCGCTTCCGCCGTGAGCCGAATCCATGGACTACCGACCCAGACCGGACCGGCGACCGAACCCCGTGTGGCGGGAACCTCGCCGGCATCCGGGCGGCGATCCCGTACCTCGTCGACCTCGGCATCGATGCCCTCTACCTAACGCCGGTCTTCCACGCTGGCTCGTACCACCGGTACGACACGATCGACTACTTCTCGATCGATCCCGCCCTCGGGACGAACGAGGCGTTTCGCGATCTCGTACGGGAGCTCCACGCTTGGCGGATCCGCATCGTCCTCGACGGCGTGTTCAACCACTGCTCCGATCGACACCCGTTCTTCCGCGATGCCGTACGGCACGGGCCACGTTCGGAGTACTGGGATTGGTTCACTGTCGACGGCGATCGGATCGTCCAGGAGCCGGAGCCGAACTACGCCCGGTGGGCCGGCGTTCGGACGATGCCCGACTGGAACCACCGGAATCCGGCCGTCGTCGACTATCTGCTCTCGGTCGTTCGTCACTGGGTCACCGAATACGAGATCGACGGATGGCGACTCGATACGACAGAGTACCTTCCGCCCGACTTCGTCCGCGCGATCTACCGCACCGCCCGAGATCTCTCGCCGGATCTGTACGTCCTTGGCGAAGTCATGGGGCTCGGAACACCGTGGTTCAAACATGACGCCGTCGACGGCGTGATGCACTACAAGCTATGGGAGGCCGTCACCGCCTACCTCGCCGAGGAACGCTGGGATGCGGGCACGTTCGCGCACTCGGTAATCGCCCATTGGCACAGCTATCCGACCGACGCGAACTTTGGCTCGTACACGCTTCTGTCGAGCCATGACCGTCCCCGTTTCCTGACCCAGTGCGACGGAGACGATCGCCGATTGCGGCTGGCACTGGCGTTCCAGTTCACCTTCCCCGGCGCTCCGGCGGTCTACTACGGTGACGAGATCGGCCTCGCCGGAGGGGATGACCCGGACAACCGCCGCTGCTTCCCATGGGACGAGGCGAGGTGGAATCGGCCGCTTCGCGCCGAGCTCCGTCGGTGGATCGCGCTGCGAAAGGACGCGGCGGCGTTGCGTCGCGGATCGATCCGCTTCCTCGAGACCGTGGGGCGCTTCGTGAGCTACGAACGTGTGCTCGGAGACGACCGGCTCGTCGTCGGCCTCAACGCGAGTCGCAACGACGAGGCCGTACTCCACCTTCCGCCGGGACGCTGGATCGAGCCGCTTTGCGAGGAAGAGCGACGCGGGGACCGGGCGATCCCCGCGCTCTCCTACGCATTGCTGAAGCGAATCGGCTAACCGACGAGGCGATCGTACAGCGTTCGATACGTCGCGGCCGATGCATCCCAGGAGAGGTCCCGGCGCATCCCGCGATCGACGAGACGCCTCCACGCCGCCGGCTCGTCGCGGAACAGAGCGACCGCCCGGTCCACCGCCCCGAGAAACGCGTCCGCCGTGCCCGTGTCAAACCGAAAGCCGGTTCCGGTATCGGCCTCCGGGTTGTACTCCTCGACGGTATCCTTCAGACCGCCCGTCGCTCGAACGACCGGAATCGTCCCGTACAACAGCGAGTACTGCTGATTCAGCCCGCACGGCTCGTAGTGGGATGGCATCAGGAAGATGTCGGCGCCGGCCTCGATCCGGTGGGCCCACGCCTCGGAAAACGTGATCCTCGATGCAACCCGGCCGGGGAGCCGTTCCTCCGCTTCGCGGAAGAACGTCTCGTACTCCTCCGAACCGGTGCCGAGAAGGATGAATTGGACCCCGCGCGCCATCATGCGGTCGAAGCCCTCGATGATCAGATCGAAGCCCTTCTGCTCGGCCAGGCGTGAGATCACACCGAGAACCGGGACACGCGGATCGACCGTCAACCCGAGTTCCTCTTGGAGTCGTCGCTTGCATTCGGTCTTCCCGGAAGGATCGTCCGCCGTGTAGTTCGCCGGAAGGTGCGGATCCGTCGCCGGGTTCCACACGGAAAGATCGACGCCGTTGACGACCCCGTACAACACGTCTCGCCGGGATCGCAGCTCCCCTTCCAGGCCCGCCCCGTCCTCGAGGATCTCCTCGGCGTACGTCGGCGACACGGTGCTGATCAGGTCGCTCGACAGGATCCCGCCGCGCAGCAGGTTGATCCGCTCCGCGTTCAGATACGGATCGAGCGCCGCATCCGACAGGCCAGTGACCGCCGCCTGTTCGGCCGGAAACGACCCCTGATAGCCGAGGTTGTGAATCGTCAGTATCGTTTTCACGCCCTGATGCCATGGGACCACGCCGTCGGCGACGAACGCCGGAATCAGCGCCGCGTGCCAATCGTTCGTGTGGATCAGGTCCGGAATCCAATCGATGGCCCGACACAGCTCCAGCGCGCCTCTCGAAAGGAACGTGAATCGCTCGAGGGCATCCTCGTACTCCGATCCTTCCCCGTAGATCTCCGGGCGATCGAAGTACGGATCGTGTCCCAAGAAGTAGATCGGGACCGAGCTCCCCGGCAGAAGCGATCGGAACGCGGTGCACGCCTTCTCCTCCCCGGCCACCGGGACGCCAAACTCCGTCACCTCCGTACACTCCGCCGAGCCGTCCACGCCGCGGTACTTCGGCATCACGACCCGCGTTTCCACCCCGTGTTTCGCGAGGGCGCGAGGCAGCGCCACGGCGACATCGGCCAGGCCCCCCGTCTTCGCGAACGGAGACACCTCTGCCGAAACGAAAAGGACTCGCATCCTTCACCTCCTGAAGGAAGTATCCTCCGAGGATCGGAGCGGATCAAGCCGTCGAAACTCACCCCGATACGCCTATCGATCGACCTTTTCACCCCTCCAGACGGCCACGACCGCCCGTGTCGCCTCCCCCGATCGATCCGGTACAATGGGCCATACCTGCAGGGTTACTACGGAGGGAGAAGGAATGCCTGAGCTGAGACGTGGGATGACGAGCCGTCGATGGGTGATCGTCGCGCCAGAGCGTGGCAGGCGGCCGTCAGACTTCGAGAAGAAGGAGAGCGGCCTCGCGGAGCAGCCGCCGGATTCTTGTCCCTTCTGCGCCGGGAACGAAGCGATGACACCGCCGGAGATCTATCGAATTCCGGGACCGGACGGATGGGCGGTTCGCGTCATCCCGAACAAGTTCGCCGCGCTACAGGAGTACGCCGAACTCGGCCGGGAAGCGGTCTGCGGGGTCTACGATCGAATGAACGGGATGGGGGCCCACGAGGTCGTCATCGAGACGCCGGAACACAATCTGTCGATCCCAGATCTTCCCGAAGAGCAGGTCGAGCGACTCATCGACGCGTACGTCGCCCGACTGCAGGCACTGATGGAGAACCCGTGGCTCCGCTACATTCTGCTGTTTAAGAACCACGGAAAGGAAGCGGGAGCCTCCCTCCTCCACCCGCATTCACAGATCATCGCGACGCCGATTGTCCCGCAAGAGGTCCGCGAATCGCTCGAGATCGCCAAGGCGTACTACGATCGGAAGGAGCGATGCATCTTCTGTGACGTGATGCTTGCCGAGATCCGCTGCGGCGACCGGCTCGTCGACGACGCCGACGGTTTCGTCGTCTGGGCGCCGTACGACTCCCGGTTCCCGTTCGAGCTCGTCGTCTACCCGAAGGCTCACTCGCACGACTTCACGACGATGACAGCGGCACAGCGCCGCGGCCTGGCCCGCACCCTGAAGCGAACGCTCGGCCGGCTGCGAACCCTCCTCGGCGACATCCCGTACAACTTCGTCCTGAAGACGACCCCGAACCCCGTGCCCCGTCCGGGAAAGCCCGGCTACTGGTCCACACTGCCCTACGACTACCACTGGCGCATCGCGATCCTGCCCCGATTGACCCGCGTGGCGGGATTCGAGTGGGGTACCGGCTTCTACATCAACCCGATGCCGCCCGAGAAGGCCGCCGAGTACCTTCGCGCGGTCGAGATTCCCGACGAACTCGGGACCTAGACAATGCCACGGGGCGGCCGGCGGCCGCCCCGTACGCAGCGTCTCGTGCGATCGCCTCGAGCCTATTCGAACAGATCGACCAAGTACAGGAGTCCCTGATCCACCGGCCGGGTCTCGGCGAGCGCGTCTCCGAGCGGCACCGGGACGATCTTCGTCCCATGGATCGCCGTCATCACGTCGTACTGTCCGGCTTTCGCGAACTCGATCGACGCGGCGCCGAATCGGGTCGCCAGGATCCGATCGAACGGCGACGGGCTTCCGCCCCGCTGCAGATAGGCCAGATTGGTCACGCGAACCGGGATCTGCATCCGTTCGGACAGCTGGTTCGCGACGTACTGCCCGACTCCGCCGAGCCGCGCGTGACCGAATGCGTCGACCTCGGCCTCGGCGACAACCTGGCCGCCCGTGCTTTCCGGCTCGGCCCCCTCGGCGATGATGACGATCGAGAATCGCTTCTTCAGGTGCTCGCGCCGTTTGATCTTCCGGAAGATCGCATCGACATTGAATCGCTGCTCCGGGATCAGAATGACGTCCGCCCCACCGGCAATGCCTCCCATCAGGCTGAGCCAGCCGGCGTCGCGGCCCATCACCTCGAGGATCAGGACGCGGTGGTGAGATGCGGCGGTCGTGTGTAGCCGATCGAGCGCGTCGGAGATCACGTCGAGGGCGGACGAGAAGCCGAGACTGTAGTCGGTGCACGCGATGTCGTTGTCGATCGTCTGCGGGATCCCGATCGCCTTCACTCCATGTTCGGCGAGTCGGTGGGCGACGCCGAGCGTATCGTCGCCTCCAATCGCCACAAGGAAGTCAATCGCGTTGACCGACAACGTCTCGATGACCTTCTCCGGCCCCCCGTCGATTCGAAACGGGTTCGTCCTCGAGCTGCCGAGAATCGTCCCGCCGATGTGCAGGATTCCCGACACCTCGCTCGGCGTCAGCGGACGCATCAGATTCTCGATCGGCCCTTTCCACCCCTCCTCGAACCCGATAACGTCCACGCCGTGCTTGGTGCCGAACCGCACGATCGAACGAAGTGCGGCGTTGATCCCGGGGGAATCTCCCCCGCCCGTCAAGACTCCGGCTCTCATCACGAATCCTCCCTTTCCTCCGCCAGCGTCCTTCCCCGGCTGCCGGCTTGCTCGATCAGTTGGCGCGCGATGTCGCAGACTCTCTCCTGGATCGCACCTCCGACAGCGCGTGGATCGAAGAGCTTCTTGTCCGGGCTCCAATCGCTCTGCGCGAACAGGTTGACCACGTCGTCCTCCACCCCGGCGGGCGGCACGATTCCGCCCGCGTTCGCCACGAAGAATTCGGCCGCGGTCCGGCCGTAGACGTATTGATAGTGCGTATCCTTGTTCAGCTTGCAGATTCCGTACCCAATCATCTCCCGTACCTGCTCGGGAAGAAGCCCCGACGTCCCGTGAAGGACGAGCGGCGTCGCGAGGCCGGCCTCGGCCAATCGGTCCCGGATCCTCGCCGCAAGATCGGCGCGAAGAACCAGATCCCTTCCCTTCGACACGCCGTGCTGCGTCCCGACGGAGATCGCGAGCAGATCGGCTCCCGTTTGGCGGAGGAATTCCACCGCTTCGTCAGGGTCGGTGTACAGCGCCTCGTCCGACGAGATCTCATCCTCGACGCCCTTGATCTTCCCCAGTTCGGCCTCGATCAGCACGCCCGATCCCGACGCCTTCTCGACGACGTCTCGGCAAATACGGACGTTCTCGTCGAACGTTTCTTTCGACGCGTCGATCATGATCGACGAGACCAAACGGTCTTCGATCGCCTCCTCGATCAGATCGAGTTCTCCGATCGTGAAGTGATCGAGGTTGATGAACACGGAGATGGATAGCGGATCGGCCAGCTCGCGGATCAGCGCCGAAAGCCCTCGGAGCCCCGACCGCTTGTCGCCTCCTCCGGCGAATTTCGCCGCCCCTGGACTGATCTGTACCAGGAGATCCGAGCGTGCTTCCACATATGCCTTGAGCAGACCGATCAAGACGTTCGGCTCGGCACAGTTGTTCGCCATGAACGCGAACCGCTCGGCCTGCGCCCGCCGATACGCCTCCTGAAGCCTCACTCCGTCACCGTACGGCATGTCCTCCTCCTCCGACCGGGACACGCATCGGTCCCATGGCCTCGGCATCTTTCCCTTGTGATGTGTGTCGCGGTCCGCGGAGACGCGCGAGTCCGCGTCAAGCGGCCCGCACCCCATGCTCGGAATCGACGGTCCTACTCTATCGGCTCGGCGGCGCTCCCTCAACCGGGCGGGATGAGCCGTCCGCCGGGGGCTCGCCCGCAAGCCACTCGACCGATGCCACCCCGCCGGTCTCGTCGGTCAATCGTTCGGCCAGCGATCGAATCGCCGCAGCCACCGTCGGCGTCAGCCCCTCTCCCCACGCCAGATCCTCCGGTTCGATCCCGAGGAGAACCGTCTCGGCCGCGAGTTCGGCGAGCCGATCGAGGAAGAACGACATCGGCAGCCCATGCGTCGAACCGAGCATCGAATCGGCTGCGGCACGTCGCGGAAGCCGTCGCACGCTCCCCGGCGCGAGTCCCATCCGCGCCGCGTCGGCGATGACGAGAAGGTCCGGATCCTCGCGACAGACGATGCCCGCGACGTTCTCGAGGGACGTCCCGCAGTCGACCGCAATCCACTCCGAATCCGCCAGGTGTACGGCGAGTTCGGGGCCCGCGCCGTCGTCTCGCCCGAGCCGGTTGCCGACCCCGAGCAACATCCGCCTCATTCGCTCGCGGATGGTGCGTCGTGGTAACGCCCGATCTGCCGGTATCGACGGTATCTCGCCTCGACGAGCGACTCCGGAGCCAGACCGGCAAGTTCGCCGATCGAGCGAACCAGTTCGTCCTTCAACGCCGCCGCCGTCGTCTGGAAGTCCTTGTGCGCCCCGCCGAGCGGCTCGGAGATCACGCCATCGATCAGCCCGAGATCACGAAGATGGTCCGCGGTCAGATTCAGCGCTTCCGCCGCGTCCTTCATCCGCTCCTTCTCCTTCCAGAGGATCACTGCGGCGCTCTCGGGACTGATCACGGTGTAGATCGCGTTCTCGAGCATGAAGACCCGATCGGCAAGGCCGATCGCGAGCGCCCCGCCGGAGCCGCCTTCTCCGATCACGACCGCCACGATCGGAACGCGAAGCCCGGCCATCGTCGCCAGGTTCTCCGCGATCGCGCCGCCGATGTTCGCCTCCTCGGACTCGAGGCCCGGATACGCCCCCGGCGTGTCGATCAACGTCACGATCGGGAAGCCGAACCGTTCCGCCAGCCGCATCGCGCGGCGTGCCTTCCGGTACCCTTGGGGCCGCGGCATCCCGAAGAAGCGTTCCTTGTTCTCCTCGGTCGAGCGTCCCTTCTGCTGCCCCACGATCACGATCGGCCGCCCATCGAGACGGGCCAGGCCCGTCACCAGCGCTCGGTCGTCGCCGCCGATTCGATCGCCGTGTAACTCGTAGAAGTCAGTACAGATCGCGCCGATGTAGTCGAGCGCATACGGTCTCTTCGGGTGTCGTGCGAGGCGCACCCGCTCCCAATCGCTCAGGTTCACGTACAGCTCCGTGCGCAGCTCCTCGAGCTTCGCCTCGAGCCGCTCGATCTCCTTCGACAGGTCGATGCCGTCGGACGCGTTCAGCGTCCGCAGTTCCTCGATCTTCGCCTCGAGCAGATCGAGCGTCCGTTCGTCACTCATCGTGCCTCCACGAAGAAGCTGAGCAGTGACGCAAGCTCGTCGCGCATCCCGTCCCGCCCGACGACGCGATCGATCGCACCGTGTTCGAACGCGAAGACATCCGACTGGAAGTGTTCCGGCAGTTCCTGAGCCATCGCGTTCTGGATCACCCGTCGACCGGCGAAGCCGATCAGCGCGCCCCGCTCCGCGATGATCACATCTCCGAGCGACGCGATCGAGGCCTGCACACCCCCCGATGTCGGATACGTCATCACCGAGATGAACGGCAACCCCGCATCCGCCAGTCGCTGCCTGACGGTGGTGGTCTTGGCCATCTGAAGAAGCGAGAACAGTCCCTCCTGCAACCGCGCCCCGCCGGACGATGCCACGAGGACGAACGGGCAACGATCGTCAATCGCGGTCTCGATCCCGTGACAGATCTGCTCGCCGACCACCGATCCCATCGAACCGCCGATGAAGCGAAAGTCCATGACCCCGATCACGGCCGCAACGCCGCCAATCGTCGCCCGTCCGACGAGGATCGCGTCCTCGAGACCCGTCGTCGCCTGTGCGTCGGCGACCCGCTCCGGGTACGGCTTTCGGTCGGCGAACCCGAGAGGATCGTCGGCGACGATCGGCCGGGTGACGTCCTCGAAACTGCCGTCATCGGCAAGCAGACCGATCCGCTCGACCGCCGTCAGGAAGAAGTACTCGCCACAGCTTGGGCAGACGTTGTTGTTCTCACGAACGCGCCGCTTGAACACGAGCTCGCCGCACGCTTTGCACTTCATCCATAAGCTCTCGTCCGGCTCTCGACCGAGGTCGACGCGGAGGTAGTCCTTCTCTTTGAAGATCGGCATCGGCTCACCTCATCGTTCGCTTGCGAAACGGGGAGAACCGCGCTTTCCTCTCGCGCCGATTCGCCTCTCCCCCATCGATCCTCAGGCTGTCCGGCAGCACCGAGCCGCTGGACACGACCATCGATAGTGCGTCCTCGACCGGCATGTCGACATAGGTCACCAGCCGCTCCGGGATCACCAACATGTATCCGGACAGCGGGTTCGGCGCCGTCGGGGCGTAGACCAACAGGCACGCCTCCCCCATGATGTCGCGGATCGTTCCCAGATCCTCGTTCGTCACCAGTCCGAGAACGTGAATCCCCTCCTTCGGGTACTCGAACATCACGACCTTCTTGAACGATGTCGTCGACTCCCGATTCAGCAACGCGCCGGTGAACTGCTTCAGCGTTCCGTACATCTTCCGAACGCCGGGAAACATGAAGAAGATCCGCTCGAAGTAGTAGTGCAGCGTCTTCCCGACGAAGCTCCGGACGACGATTCCGATGACGAACACCAACAGAATCGTGATCACGATCCCAAGCCCCGGGACCCAGCGGCCCAATACCCGCTCGATCACGATCCCGAACGCGGTGTTCCTGCCGACCTGTCGGTCGATCAGGTTGTACAGGGTCCAAACGATGAACACCGTCGCTCCGACGGGAAGAATCGCCAGCAAGCCGCTGACGAACGTCGTGCGAAGCCAAACGAGGAACTTCTTCATCGTTGCCCTTTCGATGCGCAGGGATTGGTGTCGACCTGGATTATAGAGGATTCGGCGTATGATAGAGCATCATGTGCCGCCTCGCATCGCGACGAACGATCGCCCTGACGATGGGTGGAGTCGTGCTTCTCGCGTACGTGGCCCTCGTCGGGCTGCGCATCCTGTATCCACTCGCCTACGAATCGGACATCGCGAACCTCGCGGAAATCCACGATCTCGATCCGGCGCTGATCGCGGCCGTCGTCCGCTGCGAGAGCCGCTTCCGAGCCGCCGCCGTCTCGGCCCATGGCGCCGTCGGCCTGATGCAGATCATGCCGGAGACCGGCGCCTGGATTGCGGAACAGATCCCGATCTCCGACTACTCCACCGACCGTCTCATCGAACCAGAACTGAACCTCCGCCTCGGCTGCTGGTACCTCCGTTCCCTGCTCGACCGCTTCGACAGCCGTGCCGAGGCGCTGGCAGCCTACAATGCCGGGCCGACTCACGTCGAACGATGGGCCCGCGGCGACGGCTCGATCTTCCCCGAGACCCGCACATTCATCGATCGAGTGAACGCGAGCCTCCCGGTGTACGATGCTTACTTCTCGGCTCGATGGCTTCTGCGCATCACCCCTTCCCTCCTGCTTTAGCGTTGCGATGCCGCTTTCGATGGGCTAGACTTCGGCGCAGCCAAAACTCACTGAACTACGCATGGGAGGTACCACGTGGCAGAGGGTATCCGTTGGGTCGAGAAGGACCCGAACGAGGAGAACGTCTATTGGCCCACGCAGGCTTTGAAGGAGCGCGCGTGGATTTCGGATGAGTCGATCTACGAGCAGGCAAACAGCGATCCGGTCGCATTCTGGGCCGAGCGCGCCGAGGAACTACATTGGTTCAAGAAGTGGGACAGCGCCTATGAATACGCGCCCCACGCCTACAAGTGGTTCGTCGGCGGGAAGATCAACCTGTCGCACAACTCGCTCGACCGGCACATCGAAGCCGGAAACGGCGACAAGATCGCCCTGATCTGGGAGCCCGAACCGGTCGAGGAAGAGGCCGTCCGGCTCACCTACAAGGAGCTTCACGAGCGCGTCAGCAAATTCGCCAACGCCCTCAAGGGACTCGGCGTGAAGAAGGGCGACGCCGTCGGGATCTACCTTCCGATGATTCCCGAGGCCGTCATTGCGATGCAGGCGTGCGCACGCATCGGGGCACCGCACTCGGTCGTCTTCTCCGCGTTCAGCCCCGACTCGCTTCGGGACCGCATGGTCGACTGCGAGGCGAAGGTCGTCATCACCGCCGACGGATACTACCGCCGCGGCAAGGCGATCGACCTGAAGAAAAACGCCGACGCGGGCATCGAGAACTCCCCGGTCGAGAAGCTTGTCGTCGTCCAGCGCACCGGCAAGGACGTCGAGATGAAGCCCGGGCGAGATCTCTGGTACCACGACCTCGTCGCCGACGCGTCCGCCGACTGCCCGGCGGAGCAGATGGACGCCGAGGATCTCGCGTTCCTGCTCTATACGTCCGGCACAACCGGCAAGCCGAAGGGCATCATGCATACCACCGGCGGATACGCCGTGCAGTCGTACACCACGGCCAAGTGGAACTTCGACCTGCATCCGGGCGACGTCTACTGGTGCACCGCCGACGTCGGCTGGATCACCGGCCACACGTACATCAACTACGGTCCGCTGATGAACGGCGTCACGACGCTCGTCTTCGAGGGCTCGCCGGACTTCCCGGACTTCGGGCGGTTCTGGTCGATCATCGAGAAGCATAAGGTCACGCAGCTGTACACCGCGCCGACGGCGATCCGGATGTTCGTCAAGCAGGGCGACGAATGGCCGGCGAAGTACGACCTCTCGTCGCTTCGCTTGCTCGGCACGGTCGGCGAACCGATCAACGTCGACGCGTGGATGTGGTACTTCGACAAGATCGGCGGCGGCCGCTGCCCGATCGTCGATACCTGGTGGCAGACCGAGACCGGCGCCAACATGGTCAACAGCCTGCCCGGCATCGGGCCGTTCATCCCGACGATCGCCGGCCGACCGTTCCCGGGTGTCCTCGGCGACATCCTTGATTCCGGCGGGACGCCGGCCGAGCCCGGCAGCGGAGGGTACCTGGCGATCTTCAGTCCGTTCCCGCCGGCGCTGACGCGCGGGATCTACGGCGACATGGATCGGTTCAAGGTGCAGTACTACGCCGAGTACGGACCGGAACGCTACTTCACCAGCGATGGAGCCCGCAAGGACGCAATGGGCAACATCCGGATCACTGGCCGTGTCGACGATGTAATGAACGTCGCCGGACACCGGCTGGCGACCGCCGAGGTCGAAAGCGCGCTGGCCCAGAACAACAAGGTCAGCGAGGTCGCAGTCGTCTCGCGACCGCACGACCTGAAAGGCGAGGTTCCGGTGGCGTTCGTCCTGCTCCGGGCCGGCATCGAAGGGAATGACGAGATCCGCAAGGAGCTGATGGCCACGGTCAACGAGGTCATCGGACCGACCGGTCGACCCGACCAGATCGTGTTCGCGCACGATGTGCCGAAGACGCGTAGCGGCAAGATCATGCGGCGCGTCCTGAAGGCGCTCGTCCGTCACGAGCCGGTCGGCGACTTGACCACGCTGCAAAATCCCGAGAGTGTCAACACGCTCAAGGGGCTCGTCGATTACAAGGGATAACACCGTGGGCACGACCTGGTTGTCCACTCGGTAGGAACGTATCGGGGGCGGCTCGTCCGCCCCCGCTCGTCTTAGGGGGTTGGTATGCCTGAACAGAGAGTCTTCGGAATGAGAGCCGAACAAGGTCGGTGGATCTACGTCCTGCTCGGTCTTCTGATGAACATCTGCCTCGGCGCGGTGTATGCGTTCAGCGTGTTCAAGACGCCGCTTCGAGACTTGTGGGGCATCAGCGCGACGCAGAGCGGGCTTCCATTCATGATCTTCCTCGCGATGTTCGCGTTGTTCATGGCGCTCGCCGGCGGGCTCGTCAGCAAGTGGGGGCCGCGCAACGCCGGCCTCCTCGGCGGCGTCCTCGTCGGCGCCGGATGGATCCTCGCCGGATTCGCATCGAACATCACCTGGCTGACGATCTTCTACGGCGTGATCGGAGGCGCCGGGGTCGGCATCATCTACGGCTGTCCGATTGCCGTCTCGGCGAAGTGGTTCCCGGACCGAAAGGGACTCGCGGTCGGGCTGACCGTGATGGGGTTCGGACTGTCCGCATTGATCATGGCGCCGCTGATGCGATCGATGATCGCCAATCCGGGAATCGGGGTTCTCCGGACGTTCACCTATCTCGGGATCGCGTTCGTGGCCATCCTGGTGCTGCTGTCGCTGCCGCTTCGCAATCCGGCCGAAGGCTGGGCACCGGCCGGCTGGACGCAGAAGAAGGGAACCTCGACGTCCGGTCGTGGCGATCTCGATCGGAGCCAGATGGTCCGCACCGGGTCGTTCTACGCCCTGTGGGCGACGTACACGATCGGCTGCCTCGCCGGTCTGATGGCAATCGGCATCTCGTCGCCGGTCGGCGAGGAAGTCGCACGGCTGACACCGAGCGTCGCCGCGCTGTCCGTCTCGGTGTTCGCGATCTTCAACGGGCTCGGCCGTCCGGTCTTCGGTTGGCTGACCGACAGGCTCACCCCGCGCTACGCGGCGGCTCTGTCTTTCGTGCTGATCCTCGTCGCGTCGGCGCTGATCTATCTGTGGGGCGAGGGCAGCACCACGATCTACTTCCTCTCGTTCATCGTCCTCTGGGCGAACCTCGGCGGCTGGTTGGCCATCGCGCCGACGGCGACCGCATCGCTCTTCGGGTCATCGCACTATGCGAAGAACTACGGCCTGGTGTTCACGTCGTACGGAATCGGGGCACTGCTCGGCAACACGCTGGCGGGAATGATTCGAGACGCCTCGGGCGGTTACCTGCCCGTCTTTCTCCCCGTGATGGGCCTGGCGGCGCTCGGCCTGCTGATCAGCCTGCTGTGGTTGAAGCCGGTCAAGGCCTAGCAATCAACGATTCAGACGACGGGCGAGCTGTTCTCGCAGCTCGCCCGTCCTTTCCGACAGGAGGCATTCGATGAGCTTTTGCACCGTCGTCAACTGCATGGACGGACGGGTTCAAGAACAGGTCCTCGAGTTCATGAAGCGCCGATTCGAGACGGACTTCGTCGATTCGATCACCGAGCCGGGGCCCAACGGCATTCTCAGCCGACAGTCTCCCGCGCCCACCGTCGCATCGATCCTCAGCCGGCTCGATATCTCGGTGGGGCAGCACCATTCCGCGGGGATCGCCGTCGTCGGGCACTACGACTGCGCCGGGAACCCGGGCGATCGTGCCAAGCAGGACGCCGACACGGAGCGCGCCGTACGTTTCCTGAGGACGCAGTACCCGGAGCTCTCCGTCATCGGTCTGTGGCTCGGGGACGCATGGACGGTCGAGGAGATCGACATCCCGCCGACATCGTCGACGTAGTCGAGCGACGGGCCACGCGGGACAGGCGATCCGCCGTCTGACTGGTCGGTTCGGAATGTCCCGGCTATCCTATGAAGCGGAAGGAGACCCATGTCCAAATCGGCGACCCACCTCGTCTGGCTCGATCTCGAAACGACGGGCATCGACGATCGAACCTCGAAGATCCTCGAGATCGCCACGATCATCACCGACGGCCAACTGGGCGTCATCGCCGAGGGTCCGGTGCGCGTAATCCACCAACAGGACGACGTGCTCGACACAATGGATCCCTGGTGTATCGATCAGCACGGTGCGTCGGGGCTCACCGAGGCGTCGCGCCGCTCCACCGTCTCGCTCGAGCAGGCCGAGGAGGCAACGCTCGCGTTTGTCCGCCGCCACTGCCTGCGCGGGCGCGCCCCGCTCGCCGGAAACTCGATCGGTTTCGACCGCCGGTTCATCATGCATCACATGCCCCGACTGAACGACTACCTGAACTACCGCAACGTCGATGTCAGCAGCCTGAAGGAGCTCATCGCGCGTTGGTATCCCGGGCGGGTCACACGGATCGAGAAAGCCTCGAAGCACCGCGCCCTCGACGATATCCGCGAGTCGATCGAGGAGCTTCGCAGCTACCGTGCGGCCGTGTTCAAGGAGGCCGTGTGAGCCTCGTGGTTTGGGACGACGTTCGCGCCGCGCGGGCCCGCATCGCCCCGTTCGCCCATCGCACGCCCGTCTTGACCTCGTCGTCGATCGATCGGATGGCCGACACGCACGTCGTCTTCAAGTGCGAGAATCTCCAGCGGACCGGGTCGTTCAAGTTCCGTGGCGCGGTGAACGCCGTCGCCTCGCTCGCTCCGGACGACCGCACCCGCGGCGTCTACGCCCATTCGAGCGGCAACCACGCGCAAGCGCTCGCGCTCGCCGCGTCGCTTCACGGCATGCCGGCGTATCTCGTGATGCCGGAGAATTCCAACCCCACCAAGGTGGCCGCAACGCGCGGGTACGGCGCCCGTGTCACCCCGTGCCCGTCGACGCACGCCGGACGACGCGATGTTGCCGAACGGATCGGCGCCGAAACGGGCGCGACGTTCGTTCATCCGAGCGACGATCCGAGGGTCATCGCCGGGCAGGGAACGGCCGCAGCCGAGTTGCTCGACGAGGTCGGCAAGCTCGACCTGATCCTGGCTCCGGTCGGCGGCGGCGGTCTGCTGTCCGGGACGCTCATCGCTGCGGCGCACCTCGCGCCGGACGCCCGCGTCATCGGCTGCGAGCCGGCCGGAGCGGACGACGCATCTCGCTCGCTTCGCGAGGGCCGTCGGATCACCGACTTCACCCCGAAGACGATCGCCGACGGCCTGCGGACGCCGCTCGGAGAGAACACGTTCGCGATCCTTCGCGAGCACGTCGATCGGATCGTCCCCGTCTCCGAGGAGGAGATCGTCACCGCGATGCGAACGGTCTGGGAACGGATGAAGATCCTGATCGAGCCGTCGAGCGCCGTCGCCGTCGCACCGCTGCTCGGCAGGACGATCGACGCGAAGGGACAGCGCGTCGGCGTGATCCTGAGCGGTGGCAATGTGGATGTCTCGGCGTTCTTCGAGGTCCTCTCCGCCGAGGGGGCGGTTTGATGCCCCATCCGGTGGAGGGAGGGCATAGGACAGGACCGCACCCGTCGGACTTGGAGATCGCCCGCGCGGCCCGGCCTCGGCCGATCGCGCAGATCGCGTCGGAATTCGGCATCCTCGAGAACGAACTCGAGCCACACGGACGACTGAAGGCGAAAGTCCGCCTCTCCATCCTCGACCGGCTCGCCGATCGCCCGAACGCGAGGTACATCGACGTCACCGCGATCACACCGACCCCGCTCGGCGAGGGGAAGTCGACGACGCTCGTCGGGCTCACCCAAGCGCTCGGCTCCGTCCTCGGCAAACGAGCCGCCTGCTGCATTCGGCAGCCGAGCATGGGGCCGACGTTCAACATCAAGGGCGGTGCGGCCGGCGGCGGGTACGCGCAGATCATCCCGATGGAGGAGTTCAACCTCCACCTGACCGGTGACATCCACGCGATCGGTGTCGCCCACAACCTCGTCGCCGCAGCGCTCGATACGCGCATGTACCACGAGTCGCGCCAGAGCGATGCGGCGCTCGCGCGACGCGGTGTCGAGCGCCTCGACATCGACCCCCAAACGATCACCTGGCGGCGCGTCGTCGACGTCTGCGACCGCTCGCTACGCGACATCCGGATCGGCTTGGACGACGACGAGCTCCGGGACGGATCCCCGAGCCCGGTCTTCCCGCGCCGGACCGGCTTCGACATCACCGTCGCGTCGGAGCTGATGGCAATCCTCGCCCTCGCAACGTCGCTTCGGGACCTACGCGAGCGGCTCGGAAGAATCGTCCTCGCGCTGGACAAGAGCGGCCGTCCGGTTCGCGCCGAGCAGCTCGGCGTCGCCGGTGCGGCGGCGGTCTTGATGAAGGACGCGCTGATGCCGACGCTGATGCAGACGCTGGAAGGGCAGCCGGCGTTCGTCCACGCCGGTCCGTTCGCCAACATCGCACACGGGAACAGCTCCGTTATCGCCGACCGGATCGCCGTCAAGCTCGCTGACTACGTCGTGACCGAGTCGGGGTTCGGTGCCGACATCGGCATGGAGAAGTTCTTCGACATCAAGTGCCGAACCTCCGGTCTGATCCCGAACGCCGTCGTCCTCGTCGCCACGGTCCGCGCGCTGAAGATGCACGGCGGCGGCCCCGCCGTAACGCCGGGCGCGCCTCTCGACCGGGCGTATACGCAAGAGGATCTCGAGCTGCTTGAGCGGGGCCTGTGCAACCTCGGCGCGCACCTCCGGAACGCACGGCGGTTTGGGATCCCCGTCGTCGTCGCGGTCAACGCGTTCCCGACCGATACGCCGGCCGAACTGGACAGGATCCGCGACTACGCCGTCGCGCACGGCGCCGCGGACGCCGTCACCACGACCCACTGGGCCGACGGCGGACAGGGCGCCGCGAGGCTCGCCGAGGCGGTCGCCGAGGCGTGCGAGACACCGTCGACGTTCCGGTACCTGTACCCGCTCGATCGTTCGATCCAACAGAAGATCGAAACCATCGCCGTCGACATCTACGGTGCCGAACGCGTCTCCTACGACCCGCTGGCCGAACGGCAGATCGCCGACTGCGAGCGAGCCGGCTTCGCGAAGCTGCCCGTCTGCATCGCGAAGACCCACCTGTCGCTGTCGCACGACCCGAACCTGAAAGGCGCGCCGACCGGATTCACGCTGCCAGTCCGCGAGGTTCGCCCCTCCGCCGGCGCCGGCTTTCTCTATGCGCGCGTCGGCGCGATCCGCACGATGCCCGGACTCGCCACCCGACCCGGATTCATCGACATCGATCTCGACGAGCACGGCGAGATCGTCGGGCTGTTCTAGGCTGGCACAGCCGCGGGAAGAAAAGCGGAAAGGCGCTGACTTCACAGACACCCGCGATCAAGAACCCTGTTATGCGAAAGACCGAAGTTTCCTGAACCGGCACGATCGCGACATGCGCATCCCCATATGCCTTCAGGCGAAGACACCACC
>Ga0272444_10001816_pt1 | contig 20160 bp, 10 predicted proteins | sample SSMForm13_FD_201033 | JGI IMG/M metagenome (GOLD analysis project Ga0272444, IMG submission 201033) | Marine sediment archaeal communities from Little Sippewissett salt marsh, Falmouth, MA, United States - SSM-Form-13 | ecosystem: Environmental > Aquatic > Marine > Wetlands > Sediment ... | reverse complement strand
AGTCGGAGGGTTTCATCTTCTATGTATTTCTCAGTGTGATGTAGATTTTCATGCAAAATCCAGGTTATCAGTATACTTTTCAGAATACGCTCTCGAATTTCCTTTAGCGAATAATTCCTTAAACCGCCCATTCCGGCCCCAAAAACATCGATTTAAGGCCGAAAAACGGCTCTGTTCATTACCTAAATCCGCTCCAATTAACCATCCAGCTTGGTCCGACCCCCGGCAGCTCCCCCGGCAGCTCCCGCCAGCGCTTTCGGTCCGCCCCGGTCCGCGACCCGCCGGTCCGTAATTTGGATTCTGGTGAAAGCCACAATCCAATACCTGTCTTCCCAACAGAGCATTACAATCGCTTTATCGTGATGGCCTCGGAAGTCAACGATCCGACCCATGGCCTCTTGCCGTAAATGGATTCTTGACTTCTATTGGTGTACCTGGCAACGATTTTATATTCACCGGGTACATGCAAACTGAAGTATTGGGTCAGATCGTAATGACATTCGACAGATTCCTCGGGTTGCAATACCACAAAATGATTGGGACTCGCTGGCCCGGCATTAACATGAAATCGTTTTAAATTGATGTAGTTGGTCGGCCCGCTGATAGCCATATCAATCTCACGAGCGGCATCCGGGGCCGTTGGATGATTCAACAACATGCGGGAGTTTACGGTTATCGGTGCGCTGCCTATGTTGCGCAAGATAACACGCACTAAGACGGATTCATCCAATGAAATACTTGCAACTTTAGCCTCAAGGGTCAGTTCCAAGGGATTAGTGTCGGTTTTCTTTTCTTGCATTGTGAGCCTCAAACCTGCCTTTCATATAAGAGGTTGTAGTAAAAAGATCTTCCGGGACCGCGCCTTTTAAAATAGGGCTCCTGTGCGAATTCAAGCCGTTGACATGGCCGTGGGCCTTCAAGAGGATCGCGATAGGTTGACCGCCTGATGATATAACGTACCTCTTTTTTTCCGCGCCGATCTGAAAAATTGAACGCGATTCGTTCCTCTATTATGCGATAGCGAAAAACGGCCCGCTTCCTGGTGATCCCCATAGCAAAGTCTTCCACATAGCCCGTACCATTGGAACGAAATGTGTAAATCAAAGATCCGGCGTCCAGACTGGGGTTGCTATACCAGTTACGCCATAAAGGATTTTGCTTTTCTTTTGAAGGCTCACGCCGCTGCCCCGGTGGCGGTGTCTGCTCTATAGCACTGCAGCATGCCCGTATATGACGTTTGGCCGACGGGTCCGATTCCTGCTCGGCCGCTGCAATAAGTGGTGGGATAGCATCGCACTCTTTGCGCTGCGCCAAGGCTTCGGCTGCCGCACAGCGAACCTCAAGGTTTGCATCCTGTAAGGCCGCTATCAACTGTGAAGCTATTTGGGGATCATTAAATCGGCTGATGGCTTCGATGGCTGCGCAACGAAGCTGTGCATCTTGTCTTGTGCGAGCTATGCGCAATAGATCGGGCACAATTTGTTTATTTCCTAGTAAACCCAGGGCCCTCACAGCAGCCTCCCGTACAAAGGGGTGGGAATCATTCGCCAAGGCGAGGATATCACGGCCTGAAGACTTAGCCTTTAACGCGGCCAATGCATGCAACACGCGTAATCGAACGGCTACCGCCTCGTCGCGCAGAGACTTTGCCAGGTCGGATGCCGATCCAGGATCGCCCAGTTGCACGAGAGCGCTAACGGCTGACAGTCGCACGCTCTCGTAACGACTCTCAAGACATTGGAGCACCTCATGCACGGCACGCTTTTCGCCCAGCCGGGCCAAGGCGTCGAGTGCCGCTATGCGCACGCTCACATCGGGATCTTTTAACGCTTCAATCAGCGCATCGCTCAGACCGCGCGCCGCCTTGGGTTCAAGTAGCGCTATCAAGGCTAATTTGATATCGACATCGGCACTACGCAGCAGCCTGTTCAAGTAAGGCTTGGCTTTGCGCCGCGCCATAAGCTGCCTCAAAAGCGCATTTCGTACCACCGCGTCCTTTTCCTGCTCGATTAGATCGGCGAGCGTCTGCGTGCGCATATTCCGAGCTTTGCCGTTTAGATGCTCCGGACTCATGTCCGCCGCCTCCTAAATAACCTGATGATTGCAATTCTCAAACTTCTCACTTCCGGTATGTTGAGCAATGGTGTGCCGCTGCTGGTAAACATCACTTGCCGAATGTCAGTCCCTGAAAAACGTCCGTAAAGCGGCCCGCGAATCACATTATATTCTGGCCAGGAGGGCAGGTTGCCTTCCTGTTCCTTACGAAAGTTGTAACGCACAAACTCGCGCCACCCCATACGTTTGCCCGTATCGGGATTAATCGGTGCGTTGGCGGGGCGGTCGTTTTGGTCACGGTAAATCAGCGTACTGGTTATGAGTACGTTCCACAATTCCGTCGGTATGGGAAAGGTCACCACACCCCAACCCCGTTTACGCTCGCTGACCGCCTTTCTCAACGCCCACTCCTTTGCTAGCTGCCAGTTCTCTTTGGTGTGCGTATAGAAGCCCAGACCAAAGTCCACTCGACCTCGTGCTTCAATATTACCCAGATAGACAATTTGCGCGGTATCATAGTCAGTTCCATGGTGATACACATGGGGATAGCCCGGCAAGGGCGGTGGTCCCGTGGCTAAATCCGCAATGAACCGCATCGCGGCCTTGTAGCGCACCTTGTATTGCTCTTTCCGTGCGGAATTGATCTGCCCCAAGCGCTCATAGTGGCCTGTTAAACGCGCCCCCGTATCCTGAATTCGGGGTATGTCCGCGGCCAGTCCTGTGCGCTCTGCGTTTTCGATCTCCCACAGATAGGCCTCTACCTCGCTCGCAGCAGTATGCTCTCCGGTGGGGTCGTCTAGTTCCTCGGGAGTTGTCTGCCTTTGACCTTGTAAGACATGCTGGTACTCGTGCATAACAGTGGAGACCAGCCACGGCAGCGTTGCAAAAGCGGGCGAGTAGATCTCGACCCGCGAGCGCCCGTCGGGAACGTAATTGCCGGTGTCCGGATCCAAGCGGTAATTGGTAGTGGTTAATCCCTCGCCGGCGTCGGTGCGGTTAACATAGGTAAAATAACAAAGATCCAGGTTCAATCGCAGCCCAGAAACCACCACTTCCAGGGCGGCAGCATAGTTTTCACGATCGATAAGTCTCTGGGCGTGCTCGGCAACATCTTCGGGCAACATTGGCACCCTCGGAGAGGGTTCGTGGTGGTCCGGCACCTCAAGCATGGTACTGAAATATCCATCCTTGCACCTATCTTCACTTACAGGACACATGGCTTTAGTGTGCTTGAACCGGCACCCCCCTTGCCGATTGCATTTTTCCAACAAATCCGGGTCGTGGTTACACCGGCGATCGGCTTCTTTTTGAAGCTGGCCCTTTTTTTTACAGATGGTCTCATCTATCTCAAAACACTTAAGGTAACGTTTTCCAGCACCGCATTCTGGTTCTCCGGGTTTGCGCTCGATATCGACACACTTGCAAATCGCCAGGGCGAGCTGATTTCGCAGCACACCTGGTTCACCTTCTTCCTCACCTTCGCACAGTTGCGGCGGTAGCATGCCATTGTCGTACAAGATCTGCTTGATCTCGGCCCAACCCAAACAATTCCATCCTGTTGGCAATGGGCGTATCGCCGTCTCAATGTCTCCGATCGGAATAGGTCCCCATGTGATCGGACCCACCCCGCCAGTGCCCCCACTGCCGCTCAACGCTGAACTGATCGGAATCGTCAACTGCATCGCCCGGCCCGTCTCCCAGTGCCCGAGCGGATGCGCATACTGGCAGATGATCCTATCAAATAAACGTAGCGCCGCAAATAACTGGAGGTCCCCCTGCAACAACACTCCCCCCATCAACTCGGCCACATTGCTGAAGCTAAGCGTGCCCCCGCTATAGAGTACCGTCACGGTGTCTTGCACTGCTCCAATTAACCACCCTGTGCCTATACCCCGCAGCCCTCCCTCGATGATGGCGATGATCGGGATAGGTGGCTCCATCGGAATGAGAACCCCCCCGACCGCAAACAAGCCACCAAAGAGCGTCAGGCGCGGCGCGATAGCCGCTGCCGCGTATAACTGCGCCGTGCCCATATAGCGCCCGGCAAATGGGCAAATTTCGACGCGGACATTGCGCAAAACGCCCGGCCCGACGGCAGCCTCGGCCGAGAGTTGAGCGTAAGCGAGAGCACCAACCATCCCAGCCACTGGTAAAGGTCCAATGAGCGTGCCTCCTGCGGCGAAAGGGACAAAGAATCCAAGCGGAGGTGTCTCGCCAAGTGTTTTCTGGAAGGTTGGGAACAGAGGAATGTTAGGAATGGTAACAATGATACAACCGCGTCGGATGATCACACTCCCGCCGAAAAGCCCGGCCAGGGTATTAGCAGCATCAAACGCCGCCTGTCCGGCGGTCGTCGCCACCCACTCCATCCCTTCTCCAACAGTCTCTCCCACTTCTTCTGCCGTTTCCTCGGCCCATTCCAGAGCTTCCTCGCCCGTCTCCACTGCCTCCTCGTAGAGTTCTTCTGCGCCGGAGACCACATCTGCCCAGGAGGGTAGTTCGAGGCGCTGAACCTGCTCCATTCCGCCAGCCGTAATCGTCCCGATGCTGGTCTCTCCACCAACGCCCCGTCTATCCACTTGGTCGGCTTCTTGCTCAAGAACATCGCTTGGATGACTGACCGCACAGGACGCTTGTACTCCCCCGGACATTTCCACCGATGCGCCGCCCTGCTGGATCGTGTGCGTCAGTTCGTGCGCCATTAATCCCAGGTCGCTGCTGCTTTGCCCAGTACCGAGAAAGATATTGTTTCTGTGGGTAAAGGCTTTGGCATTGATATCCCTCGCCGCCCGCTGGGCGCGAGCGTCTGTATGCACACGCACCTGGCTAAAATCGGCACCAAATCGGGGCTCGAAAAAACTGCGCGTCGAGGACGCCAAAGGCTGTCCATCGCTTGGCGCAGAGTACAAGATTGCTTCGGGTCCTGATTGCCTCTTTGTTCTTGATGCAGATTTGGCTTGAAGAGGTTGCAATTCATCCCCACACGAGGGATCTTTGGCAAAAGGTCGGGTCGGTTTTGGTTGTATGACTGGGGTGTGCATCCGCAGGACCTGGTCGGCGATGCGGTCTGCCTCCTGCTCATAAGGATCATCAGGCGCACCCACGGCAAGTTTCGTTTGTACGCACAGGCGCGAATCCCCGGCGTATGCTTCCTCCGGAGCTTCAAAACCGGTTGCCAGCTGCAGCCATAGGTGATTCACATGGGAAGGCGAGGATTCCGGTTTTTTATCCTTTGCTCCTCCCTGGTTTTTGGTCTCAGCTGGTGCGGATTCTTTTTTCTTTGCGGCGTGCATTTTAGATCTTCATTCGTCATTGTTGTCTTGTGGAAAATGATGAACGATCCCCGCTTTTATCTTCGCATCTTCTACCTTTTTAATACAAACCCGCCGGCCACATCATCCTCCCCCAAACGCTTGATCATCTCGTTTTCTTTGTCATCGGCCACACGGAAGTTGAGCGTTGCCCGAGTCTTAGCCACGCCGGTCTCTTTTAAAACTTCCAGCAACAGCTTGGCCCTGGTTTCATCGACCACTTCGGCGGGATCGTCCAGGGTAACGTACTCGATGCCACTGATGAGCTTACGATCCATACTTTTGATTTCTTCGATGCTTGCCTCGAAGGTACTGTCGCGCACCAGGGTGCCGGTGGAATCAAAGCGAAGTCTATTTGCCAATCCGGTGACGTCTTCCTCGCCTTCCTCTGTCTCCGTAACCACCATAACGGCATAACTTTCGATATCGTTTTATATGGATGGTCCTGCACAGAAGATCAAGGTGATGGCCTCACAAGTTGAGGGAAAAATGTCAGGGCCGTTCATGATCTCCTTGATGTTTATCTCATCTGGCAGAGCAAGCTTCTCCCTGATGAGTTGGGCCTGTAGCAGGTTGGCACGCTGTGTTTCCGAATCGGCCCCTTGAGGCGAGATGGCGAGCAGCCACACCTTCACCTGATCGGGCAGTTCACCATTGTCGCCGATAAAACTCAGATCCAGCCACGCGTGTTTTAAGGCGTCTATTGATTCGGACGTGGTGTCGGCTGTACCGGCGTTGAATTCCATTATGGTCAGGGCATCCAGAAGAAGTTTACCCGTTTCTGCCGCATCTAATATTACCTGGTAGCCTTTTTCTTCATTCGTGATCATCTGCACAATCGAATCAAAAAACACGTCTGCAGCTCTAGTACTTTGCATCAAATAATGGATGTCATTGCATACCATTTCGATCTGGGGCTCTGTGGTCAAGACGGTGATGGCCGGACAGGCAGACAGATCGGCATCGTTTTTTACCAGCTTTACATTGGCTGAATCAATGTCCGTACCGGCAACCGTGGCAATGCGGGCAGCCTGGCCTCGGACCGGCTGGACCGTCTCCTCGCTCTCTCCCACGATGTTGGCATGGGCGATGTTGATGGTGGCGGTCAAGGCTCCGTTGCCAGCCTTTTCCCAGGTCTTGACGATATCGTCGGCCATCTGCTCGCCGAAGAAGTCGATGGTGCCGGAGCGGAATTTGACCTCGAGGTTTAAGGGATAGGCTCCGGACTTTTTTAGCAGTTCCATGAAATTGTTGCCGCCACTATTTTTCAATAATTGCTCTAGATCCGCTCCAGTGACCTCCAGGCGATAGAGTTGATGGCAGATTGTGGCGACCTCCAGGGTAGCCAAGACGATAACCCCGTCGATCTCACCGCCGGTTAGAGAATCCGGTACTTCACCCACGGTCGCCAGATCCGCCTCCGAAGCCAGTTCTGTCACCGGCCCAAGTACCTGGACCAGATGTTCCAGACGTGCCAGGGCCAGGGTTTCGCCTTCGTCCAGGGCAGCCCCGCTGCTGGCAATCGCACCGAACACAATTTCCGCATCGGTGTGATCCTTGAGAATCAGTGCTTTCCACTCTTCACGCGCATCCTGTTGCGAATTCAGCAGCGAATGAATGCCGGCCTCAAAACTGACCGAAGTGACGGGTTTCAGATCGAATTTTGCCAAAGTGATAGTACCGTTGGGTCCCAAGGCGCTGGCCAACACTTCGATATCGTCGGACTGGGTCAGCTTGGTATAAAAGACCCGGTAGCGGCGGGGCTGAATGGAGGCGGAAGGTTGCACCGCATATTCGCATTGGATGTCACGCCGACGGTGGAACAGCACCCAATTGCAGGTGCCGAAGACACGCAGGGAATCAGGAACGGGCTCAGGCGGAGCAAACAGCTGTCGCGCTTTTTGAGCGGCAAATTTTTTGTCCTGCAAGGCACTTCCAATCCGCTTGAGGGCTTCCAGGGAAGCGCTGTGCAGGTCATGGCCCGGCTGCAGAACAGAATCGTTTTCTTTCTGGCGGCCACTATACAGGAGGGAGGCTTTGGAGGCCTCGGCGGTCCCGGTCTTTCGCGTGGCGTCGATTTCGGCCTCCTCGGATGACAGCCAACAACGTTCGAAAGCTAACACGATATTTCCCAACCTGGCCCAGGGTGATGGGTTGGGTGCCGTAACGACGATCGTGGATGGTACGCCAGAGGATGGCTGGCGCCTGATAATAACCGTATCCCCAATGTTGATTGGTGTCATCTGATCGGGTTCGGTTGTACCGTTGCTGGATCGAATACGCACCACGCCGTCTTCGGTATCCAGGCGGGTCTTGAGCTTTCCGCGTGCGCCTTCTTCGAGGATTTCCTCTACGGTCAACAAACCGTTCAGGTGGATGTCCAAAGTAACGAGCACAGGATCTTTTTGAACGGTCTGAAGAACCCAAACGACCTTTCCTTCAATATGGGTGCTTTGCCCCCGTGCAAGGACAAATGGATCCTGATCGATGCGTAATTTGGTCCAGCAGGCCTGCCACGATTGTATACGACTCTTGGCTGATACCGTATCAGCGGTTGATGATACCGTCTCGGTTTTGCCGGCAAAGTAGAAAGCGTAGCCGCCGGTATCCAGCTGTTCGCCACGGGCGGCTCCTTTCATTGTCTGCTTCCCGACCTGCTTAGCCGCAACCGCCAAAGCCGTTGTCTTGGTGGCGGCATAGGATGCTTTAGCAGTAAACTGTTGCGTATTCAAATTTTTAATCAGCTCAAGGCATGTATTCCCGATCTGGAGACTCATTTCATATCCTCGGCCGGCTGCTTCTGACGCCACCCGATCGATAAGGCCGTCGGGTACCAGGACATCAACCTGCGGCTTATCGGAAGGGTCGTCAAGGCCCTGGAGCAGGGAAATACGTTTCATATGCTGGGCCTCTTCCAATGCGTGGGGTACATAGTCCGGGCGCACCACGCAGAAGCGCAAATCCACCCCCTCCCCCATCATCCGTCGCACCTGCTCGTTAACCGTAAGAGTGCTGCTCGAACTGACCGGCAGGTAACCCGCACTGGGCAGTTCGACGAAACCGCAATTGATCAGGTAGCGATTGGACATGGTTTTGCTGATGATGGTCGCCAGATCCGTCTTAATCTGGTTGAACTCCGCCAGACTGAACTTTTTCGTTTTCTCTTCGGTTGATTCGGTCTCCGTGAAACGTTCCAGAACCGACTGGTTCTGAGAAAATATATTCAGCATCTCCAATGCCTTGACAGCGGTCTCGCGCTCGTTCTGGCAGGGATCGAAATCCACGATTTCTTTTTTGTTCTTCTGAATACAGGCGAGCAACTGGCACTGAAACTGAAGCACCTGGGCCAGAAACACGTTCCAGGGTCGCATGGCCATGCGGCCGGCCCAGTAATGTCTCGGCGGCGTCTCCATGCGTTCGCGGCGGGCGATCCAGGCATCCACAAAAAGGGTCTCGGATCCGGCCCGTGCCACCACGGCAATGGGAACCGAGCTATCTCCAACGACTTCTGCACCCCGGCACCAGATGCCGGAATGGAGTCCATCTTTGGATATCATGGAGCCGAGCGCCTTCTGTTTCTGCTCGTAATACGCCGATGCCACCCGGGACCGTAGATGATCTCTCGTCAGAGCGATTGCATTGGAGCTGATTAGCGGTTCGGTCAGGTTCAAGTGAACCGCCCGGATGACAACCCCTTCGATGATGTATGGCCGCTCGGTGCTCGTGATGCAGGCCTCCTCGCACAATTTGCCGAACACATCCTCACTGCCGCAATAGGCCTCCATATGACCGATGGTGATGAGGTACAGGGTCGGCGACGCAACGGCCGTGGTCGTCGCCTCCGTGGTTGCTTTCAAGCAATCATTGAAATCCGCGGCGATCGTTTTGGATGACGGTTCTTCCTTGACGGCCATCTTGGGAACCTGGGATTTCTCGATAAGATCGGCGATGCCGACATTGACCTCATCCGGAAGATAGAGCAACCGTCCCTGGGGATCGATGGCCAAACCGCGCTCCACGAGGATTTTGTCACCACTGGTGCGACTGACGTGAAACCCGTATACCAAACCGGCCCCGCCGGCCTGATTGGACAGATGCACCTGGTTCAACAGGGCTTGCTGCTCGAGCTGCAGCTTGGACGCATCCAGAAATTGGCCGTCGAAAAACCGGACGCGTCGCAACAGACTGCCCTCGGCGACCACCGAATGACCGTTGACGTCATTGATCACGACGATACCGTTTGATGTGAGCACACTGTTGGTCATGACGGGCTCCTTATATGTTTTTCATATACACAAAATCGTTTCCGTTAAAAGCGGTCCCCGGTGGTCCGTCCACGGCACCGACCAGGGGAACGTTGTCCGGACCGAGCAGGGGCGTGGGGCCGGTCCCCTTGACGATCAGGCGTATCAGGTTCCCACCGGGAATGGTGGCTAAAGGAAGGCTGACGTTGTTGGTTTCGGAATCGTAGTGAATCCCTCTTTCCTCGTCAATTTCGACCATTTGCCAGCCATTGTCCGGATCAAAGGAAGAAACACTGAAAGCCGCCGGCGTAATACTTCTCTCCAGCAGGCTGCCGACGGCGATAGTAAAGGTGATCTGCCCCTCGTCCAGGACAACCGAATCAGGATCGATGCGCGGCCCTTGGGCCGCGGGCCCCGGCGATGCCGGCAGGCAGCGGCACAGAGGACCGCTGAGCAGTTCCTGGATGGTGGCGGTGGCCACGTGGACCGGCCTTACGCTGTTATCCACAACGCCGTCGCTGTCGTCGGAGAGTCGCCAGCCGTCGTTGTCCGCAACCAGCACCAGACCGGGCAGATCGGCCAGGAGCACCGGGGCCGGATCCACACAGGGGAACAGCGTGTAGGGTTCGCCCGGTGCGCTCACGGCTGGAGTCATGGCCATGGTGTCGTCGGACGCCAGTTTACGAAAAGCCTCCAGGTAGGCAGCCGGTTGTTCGGCCGTGGGCAGGGCCAGGATAGCGGACCGCTGGTCCAGCACCGCCTGGTCGTCAGGCGTAATGCCGTTTTCATCTTCGACAGGGTCTTCCAGGGCGAAGAGCAGGCGCAGCCGATGGTAGGGCAGGCTGCCGGACGGCGCGCGCCACTGGGGCGCGGGGCCCGGCACAAGCAGCAGTTCGGCTGTCTCCACCACGCGTGAATAGGCCGTGGTGGCGCCGCTGGCGTCACAAGGCTCGTTGAGGGCCGGGACCTGCCGGTCCAGGCAGCCCCGGAAGGCGATCACCACGTGGGCATCCAAGCGCTGACCGTCATCTTCCGTTTCAGTGACCGCGGCGGCCACCTCGGACCGGTGGCGGTTTTCGGCAAACCAGCGCCCCACATCCAGGCAGGCATCACTGGCCAGGTAAATCTCGCGGCCCATGGCGTCCAGGGCCAGACCGGCTGATACACGGATCGCCTCCGTCTCCCGGTCCAGGGTCACCGCCAGCCCCCACAATACCCCGGCGCCGTGCAGCCAGGCGTTGTGCAGCCACATTTTGCCGCGATGATAGGCATCGACGGTTTCAAAATCGTCCACGCCCAGCAGCATGCCGAAATGAACATGCAACGAACGAAAAGGGTCTACCGGCAGGCGGGTACTCAACTTCTGTTCATCGGCGCAACCGAAGATATCGACGGATGTTGACGTGGCATTTGACACGGGATGCCTCCTTCTATGGTTGGATACGATCTGTCAGTGCATAGGATTGCCGAAAAGGCACAAGGCGTCAGGCATCACCGCGGATGGCACTTCGCATGCGGTGAACGCGGGTGTCCGCGGCGGACGTCTCCATGCCGGCAAGCAGCGCAATGCGACCTTCCAGGTAATGCGTCAGCCGAAGGCTGCCGGTTTCCGCCTCCAGGGCCGCCACCAGCGCGGCCTGACTGTTATCCATGGCCGCGGCCAGGGCCGCCGGATCCCCATCCTGGATCTCCCGCAGCAGAGAAAGCGCCAGGTCATAGCCCACCAGGTTGCCCCAGATGTGATCGGGTACGGCCGCTTCCCACATGTCCAGGTCTGTCCGCAGCGGCTGGGTGTAGTGGTCCTCGGCCGTGTTCAGGGCGTCGGTTTTGGCGGCCAGGTCGGCTTCGGCGGCCTGCACCGCGGGATCATCTGCCGGATCGGCCGTAACGTCGGCGATCTGCGCCTGCACTGTTGCCAGTGCCAGGGCATTGACGGCGGCAGCCACCGCGGCCCGGGCCTCGTCACGGGATTCTTCCAGGGCAATGGCCGCCTGGCCGGCCGCGATCAGGTCGGCCTCGGCAAGGCGCGCCTTCTGCGCCGGTGTCAAGGACGGGCTGGCGATGATGCCTTCCAAAAGGGTCAAGGCCTCATGGTAACGGTTCTGGCTGCTGATAACAAAATCCTTGAAGGCGGCCTCGGCGCGCAGAAACTGCTTCCATCGTCTGGCCACCATGCCGGAAGCCCCACCGGTGGCCTCCCAGTGGTCGCAAAGGCCGTCTTCCACGGCCAATCGAAGGCCGGCGACGCCGTTGTCGACTGCAATCACCTGGGCCCTCCTGGCCCGTGCACGGTTCAAAAGCGCTGCCGGAATATCACCAATGATGCGGGTGGTGGCTTTCCTCATCTGGGTTTTACCGGCGGCCAGGGGATCATCACCATCCTCAACCGCATCGTCATTCTCACTTTCCGATGGATCTTCTTCACCCGTCCCTTCCTCTCCAGAACCGCTTTCACCGCCCTCGCCTCCGGTACCCTCTTCTTCCGCGGGACTGCTTTCTTCATTCTCAGCGTTGCCGCTGCCGCCACCTTCATCGCCTTCACCACCTTCATTGCCGCCAGCGCCATTGTCGTCGCCTTCCGCCGGATCGGTCGCCGCCAGCGCCAACAGGGCGGTGGCGTTGGCGGCCAGAGTGGTCAGGCCCCCGGCGGCCACCGCAGCTTTCCATTTGGTGTGGTGCGCGTTGCGCGCTTCGGCATCGGCGAATTCTTTCACAGCACCCTGCACCAGTCCGTTGTAGATTTTGATATTGTTGTCCGCCAGGCGCTTCTCCTCCATAGCCGTTGCGATAACGGTCTCCTGGGCAATTAACGCCGCCTGCTTGCGGCGCAGTTGAATGCGCAGGTCGCGCCACTGCTCGGTCAGTTCCTCGCTATCGGGCGGTGCGGGTGCGGCCGCCCGTGCCGCCTGGTTTTGCTTCAGCTGGTCTTCCAGGTCAGCGTATTCCTCCACCCGCTCGTCATAGGCACCCCGGGCATCGGCCACCGCCTGGGTGGCCTGGGCCAGATCCGCCTGGGCGCGCGCCTGAAGGGCGGTCCAGGTGTCTTTTTTGGTCTCGATGAACTCCAATACGGTCGTTGCCATGGCTATCGCCCTCCTTCTACAGAAAATATTGTTTCGGCCCGCCGGATCAGCGGGTCGCCGCCGTGTACCGGATGAGATGAATCGGTTCGTACCGATCAGCCGCGAACTTCGCGATAGGGAAGCCCGCTTTTTTCGAATTCCCGGCGAATGGCCGCCAGGAAATGCCGCCGGCCGATGGGCGTTTCATCTGCCGCCGCCAGAAAGGCCGCGGCCACCGCCGCGTTGCGGATCAGCCCGCCCACGATGGCAAACTGGCCGGCCAACGCATCGAGGTCGACATCATCGTCAAGGGGGGCATGCGGCGGCAGGTGGCACTGCCACAGGGCCAGACGCTCCTTGCGTGCGGGAGGGGCAAATTCCACCGTGAACTCCAGGCGCCGCATGAAGGCCGGATCGATGTTCTGGCGCAGATTGGTGGACAGGATGACCAGGCCATCGAATCGCTCCAGGCGGCTGAGCAGATAGGCGGTTTCCAGGTTGGCATAGCGGTCATGGGCATCGGCCACCTCGGTGCGCTTGCCGAACAGGGCATCGGCCTCGTCGAACAGCACCACGGCCTTGGCGGCTTCGGCCGCGTCAAAGACCTGGGCCAGATTTTTTTCGGTCTCGCCGATCCATTTGGAAACCACCCGGGAGATGTCCACCTGCAGCAGGTCAACCTTGAGGGCTCGGGCCAGCACTTCCGCAGAAAGGGTTTTGCCGGTCCCGGGCGGACCGGCGAAAAGCATACGCACGCCGCGTGCGCCGCGCCGTCCCTCCAGAAAGCGCCAGTCGTCCAGTACTTTGCCCTGCAATAACAATCGATTGACGGCATCCTTCAGTTGCTGCAGCTGAGCTGTGGGCAGCACCAGTTGCCGCCAGCCGGCCGTGGGACGCACCAGTTGCACACCGCCCCCCAGGACCGTGGCCGCGCGGGCATGAATGGCCCGCGCCATCCCTTCCAGCCGGGGTGACGCATCGCCGTGATCCTGCCGGAAAGCCAGATCTCCGGCAATCTGGGCGGCCTGGTGGGGTTCCAGGGGATACCGTGCCGCCAGAATTTCCGCACGATGGCCCAGGTCCGGGGTGATTCGACGCCACATGCGCCGCAGTGATTCAGCGCTGAGACGCGCGACGCCCACGCTCAACAAGGGACGATCGTTGCTGACCCCACCCAGCCCCGTCCGGGCGCAGACCATGACCGGTCCGGGATATTGGTTGAAAGGCGGCGCAGCAACCTTTCTGGGTCCGTCGGTATAATCCAGGCGTAGAATGGGAACACAGCCACGCACGATGGCATGCACGCCGATGATTTGATCCAGCCCCGGCCGTGGGTCGGCGGGCCATTTTAAACCAATCCACTCTCGCCCCGCCGTCCGGGCCAGGGCCGCGGCGCGATGAAAGGCATTTTCTTCGTCTTCGGCCATGACCAGTATGGTGCACCGGCGGTAGCCGGCCAGGGCTTTTTGAGCGATGGCCGTGTCGGCCTCCGCCAACCAATCCTCCAGTCCATGGGTGACGGCCGGTGAGAAGATTCGTTCGACCTGACGCGGCCAGACATCGACGCCGTGCAGGGCCTCCCACAGGCCTTCGCCAGGGTGAAGGTCATTGTCGAAAAACGGCCCGTCGCCGTCGATCACCAACACGCCGGCGCTTGCACAGGCCCCCCGCGCCAAAAGATCCCGCAGTTGTCGGCGCTCATCACCGTGTTCGCACAGCAGTTGGGCCGCCAGACCAACGGTGGGCCGTGGCCGGCGGCTGACATGCAGGCTGCGGAAGATTTCAGCGTAGCCCTCGTGCTCCTCGGCCATGCCGGCCAGCAGCAAGAGATCCGTTTCCAGGGAGGTCAACTGCAAGCTGGTGGACAGTTTCTGCAGTGGCGTTTGATGGCTTTTGTCCGGCTCTGGCCGCCAGTACCCGGCCTGGATGCCGGAACCAGCCGCGCCGCTGGCCTGGGTAAAGGCGTTGTCCAGAAAATGCAGGGCCGCCCCCACCCCTTCGGCCTCTCCGCCCAGCTTGCGGCGCAGGCAGTCAGCCAATCGACCGGCAAGCATTCCAACGGCATGCACCAGTTCCTGACTGGCCGAAGGCGGCCGCCGGGCGTCGAGGGTATGGATGGTCTGTGGGTTACGCATAATGAAATTTAATCACCACGCCGAGCCAGGGTATAAAACCGGGGTCCAGATCCAAGCCGGCCTTACGGATATCCAGACATACATCCGCAAGGGCGAGAAAGACCTCGATCCAGCCCGGCTCGGCCACAATACGGGCCTTACGGCCGCACAGGCGTTGAAGTAAATGGGCGTCGGACATTTGCCGCCACCCCAGATCATCGCAAAGGACCGCCACGAGGCGTTCCCGCCATTGTTCGAAACGTCGCGCCTCGGCCCGGCCCATAGCTGGTTCATCTTTGCCTGGCGGCGGTTTGTCGGGCTGCAGGCCACAAAAGGCCAACACGCCAGGATCGTGCGCGTCCGCGGGCACCAGTTCAAGTGATAGACAATGCAGTGCCCAGCGCAAGGGGCGCTCCTTGAAAAGCGGGTCCGTTTGGATGGTATCGATAATGCCCAGGCGTTTCATTTGCGGCGCGAGAAAAAGCAGGCCACCAAATTCTGTGAACCACTCCTGGCGGCAATCCAAAAGCGGGTCGGTATCGATCCGGCATCCTTCTTCCGGTGCCGGCGGATGGGGAACGGCGGCCCTTTGAGGAGAATCCGATGCCGGTAACGGCAAATACGCGTCATCGACAGCCGGCCCCGGGATTTGCTCCGGCCGGTCAGAAGCATTGCCATGGACCGTGAGGACATCCCCTTGCCTTGTGGGAAGGAGTACGCAGGATGCCTCCTCTTCCGTTCGCACCACCCGTTTTTCAGCCCCCAGGGCTGCATCAGGATCGACGGGTATGGCTGAGTCGGAATCCATGGGCATGGCGGAACCCTTCCCATCCATCCGGGCAGGCGTTGCCGGCCGAAAAGCAGACCCATCGCCCCTTTCCTGAGGGTGGCGTGAAGCCGCAGACGTCGCTCGAATCGTCGTGTACGCTGAACGCAAGGCGTCATCCACACACGCGAATAGGATGTCGGGAAACGTATGGCGACGATGCAGCAAGTCCGGTTCCGTCGACAATACGGTAAAGATGGCGTAAACCCGCGACGGCATGGAACCGAGATCAATTAAAGATGCGTTGGCACCGGCGCCGAGGGGCGAGGTCTGCACCACGCGACCGGCGACCGTTCTCAAGGATTCTATTATCCCATGCGATGGTACCGGCGGCAGCGCTGCAGACGGGAGGAGCAGGGATTCGGGCGAGGCCACCGCGTGCCGGGCCAGGGCGCCGACAGCCATGGCCTGCCAGGCGTCCGGTGTGACCCGCAGCGCAAAATTCCGCAACCGCCCCACTCGGGCGAGTTGAACCACCAAGGGAACGATCATGCGTGCATTGCTCAGCAGCCAGGCGACCAGATCCTGCGCCAATGCCCGGGGATCGCCCTCGGCCGGTGTGTGCAAAAAGCCGAGCTGACGCCAGGCCCAGGCCCGGTTCAGATCACCGGTGGACAGACCAAGGGCACAGTCGGAAAGGGCCGCCAGGTGTGACGGATAACACACCACGCGACTGGAGTCCCGATTCTTGATGGCCTGATGCAGGCATTCGGCCATGGCCATACTCCAATCCGCCACCAGGTCTGCCGTTGTAGCGGATGTGCGCAACCGCACCGGCATGAGGATTTTGCGGATGCAGATCTGTTGTGTCGGGTCGTAGCCATAGCGCTGCAGGGCCAGGGAGAGACCCTGGTCCAGCACCTGGTCCAGGGCACCGTCAAGCTTTTTGCTCTGTTCCAGCATGGATGGCGGCAGATGATAGCGGGCCTCGAATTGGTGGATATGGATGGTTTCCATGGCTCACCCCATCCTGCTGTCGGCGCCCAGGCGGCTGCCGCCGATGCGCGTTCCCATGCCGGGACGCCCCAGCACGTCGCTGCGGCCCAGCAGGCTGCCGCCCACCTGGGTCTGGCCGAACCCCGAGGTGCGGCCCACGATGGTAGTCAATTGGGCGTAGAGGCTCACCCCTACGCGCATGCCGGCGTCCACACTGCACAAATCGTATAGGGTATGGTAGGGGCGGTGCATCTCCAGGATGTATTCGATCACTTCTTTCTGTTCCCGGCTCAAGGAAGCCGGAATAACCACACTGAAGCGGTGGGCATGGGTTTCGAAGGCATCCTGGGATGGTTGTGCTCCAATGGGTGTAAGATCGTCACTGCCCATCTTGCCGCCGACCAGAAAGCCGGCCCCTACCACGGCGCGCGAAGCCAGGTCGTCGGCCTCACCGACGATGGCGCCCCCCAGCCCCCGAACCTTGAAATGCTCGATGATCTCGATCTTCCGGCCCTGCCCCAGATAGATCTCGATGAAGCGTTTGAGGCCCGTAACCGTTCCGCGGTACCGAAAGAGCCAGATCCCCTCGGCGATCAGTTCACGCCGGGCGGACTCGGGCCAGCGCTCGTCCAGTGCCAAACCGATGAACTGGGCGAGCCAGGGCAGGACCGGATCCGGGGCGGCGTTGGGATTCAGCAGAACGTGACGCAGCATGGCGCGCAGATCCATCTCCCGCAGGCTGCCATCCAGGATGGCCAGGTAACGCCGCAGAAAATCGGCCGCGGCCGGATCACGGGAATAGACCTGGGGAAGCCGACGCAACAGCGTATGGCCCGGATATTCGACCCGCACACGCTTGATTCTGGGGGTTCGTCCGGTGGTGCCGTGAAGGTCCAGGGCCATCCACAGATAGCGCCCCCTGGGAGCAATCACGGGTGCCTCGAAAGTTTCGACGCCGTCGTCCCCGGAAGCGCACGGCCAGGCCGGTTCGTTGCCGCTGCTGCGCCGGTACAGGCGCTGGGTGGCTGGTTGCCGCATCAGGTCCTTGGGCGGCAAGGGCGACAGGTCCGGCCGGTGGATGGTCACCGCGAGGTTGTTGGCCGGGACGGTGCGCGTCAGCGGTTCGACATCTTCGGGATCGGGTGGATCGTCCATCGTCCGGCATAGAATACTCACCCGGGTACCCCTGGGAATGCAGGCGTCCACAAAGATACGGCCCCAGGCGGTCTGATACCGACCACTGTCCAGGCGGTAGGTAATCACACGGCCCTTGGGCAGGTAGCGTGGACGCGCCAAGGTGGCATGGGCAAAGCCTCCGGCGCTCCAGAAGCCGATGCGGCCCGTGGGGGTGCGTACAATACCGCGACCGTCGTAATGGCGCGCGGCCAGGTAAGGCAATTCCCACTGGGCGCCGTTTTCAAGGCGGAAACGGCGAAAATGCTGCCCCGGTGCACGGGCCACCACCAGCACGGCGGTGTTTTCAAAGACCATGGCCGTGGCATGGGGCACCGTCGTCCACTGGTCGGGCAGATCCAGGGGAACGACACGCGCCTGGGGTGTGCCGGCACCCTCCAGCACAAAACGGCGGCCATCATCGGCCACAGCCAGTTGGGTGGGAGCGCCTATGCCTTGCGGCAACGCTTCCAGCCGGGGTGGGCGATGTGCATCAAAGACGGCCAGGGCGGGCGGATCGGTTAACAAAGCGAAGACTTGTCGGCCGTCGGTGGCCAGGTCCATGGGGGGGTGATCCAAAATGATCCGGCGCAACAGTCGGCGGTCGACCAGATCGATCACCAGCACCTGGTTGCGGCCGTGTTCGGCCACGAAAAGATGCCCCAATTCATCCGCGGCAAGCCCGCAGGGACGGGAAAGGGGCGTCATCGGATCGCGGACGACATGAAAATCCCCGGCCTGACTGGATTCACGTCGAAACAGTTCAAGGAAACGGTGTTTCCCGGGCGCGCCGCCGTTCCACAGAAACGATTGCACCTGTCCTTCATCCGGAAAGACCCGATAGAGCCGGCACCAGGGGTCGAAAACCATGGGCGCCCTTTGGTTGGACGTTTGCAAAGATGCGGGCGTCGCTGGATCCTCCAGCGCCCAGGCGAGTTGCACCCCCCCGCCGTTATCCGCAAGGGCGGTATTCTCATGGGCGGCACGACACCACTGGTCTGTGGTGTGAATCATGACAAACGGTTGCGGATCCATGGTTTAGCACTCCTCGTGCTGCACCGGCACGGGCACGGCCGGTTTCGCGTCGCCATCGGGCGGCGTGCGTGTCATCGACGTTTCCGGGTCGACGGTGATGGCCCCCTCCTCGACACTGATGTCGATCAGTTCGGGCACCTGGTCCTTGTCCAGCACAATGGTCTTGTGAATGGGATTACCATCCCCCTTCCAGCCCACCACCTGAAGATCTTCCAAATATTCCACGCCTTCCACCTGAAGGGCCGCCGCTTCCAGTTCGGGGCCGTACACCCGTCGCCCCAAAGGCCAGCCTTCGCCGGCCGGGCCGTATGGCGGCAGGGGCGCAAGGTACTGACGGAGAATCAGCTCGACCCAGTGACGAACGGCGTCTATGCCGTAACCCGGCTTCACACGCAGCCCCACCGCCACTGCGATGGCGCGGTAACGCGGTGGCAACACGTAAAGTTCCGTGGTCACCAGACGCCGGGCGTCCAGCCAGGCGCAGACAGCGCGCAACTGGTTGGTGTCGGGCATGGGGGCGTTGGGGGCAAGGGCATCCTCTTTGGGCCAGACAATCACGCTGACCACACCGGCGGCATCCTTGCCGCGCAAGCGGGGATGAAAGCGCGGCAGGCACTCTGCCCGTCCGATACGGGCCCCCGGTGTCATCAGGGCCAGTTCGCGGAAGTCATCACGGGTGACGGCACGATCGCGCCGTCGCAACTCGCCGGGAATACGTTCCAGCCCCTTTTCGATGGTTTCGGCATCCTCGCCGCCGTAGGCGGCCAAGGGATTATGCAGCTTGACCGTCTTGATCTTTGTGAGTGTCTTGATTTTGCCGGCGGGTACATTGCCTTGCGCACCACCACCGTATTGATAACTGCGCACACGGATGCGCCGGCCGATCTGGGGGGCGTACCCGTTAAGACCGCTGCCGAATCGGATGCGCCCCGCTTCGCTGTCCAGCACATAGTGGCGGTCGCTCTCGCCGCTGGCGTGAAAATTGTCTTTTTCATCCCAGAGGCACCAACCGTCCGGCTCCTCGACCTCTACCACCAGAGATCCGCTGACCACCTGCCGGTTGACCAGGGTGAACACCTGGTTGGGTTGCCCATTGCCGGTTCCCAGAAATTCGGCCTGGGCCGTGCGAATCTGGATGACCTGGGCAGTGTTGAGCCCCACATAGAGCACCTTGCCCAACCGGTTGTGATCGTCGCTGTCGTCGTCCTGGAGATGGCGAAAGGCGCGCAGCCAAAAAACGATACGCGTGTTCAGATCTTCATCCTCCAGGCGCGGCGGCAGATCACCGGTGCCGATCCGGTCGGGATTGTCGATGGAAAAATCTCGCATGCGGTTTGGGTCGCTGGGCAGACGCAGCCGGACCACCCCTTCTCGGGTCAGCCCGGCGGTTGGAGAATTTATCAT
>Ga0272444_10001814_pt1 | contig 20167 bp, 15 predicted proteins | sample SSMForm13_FD_201033 | JGI IMG/M metagenome (GOLD analysis project Ga0272444, IMG submission 201033) | Marine sediment archaeal communities from Little Sippewissett salt marsh, Falmouth, MA, United States - SSM-Form-13 | ecosystem: Environmental > Aquatic > Marine > Wetlands > Sediment ... | reverse complement strand
CGTGCTTCAGCACCTCAAAGCGCAGGGTTTCGAGATTGATGCCCAGGTTGCGGATGGCAGCCGCGGCAATGCCCTCGCTCTCGGCGATCAAGCCCAGCAGGATATGCTCGGTCGAGGCCAAGCCATTACCCAGACGGGCCGCCTCATCCTTCGCTCGCTTCATCACCAGTCTTGCACGTTCCGTGAATCGCTCAAACATCATCGTACCATCCCCGTTGTGAGTATTCTTCACCTACATTATACCGCAGCCTCGAGCAGGTGACTACGGCTTTTGAGCAGACTTCCCAACTTGAAGGGAAAAGGGCGCGTCGCCGTCACGGCCGCCTCGAAACCATCGCGCGAGGGGAAACTAATTCAGTCGCTGGCGAATAAACTGGGCGCGGTAGACGTCCCGTTCCTTCGGCGGCAGCTCCGAACCCGCCATTTTCTGTAAATGGGCGGGACGGGTGCAAATGAGAATCTCATTCATGGTTTCATACGGGATTTCGCTCAGAACCCCGCTGGTCCGCCCGAACCGCAGCGCTGAAACCAGCTCCATCGTCTCTTGCGTGGAAATGATTCGAGCGCCCTTGAGCGTTCCATAAGCCCGGTAAATCTTGTCTTCCACCAGAAGCCGCGCCTCCCGCATCAGCTGCCTTTGAGCCTCCAGCTCGTTGGCAATAATCTGCCGCGTGACTTTCTCCAACCTCTCCAGGCTTTCCTGCTCGCTGATTCCCAAGGTCATCTGATTGCTCAGCTGCGCCAGACTGCCCGAAATCTCCGATCCCTCGCCGAGAATCCCGCGCACGGTCAGTCCAACCTGGCTGATGGCGTTCAACACCCGGTCCACCTGCTTGGCCAGCACCAGCGCCGGAAGGTGAATCATGACCGAGCACCGAATTCCAGTCCCCACATTGGACGGACAAGCGGTCAAGTACCCCCATTTCGGCGAAAAAGCGAATTCCAGGTGGTCGGACAACTGGTCGTCAACTTCGTTAATCCGCTCCCAGATTTGCCGGAGTTCCAAACCCGGACGCAGACACTGAATGCGCAAATGGTCCTCCTCGTTGACCATAATGCTCAGCGTTTCATCCGGACTCACCGCAACCAGTCGAAAATCCTGCCCTCGGGCCATTTCCCGACTGATCAAATGCCGCTCCAACAAAAACTCCCGGTCCAGTGAGGAGATCCGGTCCAGCCGGATTATCTCCATGTCCTTGGTTTCCTTGCACTTGGGAAGGACTTCCTGAACCCGCTCGATGATCTGTTCCAACTGACCCGAACTGGCCCAATGGGAAAAGGGAAGGCCCTTGATGTTTCGGGCAAGGCGAATGCGCGAGCTGAGCACAATCTCGGCGGACTGGCCCCGATGCTTCAACCATCGACAGTCGTCGAATCGAATGGCATTCAACTTCCCTGCTCCCGTCAGGTCTGTTCCTGATTCTCCAAGCGGCGAATTTCGTCACGAAGCTTCACCGCCTGTTCAAATAATTCCTGCTCGACTGCTTCCTGGAGTCTTCGCCGCAAATCAGCCAGGCTGTCTTCCCGGTTCATCTCCGAGTGGCCCCGGGGCCGCTTGCCGACGTGGCGCTCGCCCTTCTGAATCTTTCCCAACAGGGGCGCCAGATGAGCGGAAAAGGTCTCGTAACAGGCAGAACAGCCCAACTGTCCGCTCTCCTTAAAGCCTCGAAGCGTTTGACCGCAAGAGGCACAGGTCAACAGATCCTGCCCGGTCGGCCCTTTGGGCACCGGAGCCGCTGCCTGTTGATTAAGCAACCCCTGGAGCATCCCGGAAACCGACAATTGCGAAATCGGACCGGCACTCAAGGCCTGCTTTCGGGCACAATCCGGGCACATATGGGCCGTGATCTTCTTGCCGTCTTTGATCTGCGTTACATGGATCTTTGCCGGTTTTTCTCCGCAAATTTCACAGGTGATCATCCGTGTGCTCCTATGTCCACCGCCCGGACCCGCTTCCCGCTTAGGCCTCGTCGTCGTAGACCGCGTGCCCCTCGACCCGGGTTGTCTCTCGAAACGCCTTGATCAGCCGGCGGGTAATCGGCCCGACCGTTCCGTTGCCAAGAGATCGGCCGTCGATTTGCACGACCGGAGCCACTTCGGCGGCCGTCCCGGTCAGAAAGCACTCCTCAGCGGTATAAAGATCGTGCTTCGTCACGAGGGGAAACTCCAAGGGGATGCCAAGTTCCCGGGCCAAATCCACGACCACGCCGCGAGTGATGCCTTGCAGGGCGCCGCAGTGCGCCGGCGGGGTCAAAACCCTTCCCTGCCGAACGATGAATATGTTGTCCGCCGTACACTCCACAACATACCCCGAAGAATTTAACATGATAGCCTCTTCCACTCCAGCGTTTTTCGCCTCGATCTTCGCCTGGATGTTGTTGAGGTAATTGAGCGTTTTGGCCTGCGGATCCAGCGCCGTACCCGGCATCCGCTGCACGGAACTGAATATGATCCGCATGCCTTTCTCATAGAATTCCGGGGGATAAATCCGGATTTTGGCGGCAATGACAATGAGCGAAGGATTCTTGCACTTGTCCGGATCGAGTCCCAGATCGCCCACGCCCCGAGTCAGAATAAGCCGGATATAACCATCGCGAAGCCGATTTGCCCGAACCGTCGCGCACATCGCTTCAGTGATCTCTTCTGGAGACCAGGGAATGCGCATCATGATCGACCGGGCGCTCATTTCCAGGCGCGTCAGGTGCTCCTTCAGGCGGAATATCTTCCCCCCATAGAGGCGAATACCTTCAAAGATCCCATCGCCATACAGGAGTCCATGATCCAGAACGGAGATCTTCGCTTCGTTCTCCGGAAGGATTTCTCCATTAATGTAAATCATCATGATAAATTCGGTTCCTTTCGAAATTGACCCTTGAAATCAGTGCTATCCTTTCCTTCGATCGCCTCACAATCGGCGGAAACGATAGGTCGGGAGAGATCGGGCTCAACTCGGTCCGGCGCTCGACTCCGTTGCTAACCTTCCTCCGGCGAGAATGAAGATCTGCTTTGCCCGAGCGGCGATCTCCCGGTCGTGCGTCACCACGATCGTCGTTAGTCCGCGGGCGGTATGAATCGAATCGACCAGGTCGAAGATCCGGTCGCTGCGACTGCGATCCAGGTTTCCCGTCGGCTCGTCCATCAGCAGCATCTGGGGATCGTTCACCAGGGCCCGCGCAATGGCCACGCGTTGCGCTTCGCCGCCGGACAACTGCGCCGGCCGATGATGAAGCCGCTCGGCCAAGCCCACTTCAGCCAAAAGCCGCCGGGCCTTCTCCCGGGCCTGCTCAATCGTATCCCCCCGCACCAGGGCCGGAAGCAACACATTCTCCAAGGCGTTGAATTCCGACAACAGGTGGTGAAATTGAAAAACAAAGCCAACGTGCTCGTTGCGAAACCGGTTGAGCGCCGACTCGCTCATTGCGGACAGATCTCTTGCCTCTCCGCCCGAGTCGAGCGTTACTTTCACTTCTCCCCCATCCGCTCGATCCAGTCCGCCCAGCACGTGCAACAGCGTACTTTTCCCAACCCCGGAAGCGCCAACAATGGCAACCACCTCGCCGCGCCGCACGATCATATCCAGCCCCCGCAATACCTCCAGATGCTCCCCGGAGGTGCGGTAGCCCTTGTCCAGATCTTGGACTTCCAGAATCGTGTCATTCATAGCGCAATGCCTGCACCGGAAGCAGCTTGGCCCCTTGCCAAGCGGGGTAGAACGAGGCCAGCACACAAGTTAAAAAGGTCAACAGCGTCACAACTGCAATGTCCGTGAACCGCATTTCCACGGGCAGTTTATCAATATAGTAGATGGAACTGTGTCCCGGCAGGTCCAGTCCATACTCTTTCAAGAACAGGCACACGGCAATGCCCCCAATCAGTCCCAGCAACGTCCCCAGGACTCCAATGACCGTTCCCTCGATAACAAAAATCGCCATGATCCCCCGCCGACTGGCGCCGATCGACCTAAGAATCCCGATATCTCGGGTTTTTTCCATCACCACCATGATGAGCGTACTGGCGATATTGAACGCCGCCACGAGAACAATCAGCAGCAGAATCACAAACATCGCGATTTTCTCGATTCTCAAAGCCTTGAAAAAGGTCTCATTCATTTGCATCCAGGTCGTCATGACGTAACTTCGCCCAAAGGCCTCCTGCAAGCGCTCGTACAGTTCGGCGGCCACCGCGCCGGCTTGATCCAGGTGCGTCAGCCGGACTTCGATCCTTCGAACTCCGCGTCCCAAGTCAAAAAGATACTGGGCCGAGGGAAGCCCGACCAGCGCGTAGTTGCTGTCGTATTCATAAAAACCGGAATCGAAAATTCCTACGACCTGAAAGGCGGCCGAGCGCCACCGGGTCCCGAGCGGACTTTTCTCCTCCAACGGCGAGATAACCTCCAGCCGTTCGCCGAGAGCCGTCCGCAAAACGTCCGCCTCGATCGAAGGATCGTACACATCCAGGTGATACAATCGCTTGGCCAATTCCTTGCCGAGAATAATCCCCGGCAGGGAACGCGACAGGCTCGCCAGATCGATGGCCTCGGCGCCGTCGGCTTCCTCCGCTGAAGCCGGTTGCAGCGCGTCAAAATCCCCCAGCATCAGGTTTTTCTGAACGTCCGTCACCCGACCTTCATATTTCGGAACGATTCCCTTGATTCGAACGCCGACGGCCGTATCGTCGGTCCGAATCATGGCGTGTCCCACGTGAGCGGGCGCGGCGGCAACAATACCGGCTTGCCCCTCGATCACGCGAATAATCTCCGCGTACTCCGGCATCCCGTAGTAGGATTCCACTAACAGATGAGACTGATTGCCGAGGATTTTCTTTCGCAAATCGGTGTCGAAGCCGTTCATCACCGAAATGACCACCACGAGCGCCATAACGCCGACCGCCACGCCCGCCACACTGATAAAGGTAATGACGGGAATAAAGGCCATCCGGGTCTTGGCTTTTAGATAGCGCCAGCCGATGAACAGCTCGTATCGCAAGGGACTTGCCGCCTTTCGCTCACAGAAGCATCCTACGCCTGCCGACAAAGTACTATAACACGAAAAACTCCCCTCAAGCCAATGCCAATGTCCGGGGAGTTAAAACAATTTGACCCACCTGCAAAAATGAAAGATAATCCCCTTTTAGATTTGGGCTTTCGATCTGGCCCCCGTTCCAGGAAGTGGTAAAGACTGTTACAATGACCTGCCGTCGCCGACCCCAATCGATTCCCAGTACTCTCCTGGGCGCCTGTGTGCTGGTCCTGGCCTCAAGTGGTTGGACCTGTAACGTCCCCGTGTTTCGGTATGCACTGGAGTTCTGGCCTGCCGCACCTTACGAGGCGATCGTTTACCACCGGGGCTCGCTGTCGCCCGAGGAGCGGGAAGTCGTGACGTGGCTGGACAGCGCTTCGGCGGCGAAAAATCCCTACTCGAATTTCGATCTCAGGCAGGTTGACTTGGACGCCCTGAAAACGCCGGGGCTCGCTCCCCTTCCTGCAAACAATGTGAAAATGCCCCGCCTGGCTCTGTTTTATCCTTCCGAATTTCAGATCCAACAACCTTTCTGGTCAGGCGATCTCATCCGGGACAACGCTCGGGCGCTGGCGGATTCGCCCGCCCGCCGGGAAATCGCCAAGCGGCTCCTGGAGGGGCATTCAGCCGTTTGGGTTTTGATCGAAAGCGGAGAGGTCGAAAAAGACACCTCCGCCCGAGAACAGTTGGAGGAGCGGCTGAGAGCGCTGGAGCAAACCCTGCGCCTGCCGACCGAAGTCATTGGCAATAGTTTTGACCCTCAACTGGATTCCCCTGCGATTTCAACAAGTCTGCCGTTGGATATTCGGTTCTCGCTCCTAACGGTTTCGCAGGCGGACGCCGCCGAGTCCATCTTCATTCAAATGCTTCTGCACAGCGAATCCGACTTGAGTGAATTCAACTCGCAACCCATCGCTTTTCCGGTTTATGGACGCGGCCGCGCGCTTTACGCTCTGGTCGGCAATGGAATCACAAGCGAGAACGTTCGCGAAGCGTGCGAATTCCTGGTCGGTCCCTGTTCCTGCCAGGCGAAGGCGCTGAACCCAGGCATCGACCTGCTCATCGCGGCCGACTGGGACGGCGGGCTCGGTGACGACTTCGCCGCAATAAGCCAATTGCAGCCTTTGATCGCCCTATCGTCCCTGGTGCAAGTCAGCGCCGAAGTCCAGCTCGCTCCCAGTGAAAGCTCGGCCGATCCGGCCATGGCCGCAAGTCCTTCAAAGCTGTCGAGTCGGGTGGGAATCGGCATTCTTGCGGCCTTGGCAATCCTGATTGCCGCCGCCGGATTGCTGTCGCTTGCGATTGCAAAGCGGGGGCGGGGAGGGCAGGTATGACACTCCGGGAATTCGTGTTCAAGGAAATCCGGCTTCGCAGACTCAACTTCGCTCTTGCGGTCGCCTCGGTGATCGTAGCGGTTGGAGTGCTGGTAGCCGAGATGACCCTGCTGACCGCCCATGACCTGCGCACCACGCGGATTCTGGACGCCAAGCGCGCCGAGACGGAAGCCGAGATGGCCCGAATGGAAGACGACTACCGCAAGATCATGAAAAAGTTGGGATTCAACCTGCTGATTCTGCCCGAAGGACAGCAACTGGAGGACTTCTACGCCAAGGGCTATGCAGCGCTGGATATGCCTGAAACTTATGTCGAGAAACTCTCCGGCTCAAGCCTTATGACCGTGCGACATCTCCTGCCGAGCCTCGAGCAGAAAATTCGCTGGCCCGAACAGGGACAACGGCACGTGATCCTGGTCGGCACTCGAGGTGAGGTTCCTATGACTCACCGAATGCCGAGAGAGCCGATGATGATCGCTGTGCCGTCCGGTTCGGTCGTGCTCGGTCACGAAATCTGGGACAGCCTGAAACTAAAAGGGGGAGACTCGATCACCCTGCTCGGCGAATCGTTTGAAGTCAGTCAGTGCCTTCCCGAGCGGGGCAACAAGGACGATGTCACCCTTTGGATTGACTTGGCGCGGGCACAGCAGATGCTGAACAAGCCCGGCCGGATTAATGCAATCTTAGCATTGAAATGCCATTGTGCCGGCGCTGATTTGGCCGGGGTTCGCAAACAGATTGGCACGATCCTGCCCGGTGTTCAGATCCTGGAGTTGAGCAGCCGGGTCATTGTACGGGCGGAGGCCCGTGACCGGGCCAAGGCTGCGGCGCAGGCCGCCATCGAAGCGGAGCGGCAACACCGGGAGCGGTTGCGCAAGGAACGCGAAGCCTTCGCCGCGTGGCTTGTCCCTTTGGTGATGCTCGGCGCAGCGGTCTGGATCGGCCTGCTGACCTTGGCCAACGTCCGGGAGCGAACCTCGGAAATCGGGATTCTACGCGCGTTGGGTTTTCGCTCCACCCAGATTCTTTGGATCTTTTTATCCAAGGCACTGCTGGTGGGTTGTGCGGGAGCCCTGTTCGGTTACGGTTTGGGATTCCTGATCGGTCTGTTTGCGGGTGAGGTCCCGGCCGGCACGGCCTCGGCGGCGGCGCTCTTCAGGCCGGGGCTGCTGGCGCTGGTCGTGCTCGCCGCGCCGCTGCTGGCCGCTTTGGCCAGTTGGCCTCCGGCGCTGTTGGCCGCAGGGCAAGACCCGGCCGTGGTACTGCAAAAGGAATGAGCATTCAAGACCGAGGGAGAACAGGCGGGACCGTGATGCTTGAGATCAAACAAATCAGCAAAGCGTATTCCAAGGCGGGCGAGACGGTCCGAGCGCTCGATGGCGTATCATTGAAAGTCGATCCCGGCGAGTTTGTCGTCGTGCAGGGGCCGAGCGGCTGCGGCAAAACAACGCTGCTTCTGGCCGCCGGAGGATTGTTGGCCCCGGACGCGGGGCAGGTTCTCATCGAGCAGCGCGATCCTTACGCTCTATCGCCTGAACGGCGGGCCGAGTTGCGCGCCCAGACGATTGGCTTCGTTTTCCAGCAATTTCACTTGATTCCCTATCTCACGGTTGAGGAAAACGTGCGGGCTCCTTCGCTGGCGATCTCCCGCGAACGAACGCCCCAAAGTCGCGGCGAGAACCTGCACAAACGCGCTGCCGAGTTGATCGAGCATTTTCAGTTGTCAAATCGCGCCCGGCACCTCCCCTCGGAACTCAGCACCGGCGAGCGACAACGAACGGCCCTGGCACGCGCCATGCTCAACCAGCCCCAAATCGTGCTGGCCGACGAACCGACGGGAAACCTCGATCCGGACAACGCTTCCATCGTTCTGCGTCACCTTGCCGAATTCGCCCGCCAAGGCGGCGCCGTGCTACTCGTTACGCATGATGATATGACTGAAGAGAACGTTGACCGGATCATTCGTTTAAGACAAGGCAAGGTCGTTGCGGATGAAGTCGTTGCGGAATAGGTCGAAGATGAATGCGGGATCGTCGCCGAAGACGACTCGTTTTTGTACTTATTGCAGGTGAGGTTCGTGTATGAAATTCCAAATTAAAATCCAAAAGATATTCGCCGTTATTCTTTGTGTTGTTTTCTCTTCCACCCTGGGTTGGCCCCAGGACTGGCCGACGTGGCGATACGACGCCGGGCGCACCGCGGCGGCGCCTGAGGCGCTGACTCTTCCGCTTCATCCGCAGTGGATTCGCCGGCTGCCTCCGGCTCAACCGGCCTGGCCCGCGAGCCAGTACAAGCTCCAATTCGACGTTTGCTCCGAGCCCGTGGCGGCTAATGGAATGCTCTATGTTCCTTCGAACGGAACCGACAGCGTTACCGCCTACGATCTCTCGAGCGGCGAGGAACGTTGGCGCTTTTACGCGGAAGGCCCCATTCGGTTTGCCCCGGTGGCCCGAGACGGAAAAATTTGGCTGGTCTCTGACGACAGTTGGCTCTATTGTCTGCGCGCCTCGAACGGCGCGTTGCTTTGGAAATTCTGCGGCGGTCCCTCCAACAAGAAAATCATCGGCAATCATCGCCTTATCTCGGCCTGGCCCGCTCGCGGCGCGCCGGTTTTAGTCGATGACACGCTGTATTTCGCAGCCAGTATCTGGCCGTTCATGGGCATCTTCTATTACGCGCTGGACGCCAACACCGGTCGCGTGCTCTGGACCAACAGCGGCACGGGCTCCGAGTGGCGACAGCAACCTCATGGCGGCGCCGTTTCGTTCAGCAATCTCGTTCCGCAAGGCTACCTGGCCGCCGCGGGGGAAAATCTTGTGATTCCCGGAGGACGCTCCACGCCGGGCGTTATGGATCGCGTGACGGGGCGGCTGCGCCATTTCGTCTGGCCGCAGTTTGGCGGCGGCGGAGCCGCTTTTGCCCAAGGCGCGTACTACTACAATGCGGGTGGGATGCGAAGCGTCGCCGACGGCAGCCAGATCACCAAGGTCGATGCGGCCGTCATCACGGAAGAGGCGATTATCTCCACACGCTTCGACAAAGACACCAAGACGACCACACTGATTTTCACCGTTCCTCAACCCGCGACGCGGGAAATCGAAAAAACGGACCGGCGGGGAAAGACCTACCTGGCCGAAGAGAGCTTCCTTGCCCAATCGTGGGAAATTGATGTTCCGGACGTCCCTTCCAGGCTTTTCTTCAAGGCCGGCGGGCAATATTTCCTGGGCGGGCCAGGCCAGGTCGCCTGCGTCGAAGTGAACGAGCAACGCCAGGCCAAGGTTGCCTGGAACAGCAGGATCGACGGCGAACCCGGCACGATGTTGGCGGCGGATGGCCGCTTGATCGTGGTCTTATTGGATGGAACGATTCATTGCTTCGGTCCCACCAGGAAACCGGCTCCCAAAACGTTCGACCTTGTCGGTTCGCCTCCAAGAAGCGAAAGCAGCAAATGGCGCAACCAAGCAGAATCGATTTTCACTCAGACCAACGTTCGAGACGGCTACTGCCTGGTTCTGGGCGCGGGAACCGGGCGGTTGGCGGAGTCGATCGTAGAACAATCGAACATGAACGTTATCGTCCTCGATCCCTTTTGCGACGTGGCCGCTTTGCGCCGTAGGTGGAGCGACCGGGGCCTTTACGGCCGGCGGCTTTCAATCCTTCAAGGCGACACGCTCTCGGTGCGGATGCCGCCTTACCTGGCCAACTTGATTGTTTCCGAAGATTTGACGGCGGCACGATTCAACTCGGATGATTTCCTCCAAACGATGTACGAGACCTTGCGTCCTTACGGCGGAATCGCTTGCTTTGAAATCGCAGATCCCGACGCGCGGCGCGAGTTTGACCGGCGAGTCCGGGCGGCAAATCTGGCCGGCGCCCGGCTGGCTTGGGCCGGCGAAATGGCCTTGCTCTCTCGCGACGGGGCGCTGCCGGGATCCGCCGATTGGACCCACCACTATGGCGATTCGGCCAATAGCGTGGTTTCCCGCGACACGCGCGTCAAACTGCCGCTGGGCCTGTTGTGGTTCGGCGGCCCGTCCAACGACAAAATCCTGCCCCGTCACGGTCACGGACCTTCCCCCCAGGTCGTCGAAGGGCGGTTGTTCATCGAGGGGCCGGACCTCTTACGCGCCGTGGACGTGTATACCGGTCGCCTTTTGTGGGAGAAAGAACTTGAAGGCATCGGAACCTATTACGACTTCACGCATCACCAGCCCGGCGCCGGAGAAATCGGCAGCAACTACGTTTCGCTCGAAGACGGCCTTTATGTCGCCTACGGCGATGCGATCCTTCGACTCGATCCTGCGACGGGCGATACGGTGCAGCGGTTTCATCTTCCTTCCGAGGACGGCTCGGCGCCCAATTGGGGTTATATTGGAGCGTGGCAGGATCTGTTGGTCACTTCTTCCTCGCCCTTGAGCATCCAGCCTCCTGAAGATGAATTCTCGGTTGATAGGGAGCTGGAGCTGCGCGGCCTTCGCGCCATCGTCGAGCCCGACGATCCCTGGCGTTATCTGGCCGGATCGCATCCACCCGAAGCGTGGACGCGGTCCGACTTTGACGTTTCGCAGTGGAACAGCGGCCCGCCGGGATTCGGTTTCGGTGACAGAGACGATCAGACCGTTTTAAGCGACATGCGAGGCAAGTATCAAGTGATTTACATTCGGAAAACGTTCGACCGCGAGGCCGTGGGAGAAACTTCCGAGCTCGGGCTGATGATCGACTATGACGACGCCTTTATCGTTTATCTGAACGGCGTCGAGGTTCTTCGCGTCGGCGTCGGCAAGGGCCGGGGTGACGACGCCGAAGGCATTCTCGAGCACGAGGCCCAGGGACTTGAATACTTCCCGATTGAAAACCACCGCCTACACCTCCGCGACGGAGTCAACAGCCTCGCCATCGAGGGACACAACGCCTACATTGACAGCAGCGACTTGAGCCTGAATCCGGTTCTTACGGCGAAAACCGACAAGAAAAAAGAAAAGACCGTTCAGCCGCTGGAGGCCATCCGGGGCGTTAGCGTAAACGCCCGCTACGGTCCCTTCAGCAAGCAGCTGGTAGTCCTGGATCGGCACAGCGGCAAGGTTTTGTGGACTCGGCGCGCGGCTTACAGCTTTCGTCACAACACCATTATCGCCGCCGCCGGCAAGGTCTTCTGCATCGACGCCCTGACACCGGAAGCGCTGGACTACTTGCGGCGAAGAGGCTACGAGAATCCCTCCACGCCCACGCTGTATGCCCTCGACGCTCGAACGGGCCGCATTCAATGGAAAACCACGGAGAACGTGTTCGGCACGTGGCTGGGCTACTCCAACGAGTACGGCGTCCTGGTGCAAGCCGGCAGCGCAAACGCGGACCGCGCTCGCGACGAGGCAAAGAAGGGGATCGTGGTTTATCAGGGCGACGACGGCAAAGTCGTTTGGCAAAATCTCCAGCTCGAATACCAGGGGCCCCTGATGTTGCACCACGATCACATCATCACCAACGGCTTCAGGGGATGGTCCATGCGTCTCCTGACGGGCGAGTCGACCGGTTGGACGTGGCGGCGGGCTTACGGCTGCAACCATGCCATTGCCGGCGAACATTTGATGACTTTTCGCTCCGGGGCGGCGGGATATTGTGACCTGACCGGCGATAGCGGCACGGGTAACCTCGGAGGGTTTAAATCAGGCTGTACGTCGAACTTGATCGCCGCCGGGGGCGTGCTCAGCGCACCCGATTACACCCGCACCTGCGCGTGCGCTTATCAGAACCAGACTTCGCTGGCCCTATTGCATGATCCCGAACAAGAGGTATGGACAATCGGAGGAACGGCGCAATCCGACTCGCTGGGCATCAACTTCGGCGCGCCGGGCAATCGGCGGGGTCCGGGCGGCACCCTTTGGCTCGATTTCCCGAACGTCGGCGGGGATGCGGAACCGGCTCCGGTATCACTCGAACCGCCGCAGCCGGAGACCCTGCGCTATCATGCTTCCCGCATTCTTGACGGCCCCCTCGAGTGGGTCGCCGCTTCCGCCATCGCGGGCGTGACCCGCGCTCAAGCAACCTTGGCCACACCCGGCCGCTATACGGTTCGGCTGGTTTTCGCCGAGCTGGAAAATCGGCCCGCGGGCGAGCGGATTTTCGACGTAGCGATTCAAGGCAAGCCGGCGCTGGACGGTTTCGACGTCGCGCGGGCGGCGGGAGGCGCCTATCGGACCGTCACGAAGGAGTTTAAAAGCGTGGAAGTGGACCACTTGCTCACCATCGACTTCGCGCCCCGGCATCCCGGTCGCGCCGAAGCGTTGATTTGTGGTATTGAAATCTTAAGGGAGAAGGAATCAAAGTCAAAATGATCCAGTTCATGATTGCAGCAAGGCGCCCCGCGTCGCGAGATCGAGGATTTACCCTGATCGAACTACTCATCGTTGTCGCCATCATCGGCATTCTGGCCGCGATTGCCGTGCCGAATTATTTGCTGGCTCAAACGCGGGCAAAGGTCGCGCGCGTCAGAGCGGATATGCAGACCCTGGCGACGGCGCTCGAATTCTATTTCACGGATTATAATCACTATCCCTACTTCAACGAATGGGGCATGCCGGGCCGGTACAACGAAATCAGTTATCGACTGATTCCTCTCACCACGCCGGAAGGCTATCTGACGCGAGTCGATCTTCAAGATCCCTTCTTATCGGGTGAAAACGACTGCGGCTACGGCGATGGGATTCCGCGTCACCACTACAACTACCGCAACCACGAATTCTGGTCCTCGGCAAGCGCTCCTTCACAAGAGATCACGGTTTGGATTCTGAATTCAATCGGCCCGGATCAGGCTCCCAACAAAGGGCTGATGACGGAACTGTGGGCGCGGGGATTCACGACGCCGAACTTCGTAACCATTTACGATCCTACCAATGGCACGGTCAGCTCCGGCGACATGCCCCGCACGGGCGGTGACACGAGATACCAGCCGGCGCCTTAAGCCACGATTCCCACAACTCTTCATTCTCAATCGGGAGAGAGTGCGCAGGGAAAACTCGCCATCGGGTGGCTTCCCCGCGCGGGAGAGAAAGGATTCCCTTCAGGTTGTTCCGCCGGGAATCAACTTCGGTTGAAGCGTGACACTGTGAACGTTCTTGCCGTGAATGCGTTGCAGAAGCATGTTGGCCGCCAGCTCGCCAATCTCATACCGCGGCTGTCCAATGGTCGTCAAGCTGGGTTCGACAAGGCCGCCGAAAAACAATCCGTCGAATCCAACCACCGCTACGTGTTGGGGAACCTTCATGTTCCGACGCCGCAATTCCATCAGTGCGCCCATGGCCAGGAAATCGGACATGGCAAACAGAGCGGTCACGTCTTTGAACTGATCGAGCAGTTGGGCTGTCCCTCGGCAACCGGACGGCGCGTCATGCCCGGCTAAAACGGAAACCGCCCAATGCGGCTCCGGCTCGATGCCGGCTTCCCAGAGTGCCCGCAAATAGCCTCGAAACCGCGGTTCGCTCGTATCGTCGAAGCTGGCTCCTTTTAGAACGCCAATCCGACGATGTCCCTTCTCGATTAAATGCCGGGTCGCCAGATACCCGCCGGACTCGTTGTCGACCCGCACCGAAGGAAAGTGCAGGCCGAAATACCTCCGAAGAATGCAAACGAGAGGAATCTTCTGCGTTTGAATCTGATCGATTAACGTCCGATCCTGTTGGTTGGCGTGAGGAACCATGATAATGCCGTCGACGCGCCGGTCCAAAAGCCGCGATAAGGCCGCGGTTTCCCGGTCCGGCTGATAGCTCGTACTACAAAGAATCGTCGATAAGGAATTCTCCTCGGCAACGTCCTCGACTCCCTGGATGATTTCCGGATAGAAAGAGGAAAAAACATCCTCGATCACCAAACCAATGAGAAGGGTTTTCTTGAGCGCCAAGGCTCGAGCCGCCGGATGCGGCGCGTATCCCAGCTCTTTGGCCGTTTTACGCACCAGCACTTTGGTTTTAGGACTGATTCTCGGATGATCGTTCAATGCCATGGATACGGTTGATATGGCGAGCCCCGTATGTTTGGCCAAATCCTTCAGCGTGATCCCCATCAATTCCTCCCGATATATAAGGCGAAGGGCACAACTTTACCATCAGTCTATCATCAGAATGGTAGCCGTATTGATTATGACTTTAGCCGCTGCAAGAGATTCTTTCAAGTGCCCCAAGGAAGAATGAGAATGAATCATTCTCAAAGACACGCCGAGGGGACAGACCGCCCTGTCATGAACCGCAATAACTCCCCCAGCCTCTCTAACACCGGCTGGACAGATTAAGAAATTCAATGCATTGAGTCCATCGCTTCCCAGGGCCGATGCGCCCCAGGTTTGAATCGCTTCAAATTTTTCTTGACATCCTTCTCTTGGATTATTAATCTTTATCATGATACGTCCTGAGAGTCGAGAATCAATGGGATTTTGAAGTCAGAGGGTGTCTTTCCCCCTGGTAAACAAGGAGATATATAGTACGAAAGAAATACCCCAAAGGGCCTGACTAAGGCGCTGGAGAAAATGGGGGGAATTCCAACCCATTTTTGCAGAGTTAAGAAACCGGAGATTCTCCGGTTATATTTCAGTTTATATGTTGAAGCGTTTCAACCAGTTGTGCGGTTAGGAAAAGTCTTATGAGAATTCGAGGATTTACCTTAATTGAACTCTTGATCGTTGTGGCCATCATCGGAATTCTGGCCGCAATCGCGATTCCCAACTTTCTCCAGGCGCAGGTTCGCTCGAAAGTCGCCCGGGCTCAGGCTGAGATGAGGACCGTGGCGAGCGCCGTGGAACTCTACAATGTCGACGTGAATGAATATCCCTGGGTGGAGCAGAATCCGGGGTATGATATTCCCCGCGTCCTGACGACTCCGATCGATTACTTGACTTCCCTGCCCAAGGACCCGTTCGGCCCATCACTCAGCTATGACATTTACAGTCCTTACCTGACCACGAACGACTACTACTACGCTACGAAGAAATATTTCGATCAATACGCGTGGCCGTGGCAAACCTTTCCCTGCGGCAACGACAACTGCCCGTCCGCCTGGGGGCTTCAGAACAAGGGCCCGGATCGCGCCTGGGCGCGCATGCCCAGCTCCGGCGGCTCAGGCGTGCTGGAGCTGGACCGTCCCTATGAATACAAATACGACCCGACGAACGGAACTATTAGCGCCGGCAATATCATCATCTCCGGGCCGTAAACCGAAGAGTGGAATAACGCTCGGCGAGGCTGACCGAGATGACAAACGGTTTCTCGGATATAAGTTGTGAATTTTATCGAATCTTCAACGAAAGGAGGGGGCGCCACACCGGAACAAAATTGTTCACCTCGCCCTAGGTCGGGATTCATCCCGCTTCGGCGATGCGTATAAGACCAAAACCAAATAAAGGAGTGCAAATTCATGAAAAAATCGATCATGCTTGCTTTGGGTTTGTGCCTGCTGACGGTATCCCCGTTTGCGGCAGAAACCCTTCTCGACAGCTGTGGCGACGTCAACTACGCCACGGCCGTCAGCGATGGGGGGGAAACCATCGTGCTTACGACGGATTCCACCTCAAGCACGGAAGGCGGCAGCTCGCTTTCCGTCGCCTACACCCATACCGCCCAAGCCATCTGGGGCAAAAACACCAAGATCACCAAGACCTTCGCCTCTCCGGTCGATCTGACCGGCATGGAGTATCTCGCTCTTGACGTCAATTGCACCGCGACCGTCGGCAGCGGGTGGTACTTCCAGGTTTATATGCTGGATGAAACCGGCAGCCTGTTCCGTGCGTCCTACAGCACGGCTTTGGACGCGGTTTCCGGCGGCTGGACCACGCTGTACGTTCCCCTGTCCTCGATGGACAACACTGAATGGGAGGGGCCACACGCGGTCAACCTGAAGAAGGTCACGCAGATCTCCTATCGAATTCAGAACGACGGCGCCGTCAGTGCGGGAACCTTGACGTTCTCGGTTGACAACCTTCGCTTTGTCAATGGAACCGATTCCCTGAACGAGGTGATGCTCGAAGACTTCGAGTCGTACGCTGATGACGCCGCGTTGGCCTCCGCTTGGGGGCCGAGTTTCAAGGCCGCCACAGCCAGCCTGGAAACCAGCGATCCCTATGCCGGGGCCCAGTCGATGATCATGGATGCCAGTATCCCCGCCGCCTATAATAACTTTGGGCGGGCTTACACGTTCTCGACGACTCAGGATTTTTCAGCCGTGCAATACATTAAGCTGGCCATGAAAGGCGACACGGCGATGAGCACGTATAATCCAACCGCTCACTTGTTCCTCGAAGATGCTGCGGGCAACCGGGCCGCTTCCTTCATTTGGTACTGGCCGGGCCAGGCGGAATGGACCGAAATGTTCCTGACGTTCAAGGGCAAAGGCATCGCGGCTTCGGGCGTCAATTGCATCTGGCGCGAGGACGCTTGGGACGCGGGCGGCAACGTCGACCTGACGCAAATCAAAAAGATGCATCTGGACGTCGAGTTCCAGGCCGTGGGAGCCGCCTTTATCGATATCGTGTTCGATAACATCGTCCTGGGTTACGTGGCGAATGAAGGTCCGCCGCAAGCGTCGGTGAAAAGCATCGACGTCGGCAAGACCTCCATTGCTCCGACTCTGGATGGCACGGTCAGCGCAGGCGAGTGGAGCGCCGCCGGCAGCGAAGTCGCCACCGGTTTCGTTCACCACGATAACAACGCCTTGGCCGCCACCGAGGATCCCCAGGTCAAGGTGATGTACGATGACACCTATCTGTACATTTGTTACCAAGTGGTCAACGCTTCCTTCGCGCAGGATTTCTCGCCGAATTCTCCCGGCGACGACGTGAACAGCTCGGGCGACAAGTTCCCGATCTTCCTCACGCCCAACGGCAACATGGGCTCCGCCTTCTATCGCATCAGCTTCGTGCCCAATCCGGGCGACGGCACGCTCTACATCTGGGATGAAGCGGGCTTGACCAGCGGTTATCCGGGCGTCGCCAGTTGGAATGCCGACAACGATTCGGGCGATTTCAGCTACGATTCCGGCAGCGGCCTCCTGACGATGGAATATCGGATTCCCTGGACCGATTTCGATCTGACCGGCAACGTCGTGACCGGCGCACCGGCTGACAGCGCGCAGTGGGGCGCTCAGTTCTGCTTCAGCAACAACGATCCGGCCGAATACGTCAACTGGGAACCGGACAGCACGGGCGGATACGTCAACGGACGGCCCTTTGGCACCCTGACATTCGCCGGCACCAACCTGAGCGTGGATGAGTGGACGCTGTACTAAGTATTGATTGAGACATCGATCCAATCGGGCCCCTGGAGATTTCTCCGGGGGCCTTTTCTTTTTCCAGACCATCGGTCTTCTTCCAAATCAACTTATTCACTTCCACTGCCTGAAGCATTGATTCCCGAATAGCTTCATCGTATGCTACTGTAGATTTCTTCTCCTCGCCTTTACAAGGTCGCAGACGCATCGTGGCGGGAGAAGCAGGGAGGAGTAAATTTTTCTTTAGCAACCTTGCTCACGCTCTTAAAAGCAACCCCCTCTTTGTCTCCCCCTTTGTAAGGGGGAGAAAGGGAATCGTATTACCCGTGCCAGCGAAATTCAGGAGTCTTTGGAATATGAAGCCTCAGTCTTTGAGCCTCCTATCGGTATTCAGCCTGATCCTTTTCTCGCTTTCGAGCGGAGTGATGAGTGCGCTTGCCGCTCCGACGGAAGTCGTGACGGCCTACGGCGACGAATTCTATCTCAATGGCAAGTCTTACTGCTTCGTGGGCGTGAACCTGCGAGGCGTCTGCCATTACGGCAAGGGCGCGCCGCTGCAGTGGACGCAGTCCGGCCATATCGACGAAAACCTCTCCGCCGTCGCGGCGATGGGCGGCAAAGTAGTGCGGCTCTTTGCCTCGTGCGTCAACGCTGCGTCTGCGGAAACCGCCAATCGGCTCGAAGTCGTGCTGGATAAAATGGAACCGCTTGGACTCAAGGCGCTCGTTTGCCTGACGGACCTTTACAACACGGGCTTCCACCCCCAAGGCGATGATAGTTTCTACAAGGACCAGGGAAACGGTTGGACGCTCTTGGACGACGCCTGGTTCGCCGGAGGCTACCAGCTCAACTATCTTCCGCAGGTGAAGCGGATCGTCGCGCAGCTCAAGGATCACAATGCCGTGTTCGCCTGGGAGTTGGGCAATGAGCTGACGGACATCAAGAATCCCTCCAATATCGTTCCCTTCACACAAGCGGTGGCCGCGGCCATCAAGGCGATCGATCCCTATCACATGGTTTCCACCGGTTTTATCGGCGTGGACCATCTCCAGATCGGCGAAGCGGCGGGGTATGCCTTATACAGCGATCCGAACATCGATTTCATTTCCGAGCACACGTACAACGGCGAAGACCACGGGCAGAACCACGCCGTGCACAGTCGCCTCGGAAAACCGCTTGTCGTGGGAGAATACGGCTGGAGCAATGGGGAGGGCGTCGACCGACCCGCGCGAACCGCTGAACAGCTCGCCCGGTGTTTCGACGAGCGCGCCGCCCGCGGTTTCTTGCAATGGGGCTTTCAAGCCCAAGCGTGGGACATCGGTGATGGTGACAACATTTTCGGGATGGATCATTACAAGCACGACGATTACGACGCACTCTGGACGGTGTACTCCACCCGGGCGGGGCAAATCGAAAGCGCCTCGCATTCCCGCCCGCTGCGCCTGGAATCCCAAGGTCAAAATGTAGCACTCTCAAGCACCGCTTGGACGGCCGACAGCGTTTACAGTTCCGCTTGGGGAGGCGACAAGGCATTCGACGGTACCTTAAGCGGCTCGAGCAAGTGGACCTCCAACGGCGACCTGCCGCCGCACTGGCTGGCGATCGACCTCGGCCGGGAGCGCGAAGTCGATGGATTCACCGTTCGCATGGCGGGAGCGGCGGGCGAACGGTTTGACTATGCCTTCAAACGCTTTCGAATTGATTCCGGCCGGAGTCTGAGCGGCCCCTGGACAACCGAATTCGACGTGGACAACCGACCACAATTCAGTAACGTTCATCGATTCTATGAATCGCCGCAGTCGATGCGCTACGTGAGGATTTACATTACCGACAGCGGCGTTGACAACTACTGTCGCCTGCCGGAGTTTGAAGTCTACGGAATCCCCGGAATCGAGACAAGCGCCTGGATTGTGCATTAAAGAATAGAACTCCTCAAAAATATTGATGCCTGAATCCCACGGAAAGCATATTTCAACAGACTGTTTTTATCCAAACAGAAGGCCGACAAGTAGCCCCTCCCGATTGACCGAAGCAGGATGATTCGTTAAGATTCTTGAAAATTTTCTCCAATACCCAATTCTCCCAAAAGGACTGAATGATGAATGATTCCTCTTCCCGCGCTTCTCATGCGATTCTCAACCGTCTGTGCTGGATCTCTCTTCTCATCTGGATCGTCGCAGGTGGGTCGGGGTGCCGGACGGGCGGAACCTCGCCCCGCCCATCCCTCTCTTCAATCGACCGCTGTGTTGAAAACAATGGACTCCAGATCATCGAGACCGACACAGGGTATCGTTTGGTGTGGAATGAAATCGAGCGGGCAAGCATCAGCGTTCCCACGCTGAGACATCGTTCTCCGGTCAGCATTAAGATGACGCCGGTGGAGGACGAGTGGATCAAGGTGTGCCTGCGCTGGAACGTTCCCCGAAATGTGAAACAGGATGAGCTGGCGGTTCAATTTGATTTGCAGTTCGATCCCGATTTCTGGTGGGCCCCCCACCTGACGCCTGAAGAGGGGTATATCATCGCTCAACACGTCTTTCGCGCACCCGCGATCATCGCGCAAAAAGA
>Ga0272444_10001812_pt1 | contig 20179 bp, 18 predicted proteins | sample SSMForm13_FD_201033 | JGI IMG/M metagenome (GOLD analysis project Ga0272444, IMG submission 201033) | Marine sediment archaeal communities from Little Sippewissett salt marsh, Falmouth, MA, United States - SSM-Form-13 | ecosystem: Environmental > Aquatic > Marine > Wetlands > Sediment ... | reverse complement strand
AAATCGCGGGTGGTGCCCGCCTGTTCGTGCACCAGCGCCCGCCGCGATCCGGCCAGGCGATTGAGCAGGCTCGACTTGCCCGCGTTGGGTCGCCCGGCGATAACGACGACCGCACCGCGGGCCAGCAACCTGGCGCGATCGTGACCGGCCAACAGCGAATCCGCGCCCTGCAAGGCTTCGTCAAGGCGCGCCGTCACCTCGGCCGGATCAACGCGACCGATTTGCTCTTCCGGGAAGTCGATTTCCGCTTCCAGCAGCGCCATCGCCGCGACCAGCGCCCGCTGCATCTGGCCGACCTGCTCGGACAACGCGCCGGTCAGTCGGCGATGCGCCGCCCGCGCGGCGACCCGGCTTTTGGCGGCGATCAAATCGGCAACCGCTTCAGCCTGCGACAGGTCGATGCGTCCCGACAAAAAAGCCCGCCGGGTGAACTCGCCCGCTTCGGCCGGACGCGCGCCCGCATGCACCAGCGCGTCGAGCAATTCCTCGACGATCAGCGGGCTGCCGTGCAATTGAAACTCGACCACCGGTTCGCCGGTGTAGCTGGCTTGCGCCGGAAAATAAACGAGCAGCGCTTCGTCGAGCGGTTTACCTTCGCCGTCGAGCACCCGGCCGAGAATCAGCTTGCGCGGCGGCGGCTTGTCGGCCGGCGTACGCGGATCGAAATGCCGCCAGCCCAACTCGCGCGCCCGCGGGCCGCTGAGACGGACCACGGCCACCCCCGCCGGGCCGCGTGCCGAGGCCAGGGCAACGATGGTGTCGTTTTTCTCCGGTAAAAGCATGGCGCTAATGTGCCCCAAGAAAACGCGCTTGCCAAGCGCTCGGCAACGGGTTACACGAAACCGATGGCAAATACCTTTAAACAGGCATACCACGAAGTCGGCGTTCCGGCCGGTCTGCCCGCCGAATGCGAAGCGATGTTCGCCGCCTGGTACGATCTGCTGGTGCGCTGGAACGCGAAGATCAACCTGACGCGCGTTGCCGAGCCGGTCCGCGCGGTCGCCTATCACCTGGCCGACGGCGTGCCGCTGGCCAAGGCGCTGGAACCGGGGGCGACGCTGCTCGACGTCGGCGCGGGCGTCGGCATACCGGGGTTAATCGTGGCGGCGCTGCGTTCGGATTGCGTGGTGACGCTGGTTGAGTCGTCGGCGAAAAAAGCCGCTTTTCTCACTCAGGCCGTTTCCGCGATGAAGCTGACCAACGCACGCGTGGTCGATGCCCGGGCCGAAACATTACGCGAACGCTTTGACGTTGTCGCCGCTCGCGCGGTAGACAAACCGGTGGCGCTGGCGAGCGATTTCGGCCACTTGATCAAGGCCGACGGCCGCCTCGCCGTTTTCCTCGCCGAAGCCGACCCGCCACTGCCCGACGGTTGGCAAATAAAACAGGAAATCCGCTACGTTCTGCCCGCAGGGGAGGGACCGCGCCGGTTGCTGTTGTTACACCGCTGAAAAGATGAATGACGATTCATTTTCCCCTTGTGAATCGGCGGCGAATCTGATAGAAAAGTGTTCCTTTTTCCGACGAGATCCTGTTTCGTCAAACTTGGTTTGATCCACCGCAAAACACGTCCAAGTAACGGTGGGTATTTTGGGAGTTGCTTCATGGGGGGCATCCTGGCGGTCGCCAATCAGAAAGGCGGCGTCGGCAAAACAACGACCGCGATCAATCTGGCCGCCGCCCTGGCCATGGCTGCCCGGAAAGTTCTGGTAGTGGATCTGGACCCGCAAGGCAACGCGACCAGCGGCCTTGGGGTCGACCGCGGCGCGCTGGAAGCGCACGTCTATCAAGTGTTGATGGGCGAACGGAGCGTCGACGAGGTGACGCTGAAAACGTCGATTGAAAACCTCGCGTTGCTGCCCGCCGCCCGCGACCTGACCGGCGCGGAAGTCGAGCTGGCCGAGCGCTCGGAGTGGGAATACGCGCTGGCCGACCGGCTCAAGCCCGCCGCCGCGGGGTACGACGTGGTACTGATCGATTGCCCGCCCAGCCTGGGCCGGCTGACGATCAACGCCATGGTCGCCGCCGACGGTGTGCTGGTGCCCTTGCAGAGCGAATACTACGCGATGGAAGGGCTGACCGAGATGCTCGGGACCATCGAATCAGTGCGGGAAACGTTCAACCCGAACCTGACGCTGGCCGGCATCATTCTGACGATGTTCGACGGACGCACCAATCTGGCGCGGCAGGTCGAACAGGAAGTGCGCAGTCACTTCGGCGAACTGGTCTTTCGCACGTTGATTCCGCGCAGCGTACGCCTGGCCGAGGCACCGAGCCACGGCATGCCGGTGTTGCTCTACGACATCCGTAGCGCCGGCGCGGGAGCGTACCTGGAGTTGAGTCGCGAATTGTTGCGGCGGTATCGCTTTACGCCGCCCCAACGGGAAGAAAGCTAAACAAAGACGATGACAGCGAAACGCAAAGGATTGGGCAAAGGTTTCGACGCGCTGGTCGATCCGCATCGCGGGCGCACGTTGGCCGCCAAGGCAAGCAAAGGCGAGGCGTTTGTCTGCCCGATCGACCACATCAAGCCCAACCGTCATCAGCCGCGCCAGCAGTTCGACGAAGAATCGCTGCGGACCCTCGCCGCCAGCATTCAGCGCGACGGCGTGCTGCAACCGCTGGCCGTGCGCCCCGATCCCCAAGACCCCGACAGCTACGAGTTGATCGCCGGCGAGCGCCGTCTGCGCGCTGCGAAAAAAGCCGGTTTGAAAGAAGTTCCTTGCGCATTGATCGACACCGACGAAGAAGGACTGGGCGTCCTCTCGCTGGTGGAAAACCTGATGCGCGAGGACCTCAATGTGCTCGACGAGGCCGAGGCGTATCAACAATTGATCGACAACTTCGACCTGACCCAGGAACAGATCGCCGATCGCGTCGGCAAAAGCCGGGTGCACGTGACCAACACGCTGCGGCTGCTCAAACTGCCGGAGATCGTGCGGGCTTACCTGGCCTCGGGTGAATTGTCGGCCGGCCACGGTCGCGCCATCCTCGCCCTGAACCAGGACGACGATCGCATCGTCATCGCGCAGGAAGCGCTGGCGCGCCGCCTAAGCGTGCGCGAGACCGAAGCACTGGTCAAACGCGCGGGACAGGCGATCAAGAAGATGAAAGGCAAAAAGCCGGCCAAGGCGAAGGAGCACCCATACTCCGAGTTGGCCGACCGCCTGCGCGAGCGCTACGGCACCAAGGTGCGCCTGACCGGCGGCAAGAAGAAAGGCTCGATTGAAATTCATTACTTCTCGGAAGAGGAGTTGACGCGTATCTTTGACCTGCTGACCCGGTGACGCATTGCGCCATTAGGGTTGACTTTTCGGGCCGCATACGATACCGAAAGGCGGCACCGAAAAGGGGGAAGACCGATGTTGGGAAGGAAAGAAAGGGATGAGATCGCTAACGAACCGTCGTTCGTCGGCGGCACGCCTGTTAAGGAGGGAACCAGGATGATGGACGATAAGGAATTGGGCCAAAAGCAACCCAACACCTTCATCGGCAAGGGCAGTGAATTTGTCGGCAAGCTTACCTTCGACGGCACCGTCCGGATCGACGGTAAAATCGACGGCGAGATTTTCTCGCGCGGTACGCTGATTATCGGCCCCGGCGCCGATGTCGCGGCCAAAATCAACGTCGATACCGTGATTCTCTCGGGGAAAGTCCGGGGCAACATTACCTCCGGTAAAAAGATTGAAATGCGCGCCCCCGGTAAGCTTTACGGCAACATCACATCGCCGGTGCTGATTATCGAAGAAGGCGTAATCTTCGAAGGCCAGTGCAAGATGGAAAACATCGAAGGCGCCGACAAAAGAACCGCTGAGTTGAAGTTGGGACAACCGAAGGAAAAGGTTGTCGAGGTTAAAGACGAACAGGCTGATGGTTGACCGACGGCCCGGCCGTCGGTCGTTGTACATGTGACCGTTCCAGCTGAAGTGAAGGTTGTCGATCGTGAAACGCTCACTGATCATCGTGATCCTTATCTGCGTCCTGTGCGCTGTGTCCGCCTGGGCGCAAGAGGAAGCTCCTGCACCCGCAGAAACATCTCCGACCCCGGCGCCCGCCGAGGAAGCGACCGTTACGCCGGAACCCGCCGTCGAACCCGTTGCAACGCCCGTCGTCGAGCCCGTTGCGGCTGAACCGCCGGAAGCGGAACATCCCGCCGCCGTCGAACACGAAGGCGAGGCCGAGCACGAAGCGGCCGAACACGGCGAGGGCCACGGGCACCACGGCGTACCGGGCAACATCCTGCCGTTGTGGACAGCGCTGCCGTTCGTCGGCATCCTGCTTTCGATCGCATTGTTCCCGCTGCTGGCACCGCATTTCTGGCACAACCACTTCGGCAAGGTCAGCGCGTTCTGGGCGCTGGTCTTTATCATTCCTTACCTGATCAAGTTCGGTCATAACGCCGTCTACGACATCATGCACATCTACCTGATCGACTACATACCCTTCATCATATTGTTGTGGGGGTTGTTCACCGTCGCCGGCGGCATGATCGTGCGCGGCACGCTGCGCGGCAGCCCGGCGGTGAACATCGTGTTGTTGTTGATCGGCACCGCGCTGGCCAGTTGGATCGGCACCACCGGCGCGAGCATGTTGTTGATCCGCCCCGTACTGCGGGCCAACGCCTGGCGGCGCAACAAAACCCACGTCATCGTCTTCTTTATTTTCCTGGTTTCCAACATCGGCGGTTCGTTGACCCCGCTTGGCGACCCGCCGCTGTTTTTGGGCTTCATCCACGGCGTCGATTTCTTCTGGACGATGCACCTGCTGAAGCCGATGGTCTTCGTCGTCGCGATTCTGCTGGCGATGTTCTACGCGATCGACACTTTCTACTACCGCAAAGAATCGGCTCCGCCCGAAGACGGCACCAAAGAGCCGCTGAAAATCGAAGGCCTGCACAACCTGCTGTTCTTCGGCGGCATCATGGGCGGCGTGCTGTTCTCCGGCTTTGCCCGTATGGGTGCGATCACTCTCGGGGGCGTGCACATCGACTTGCAGAACCTCGTGCGCGACGGCGTCATCGTCGGGATGGGACTACTCAGCCTGTGGACGACGAAAAAGCAACTGCGCGCCGACAACGAATTCACCTGGTTCCCGATTCTCGAAGTCGCCTACCTGTTCGCCGGCATCTTCGCCACGATCATCCCGGCGCTGGCGATTCTCAAAGCCGGGACATCCGGCGGAGCGGCGCCGCTGATCGAGTCGGTCAATAAACCCTGGCACTTTTTCTGGGTCACCGGTTCGCTGTCGAGTTTCCTCGACAACGCGCCGACTTACCTCACCTTCTTCACCACCGCCATCGGCAAGCTTTATCCGGCGGGCGTTTCGGAGAAGGTCGCCGCCTGCTACCTGATGGGCCAGGTCAGTCCGGCTCAGGCAGCTCAGGGCGTCGCCAACGGATTCGACTACCTGCTGGCGATCAGCGCCGGCGCGGTGTTCATGGGCGCAAACACGTACATCGGCAACGCACCCAACTTCATGGTCAAATCCATCGCTGAAGAAGCCGGCGTCAAAATGCCCAGCTTCTTCGGTTACATGTTCAAGTACTCGCTGCCGATTCTGGTCACGACGTTCATTCTGGTAACCTTCGTCTTTTTTGTGTAGGAGGCTGTCGTGAACAAATCATTCGTCGAAATGGTCATTGAAGGCCCGGAACTGTACGTGCGCGGCTACCTGCGCGGGTGGGTCGACGCCCGTGGCGAACGCGCCGAAGTGATCTTTTCCGACGAGATCGGCATCAACGACGACGACATCGTGCAAAAGGTCAAGGAAGCGCTGCACCTCTCGCGACACTATGAGCATCTGCTGGCCGACGCCGAAACGGCCGAGCTGGTCGCCGAGGCGATCGCCGGCGAGCAATACGAAAAGCTGAATCTGCACTCCAACCGCCCGATTGAGCGCGGTGAGTTCACTTACGAGTTCCAGGTTTACAACCGCGAACACGGCGAGTTGGTGCAACGGACCTTCGACGAATTGCCCGAAGGCATCGTGTTGGAAAAACACAACATGAAATTGAAGGAAAATCCCGACGCCAAAGGCGTGGAAATGTACAGCCCGGCCCACGACTACGAGTTGAAAGGCGCGGGCAAAGCATCCGGCCCGATCGGAAAAATCATTTGGCTGCACAAGGCGCTGGCCAGTTTCGATCAGGTCGACGCGGGAGAAATTACCCTGATCTTCGCGTAGGGCGCTTGCCGCCGCGCGAGAAAGGACCGCGATAGATGGACAAAATGAGTCTGACTTGGACGCTGATCGCCCAATGGATCATGTTCCTGGCGGCGATGGGCATTTTGTCCAAGTTCCTGTTCAAACCGATGATGGCCGTTTTCGAAAAGCGCAAGAAAGCGACCGACGGCCCCAAGCGCGAAGCCGAGGAACTCAAGACCGACGCCGCTGCCGCGCAGGAGCAGGTCGCCGAAGGCATCCGCGCGGCCCGCGGGGAAGCCTCGAAGCTGCGCGCCGCGTTGGTCGACGAGGCGACGGTCAGCGAGCGCGATATCGTCGCCGAAGCGCGCACCAAAGCGGCCGAGCAGATTGAACAAGCGCGCGCGGAATTGGACCGCGAGGTTCAGCAAGCCAAGCAGCAACTCGAGCGCGACGCCGAGCAACTGGCCGATCAATTGGCCGGCGCGTTGTTGAAAGGCTAGGAGGGCGAGATGAAAAAAGTACTGGTGCTCATCGCCGTCATCGCCTGCTACACCGGCGCCGTCGCCGCTTACATCACCCATCAAAGCCAGGCGCTGGTGGAGAACCTGGTTGCGTTGGGCAACTTCATTCTTTTTGTCGCTTTGTTGATCAAATTCGCCGGACCGGCAATCAAGAACAACTTCGCCAGCAACGCCCGCGAATACCAGGCGACGGTCGCAGAAGCCGACAAGCTGCTGGCCGAAGCCAAAGAGATGCATCAGCAATGGGCGACCAAGCGCGACACCCTTGAGCAGGAAATCGAACAGATCAAAGCCGACGCGAAAAGCGCCGCCGAAGCGCAGGCGACGCAGATCGTCGAGAATGCGCGCCAGATGGCCGAACGCCTGGTGGCCGACGCCGAACGCACTGCGGTCAGCGAATTGGGTCAGGCCAAGGATCAACTGCGCGATCAACTGGTCGACATGGTGCTGACGCAGGCCGAGAACAAACTGCAGACTCGGCTGACGCCGCCGCAGCAACGCGTGTTGATTGACGAAGCCATCAAGAAGTTGGAGGCGAGCGGATGAAAAGCAGCGTACTGGGACGCCGCTACGCCGGCGCCCTGATTGACATCGGGATCAAGGACGGACGAGCCGAACAATACGGCGGGCAGCTTGAAGCCGCCGCCGCGCTGCTCGGCGAGGGCGAGGTGAGCAAAACGCTGCTCAGCCCGCTGTTCGCCGACGCATTCAAGCTCGAATTGATCGACACCGCCGTGCAGGAACTCAAGCTCGACGCGCCGGTCGCCAACCTGCTGCGCCTGATGCTGGAAAAACGCCGGCTCGGCATCATCGGCGACGTCGCCGCGGGTTACGGCGATCTGCTCGACCAGCAGTTGGGCCGCACGCGGGCCACCGTCGTTTCGGCGGTGCCGTTGGACGGGGCCAGCCTGGCGCGGTTGCGCGTGTTGATGCAACGCAAAATCGGTAAACGCGTCGAAGTGACGACCCGCACCGATCCTTCGGTGATCGGCGGGCTGCGCGTCGACGTCGGTTCAAAAGTATATGACGCAACGCTGGTCAATCACCTGGCCAGACTACGTGAACGTTTAAAGCGGTAGAGGTAGATCTTATGGAGATCAGAGCGGAAGAGATCAGCAAGGTTATAGCCAAACAGATTGCCGATTACGGCAAAGAGGTTGAAGTCGCCGAGACCGGCGTCGTGTTGTCGGTCGGCGACGGCATCGCCCGCATTTACGGCCTGGAAAATGTCATGGCCGGCGAGCTGCTGGAGTTCCCGGGTGAAGTGATGGGCATGGCCCTCAACCTGGAAGAAGACAACGTCGGCGCCGTCGTCATGGGCGAGACCACCGAGATCACCGAAGGGATGAAGGTCAAGCGGACCGGCAAAATCGTCCAGGTGCCGGTGGGCAAAGCCGTCGCGGGTCGCGTCGTCGACGCCCTCGGTCGTCCGATCGACGGCAAGGGCCCGATTGCCTCGGAAGAAACGCGCAACATCGAGATCAAAGCGCCCGGCATCGTGTACCGCCAGCCGGTGAAAGAGCCCTTGCAAACGGGCATCAAGGCGATCGACTCGATGATTCCGATCGGCCGCGGCCAGCGCGAGTTGATCATCGGCGACCGCCAGACCGGTAAAACGGCGTTGGTGCTCGACACGATCATCAACCAGAAAGAAACCGACATGTACTGCATCTACGTCGCCATCGGTCAAAAGATGTCGACGGTGGCGCAGGTCGTGGACAAGCTGGAAAAGCACGGCGCGATGGATTACACGACGATCGTCGTCGCCTCCGCGTCCGATCCGGCGCCGCTGCAGTACATCAGCCCCTACACCGGCTGCACGATCGGCGAGTATTTCCGCGACAACGGCATGCACGCAGTCGTCTTCTACGACGACTTGTCCAAGCAGGCCGCGGCGTATCGCCAGCTTTCGTTGCTGCTGCGCCGTCCGCCGGGCCGCGAAGCGTTCCCCGGCGACGTGTTCTATCTGCACAGTCGTCTGTTGGAGCGTGCGGCGAAGATGAGCGACGAGATGGGCGGCGGCAGCCTGACCGCGTTGCCGATCATCGAGACCCAGGCGGGCGATATTTCGGCCTACATTCCGACCAACGTCATTTCGATTACCGACGGCCAGATCTTCCTGGAAACCGACCTGTTCTACTCCGGCATCCGCCCTGCGGTGAACGCCGGTCTGTCGGTCAGCCGCGTCGGCGGTAATGCGCAGATCAAAGCGATGAAACAGGTCGCCGGCGGTTTGCGTATCGACCTGGCGCAGTACCGCGAAATGGCCGCCTTCGCCCAGTTCGGTTCCGACCTGGATAAAGCCACCCAGGCCCAGTTGGCTCGCGGCGAGCGGATGATGGAAATCCTCAAGCAGCCGCAGTACCAGCCGCTGCCGGTCGAAAAGCAAATCGTGTTGATCTTCGCCGGCACCAACGGGTTCCTTGACGAGTTGGATCTGGAAAAGATTGTCGATTACGAGCAGGAACTGTATCGCCACATGGACGAGCGGCACACCGACCTGTTGGCGAAAATCCGTGAGGAAAAGAAGATCTCGGACGAAACCAAAGAAGCGTTGAGCCAGGCGCTGAGCGAGTTCAACGAGATCTACACCAAGTAAGGAAGAGGGAAGCAGATGGCAACCCTTCGCGACATACGCAAGCGTATCAACAGCGTGAAAAACACGCACAAGATCACCAAGGCGATGAAGATGGTCGCCGCGGCCAAGTTGCGCAACGCCGAAGAGCGGCTGCGCGCCGGCCGGCCCTACGCGCGCATGCTCGACGAGATGATCGACAACCTCTACCGCCGCACCGAGCTGGAGGGTTTTCCGCTGCTCGAAGGCAAAGAGGAAGTCAACACCGTCGAACTGCTGGTGGTCACGTCCGACCGCGGTTTGTGCGCCGCCTTCAACTCGAACATTCTGCGCCACGCCTGGCAGACCAAAGCCAAGTGGGAAGCCGAAGGCAAGCAGGTCAACGTCAGCATCGTCGGCCGCAAGGCCAACGAGTTTTTCCGTCGGCGCGAAATCGAGATGCGGCAAAAGTACATGAACATCCTCGGCGACCACAACTACGGCCTGGCCATGCGCATCGGCGCCGACCTGGTCGACGCGTTTAACAACGACATCGCCGACGAAATCTACATCGTTTACAACGAATTCGTCAGCGCGATCAGCCAGCGTATCATCGACCGCCGGCTGATCCCCGTCGAACTGCCGGAAGAAGAAAAGCCCGAAGGTCTCGACGCCGTCGTCGACTACCGCTACGAACCCGAGAAAGAAGCCCTGTTGGCGGAGTTGTTGCCGCTGCAGGTCAATTACCAGTTGTACAAGGCCTTCCTCGAAAGTTACGCCGCCGAAATGGGCGCCCGCATGAGCGCGATGGACGCGGCCACGACCAACGCCGAGGAAATGATCGACAAACTTACATTGCAGTTTAACCGTGCGCGCCAGGCGGAAATTACCACCGAGTTGATGGATATCATCAACGGCGCGAACGCGATCTCGTAAGCTGAGCAGGGAGCAGAGAATGACACAAGCTCAAGGCAAAATCGTGCAGGTCATCGGCGCGGTCGTCGACGTCCGTTTCGACGATCACATTCCGCCGATCTACAACGCGCTGAAAGTCAGCAACCCCAACATCAACGACCAGGAATGGAACCTCGTGCTCGAAGTGGCGCAGCACCTGGGCGAAAACACCGTGCGTACCGTCGCGATGGATTCCACCGAAGGTTTGCGTCGCGGCCAGCCGGTTCTCGACACCGACGACCAGATCACCATTCCGGTCGGCGAGGCCACCCTGGGGCGCATCATCAACGTCATCGGCAATCCGGTCGACGAAGCCGGCCCGGTTGAGACCGACAAGCGTTACCCGATTCACCGGCCCGCGCCGACGATGCTCGACCAGAACGTCGAATCCGAAATGCTGGCCACCGGCATCAAGGTCGTCGACTTGCTCGCGCCGTACTCCAAGGGCGGCAAGGTCGGCCTGTTCGGCGGCGCCGGCGTCGGCAAAACCGTTCTGATTATGGAGTTGATTCACAACATCGCCACCTACCACGGCGGCTACTCCGTGTTCGGCGGCGTCGGCGAGCGTACCCGCGAGGGCAACGACCTCTGGCTGGAAATGAAGGAATCGGGCGTTATCGAAAAGACCGCCCTCGTCTACGGCCAGATGAACGAGCCGCCGGGCGCCCGCGCTCGTGTCGCCCTGTCCGCGCTGACCGTCTCCGAATACTTCCGCGACGAAGAAGGTCAGGACGTGTTGTTGTTCATCGACAACATCTTCCGTTTCACCCAGGCCGGTTCCGAGGTCTCCGCGCTGCTCGGCCGTATTCCCAGCGCCGTCGGCTACCAGCCGACCCTGGGTACGGAAATGGGCGAGTTGCAGGAGCGGATCACCTCGACCAAACGCGGCTCGATCACTTCGGTGCAGGCGATTTACGTCCCCGCCGACGACTTGACCGACCCCGCGCCGGCGACCACCTTCGCGCACTTGGACGCCACCACCGTCTTGTCGCGGCAGATCGCCGAACTGGGCATTTACCCCGCCGTCGACCCGCTCGACTCGACCGCCCGCATCCTCGACCCGCAGGTTGTCGGCGAAGAACATTACCAGACGGCCCGTAACGTGCAGTTGATTCTGCAGAAGTACAAGGACCTGCAGGACATCATCGCCATTCTTGGTATGGACGAGCTGTCCGAGGACGACAAGCTGGTCGTTTCGCGCGCGCGCAAGATTCAGCGTTTCCTTTCGCAGCCGTTCTTTGTCGCTTCCGAGTTCACCGGCCGCGAAGGCAAGTACGTCGAGCTGCCCGACACGATCAAGGGCTTCAAGATGATTGCCGACGGCGAGTTGGACGAGCTTCCGGAACAGGCCTTCTACATGGTCGGCGGCATCGAGGAAGCGATCGAACGCGCCAAGGAGCTCTAGGAGTAAGCGATGGCCGAAGACAAGCTGAACATCAAAGTGGTCACGCCGACCCGCAAGATCTACGAGGCCGAGGGAGTCTCGGTCATCGGCACCAGCGTCGAAGGCCAATTCGAACTGCTGCCCAACCACGATCCCTGGATGATCGCGCTGGGCATGGGCGAATTGAAGATCTCCGGCGCCGGCGATGAGAAAACCATGTTTTTCGCCAACGGCGGGTTCTGCCAGATCGACGACAACAACGTCGTTATCCTCGCCGAGGTCTGTGAGCGTTGCGACGAGATCGACGTCGAACGCGCCGAAGAAGCGAAACATCGCGCCGAAGAGCGCCTGGCCAAAGGCAACAGCGACGAGACCATCGACCTGCTGCGCGCCGAAGCCTCGCTCAAGCGCGCGCTGTTCCGGCTCGATATCGCCGACACCCTGAAATAGTTAACAACCCTGCTCAGATAGTATCGGCGCCCGCGGCTTGCACACCGCGGGCGTCGGTCGTTAACGCATTGCCACGTTATCAAGAATATGATAACCGTTTTGCTCACCCGGCAACGCATTCGAGGCATTCTTGTTTTTCTTTTTACCGGTCAGCCACGGCGAAGATCGCGTGCGGCGGTGGCCCTACGTCACCTTCGTCATCATTGCGCTGAACGTCATCATTTTTTCCTTCACCATTCTGCCGATGGAGCGCAACCAGAAAGCGATCTACGAATTAGAAACTGAACTGCGCGACCTGAAGTGCAAAGCCTTTCTTAAAGTGGAAGGGGAACGACACGGCATTCGCAAGCCCAACAGCAAAAAGCCGTACCTCGACCCGCTCGAATACAGAGATTACCGCTACCTGCGCACGGTGCACGGCGACGAGGTCGACGCCTTCTGGAAAAATTTCACCAAAGGGTTGAACACCTCCGGTGCCTACACCGAATACGTGCGCTACAAAGCGATTCAAGAGGAATTGGATCAGCGCGAACACAAATCGATTCTCAAACGCTTCGGCTACACGCCGGCCGAAGTCAACCCGATCAAGGCGATCACCGCCGCCTTTCTGCACGCCGGCTTCATGCACCTGTTGGGCAATATGTTCTTTCTCTATCTGGTCGGAGCGATTCTGGAAGACGCGCTGGGTATTATCCGCTACCTGATTCTATACATCATCTCGGCGATGGCTTGCGCGCTGCTGTCGTCGTTGGTGGCTCCGGGGATGACCCAACAAGCGATCGGTGCGTCCGGCGCGGTGTCGGGCTTGATGGGCGCGTTTATGCTGCGCTTCGCGCGCGTCAAGATAAACGTCATCTACTTTATCTGGTTTTTCGTTTACGTCCGCATGGGCCGGGCGAAGGTGACGGCCTGGCTGTTTTTCGGTCTGTGGTTCGCTTTGGATCTGATCAACGCGATCGCCTCAAGAGGTTCGGTCACCTACGTCGGCCACGTCGGCGGCTTCGTGACGGGGCTGGGCGCGATGTTCGTGTTGTCGCATTTAGGCTCGGGCGGTCGCACGTTGCGCGAAGAAGAGACGGCGGTTGAAGAACTGGTCGGCGGTGCCAAGCGGCGTCTGCTGCAGGTCGACAAAAGCGCGGCGGCGGCCGAAGCAATTAACGTCGAACACGACGAAGATTTCCGCCTCGACGGCGCGCTGCCGATCGAACGGCTGGTGGCCATCGAAACGCACCTGTCGCATGACGAGGTCGCCGAAGCCGAGCAGATCGCGCATCAGTTGGCGCCCAAGCTGCTCAACTCCGGTCAGATGCATCTGCTGGCCGAACTGGCGCGGCTGTTTCAAAATCGCCCGGGCAACTCGGCGATTTCCGATTTGGGATATCAGCGCCTGGCGCAACATCATTTCTCCTTGGACGATCCGGTCAGCGCCAAACAGGCCCTGCACGAGATGACGCACCGCTACCCGCGCTCGCCGCTGATTCCCAAAGCCCTGTGGCAAGGCGCGCAAAATACCTTACGGGCGGGTGACGAACCGTCTGCGCGACTGTATTTGCAGGAGTTGCTGGCTCGCCACGCCGACCACCCGCTGGCGATCGATGCCCGCCAGGCATTGGATCGCGCCGAACGCACGGGCGAATTGACCTTGTAATCAAGGAAAAACGGCAAATCTTGACACTTCTTTTGACCTCGTGCTAGGTTGACGCACTCTTGTTAGAGACTCGTGAAACGTCTACGCGTTGCCCCAAGGCAATAACCGCCGGGCAAGCAGATTAGAAGGCGCTTTGCAATTTATTCGACGTTTCCGAAATCCCGGATCGCGCCGCTTTGGCGCTCGACCGCGAGGGGTAATATGAAGCGAATTGTTCTGATTGTCGCCGCGTTAATTTTGCCGGTTCTGTTTTTGCCGCCCATGGCCGCCGCCGAAGAAGACGGTCTCGCCTCGATCGGCACCAGCCTGCACGGCTATTACCGCATCCGCTATCACAACACCTTCGATCCGGGCTGGATCAGCGAAGACGACGATTCGGATTGGTGGAGCTACATCGATCAGCGCATGCTGCTGCAGCCGTCGCTGATCATCGCCGATCCGATTCGCATTCACATGGAACTGGACGTGCTCAACAACGTCTTGTTCGGCGACAACGAGTTGGCGCAGCTGCCGGTGGTGCACACCGAGCGCAAGCCCAACGCGCCGGAAGAAATCGACCGCGCCTACCTTGAGCTGGTCGACTTCAACACCGGCAACATCTTTTCGCAATCGACGTCCAACACCAACCGCGACCGCGACGAAGTACAGCCGATCGAGATCCGCCAGTTGTACGCCGAAGTCATGTTGCCGATCGGTTTTCTGCGTTTGGGCCGTCAGGCCAGCCACTTCGGCATGGGCCTGTTCTCCAATTCCGGTACGCCGTTTCTGCGCACGACCGGCCCCGGCGACATCAATGACATCAACGGCGGCTACGACGCCGACGGCGGCGACGTTTACGACCGCTTCCTGTTCGGCACCCGCATCGCCGGCATGTACTACCCGGTGTTGATTTACGACCGCATCGCCGAGCAGGATTTCCGCTCGGGCAACGAAGATGTGCACAGCTTCACTTTCGCCAACTACCTGCGCGGCATCACCTTCGGCGACTCCGGCACCTTCGACGCCGGCGCCTTCATCCTCTACCGCACGCAGGATTCGACCGATGCGGAAGTATGGATCTACGACGCGTACTTCAAGCTGGCCTACGGCGGCTTCTCGCTGGAAACCGAAGCGCTGGCGCTTCAGGGCTCGATGACGCAGATCGATAAAGACACGATCGAGGACCTGGAAGAAAGCGGCCTGCCGACCGGCGAAGGCGGCGGGGAAATCACCGCCGACGCCTACCTCGGCGCGGTGCGGCTCGACTACGACAGCAACCGCTGGGGTACGGGCTTCGAGTACGGCTTCTCCAGCCCGGCCGATCCCAATCCCGATAACGAGTTTTCCTCTTCCGGCGCCACCGAGGTCGCGCTGGCCAAGGCCGAAGCCGACGCCGACGAAGACAATGCCGGCACGCAGATCGACTTCATCGACGCCGTCGTCGACAACCAGGCCGCCTTTGGTCGCCGGGTCAACACCTTCTACTTCGATCCCAACTACAACGTCGACCTCGTCTGCTGGGAAATCTTGATGGAAAGCAAGATGCAGAACGGCATGTACTTCAAGCTCGGCGGTTACATCCGCCCGCTCGACGGCATGCACGTGCAACTTGATGTGATCAACAGCTACATCAACGAATCCTGGCAGGCCGAAGACGGCAGCGCCGCTTCGCACGACTTAGGCTGGGAAGGCGATCTGCGCTTTGCCTACACGTTCTACAAGCACTTCACCACCGGCTTCGAGTTCGGTTACTTCTGGCCGGGGCAGTACTTCTACGATGTCTACGACAACGTGGAAAACGTGTACACGCTGCAGCTCAACTCGATCGTCAATTTCTGATCTCGCCTTGACCTCGACGAGTTTCTAAAGATATCATGCAGCCACGTGGGGGCGCTTTAAGCGCTCCCTTTTTATTTTCAGCAGCAGGTCAATAACCGTTGTGTCTGGGAGGGAAGATCATGATGCGGTTTGCCTGGATACTTCTGCTTTGCGTTCTCCTCTGTTTCACCTGTTCCAAAAATGACGATGACGATGACGACGACAACGATAACGACGACAACGGCGACGACGATACCGGCGACGACGACGTGGGCGACGACGACGATGACGACGATAACAATGACAACGACACCGGCGACGACGACACCGGCGATGACGACGTGGTCGACGACGGCCCGGTCGAGCCGGAAAATCTCGAACTGGTCGACGGCGGCGCCCTAGGCGGCATCGGTCTCAGTTTTTCCGTTGGGCCGGATGGAACGAAGTACATCGCCACCACCAACGCGCGCGACGTGCTGCTTTACACCCAAGCCCCCGGCAAAGGATGGGAACGCATCCGGTTGATCTGGGGTGGTTCAAAGCCACTGATTGAAGTGCGCCCCGACGGCGTGATCTACGTCGTTTACGGCGAGTTGGAAGGTCCGCTTTACCTGCTGCACACCGAACAGGGCGAATGGCAGCGCGAGATGATTTACCAGTGCGACGGAGTCATCAACGGCTGGGACATGACTTTCGACAGCGAAGACAACCTGTGGGTCAGCTTTTACGTCGACGAAAGTCAGGTGATCGTCGGCAAGCGCACTGACGGTCAGTGGCAGACCGGGCAGGTTTTCGGCGCTACCCACTTCACCTGGCAGACCTCGCTGGCAGTCGATCCCCAAGGCCACGCCCACTTGGCGATCGACGACGAATACGACCCGCAATACCTGACCAACAAGAGCGGAACCTGGCAATCGTTCAGTTTACCCGGAGATATGGATAACGGCCATTACCACGTCGCCATCGACGAACAGGGAACGCCGCACGTCATCGCCTGCGTCGGTTACGGCTATATCTACTGGACCGTCGCCTGGTGGGATCTGCGACGCGTAAACAACCAATGGGAATGGTCGATGATCCGCTTCGAATCCCTCACCTTTCCCGAGTCCCTCGACGTGACGACGGCCGCCGACGGCACGTTGACGCTGATGATTCATGAAGGCACCGATCACCTGCGCGGTTACCGCTACCTGGACGGCGCCTGGCAGCAAACAATGCTTTCCGATTACAGCGTCGAGGCGCACTTCCTCGGCCTCGACTACGACAGCGAGGGCCGGCTGCACATGGCTTATTACGACGGCAACGTCGGCAAGGTGACTTACGCGCGCGTCGACCAGCCCAATTGGCAGGTCGAGCCGCTCGAAGGTTCGCCCTACGTCGATAAATCGACCGCAGACCCGGTCATGATGAGCGACGCCGACGGCAATGAGCAGATTCTTTACCGCATCGCCGGACCCTACCACACCGTGGCACACGATATCCTGCAGCTTGCCCGCCGGGATAACCGGGGCTGGGACATGCAAACCGTGGTCAACGAACCCGGCTTGGGCTGGCAACATGCCGCGGCGATGACGGCGACGGGATCGCCGCTGGTCATCTTCTTCCTCGATGACGGCACCAACTACGATTTCTGGTACGCCCGCAAACAGGGCGACCAATGGCAGACCGGCAAAATCTGCGACGGGAAATATCCGCTGCACGTCGACCTGTTCATCGACGATGCAGGCCACGCCCACGCCTGCGGCTATTTCGGCGACTACAGCACGGGTCGCCTGCTGTACATCACCGACGCCGGCGGCGCCTGGACGACCGAGATCGTCGACACGGGTTTCGTTTACCCCGGCTATTGCTCGATCGTCGTCGATCAGCAAGACCGTCCGGTAATAGGCTTCGCCAAAAGCGTCGTCTACGACGAAAGCGATCTCTACATCCGCCGCAAGCAAGGCGAGCAATGGGAAACGATTTACGAAGAAACCGAGCTCGAAACCGGTTCCCCGTTCCTGGACATCGACGCGGACGGCTACCTGCACGCCGCTTTTACGCTCCCGGAGGACGGCGAAGCATCGACGGTGCGCTATGTTACCAACCGCAGCGGGCAGTGGGTCAGCCAAGACGCAGTCGATGAAGGCGTCCGGATCGCCTACATGGATTTCGCGTTGGATGCGGCCGATCAGCCGCACTTGCTCTACCAGGCATTCAACCGTCGTGATCTGCGCCATGCCGCGTTGGACAGCCAGCAGTGGCAGTTCGAAACGCTCGATTCACTGGGTTCGGTCGGTTGGTCGCCGTCGTTGAATTTCACCGGCGATAACCATCTGATCACGGCCTATCTGGGAGAATGCTCCTTGTGGCGGCTGTCGCAGAAACCGGCATATTGATCAAAAAAGAGACGGCGGAAAAAGTTACGCGGGCTCAGCGATATTTAAGCTCGCGCTTCATTTCGCGCTCTTCCTGGCGGCGACGAATCGTCTCGCGCTTGTCGCCCCGGTCTTTGCCGCGCGCGAGAGCAATTTCGACCTTGGCCTTTCCTTCGGTGAAATACAGGCGCAGCGGCACGCAGGTCAGTCCGCGTTCGTCGATTTTGGTTTGCAATTTTTTAATTTCGCGTTTGTGCAGCAGCAACTTGCGGCGCCGCTTGGGCTCGTGGTTGGCGATGTTGCCGTGGGAATAGTGGCTGATGTTCACGTCGACCAGCCAGGCCTCGCCGTTGCGCACCTCGACGTAGCCGTCGCTTAGGTTGCAGCGACCCTCGCGCAACGCCTTGACTTCGGTGCCGACCAACGCCAGCCCCGCCTCGTACCGGTCGAGCAACTGGTAATCGAAGCGCGCCTTGCGGTTGGCGGCGATTGTCTTTTCGCCTTTACCCACGATTTTCTCCCAAGCGGGTGGGAAATGTAGCAACCCCGGCCCGGCCGCGCAAGCGGAATCGAAGCGGCGTTATTCTTCCACCGGCTTGCGGCGCCACACCTCCAGCTTCCAATCGGGGGCGTCGGCGTCGAGGCGGTAATGGGTTTCAATCCACTGCAACAACGCGGCGAAGGGACAAAACGGCTTGCACGGTTTTCTCGGCAGCACGACGAACTTCGGCGGATCGGCTTGCAGGTCGGCCAGCAATTGGCGGCGGCTGCTTTCCACAACCGGATCGACCTCGCTGTGCCAGCCGCCCCACTCGTAGGGCAAGCCGGCGATGACGTCGAAGTACATGTAATGCTTGGTCGGCGCGCGGCGATCGGCCCAGAAGTAAATCTGCGGATGGTAAGGCCAGACGTACAGCCCGTCGCCCGGCTCGCTGTGGTTGGCGATGTAACGCCCGATCCGCCGGCGGAACTGGTCGTCGAAACGGTTTTCCAGATTGATGTCGTCGCGGGTGAATTTTGTGAGCATGTCGTAGGTGATCAATCCCTCGCCGCGCCACAACGAGCCCAGCGCCATCGACGATTGCTTCAGTTCGGCGCGCGCCGGAACAACGACGACGACCAGGCACAGCGCGTATAACACCCAGCGCCACTTGCGGGCGGCCAGGGTTTGCTCGATGCGCCCGAACACATAGGCGGCGCACAGCGCCAGCGGCGCGGCCGGCACGATCATGTAGTGCTTGTAAAAGCGCGAGCCGGCGAACACCGCCAGCAGCGCGGCGGCGAGGTAAAGCAGGTGACGGAAGAAATCGCGTTTGCCGTCGGGTCGGACCAAACGCCAAGCCAACCCGCCGATCAGCGCCAGGTACAACAGCCAGGCGCCTTGCGCGTGTTCGACGAAGCGTTGGCGCATCTCGGACCAGGCCGCCGCTTTTTCGCCGGCACCGACGTAATGCCGCAGGCGCATTGGGTTGAGATCCTGCAGCATTTCGCCCAACCCGCCTTTGATCGCCCAGATCAGCGCGATCAACGCCAGCGGCGTCAACAAACCCAGCACGAGCCAGGCTGTTTGCTTTCCCCGTTCCCCGCGAGTCGCCGTCGGACGCAGCAAAATCCAGCCAATCGCCGCCAATCCGAACAGCGCCGCCTGCTGTTTCATCAACACGGCGCAGCCCAGCAGTGCGCCCGCACCCACCAAACGCCACGGTCTTGTTTTGGCTTGGTCGTCGAGCAGGTACAACCCGAACAGCGCGCAAAAAGCCATCCACGTTTCGTAACTCGGGCAATTGGCCGCAACCAGCGAATCGACGGCCAGCACGGCATAGGCCCAAGCCACCGCCGCGCCCGCAGCGAACCCGCCCGTCCGCCTTGCCATCGCGGCCAGCGCCAGCAGGGCCAGCGCGTGCAACAACGCGGCCAGCAGGTAAATCGGCGTCAGCGCATGCCCGAACAGCTTGAACGCCGCGGCGAAAATCAAGTAGACGCCCGGTGGTTTGGTCTCGACGCAATTGGGGTAGATCGTACCGCCGGCGAGCAAATCGCCCGCGCCGTAGGCGATGCCTGCCGTGTCCGGATCGCAAAAGTCGTTGGACAATCCCGGCATGCGGCCGAACAACAACAGCGCCATCGCCGCCAGCACCAAAACGGTATAGACGACGCTCGCCGCCTGACGGTCGTCCGCGCTCATTCGCCTGTCTCCGGTCGACGATACACGCGCAGGAAATCGTGAGGCGCATTTTCGTCCAGCGTGTAATTGTCGGCCACCCACTGCCGGAGCCGGTCAAAGGCGCGGTCCCAGTAGATGTCGTTTTCCGGCATGATGACAAATCGCGGCGGATCGGCCTCGAGATCGGCCATCATTTGCCGTCGGCT
>Ga0272444_10001811_pt1 | contig 20190 bp, 17 predicted proteins | sample SSMForm13_FD_201033 | JGI IMG/M metagenome (GOLD analysis project Ga0272444, IMG submission 201033) | Marine sediment archaeal communities from Little Sippewissett salt marsh, Falmouth, MA, United States - SSM-Form-13 | ecosystem: Environmental > Aquatic > Marine > Wetlands > Sediment ... | reverse complement strand
CAAAACGGCGAAGGCCGCCAGGGCAAGCAGGTGATCGCGTCGCGCGTCGGTCACGGTTGCACTTCCTCCGGCACGAGTTCCGGCAAACGATAAACCAACCATTGCTCATCGGCAAAAGCCGGCGGTCCCAACAGCGGCTCGACGCGTTCGCGTAAAAACGATTCCATCGTCTGGGTGACGTTGAAAAAATACGGCGGATGATCGAGCGTAGCGCAACGTGTGCGATTGAGCACCAAGTGACGTACTCCACGATCCAGCCACGGTTGCAGCGTTTCCGCGGACGGCGCGGCGACATCCTCCCGCCGCGACCAAGCATGCAGCGCGGACAGCCAAGGATCCTGATGCGCCAAACCGGTAAACTCGCCCGGTTCGAGGTAGCCCAGATCGCGCCCGCGTCCGCCGACCATCGCTTTGCCGGTCAGCACAATAATCGGCAACTGGTAATCATCTTCCAATTCCGTCGGCAGGCTGAAAAAAGCGTCGCCCGATTCGGCAGCCATTTGCATCGGGGCGGACGTCGCGACAAATGGCCCGATAAACGGTCGCTCTCGCACAAAATATATCGACGCGGCCAACGTCAAACCGCCGATCACAACGGCGACCAACGGCATCGCCCGGCGCAACTGCTCGCGCCAATGATCGACAGCCAGCGCCAGCGTCGCCGCCCAGCACCACACCGCGTACGGCCAGAACGTGTCGGGCCAGTACAACCGGTTGAACGACGGGAAATAGTTGTAGAGCGCGATGTACAGCGGATTGCGCCAGACATAGGCGACCCGTCCGTGTTCCGCGCTGACCTCGCTGAACGACGGCAGCGGCCCGATGACAATCAGCGTAAAGAAAATTCCCATCACCAACGGCAGCACCGCGCGACGCCGCGACGCCAACCCGGCGACCAATCCGGCCAAAGCCAGCAACAACAAAAACGCCTCTTCCGGCCGGGTCCATTGCTGCGGACTACGCCCCAAGTGAAGCGACCCCGCCTGCAACAGCGCCCACGGTTGGTTCTCCGGCGCGAACGACGACTGCGCCGGGAACTGCGCCGCCCAGGTCCAGGGCGCGTCCTGCCCGACCACCACCGATTGCATCAGCGGCAGGTAAAACACCGCGATGCCCAGACACACGATGCCGACAATCAGCAGATTGCCCAGGGCGTAGTCGCGCATCGCCGTTTTGTCTTGTCGCCATTGCCATAAACCGGCGACCGCGAACATCGCCGCCATAAAGAATGCGCCGTACAGATGCTGGTAATAGCCACAGCCGTCGAGCGCCAACGCCACGCCGGCCAGCGCAGCCATCGTCCAGGCGGGTTTTTCACGCAGACGCCACAAGCCGTAAAACGCGAGCGGAATAAACGTCAGCAGAATCTGCGGCAAGTGACCGTCGCGAAATTCCAGAAACTTGAACGGCGCCAGCAGCCAGACCGCTGCGCCGGCCCAGGCCAACCAACGCGAGCCGACCAGCCGGCGCATCACCCAGTAAGCAACGACGCCATCGAGCAGTTGAATCACCAGGCACCAGAGGTTGTTGTGCACCGGCAAAGGCAGCAGCAGCATCCAGGGTAGATAAAAAAGAACGTTGAGCACCGAACCGTAAAGCGGCGCGACGGCGATGCCGACCGGATAGAACATACTCTTGGTGAACCACAGCGTTTGGGCCGGGTCGATCAACGCGGTGCGCACCCACCAGTTCCACCACAGCGTGCCTTCGGCGTCGCCTTTGTTGTTGAACACGCCGACGAAGGTGCCGCCCAAGTCGCGCAGCATCGGCCAGAAAAACGCCAGGGAAATCAGCGAGAGCGTCGCCAGGGCGCACCAGTCGCCCGCGCTCCATTTGCGCTGTTTTTCGGCAGGCGTGGCCGTCACCCGTCTGTTTCCTCGCATCGTGATGAATTGCCGATAGTGTACCGGGATTGTCCGTCGGCGTCAGCCGTTGTTTTGTTCATTGGAATTTTTGCTTCTCGTAAACAATGCGTATAATAGGCCACTCATAATCGATTTGAGGAGACAATGCGCCGGATCGGTAAAATCCTGCTGCTTGCGCCGCCGATACTTGCCCTGCTGATTGTCGGCGGTGAATTTTTCCTGCGGTGGTTAGATCATTACACAAACTTGTACGAGCAAACCTCGGTGCTGGTTTATCCGCGTGAAGAAAAGCCGCGCCCGCCTTATCCGACGCTCGACCCGCAACCGACCGACCCGTGCCGGCCCTTGCGTTCGCGCCTGCCGGATCGTTACGCGCCGCGTTTTCCCCATCCCGGTTTTTACGACGGGCCGGCGCCCTTCCCCGATCCCGACAGCGAAACGCAGACGGTGTTCGTCATCGGTTCATCCATCGCCTTCGCCGAGTATGTCATGTATCCCGATTCGTTCACCGGCATTCTCGCCGAACGGCTGTCCGCAGAACGCCCGACCGAAATGTTCAACACCTCCAGCATGGGCGTGAAAAGCCGCCAACTGGCGTGGATGGTCAAGCGCGTGATCGACTGCTACCACCCGGATTTGATCATCCTCTTCCCCGGCAACAACGAATGGATCTATTACCCGACCAGCCGTTTCACGCCGCTGATTGAAACGTTGCACCAAACCTTCGGCCGCTATTACCTTTACCGTTACCTGGTGGCCGTCGCGCGCAGTTTGCAAAGCGAAGATGAAAAACGATTGTTTTTAATGAACGGGCCAAACACCAAAAATTCCAATCCGGATTTGTTTTGCGAAATCGATCGTTCGTTCAGCGACCCACGAGGCTATGACCTCGCCACCTGGCAAAAAGACAAGAAAAACTACCTGGCTTCGTTTCGCCATAACATCGAGCAAGCTGTGCTGTACGCGCAGGCACACAAGACACCGATCGTCTTGTGCAACATTCCGCACCTGATCCGCATGTGCCCGAATTTTTACGAGCATCAATCGCTGACGGCGGGTGTCGCCGACCGGAAAACGCGGCGGCAAGTGCGCAAATTATTCGACAAAGGTTTGCGCGATCTGCGTGAACAACGGCACAAGGATGCATTGGAGAAAATGGTGCAGGCCATAAGGTTGGCTCCTCATTCTCCTCTTCCCGAATATTTCGCCGGTCTGGCTTCCAACAACATGGGACAGTTGGCCGAAGCCGTCGAGCATTTCACCGCCGCCCGCGAAAAAACGGCGGGCACACAGGCAGCACCGGAATCAGTCAATCAAATTCTGGAAGACTTGGCTAAGCAACACGACGTTCCGCTCGTCGATCTGCATGCAGCGCTGTTGCGGAACGCGGATCATCCGTTGGCAATGCAAAGAATGTTTCTGGACGTTTTGCATCCGAGTCCAAACGGACAGGTGGTGATGGCCGATGCGATCTACCCGACGATTCAACCTTTGCTGAACCGGAAAAACGTCGATTAGTCGCCGTCGTTCAACCCCACGCGCACAAACGGCAGCAAGGCTTCGGCGACGTGTTGATGCCCCTCGGCTTTGAGGTGGCAGAAGTCGGTGAACAACGCATCGATCGCCAGCGGGTTCTCATCCAGGTTCAACAAGTAATCCTGCAGCGGCGCCACCAGCGCGCCCTCTTCCCTGCCTATCCGGCGGATGCGCTCGTTGATACTCTGCATCGCACCCAGGTCACCAGCCATCTGCTCGCGTGCCTGGGCGAAACTCGCCGCCGCTTCCCAGAAACGACCCTGCTTTTTCAACCGCCTTCCCTCGCGGTATAAATCCAGAGTCTGCTGGGTCTGCGGCAAAAAGACGGCCGGGCACAACTCCAGGCGATAAGGGACTTCACACAGAACGATCTCGGCTCCGGCGGTATGAGCGCGTTTCACCATCTCGCGCATGTTGTATTCAAAGTAGTCGAGGTAGCTATCGCGGATCGGTTGCCAAAACGACAGATTTTTTTCGTTGATCGTGCGCGGCAGGCGACAACCGGCGTGAGGATTGAAATCGACGCGTGCGCCTTCGAAAAACACACGCCGCATCCGCCACACGCGCAGGCCACCAAGCAGGTACACCGCGGCCATGCTGTGAGCCATCTGATTTTTAATTGTATCGGACAAAGGCAGATCGGGTCCCCACCACCACCAGCTTTCCCACTCGTTGTTGCCGGAATAAATGACAAACAGGTCGGGAGCGAACTCGCCGGCGATCGCATCCAGGTTCAGTCGCACTTCTTCGGAGTCCAATCCGTTTTTCGCTCCGTTGATCACCGTCGCCCGCGGCAACTTCTCTTGCAGGTGGAAAGCGAATGTTTCTTCCGCCGACACCCCCGCGCCGTAGGCCGCCGAACCGCCGAGCACGAAAACGCGCTTGCCGCTTTCCGAAAAATCTTCAGCGGTCAGCGGCGACGTTTTATCGCCGGTGTGCGAAGCCTGCCCCGGTTCGTTGCTGAGCCGCCGCCGGGTCGGGACGATCATCGCCTGATCGATACTCGCCGGATTGAACAGTTCCGGACTGCGCCGCGGCACGGGCGGCATCTGTTGCGGTTTGCCCAACCACTGCGACCAATGCGTTTGCCGATCGACCAGCCGCGCGGCAATTTCCGCTACGGCCAGAAACAACACCAACACCACCAGCGAGAAGATCAGTTTTTGTAAAAGGCTGCGCTTTTTCGCCATCGGTATTGTTTCGCCCCGTATCCTGGTTTATTGAGCTATTATGAAATCATCGCCGGTTTGGAACAAGACAACCAACAAAAGGACCTGAATGCCCGTGTCCGTTGAAGCTGCCGAATCGCCCTGGCCCCGTTTGCTTTTGCTGCTGCTGATGGTTGCCTGCGTGACGTTGAACGTGATCTGGGTCGGCAAAGCGGCGCCCGCTTTCGGCGCATTCGACGAAGCCAATCATCTGGCGCGGATTTTCGCCTATGCCGAGTACGCCTCGCATGACGGCGCGGATCCCGTTCTCGACCAGCCGGTGCAGTGGCCGCCGCTGTTTCATCGTCTCGCGGCCTGTTGGTGGGCTGCGACCGGCTATTCCCATCTGGCTCTGCAACTGGCCTGGACAGCGATGCTGCTGTTGTTGCTGTGGGCGGTCTATCTGTTGGGCACGCAATTGGCCGGGCGCTGGGCTGGGTTGATCGCCGCCGTTTTCACGGCGACCGCACCGGAAGTGGCCAACTATGGTCGCGCCGTGACCCTCGAATTGCCGCTGGCGCTATCCGTGGCCTGGGCGATGACGGCGTTGGGCCGCTCGGAAGGTTTGCGGCGCAAGATTCCGACTGCTCTTTTCGGTTTTTGCGCTGGGCTGGCCTGGCTAAGCAAAGGCTACGCGCCGGTCTACCTGCTTGGTCCGATGATCGTAGCGCTGATCTGGGGCGGTCCCCGAACCGACTGGAAAAAGCTGGGCGCCGCCAATCCGTGGATCAACGCGCTGCTGGCCGCGGTCATCGGCTCGGCAGTCGCCGCCTGGTGGTATGGCGGTCGCCTGGGTGCTTTGCTGAAAACGTTGGGCGGACATGTCGCCGTTTACCACCAAACGGCTATGCAGGCCGACGGGAGTTGGTCGGTGGCTGCGGCAACCTGGGGAATGTTCGGACCGCTGGTGCCCATTCTCTTCCTCGTCGGATTGATCGTGCTCTGGCCGCGCCGTAGAGAAACACCCTTTTTTGCCGAACTGCTGGCCTGGGTCTTTGTTCCGGCTGTCGTCTTCGCCACCGCCCCAGCTACTTACAGCCGTTTTCTCATGCCCGCTATACCGGCCGTCGCGATTCTGGCGGCGATCGCTTTGACCCGAATCGATCGTCAAGCCCTGCGCCGCGTGTTAACCGTGCTGCTCGTCGGTGGTGCCATCGCCCTGCACCTGGGCCTTTCGTTGATGCCGCGTCAAAGCGCGCAAAAACTGCATCTTTTCGCCCGGCCGCCCGTCACGTTGCCTGGCGCTTACGAGTTGGCAAGCCGCGCCGCTGCCGGCGGTACGGTTCTGGTCGTCGTTCGTGCCGACCACCCCTACCTGCCTCCGGGAATGTTGGGGTATCTCGTGCGCCTGGCCGACGATAACGTTGTTATTCACCTTGCCGACGCCCGGTCCGGCGAAACCGCTTCATTTGATGATTATCTGTTGGATGCCAAATCGGTGCTGCTTTTGGATACCACCGGTCAAACCGCTGCATTTGCCGACGATGAAACATGGCAGGAAACCGCGTCCAGGCAGTGGACTTACGGGATGCAACAATACCAACTCACTTTTTTTGCCCGTTCGGACGATTAACAAATCCTTTGTTAAACCTTCATCCATTTAATTCCGATGTTTATTAATGGAGATGGTCGAGGTGTCCCAACACCTCCGCAAAACGTAAAAGGTTGCTTGAAAAATGGTCCGCGCCAAACGATTTTTTATTCCCGCCGTTGTAGCTTTGAGCCTTGCCGTGGTTGCGATTTACCAGCTTTCCTGCAACCGCACATCAATGGCTGGACAGCAATTCACCGTCGGTGATTTCGTTTACGCCAAACCGCTCAACTCCGCCTGGTTGCACGGTCGCATCGACGCCTCCTGCGCCGACGGCTGGCATGTCGCCTTCGATGACGGCAAAAGCCAATGCCTGTTGGCCGAGCAAATCGTACGCGATGTCGTTCCTGCTCCGGATCAGGTTCACATTGGCGCCCAGGTCATCGCCCGTACATCCCGTGGGCAAATGCTCCTTGGCAGAGTAATCGGCTTGGAAGGCCAAACGGTGAATATTCGTTTCAAGCGATTGGGCATGCAGAAATTGCCGCTGCGCAACATCCGACTGCGCTGATCTATTTTTCATCCACCCGTAAACGAAGCGCCCCAATAAACGATGCATCGGTGCCGCAGCAGCCGCCGACAATCCGCGCGCCGGTGGTGAGCAAAGCCGCAACGCCGTCGGCGAAATGTTCGGGAGTTTCGTCGTAGACGAACCGGTCTCCCTCCCGGCGCGGCTGCCCGGCGTTGGGTTGCAGCATCAGCGGCAGCGCCGTCGCTTCTGCCAACGCTCGGGCTATCGCCGGCATGTCGTCGACGGTCACCGTGCAGTTGGCGCCGACCGCCGCCGCCCCCGTCGCGGCAAGGGCGCGGGCGCAATCGCCGGCCGGGTCACCTTTCAACGTTGCAACTTTTCCGCCTTTCACACCGAAGGTCATCGAGGCGATCACCGGCAAACCGGTGGTCAGTGCGCCGGCGAGCGCCGACAAGGCTTCTTGTAAATCGAAAAATGTTTCGAGCACGATCAAATCGACGCCGCCGTCGGCCAAGGCCTGCGCTTGTCCGGCGAATGTCGCTTGCATCGCATCCGCTTCGGCTTTCTTGAACGTTACGCCACAAGGCCCGACATCACCGCCGACCAACACGCCTGCGTCGGCGCAATCACGGGCGATTTTCGCCCCGGCCAGATTGACTTCTCGCGCATCGACTCCAATACCACGCCGCTGAAAGTTGATCGACGATGCCCCGAAGGTGTTGGTCAAAATCAGGTCACTGCCCGCGTCGACATAGGAACGATGCACCTGCGCGACCCAATCGGGCCGCTCCAGATTGAGCAGATCGCAGGGTCGACCGATGGACGCACCCAGGCGCAGCAACTCCGTGCCCATGGCGCCGTCGGCCACCAACACGCGCTCGGCCAGCAATGCCTGTAGATCCATCACGCCCCTCGTTTATGGGTTAGTTTAGTCTACCGCCGCCTTGGCAGAAAGAAAACATCCATGTACGCTGGCGTTTCGCAACCCTTCGCAAGCCAAAGGAGAGCAGGATGAGCGACAACCCTTTCATCCACGAAGATAACAACCCATCAACGGAAACGAAGTTTTGTCCGTTGCTTAAACAAACTTGTCTGGGCGAAAGGTGCCAGTGGTGGGTGACCGACTTCATGGAAAATCGCCGGGCGCAGCGGGTCAATTGCGCAGTGGCAATCATCGCTCAGGGGGTTACGGACGAGGCGCTTTTAAAGCTAAAGCACAGTGGCTGAGGCGACTGACTCGCAAAGCCCGCTCGCCGAACTGTTCGGTGAATTCCTCGAATCCTTCGGCCACCTCGGAGCGCGGCAGATTGCCGGCAGCCAATTCCGCATCGTCTTTTTTCAGCAGCCGATGATAGAAGCGATTGCCGATGGTCCAGACATCGACCGAGGAAGCATCGTCGCCCATCAATTCAAACAATACGTCTTCCGCATCGGCAAACCGGCCGACGCGCTCGTAGTATCGAATCAATGCACCTTGTAGAATGCCCGGCAACTGCACTTCAGACAACGCTGCAATCAGCTCATCGATTTTGGCGGAATGCTGATTAACATCGATCCGCTCGTCGCCAAGCAGTGTCTGCAGGTAAATCTCCAGCGCTTTAACGAACCGGTCCAACGCTTCTTCTTCGTTGTTCTGTTTTTGATGCAGATCGCCTTCCTCACCGAGTAACTGCGCCAATACGAGATGATGATCGGCATGGCCAAAACCGATCTGCACCAGATGTGCCAGCAAATCGGCGCCGGAACTATTGCTGATCGTTTGCAGATCCAAATCGAAAAAGTCCTGGTAGGCCTGCTCGATGGTCCATTGTGCCTGGGCAAATTGTTGAGCTTTTTTCAAACCGATGATGCTCGCCAGCATCAAGCCGATCTGCTGCAACATGCGTACGATGTAGTCGTTCTCGTATTCGTTACCGAACATGCGATATCCCCAGCATCATTCGAAATGGAAAATAATCATCGGAACGCGCCTGGTCAACTTACGATCAGATCCAACCCAGCACACCGGCAAAGATGATCAACATCAGCGCGACCACCGCAAACAGCGAACCGATCACCTTCTTCTGCGTTTTCGGCGACCAATCGTAGCAGTACATCGACACCACAAAGAAGGGAATGTAAACGGTGATGAATACAGGGAAAGCACCCCACCATGGGTACACCCAGATGAACGTCGGCGTCTTGGCCAGGAAAATTTCGAAGATGGAGAAAAAAGCGGCGTTGGCAACGGCGAACAGCAGCCGGTTGGGAATGCCGAAAATTTTCTGTTTCGGGTCGTCAGGCAGCAACTTACTCAACACCAGACCCGCAATGGAAAACATGAAACTCAACTCGATGCCGACGCCGACCAACAACAGAAAGGCGGTGCCAGTCGGAACGGTCCACAACGCATGGCCGGTAAAGTGCTGGATCAAACTGTTGGTGATTTCGGCACACCAGTGAACCAGGTACAACGACAACCCGGCGGCGATGCCCTTCCAATTCTTTTTCGACGCCTCGTTGATGTACACGTACAAGACCAAGGCCAGCAACGTGATCACATACCACTGGAACGGTTCGCCGCTACGCAGGATATTCAACGCCTGTTGCGTCGCTTCGGGATGATTCACGATCTACCTCCGATTTTGTCGTTAATGGCGCGTTTGCCAGTGTTCCGGGTCTGCCGGGCGGATGACGTCGTGCGGTACGCCCTCACGCGGCTTGGCCATCCAGTCGGCCACAGTTTCGCGCCAGGCCAGGTAATGCGCCGTTTCTTTGTGCGCTTTAGCGTCGTCCTCCGACGCATAAGCCTCGATCAACAAAAACTGCGTCGGTTCGTTTTTGCACTGGAGAAAATCGAAACGAAGATTGCCCGGTTCGTTGATCGAGCCCTCGTGGTTTTTGATCGTCGCGGCAATGAATTCGTCAACATGTTCGGGTTTTACATAAACCGTAACGCAGGTAACGATCATCGCGTTCTCCTTATTTAAACGTTGTCGGATATTATCGAAATGATGGGCGCATCCGCACTCGGATGTCAAATCCGAGCTTCTACCTCAACAACCGCATCCGTCGTCGTTATCATCGTCATTGTCATCGTCGTCATCGTCAACAGCGTCGTTGTCGTCATCATCACCGGCGGCCGAGTCATCGTCGCTTGAATCATCGTCATCGTCATCATCGCCGGCAATGCACTCGTCCAGTTCTTCGTCGCAGGTGGTTCCGATTTCGCACGGATCGCCCTCATGTTGCTGGCAAACACCTGACAAACATGTATCCGCGCCGTTGCAGAACAGACCGTCGTCGCAGGCAACGCCGTCGTCGGCCGTCCATTGATCGTCGACGGCGCCGAGGTCGCACACCTGGCAAACGTTGTTCGGATTCACTTCGCCGTCGGCATAGCACAAATCATCGATGAAGCAGCCGCTGCAAACCTGGCGATAGCGCAGAGTGATGTAATCCGTGCCGGTAACGATGTTTTCGGTGGTTCCGGTAACGTAAACGTTGCTCGTGTCATCCAAGGAAATACCGAGGCCGACGTCATCCAGGTTGTCATCCCCATTGAACGTTTCTTCCCAACGTAATTGACCATCTCGGCTGATTTTGGCCAGATAAATATCGGATAAACCCGACGTACCGGGTGTTTCGCCGGTGATGTAGATGTTGCCGATCGAATCGAGAGTCATGACCCGAATGGTGTCCGTACCGCCTTTGCTGTCGGTCAGATGCCATTCCCACAACAGGTTCCCGTCAGCATCGAGTTTGAGCACGACGCCATCCAGATCGCCCGCTTCGTTCGTTTCAACACCTGCGACAATGACATTTCCGAAAGCATCTACGGCGATGTCCGCAGCCGTCTCATTCGCTTGCCCCGCACCGCTGTAACGATAGATCCACCGGTGAATCCCAATATTGTTATAGGCGATGACGAGCAGATCGTTGTTCTCCGTTGTTTTTTGCGAGTGCGCCACAACATAAGCCCTGCCAGCTTGATCGACCACGATTTTCTTGCCGATGTCGGTCAACCCTGCGGGGTCGGCGTAAGACTTCATCCAGCGCAGCTGTCCTTCGGGGCTGTGTTTGGACGTGTAAACGTTATCGCCACCGCCGGTTGCAAAGATATTGCCTTCGGCATCGACCGCTACATCATATGCCGTCGCCGCCGTCATACGTTTATTCCAAACCCAAGAGCCGCCAATGCCGTAACGGCGAATCGCGTAGGTCGGCGGAATTTTATTTATCGGTGTGTAATTGCCGGCCACGTACAGGTTGTCGTCGGCATCCAGCGCGGCGGCGTTGCCGCGACCGCCGGCGTAGTTTTCAGAATCTTCCCATAGCGTATTGCCGTCGGCGCTGATTTTAATCGTCCCGATTGAATACAGATACCAGGCACCATCAAATCCGAGGTATTGCCCGGTAACGTAAATGTCGCCGCTGCTGTCGACGACAAAATCGCAGGCGGTGACGAAGCCGTCCAGCGATCTCCAAAGCAACTCGCCATCCGCCGTGTACTTCAAGGTAAAAAAGAAACCCGACATCGGCGACAGACCGGCCGTACCGGAAACGACTACATTGCCGTTGCCATCGACAACAACGCCCACGGGTTGATCGTTGACAATCAAGCCCGAATTTTGTTGATCCGCCCAAATCAACTCGGCGTAATCGGGCGATTCGCGATCAACTTCGCCGGCGGCAACGTAAGGCAGCGCCAGACCGCAAACGGACTGGACGAACATGATCATCAGAATCATTGTCAGACGTTTCATGACCCATACCCTCCCGAGAATACGGCTAAACTCCGATCCGTTTGCCCCTGCGTCAACGCAAAGAAAACAAAAAGGGGCAAAGCCTTTCGGCCATGCCCCCATAATTTATTTCTATATCGTACTTACTTAGCAGCCGCAACCGCTGCTGTCATCGTCGTCATCGTCGTCATCATCGTCGTCGTCGTCATCATCGTCGGCCGGCGCAGAGGTATCGTCGTCGGCCGTTGTGTCGTCGTCGATCGCCGTATCGTCGTCGACCGCCGCCGGATTCACTGTAACGTTCACTTCGTCCGGATCGCTATCGTACATGCCGTCGTTGACCACCAGCGAAAAGACCGCATCGCCTTCCTGCTCCGAGGTGAAGGAGGGCTGCGCCGCCGTCGGATCATCGAGATTGATCGTGATGCCGCTGAGCTGCGTCCAGGTGTAATACAGGCCGTCGCCGTCGGCGTCGCTGCTGCCGGTGCCGTCGAGCTGCGTCTGCACACCGACCTCAGTGACCACATCTTCACCGGCGTTGGCGATCGGCGCCACGTTGGTGCCGTCGTAACGCATCAAATTCAAATGCATACCGGCGCTGTAGGCGACCGTGTTGTCCGCCCAGTCGAAAGCCCACTGGCCGCCGTTGTAAGGGCTGACACTCTCATCGGCCGTCCAGGTTTCGCCCCCGTCGAGGGTGTAGAACATCGCCGGACCGTAGTTGATCAATTTCGGGCCGTAACCCCACATCAGGCCGAAATTCGGATTGGCAAAGCTGATGCCGATCGGCATCCATCCGTTCGGCAAACCCGGCATTTCGGCTGGGATTTCCGACAGGTAATTATCCCAGTTCTCGCCGCCATCGGTGGTGTGGTACATCTTGGCCGCGATGCTGCCGTCCGGGTAGGTATAATCGCCAACGACCCAACCGTTGTCTTTATCGACAAAGAAGATCCAGTCGTAGCCTTCGCTGGTGCTCTGCTTCTGAATTTCCCAGGTCTGGCCGCCGTCGATGGTGTGCAGAATCGTGCCGCCGATCATTTTCTGACCTTCGCCCGGTTCCAGCGAAGACAGGTACTCGAAACGATACAGCGGGTTGGAGCTTAGCGCCATGCGATGCAACTGGTACTGCACCCGCTCGGGGCCGGTCATTTTCGACATGTCCTTGGTGTCCGCCCAGGTGCCGATGGCCAACCAGCCTTCGTTTTCATCAATGAAAAAGATGTTGTTGATGAACATCTCACCGGCATACAGCGGCGGCAGCGCCGTCCAGGAGTAACCGCCGTCGGTGGTTTTGATCAGGTAACTGTCCAAGCCGCCGGCGTAGCCGACCTGCTCGTTGACCATTTCGATCCACTGCACGGTGCCGTAATTATCGTCCGGCGGGGTATCGGCATAGTAAAACGTATCGCCCGCGTCTTCGGTAATCCAGATGTTGGGGTTCAGCGTCATAGAGCACATAAAAATACATTTCACCTGCTCGGCAGGATCCGGTCCGAACTGACCAGGACAATCCGGATCAATCGCCGAACCACCGAAAAATCCGAGGGTCGGGCTGACCATCTCCACCGAAGTACGCGCCTCGGTGATGCGAATCATCTCGCATAAGTTTTCCGGCGCCAGATTCAAAACGATATCATAGATGCATTCCATGTTATTGCCGCCTTCAAGGCTGCGCCAAACCAGCTTGTAGGTATCGATCTGGTTGGTCCAAGCGCCGACCATAAAGACATTGTCTTGATCCGGTGCCGATAGACCAATGATCGCATTGCCGTAATAGGCTTCGTTATATTTCAGCGACCAACTTCCGTATTCGGCAGATGCCAAAGTCGCTATGGTAAGAATAACCACTAAACCAAGCACGATGAAACCATATCGTTTCATTTCGGACCTCCCCGAACGATTATGTTTCCACATTTATTTTAGTATCACGATACCGCCTAGTTGCCTGCGTAAGCCTACATTAAACAGAGGGATTGATGCAAACCTGTACTACTTGGAGAATATTAAATACCAGAAAATTAGAAACAAGCAATAATATTAGAAAGTTACAATCGTGTTCCGCAATGTTTGCAGAAATCGGCGTCCTGATCATGCCCTTCGGCGCCACAACCGGGGCAAACCTCGGGGCTTTGTTGTTTTCGAGACACCTGCACCAATTCGGCTGACACTATGCCGGTCGGCACCGCAATAATCGCATAACCGAGAATCATCACGAAGGCCGCCAGTGTCTGTCCGAATACTGTTTTCGGGGCGATATCGCCATATCCGACGGTCGTCATCGTCACCACCGCCCAATAAACGCTACGCGGAATGCTGGTGAAGCCGTTGGTCGGACCTTCAATGAGGTACATCAACGTGCCGATGATCACTACCAACGTCAGTACCGTGGCCAGAAAGACCACGACTTTATGGCGGCTCGAGCGCAAAGCAATTGTCAGATAGCGCGCTTCGCCCAAATATCGCGTCAGCTTGAACACGCGGAATACGCGCAACAGGCGAATGATGCGAATGACCAGCAATGTCTGCGCACCGGCGACAAACAGACTGATGTAGGTCGGTACAACGGCCAGCAGATCGACGAGGCCGAAAAAGCTCGTCGCGTAACGCGAGGGATGCAACACGGTAATCAGGCGCAGTACATATTCGATCGTGAAGACAATCGTGAAAAACCATTCGATGCCCTGCAACAGGCCACCATACTGAACGCGTACGCTTTCAACGCTTTCCAGCATGACCGCGATAACGCTGAGCACAATGGCCAGCAACAGCGCCACATCGAAGGCTTTGCCGGCGGGCGTATGCGCCTCGAAAATGATTTCATGCAGACGGCCGCGCCACGGCGAAAGCGGTTTTTGTTCGCTGGCCGTGAGAATGGGCCGGATGAAAGACTTTTTGTTGCCTTTGGTCGATTTCGATGAAGCCATCGCTTGCTTTTATCACGATTGGACAAAGTGAGCCAACATGGTGCATTCGACGTTTGATCGATAGATGAAAATTATTGAGGTAGCAGACTGCCGATCAAACGGGACAATCCGTGCCGATACAATTCGCGCACGTCGTCGTCGGCGAGAATCGTGCCGCGCAGTTTGCGCAGTTGCAGCATGCCGTGCAGCGTCGACCAGAACACCAGAGCATCGCGGCGACATTTGTGTTTGCTGCGCGCGTGGTCACCGTCGCCGAGAACCTCTTCCAGTAAGGTGATGATGCGATCGCCGTGGTGGTCAATGCGCTGCTTCAACTCCGGCGGGAACATCACTTCCGGCGACGTGAGAAAATAGTTCATGATGTCGAAGTACTTGCGGTATTGCTCCGAAAAATCCAGGTAGGCCAGCGCCATCGCGTACAGTTTTTCTTGCGGCTTGTCGGCTTGGTCGCGCGCTTGCTTGATCATCTCGTAAAGTTGATCAAGTCCCTCTTCTTGCAAGGCGGCGAACAACTCTTCCTTGTTCTGAAAGTACAGGTAAAGCGTACCGACACTCAACTCGGCGCGGGCGGCGATCTTGTTCATCGAAACGGCGGACATACCTTCGGCGAACAAAATTTCGCGCGCGGCGTCGAGAATCTGGCTGCGTCGAAGTTCCCTTTCGCGTTCGCGTCTGGTTTGTGCAGCCATCGTCTTCCTTAATACACGTACATGCCGGTCAGCGGACCGAGCAGCGCGATGATCACTGTGATCACCACCGACATGATCACCGACATGACGACGCCGGAACGGGCGAAGTCTTTAATCGTGAAGAAGCCGCTGGTGTAGGGAATCACGTTAGTCGGCGTCTGGGTGACCAGGATGATGCCGAGCGACGAAGTGAACGCGGCCGGCCCGACCAACACCCAGGGCGGAAAATCGAAAGCCTGCGCCAGCGAAATTAGAATCGGAATGATGACGATGCCGGTGACCGTGTTACTGGCCAGAAACAGCTTCATGAAAATGACCACCAGCACGACAACGAAGATCAGCGCCACCGGATGCAGCGTGCTGATGCCGCCCAGCAGCGTCACCGCGATCCACTTGGCCGCGCCGGTGTGGTAGGTCATCATGCCCAAACCCAGCGAAGCCATAATCAAAATGATGCTCTCCCAGGAAACGGCACGATTGGCCTTTTCCCAATCGAGCACGCGGAACGGCGGCAGAAACAGCAGCAAACCGCCGAAGATCGACACGAAGCTGATCGGCAGATTCAGCCGCCCGCCGGTCCACTTGGACAGCAACGGATTGAACACCCACAAAAAAATGACCAGCACGAAAATAACGATCGTACCGATTTCCGCGCGCGACAGCGGCCCCAACTCGCCGAGTTGCGCTTTGATGTCGTCGCGGGTCAACGGCAGACGTTTCATCTCCGGCGGGAACATTTTCAACAGCACAATCCAGCCGATGGGCACCAGCGCCAGCGAAGCGGGCACGCCGATTTTCATCCAGTCGACGAAGGTGATGTTCATCCCGCCCAGATCGCGCATAAAGGCGATGGCGATCGGGTTCGGTCCGCAGCCCGCGGGTGTGGCGATGCCGCCGAAGATCGCGCCCCAGCAACTGGCGATCATCAACGCGCGCCCGAAGTTGCTTTGCAGCGGCTTGCAGTCGGTCTGCCGCAGAATCGCCAAGCCAATCGGCAGCATCATCGCGGCGACGCCGACGTCGCTGACCCACATCGACAGCAGCGTACCCATAATCAGAAAACCGAGAATCACGCCGCGCGTCGAGGTGCCGATCCCCTGCAGCATCTTCAGCGTCATCCGCCGGCCCAGCGTGGTTTCGGAAAAGGCGGCCGACAGCAAAAACACGCCGAGGAAAAATAAAATCAGATCGTTGCCGAAACTAAGCGCGACGATTTCCTTGTAGCCCGCGGCAACGCCGTGGATGGTAACCAGCGTGCCGTCTTTGACGATCTGCAGGCCGTCGGTGATTTTCAACAACGGCATTACCAGCATCACCAGCATCGCGGTGATGTGAAACGGCAACGCTTCGGTGACCCAATAAAAAATCGCCAGCACCAGCAAGCCGATGCACAACCGCGCCGGGAAAGAAAGTGAAACGACCTGGTCGCCGACTTCGCGCGGAGCCGGGTCGAGAAACGCGGCGATCAAAACGAACAACGCCAGGCCGATCGCCAAAAACAGTGCCTGCCGCCGCGGCGTCAACTCTTTGCGTTTACCCATTTCGCCGTTATCGGCCGTGTGCGTTTCTTCCTTCAATCCAGGTATTCCCCCAAATCCAACGAAGCGGCTTTTTCGTGCGTCACCCGGCCTTGCTCGTCCCAGCCGCGCGCCGTGTACAGATCGGCCCGCATGGTTTCCAGGTCGGGCAGCACTTCGGCCGCACCGCCGGTTCCGCGCTTTTCGCGCAAGATGCGGGGCGACAGGGTGTCGTCCATCGCGCTCATGCCGCGTTGCAGATTGAATATTCGTTTCAAGGTAAAGATGCGATCGCCGACGCGCAGCAACTCGTCGGTCGTCAACGACCAGCCGAAAATCAGATTCGTCAGACGGCACATCTGCTCAGCGCCAATGCCGCCGGCCAATAAGAATTTGCACAGACCGAGCGCGTCGAAAGCGGCGCTGAGATCTTGCATCTGCGCGGTCATCGCGCCCTTGCCGACCGGCGTATGCGGATCGACGTTCTGCGGAAAGCCGTCGATCTTCATCCCCTCTTCCAGGTAGTACGCGGGCGACTCGTTATGCGAACCGCCGCGGTTGCCGGTGGCGTAGGTAGCCGCGCTGCTGACCAATCCGCGCGGATCGTGCATCGGCAACTCCAGCCCCTTGGCATGCACGGCGAAGTCGGCACTGCCTTGCCCAAAGCGCTCGGCGGCGGCGCGCACGCCGTCGGCCAGCACATCGCCGATGCCTTCGCGTCGGGCAATCTTTTCGATCAACTGTGCAATCGCGCGACCATCGCCCCACACGGGCCGGCAGTCGTCCAGGCCGACGTCCTTTTCATCGACAATCTGTTTTTCGACGCACTCGAACAGAAATCCGATCACCACGCCGGCGCTAATCGTATCGACGCCAAGCTCGTTGCACAGCCGGTTGGCGTAGGCGACGTCTTCCGGGCTGTCCAACAGCAGGTTCGAGCCGAGTGCGCCGACCGTTTCGTACTCGGGCTGGCTGGTGACCAGGCCGCGATGCTCGCCTTCGTTGATTTTGATTTTCTTCGCGCAGGCGATCGGACACATGAAGCAGGCGTGATGGCCGGCGTGCATTTTTTCGATGTAGACCTGCCCGGTGATCTTCGCCGCGCCGTCCCACAAACCCTGCGCGAAATTTTTAATCGGCAGGTCGCCCGACTGCTCGCGCCGCAACACCGCGCCGGCGGTGCCGAACTTGTGCAAACCCTGCGTGCGTTCGCGCACCGAGCGGTTGAGGTCGCGCACGTATTGCTTCAAACCGTCCGCGTCGTGCGGTTCGGGTTTCTGTGTGCCGTGCACGGCGAGTGCCTTGATTTTTTTCTCGCCGAATTTCGCGCCGATGCCGGTGCGCCCGGCAGCGCGGGCGTTTTCACCCTCGAACATCATCGCCGCATAACGTACGCCGTTTTCGCCGCCCGGGCCGATGACGCCGATCTTTGCGCCGTCGGGCAACTCCGCCGCCAACTTGTCGTGCGCGGCAAAGGTGGATAATCCCCAGTAGGCCGACGCGTCGCGGATCTCGACGCCGTCGTCGCCGACGAACAGGTACACCGGTTTTTCACTGCGCCCTTTGATGAGCAAACCGTCCAGGCCGGTGCGCTTGAGTTGCGCGCCCCATTTGCCTCCGACGCTGCTCTCGCCGATGATGCCGGTCAGCGGTGAGATGAAAATGAACGACGTCTTGCAGGCGGTGGGTGCGGTAAAACCGGTGAGCAGGCCGTTGGCAATGACGATCGCGTCGTTGTCGCCTTCGTCAATAAACAGCTTGGCCGCGATGCCGCCACCGCCGAAAAAGTGTTGCTGCTCTTCGAGCGAAACCGCGTGCGTCGTCACCTGCACGGTGGTCAGATCGACCACCGCAAATTTACCGTAGCCTGTCATCCGTCTTCCTTTACATCCTCCGCATCTTAGATGCTCGCCAGCGCCACGCTGCCCGGGCTGACCGTCGTCGGATCGGTCATTACGTTGATGCAGCAGGTCTGTCCCGAAGCGAATGCTTCTTCCAGCGCCGGGCGAATGTCCTCGACTTTTTCTACGAAAAAGCCCTTGCCGCCCAATTGCTCGACCAATTTGTGGTAATTGACCGCGCCGATGAAGGTGCCGTTTTCGATCGCGTGGCCCATGCGCAATTCCTGGCTGTGGCGGATCATGCCCCAACCCAGGTCGTTGCTGATCACCACCACGATCGGCAGCTTTTTGCGGATCGCCGTTTCGAACTCCATAAAGTTGAAACCGGTCGAGCCGTCGCCGATGATCAGGCAGACGCGCTTGTCCGGGTTGAGCAGCTTGGTCGCGTTGGCGTAGGGGATGCCGACGCCGAGGCAGCCGTAGAGGCCCGAATCAAGGTAATGCGCGGGTTGGCGAGCGGTGCGCGTCATGCCCATCCAGACCTGCGTATCGCCGCCGTCGGCGACGACGATGTCGTCTTCACGATCCATAAAATCGTTGACCTCGCGGGCCAGCCTTAGCGGGTGAATCGGCGTGTTATCGCTGTCCCACTGCGCTTGCGTCGACGCCTTCGCGCCCTGGTCGGCGGTCTGCAGCGTCGTCACCCAATCGGCGAAGTTGGCCTTCAACTCGTCGCCGTAAGCGCCTTCGTCGACCAGCCGGTTGCATTCGGTCAGCAGGCCCTTGATGTCGCTGTGGATGCCCAGATCGACGGTGTGGTTGCGGCCGATCTCCTCGGCTTCGATGTCAACTTGAATCAGCTTCGCATTACGGTCGATCAGATCGCCGAACAGGCAGAACAGGTTGATGCGACCGCCGAGGTAGATGACCAGGTCGGCGTCGGATTGGGCAAACAGCGTCGCGCCGGGGCGAACGCCGACCATCGATTCGAAACAAAGCGGATGGGTGTCGGCGATCACGCCGCGTCCCATCGACACGGTGAAGACCGGCAGGCCGATCTTCTCGACGAAGGCGACCAGTTCGTCGCCCGCGTCGGCGTACCACGAACCGCTGCCGGCGATGGCGATCGGTTTTTTCGCCTCGCGCAGCATTTCCATCATCTTGCCCGCGCCGGCCAGGTCGACCGGATGCGACTGCACCGTCGTGTGCGGTTGTTTCGGCGCGCCCTGGCAGGTGCCGTTGAGCACGTCGACCGGCAACTCGAGATAGACCGGTCCGGGACGCCCGCTGATCGCCGCGCGGTAAGCCAGGTCAATAAACTCGCCGATGCGGTCGGTGGTGTGGCAAACGAACGCCTTTTTCACCATCGGCTCGATGACCGGCGCCTGGCGGATGTCTTGCAAGTCGAGCTTTTCGCAACGGCCGACGCCGACCGCGCCGCTGATCAACAACAACGGCGAGTTGGCCATTTTGGCGTTGGCGATCGCCGACAACGCGTTGGTGAAACCCGGCCCCGCCGTCACCATGGCAACGCCCGGCTTGCGCATCGTGCGCCCGTAGGCTTCGGCCATGAACACGGCCGCTTGCTCGTGCCGCGTGTCGAACAACTGCACGTCGGTGTTTTCCAGGTATTGGTAAATGGGGGTGATGTGCCCGCCGCTCAAAGTAAAGATGATGTCCACGCCTTTGGCTTGCAGGGCTTCCGCCGCCAGTTGCGCTCCGGTGATCGCTGCCATATCTGCCTCCGTAAAATTTTTCGAAACGGTTTAGAGTTCCATTAATTGTCCGCCGGTGATGTTGATCGCCTGACCGGTCAGGTA
>Ga0272444_10001810_pt1 | contig 20193 bp, 15 predicted proteins | sample SSMForm13_FD_201033 | JGI IMG/M metagenome (GOLD analysis project Ga0272444, IMG submission 201033) | Marine sediment archaeal communities from Little Sippewissett salt marsh, Falmouth, MA, United States - SSM-Form-13 | ecosystem: Environmental > Aquatic > Marine > Wetlands > Sediment ... | reverse complement strand
CAAAGGACGGGCGCTGCCGGCGACTTCGTTCCGAAGCCGCTGCCGGTGATCGTCACCGAGTTATCGTGGTAGAACGATCCGGATGTGGAACTGATGGATGGCGCAGCCGCCCCCGGCTGAACGCCCAGCGCACACAGTGCCGCAACGCAGGTCAGTATTGCGATGTGTTCGCGGTTCATGATGCGTGTCTCCTTCTGTCTTGCCACAACTGATCAACGAGAACATAACGCTACGGCATGCGATTTTAGCGACGCGCGAGGAAGGCATGTTGCCGAGACTCCTGGTCGGTTGATCTATGATCGACGATTCAGGCAACGGCAACGCGTCTGGTGAAAACATTGCTCCAGAAGACAGATAAGGAGATAATCCGCCGGTCAGCACACTAGGGAGACCGCGCAATGCCAGGGAATGAAGACATACGCTCGGTCCGTCGGGCCTTGGACATACTTGAGCTTCTGGGCACGTCCCCAAGCGGGCTTGCGCCCTGGCAGATCGTGCAGGCACTTCACGTCGGCAAGGCCACCGCGCACAGACTGATCCGGACGATTTTCCACAAGGGACTGATCGAGAGGACGGGCCATCCCACCAGGTACAAGCTCGCCAAACCGCTGCGGGGGATAAGGCACGACCAGGCAGATTGGAACCGCCGCTTTCTGAGACCGGCGATCGCGCAGGCCATTCGACTGGCACGAGCGACCGATTCCCACATTTACGTGTCCCAGTTCATCGGGGGGGTGGTCCTCGCACGGTTCAGATCATTCCGTAACGATCCGGACGAGATCAACACCCCCTACGGCTGGCGCCTTATGCCCTATGGGTCCGCTCTGATCTTCCAGGCCTACATGAAACAGGAACAGCTTAAGGATTACCGGACGAGGAACCCACTTAACGACTCCGACCGCGAGTACTGGAAGTCCGTAGCGATGGTTGACGAGTTCCTGCCGATGGTGCGAGCAGGGCGGTGTGCGGCCTTCACCAAAGGCGGGATGAGCAGGGCCGCTGCCGCGGTGTTCGGATCAGGTCCGGCGCCTATCGGTGCGTTGGCAATGGTCAGGCCGGTCGAGGCGCCGCCGGAACCGGCCTTCGGTGAATGCGTCAGGATGCTTCGCGATGCCGCGATTCAATTGACTAGGTCCATACAGCGAGGGCCGGGCCAGAGCAAGCTTGCTGCCAATCTGAGCACCCAGAACTCTCTCCGCCACCCATATGATGGAAGTAGACCGAGGGACGCCCCAGCCAAGCTCTAGCCGCGCCCGCCCCTCCGACGATTCGCAGGAAGCATCACTTTCGCTGGTCCGGGGCCTCGGTCTTGGCTTCGTCTCCGATTCCGCGGATGGCCCAGCGAGCGAACTTCATACGGATGTTGTTGTTCTCGTCCACCTTGACGGTTACCTCGTCCTCGCGGATCTCCATGATGGTCCCGACGATTCCACCGATTGAGGTGACCTTGTCGCCCTTTTTCAGGGCGGCGAGCATTTCGCGGCGTTTGGCTTCCTGTTTGCGTCTGCTTCGGCTGGACCAGTAGAACAGAAAAATCATCCCTCCGAAGAGGATGATTATGAACGGATTGTCCCGGAGCATGTCCAGTATTCCGCCGGGTGGGCGTCGCTGGAGGGTGCGTGTTTGGCCTTCAGTTCCCGCCGGTTGATCGTCGGCCTGGACCTGCGGGGACGGCGGGGCAGGCTCGTCCGCCTTGGGAACCTTCTTCAGGGCGGGGGCAGGTTCGGGCGCCGGTTCGGTGAGTTCCTGGGCGATTGCCTGTGCGGGGATCGCCGACGCCACGGCGAGCAGGATAATCAATCTGAGAAGTTTTCGATTACGCATCAAGCGTTCCTTCCTGTTTGTCCGCGTCTCTCGGCACGTGGCGGGCCTTCCGCCGGAACGGCTAATCATTCGGTACATAGGCAGCGTTGTCAAGTGTGTCGCCGGGGTACATCGCTTCGAGCCACTGCAATGAGCGTCGCTCCAGATCGCCGTCGCGTATGGCATCGCGTATGGCGGACATGAGTTGCGCGAAGAAGCTCAGGTTGTGAATCGTCGTCAGGATCGGCCCGAGCATCTCCCTGGCCATGAACAGATGTCGAATCGCTCCTCGCGAGAAGTTTCTGCAGGCGTAGCAATCGCAATTTTCATCGATGGGCCTGTCGTCGGCGGCAAGGTCGGAGTTCCTCAGCCTGACGCGACCTGACCACGTCAGGGCCTGGGAATTCCTCGCGTTGCGCGTCGGGATTACGCAATCGAACATGTCAACTCCGCGCAGGACGGCGGCGATTATGTCTCTTGGCTCGCCGACGCCCATAAGATACCTGGGCTTTTCTGCAGGAAGCTGTCCGTCGATCCAATCGAGCACGCGGCAGGCGTTGGCGTGCCCTTCGCCGACACTGAGCCCACCGATGGCGTATCCGGGCAGGTCCATCTCGACGAGGCGCCTGGCAGATTCCGCCCGAAGATCTTGGTGCACGCCGCCCTGCTGGATTCCGAACAAGGCCTGGTAACGCCGGCCTGTTGAGAGACGGTCAGACCCATGCCACGCTCGCCTGCACTTGTCCGCCCAAGCGGCGCTTCTTTCGACGGCGGCGGAGACCTCCTCTCGGCCCGCGCCCCCGGGAGGGCACTCGTCCAATTGCATTATTATGTCCGCGCCAAGTTCTCTCTGCGTCTGCACCGCGCGCTCGGGGGTAAGCATTACCTCTGAACCGTCAATATGCGAACGGAACAAGACGCCTTCGTCGGTCACCTTCCTCATCTTTGCCAGTGAGAAGACCTGGTATCCGCCGCTATCGGTCAGTATGGGGCCATCCCAGCCCATCAAGGCATGCAGGCCTCCGAGCTTGGCAACGACGGACTTGCCCGGCCTGAGCATCAGATGGTAGGCATTAGCAAGGACGATCTGAGTTCCGGCACCAGAGACCTGGGCGGGGGTCAGCCCCTTCACGCTTCCGTAGGTGCCCACTGGCATGAACGCGGGGGTATGGACTTGTCCGTGCGGGGTCGTCAGCGTACCGAGGCGGGCACGGCCTGGATTGGCGGTTGACTTGAAAGCAAACATTCTGGGGAGAATATACACCCGTAGCGACTGACGGAAGTCAAAAGCCCTCCCAACCTAGCGAGCGCTGCGCCCGGGCTGTTCCATCAGTTGGCAAACGACCTTCCCAAACTCTTCGGGGCTGAACGGCTTGGGAAGGATCATGCAGTGGTCTTCGCAGTCTTTTACCTGGGATTCCACCGCTTCGACGTTTCCGGTCACAAACAGAACAGGCACGTCGGGACAGGTTTTCCGCAGCTGACTGGCCAGCTCATCGCCCCGCATTGCGGGCATGATGACGTCGGTGATAAGCATGTCGATCTTCCCGCCGTTGTTTCCGACGATATCGAGCGCCCCGCGCCCATCCGCTGCCTCAAAGACTGAATAACCGTTGTTTCGAAGGTAGCCGCTCACCAGCTTCCTGATGGCCTGGTCGTCCTCGGCAACGAGCACTGTTCTGCCGTTGCCGGAGTTCTGCCTTACTTCCACGCCAGCGTCAACCTCCCGGCCCTTTCCATCGGCCCGGGGAAGGTAGAGCTTGAAGATGGTTCCCTTTCCCGGCCTGCTCGTAATGCTCACGTGCCCCCCGCTTTGCTTTGCGAAGCCGTACACCATCGGCAGACCCAGGCCGGTCCCTTCACCGAGTGGCTTGGTCGTGAAGAAGGGCTCGAAGGCATGGGCGAGAGTCTTGGCGTCCATTCCGATTCCGGTGTCTCTAACCGATATCAACACATGCGGGCCTATGGTTGCTTCCATATGGCGGGCTACGTATCGAGAAGTCAGCAGAACGTTTCTGGTACGGATAGTAAGCCGACCGCCGTCCGGCATGGCGTCCCAGGCATTTACGACGAGATTCATAAGCGCTTGGCGAACTTGCGTGGCATCGACAACCGTTTCTCCCAGATCGGGCGACTGAAGAATCCGCAACTCTGTCTTCTCACCAATGACCCTTTGGAGGGGGCTGGACATATCGGTGACAATGTCGTTGAGATTCACGGTCGCCGGGTTGAGCATGCGCTTCCTGCTCAGGGCGAGCAGTTGCGTGGTCAAGGCCTGTCCTTGCCGGGCAGCCTTGTCAATCTCCACAATCGATTCGTAGATGGGGTTTTCCTCGTTCAGCTCCTGGAGAAGCAAATCGCTGTAGCCCTTTATGATGGTCAACTGGTTGTTGAAGTCATGCGCGATCCCCCCCGAGAACCTGCCGATCGCTTCCATCTTCTGGGACTGGCGCAGTTGCCCCTCGACCACCAGCCGTTCGGTCACATCGATTCCCACCGAGACCCGGCCCACGCAATTGCCCTCTGCGTCTTTGATGGTCTTGTCGTACCACTCGACCTGCTTGATCTGCCCGTCCTTGGTGACAATCCCCCCAATGCTGCCCTTTATGGGCAGGCCACCCAGCGAATCCGAGAATTCCCGCCTCATTCTGTCTCGTTCGCCTTCGGGCACAAATGTTGAAACCCAGTCGCTTCCTATCACTTCCGCAAGCGTGTAACCGGTAAGTTCCTCTACAAATGGATTCAAGCGGACGATCCGGCCTTCCGTATCCAACACAAGCACGATCACCTGGGCTGTTTCGATCAGCGTGTTTGCGAAGTCCCTTTCCCTCTGAAGGGCTCGCCTCGTCCGCTTCCTGGTGTAGAGTGTGGCCAACGTCAGTGAGTAAAGCCTGAAAAGCTCTTGCTCCTGGAAGGAAACGGGCTCCTGGCTGATCAGGTTGTCCATAGAGACATATCCCTGGACTTTCTCACCGTCCCACATGGGGGCAACTACCCTTGTTCCCTTGCCCACAACGTTCTTTCGCTCGCCATATAGATCACCGTCTTCGACTACCGTATCCCCAGACCGGAGGGCCATGGCCTGAAGCACGAGGCCATTCTCATCAACGGTGATCCGGGCGCTTTCCTCGTTGCGCAGACGGCCCAGCTCGTCAATGCCGAAGGACCCCTGAAACACCCTTGGATCTTCGGTGGCAAGCCAGACTCCGACTCTGTCAAACCCAAGCTTATCCACCGCGAGTTCGACCCCCCTCCGCAACAACTCCGTGGGAGACTCTATCAAGGCGAGTTCCATGTCCACGTCGTGCAGCAACTGCAGACCCTTGCGGAAGCTCCTTTCCGCCTGTTCGTTGGCTTCTATCTTCGCTTGTGCTTCCAGGGCCTCAGTGTCGTCCCGTATTGACTCGATGGCGCCGACCATCTCGCCGTCGGAAGAATAGATCGGCGCGGCGATTGCGACGCGGTGTGCAGGCTGACCGTCTGGCCCGAACGGAACCCAGCCTTCAGCAATCACGGTATCTCCCTGCCTGCGGACCTGCTCGTAGCAAGCCTCGACACTCGCATCCTCATTGCCCACCATGTCTATGGCTATCGGCCTGGGATGGCCATAGAATGGCTCGCCGTAGGCGTAATCTCCCTTACCCAGCATCCGCTCCTTCCTGAACCCGGTCAGTTCCTCCAACGCTCGGTTCCATGCGACGATCCTCTTGTCGCGGTCCAGCACAAGTGTCGGGTCGGGAAGGAAGTCTATTACCGCCTCGAGTTTCTCGTTCGCGCTCCGTAGCTCGCGCTCGTGGAGGACTCTCTCGGTGATGTCGCGATCGATCCCTATTACGTGAGTCTCACCGTCAAGCTCAGTGGCAACGGCAGTCCACTCGTAGTAGTTCTCCCTTCCATCCGGTCGCTTCCAGCTACTCACCCCTCTGCAGGACTTGCCCGCGCTCAAATCCTCCAGAATCCTCGGATGCTTCTCCACCGCCTGTGTGAGCCTGAACAGGTTAGGTGAAGCCATAAGTTCTTCTCGACTGTAACCAGACATCTCAACGAACCGGTCATTGCACATCACCAGTTTGTGCTCTCCGCTTTGGAGGGCCAGCTTACAGATGCTTACACCGTCAAAGCTGTGCTTAAGGAGGAAGTCCAGCCGCCTGCCTCGTTCCTCGGCATTTCTCTCGGCGATTATGCGTTCGGTTATGTCCCGATCAATCCCGATCTGGTGCTGCTTGCCGTCGATCACGACTGGAACGCAGTTCCACTCGTAGTAGTTCTCCCTTCCGTCGGGGCGGAGCCATGTCGATACTCCACTGCGCGGCAATCCTCTTTTCTTCAGCTCCCTGTATCCCTGCTGGACCGAGACCACGCGTTCGAGTTTCCTGACATCCTCTGCCTCCATCAATTGGGTCCGGGTGTAACCGGACATCTCCACGTACCGATCGTTGCAGAACACGATCCGGTGGAAACCGTCCGCCTCATCGACCACGCGCAGGCTGATGCCGTCGTGTGAGTGGGCCAAGACGGCATCGAGATACTTCTGATCGGCAAGGGTCTGTCCTTCAGCTTCCTGTCGTTTGCTCGCGGTAGTCTGTTCTGGATCCGTCATATTGGACGCCTCCACGGCTCCGTCGTACCGGCCCGCGCATGGCCTGACCGGGCGGCCGGCATCTAATAAAATACAGCGTCGCGTCAGCTTCTCAGCCAGACGCCGCAGCGTGAATGGCAAGACACTTGACCAGCACCTGTTCGATATGGTCGAGAGGAATCTGGCTTGCGGAATCCGATTTGGCTTTATCCGGATCGGGATGAGTCTCGATGAACAACGCGTCCGCACCGGCAGCCATTGCCGCGGAGGCCAGAAGCGGAGCGTACTTCCTCTGTCCTCCGGAAACGCCGCCAAGCCCGCCGGGCTCCTGCACAGAGTGCGTCGCATCGAAGACCACAGGCGCCCACTGCTTCATCTGCGGGATGGACCTGTAGTCAGTCACCAGGCGGTTGTACCCGAAGATGGTTCCTCGCTCCGTCAGAAGGATGTTCTCGTTACCCGTGGAGCGGACTTTCTCCACGGCAGCGGCCATATCCCACGGCGCCATGAACTGGGCCTTCTTTATATTGACCGCCTTTCCCGTCCGCCCCGCAGCAAGGAGCAAGTCGGTCTGGCGGCACAGAAACGCCGGTATCTGAAGGCAATCCAGGACCGTCGCCGCAACGGCGGCCTGGGAAGGCTCGTGGATGTCGGACAACACGGGAACGCCGATCTGCTTTCGGACCTGAGATAGCCACTGGAGTCCTCTTTCAATACCGGGGCCTCTGTAGCTGGCGATGCTCGAACGGTTGGCCTTGTCGTAGCTGGCTTTGAAGATATAACCGATACCGAGACGGGCGCTGATTTCCGCAACGCGCCCGGCGACATCCTGACAAAGCTGGAGGCTCTCAGCCACGCAAGGCCCAGCTATCAAGGCCAGCTTTCCTGAACCAATCTCAACTCCGCCTATGTCGCAGGTATTTTTGGGGTCAGTCAATGCTGGTTTCCTCTCCAAGGCCAAGCGTACCACGGACTGTGGGGAAGGGGAACGATGAGCTTGGCCCTTCCTTCCGCCAGCGAGATATCAAGCGGCGTGTCAGGCCCGACATCTCCGTCAACCTGGCTGGCGACGGGGGCATCGGTCTCGATGCAGATCCGCCGGGCTTGTCTATATGTCACGTTTCCCTTCAGCGGGTGCAGCCTAAGCAAGGTCCATGCCGCGTGCAGCATCAGGGCAGTCTGTTCCTTGCAGGAGTATATGACCAGATCGAGAAGCCCGTCGTCGAAGACCGCGTCGCGACAGATCCTCAGCCCGACGGCATAGCGCGATATATTCCCGACAAAGGCCAGACCCGAGTCGTTGAAGACTTCCTGTCCGTCGGCGACTATTCTCATCCTCGGAAAGTCATGCTCCCAGAAGGTTCGCCACATCGGCCAAAAGTAGCTCAAATGCGATATGTGACCCGTTCTTGCCGCGGCGAGCCTCCGGACTACTTCCCCATCGAAGCCGACGCCCATTATCAGAAGGAAGTTCCGATCGTTTATCCTTCCGACATCGCTGGCAACGATCTGCCCGGTCAGGAGCACCTCGACGATCTTGCGCGGATCCCGCGGTATCCTGAGTTCCTTGGCCAGAAGGTTTTCCGTTCCGGCCATGCACGGAAGAACCGGAAGATCGGTTCCCACCAGACCGGTCGCGACCTCGTTGACAGTACCGTCGCCTCCCCAGACGACCACCGCAGAGGCCCGGCCGACCAGGCCACGAACGTAACGCGTTGCGTCATCAGGTCCTTGCGTAGTGTAGATCGTCATGTCCAGACCGGCGCGCCTGGCCTCGCTGCGGAGGGCGGAAATCAGCAGCTTGCTTCCGCCGTATCCACTGCGCGGGTTCACCACCAGGTGAACAGGAAGTTGCGTGTCGATCCCTGTCATTGTCGCTGCCGGGCGCACTGGGGATTGCAGTCCATCCAGTCGGGGCTATAATAGCCGATTCGTCGCGGCAAGCCAACGGTTGTGGCCGGGCCGCCCGGCAACAGTCGGCGCCAGGAGAAAGACCATGGAACAGACGGTGAAAGACGAACTGGACGCAATCGTCGCCAAGGACTCGTGGACGATCGAGGACCACGATGAAATACTCAAACAGTTGGCCTCTGTGAGCAACGCCCCCGCCAGCTTCAGGCAAATATCGGCCCAACTGGAGGCCGAGACCACCAGTCCGACCGGCGCGGCGGCACTTAAGATAGGCATCGCCCGTTACATGCTTTGCCGGTTCGAGGGCGCCCTGGAGGCACTTTCCGAAGCAACCGACAACAAGGACCGAAGGTACTTCCAGGGGCTCTGCCACAGCCAACTCCACCACTACGACAAAGCTGTCGAGGAACTCCAACGCGCCGTCGACAAGGGCGCCGAGGAAATCAGGGCCGGCGTGGCGATTGTCGAGGCCCAGGCGCTTGCCGGGGACCTCGACGGCGCGCATAAGACACTGGACAAACTCGCTGGAAAGATCGCCGATTCAGCGGACCAATATTACCTCCGGGGATTGGTCGAAGAGCTTTCCGGAGAGGCTGAACAAGCGGAAGCATCGTACGAAAAGGCGCACGAGTGTGATTCGGACCATGCGGCGGCCACGTTCCGGCTTGCGTATCACTACGACCTGCACGGGGATGAGGAGCAGGCGATCAAGCTCTATCAGGAATGCCTCAAGTCCCCTCCCGTCCGTGCCAACGCTTACCTTAACCTGGCGGTCCTCTATGAAGACCTGGGCAGATACGAACAGGCGGCAACGTGCCTGAGAAATGTTCTGGCATGCAATCCCTCCAATGAGAGGGCCAGGCTCTTCCTGAAAGACGTCGAGGCATCGAAGACCATGTACTACGACGAGGATCAGGCAAGAAGAATCGCCAGAAGGAACGCCGTACTCGACATACCCGTGACAGACTTCGAGCTTTCCGTACGCGCAAGAAACTGCCTCAAAAAGATGAACATTAAATCGCTCGGAGATCTGGTGAACATCACTGAGGCGGAGCTGCTCAGCTACAAGAACTTCGGGGAGACCTCTCTCAAAGAGATCAAGGACATGCTCACGGCAAAGAACCTCCGCCTCGGGCAAGCTTTGGAGGAAGGCGGGGACTTCCCCCTGGAAGCGCGCCTGGAGCCCGAAGCGTCTCCGGTCAACGAAGGCGTGCTGGCAACAACCATCGACAAGATCGAGTTCTCCGTCCGCGCCAGGCGAGCGCTGGAGAGCCTGAAGATAGACACTCTCGGAGAACTGGTCAGCAAGACCGAGGCCGAACTGATGGGTTGCCGCAACTTCGGGCAGACAAGCCTGAACGAGATCCGTCAGAGGCTGGCAGAATTCGGCCTGCAGCTTCGTGAATCTGTTTGAACGACCGCAGGTGTGCGGTGATGACACAACTCCACCAAAGACGTGTCATGCGGCTGGCGAAGTATTGCGCGGGAGTTCTGCTCTTGGGGGCCGCCATCCTGGTCGCCGCGCGGACGCCTTGGGGATGCGGAGGCCCGCCACCCCAAGTGCCCTCGCAAATGCCCGTCACCTACGAAGGCGTGCCCACCATACGCGTTCTGCTGACGCCGCGTGGCCTGGACCGCGCGGTCCTTTCGGCAACCGGCGGATACGCGATTATGCTTGACGGGAAGGAGGTTATCACCTCCGCCGGCGAACTGGCGCCCACTATCGTCAGCAAGGCCAATCCGGCATGGCGGATTGGCGATCTCACCACCGAGGGACAGTCGCTTCGGCTCGAACCTGACCAAGGCGCGTTCGCCGTACTGAACCAGAGGGCCTACCGAGGCTGCCTGGAGCTGGTCGCCTACGGGAATACCCGCTTGAAGGTCGTCAACCACCTCGACATGGAGAGCTATCTTGCGGGCGTGCTTGCCAAGGAGCTTTACCCTTCCTGGTCGCTGGAGACGTTCGAGGCCCAGGCGGTCGCGGCGCGGACTTTCGCGATGTATCACGTGATGACATTCGGCAAGAGCAATTCCTATGACGTCGGGTCGAACCAGTCCTTCCAGGTGTATGGCGGCGCGGCGGCGGAGACCGCCAAGTCCTGGCAGGCAGTCAGAAATACGCACGGGCAGGTGCTGACTTGCGGTCCTGCCGGGCAGGAGAGGGTCTTCATGGCGCAGTATTCGGCCTGCTGCGGAGGAAGCGTCAGCCCCGCCTCGGCGATACGCAACGCTGAGGACATCGAACCCCTTCGAGGGGGGCAGGAATGCATCAGTTGTGCCGCCTGCCCCAGGTATCGATGGTCTCCCGTGCGGATAAGCAAGCACCACATCTACCAGGCCCTTGCCGGATCCTATGATTCCGTGGCGAAGCTCCAGACCATCTCAACGCTCAAGGTAGCCCAAGCGGACGAAAGCGGGAGGATCGTCTGGATCGACATCTACGGCGGGAAGGCCAAGTCCAGGCCTGTCCGCATCCGCGGAGAGGACCTGCGAGTAGCGATGCTCAAGAGCGGGCTTGGAGATGCAAGGAAGCTGTACTCGATCAACTGCCGGTTAAAGGATGTCGGAGAGGCAATCGAATTCCGCGACGGCAAGGGCTTCGGTCACGGTGTGGGCCTGTGCCAATGGGGCGCCGAAGGCCGGGCGGCAACCGGCGATTCGGCCGAGCAGATACTCCAGTTCTACTACCCCGGCGCAAAGCTCCTCCGCGCTTACTAGAATGCGCGCTATCCGGTTCTCTCGGCCGAGCAGACGGGAATCTTTATCTGACGAGTTTCGCTCAGCCAGACGGCGTGAAGAAGCTCGGTCGTCCGCGCGCCGTCCTCCATAGAGCAAATCAGTTCGGCCTTTCCTTCAATCGCGTCGAGAAGGTTCTTCGCGCGAATGACGACCCCGTGCGAAGAATCCGCGAGCCTGGAAACAGAAGGCGCCTTGCGTATGGGCCCGTTGGTGCGATAGGTGCAGCTTTCGGCGGTTTCCTGAGGCGAATTCTTGTCTCGCTCCAGCCAGGCCGAGCCCTCGCTTCCGTGCGCGACGACCATCTCGTGCTGGTTGCTTCCGTGCTTGGATGCAACTATCGAACCGGTCATCACGTGCACCAGAGCGCCGGATCTCATCCAGAGGATGCCCATAGTCCCTTGGCGGTCCCCCCGAGCCACGAAGACCTCACGGACCTCACCGAACAGATACCTCGCCATATCCCACGGGTGAGTCGCGCGGGTTAGTTCCGAAGAGGCCACGTAGTTACCTCCGGAATCGACAAGTCCGAACGGAATACGCCCGCGTCTGCGTCTTCGAGGGCGTCTCCCGCCGGCTGGGTGAGCGTGGGAATAGGCTATCTTGGCTATCGAGACCGGTCCGATCTTTCCGCTGTCAAGCAGCGCCTTCATCTCCATCCATGACTTCATGTAGCGAAGCGAGTATGCAACGGCCACCTTAAGGCGCGGGTACTTGTAGGAGAGATACAGAAAACGCCTTGCCTCTTCGAGGTTATACCCGACCGGCTTTTCCATGAAAACGTGGGTGCCGGCTTCGAGACAGGCCTCGGTGTGCTCAAGGTGTTTGTCGCTGTAGGAACAAACGCAGACGATATCAAGGTCGGCTTCTCTGAGCATCTTTCGGTAGTCGGTGTATTTCTCCGCCCGCCCGCAGACATCAGGAAAAAGCTTCTGCTTGTCGGCCATCTGGGAAGGCGCAACGTCACAGATCGCCGCCACTTCCACCTTGTTCAGCCAAGCCCGCCATCCTCCAAGAAACATCCTGGTCGTTCCGCCGCAACCAAGCATTCCCACGCGGTATTTTCGCCTTCGCCTTGTTGGGGGGGCCTTCTTCACTTGCCTCGCTGCCACTTTGCACAACTCCCTTCTGGTGTCTCCGCAAGATAAGGTTTTCCGAGCCTTCTTATAGCCAAGCATCCGGCCAAATGGAAGCTACCACGGGACGCGAAATGCGCGTATGGGGTGCTGCAGAACGAACCTGGCCAGCTTCTTCCAGATGCCCCTGCGCCAAGATGCGGGCCAGTGCGGGTTGTCTCGCAGGAACGCCCAGCTCATCTGCGGGGAGGCGATGTACTTCTGAAACCTGCGGAAGACTGTTTCAAATTCCTCGTCAGGCATGGACGTCAGGTTGATCCTGGGACCCGGCAGGTCGATGTAGCTGTAGGTCCCCCAATCTATGTTGCTCCTGACGCTATCGGGAAGTTCGCTGTAAATGGCAGTGCCCGGAAGCGGGTAGAGTCTTCCGGCGCTGAGGACTTCGGGCCTGGACCAGCGTATGAAGTCCACCGTCGCCTGGATGTCCTCGGCGGTCTCTCCCGGCAGGCCTAACATGATGTCGGCGAACACTCGGATGCCCGCTTGGCGCGTAAGCGTCACCGCCCGTCGGTTGTCGGCCATGGTGGTGTTCTTCCCGATCCGCCCAAGCCCGGCATCCGAACCGCACTCGAATCCGTACTCGATCTGGATGCAGCCGGACGCCTTCATCTCCGCAAGCAGTTCGCGATCCAACTGGCTCACGCGGAGACAGCAATCCCACTTCATCTTCCGGTCCATGCCCGCAGCGCGGATTCGCCGGCACAGTTCGACCAGCCGTTCGCGATCGGCGCCGACCGTGTCGTCCTCAAAGTGTATGCCCTCGACCCCGAACCTGTTTACGGCATTGGCGACCTGCTCCATCACGTAGTCGATCGAGTGGTACCTCACGCCCAGGCCCGCGACAACGTGTCCGGCGCAGAATCGACAGCGGTTCGTGCATCCGCGGGAGGTGCGAATATTGGTCGAGGGTATGCTGATCCACCGGATCAGCCAGGGGTTCGCCCGGCAATAAAACTCCATATCGAACAACTCGTATGGCAGTGGCCCAAGGCTGTCCAGGTCCGCACACGGTTTCCTTTTGGCGGTTCGCACGAATTCTCCGCCATTTTCGCGGTAAGCAAGTCCGGCGACGTCCCGGCTGACGCCTTTCTCGGCCAGTTCAACGATTGTATGTTCGCCCTCGCCAATCGCGACCGCGTCAAGCGCCTCGCAGTCCTGAAGGGTTTGCTCGGGAATGGCTGAAGGGTGCGCCCCCCCTGCAACGGTCAGCACGTCCGGGCCGCATATCTCCTTCGCCCAGAGTGAAGTCCTCGCCGTATCCGCGACCATCGGGCTCAGCGCTGATACCCCGACCATTCCGGGGCGAAACTCCATTAGCTCCCGGCGCAGAAGCTCGTCGCTCGCCTGCCAGTGCCAGGAATTTTTGACCAGCACCTCCTCGCGGACGTGAACGCGGACATCATGCCCCGCCTTGAGAAGCGCCGCGCCCATGTAGGCCAGCCCGGTCGGAACCCAGTTGGAGCGGAAAACGCCAACGGGCCAGTAACGCCTGTCCGGGGCGGCATAGACGAGAAGGACTCTCATCGGGACCTCTTGAGCAGTTCGCGCAGCAACTGTCGGCGCCAGGAGTCGCGGTGGTGGTGACATCGCATGACCACACCGGGCGAAACCGCGATCCCGGCAAGGCCAGGCCCGCGCAGGCCAAGCCTGCGCGCCAACCGGAAGCATAACGGTTCGCCCAGAATCTTGCCAGCCAGTGAAAGCCCCAGCGAGACCGCCAGCCTGCTGCCCGTCGCGTTCGTGGCCTGGCGAAGCCATTCGACGTCGATCCGTCCCGCCCGCTCGCGGGCCGCCTGGCAAATGTCACACAAAAGTTGAAGCCGGTCGAAGGCGTGCCCGGTAGCGGCGTGCACGCAGGAAATCAGCAACAGCGAACCCGGAGACGGAACCGGCAGCCCGCTGGTCTGACCATCGGGACGGACCAACTGCAAGTCTTCATACCTTACCGATATGCCCCTTCTTACCGTGGGCGAGTTGACGAGGTCCCAGTGAAGTTCCACCGTGGCCGACGCGCGATCTTCGAGACGGAAGGTGACTTCTCCGTATCCGCCTCCGTATTTCATTTGGTCCGGCCCGGCAGCATAGCCGAGTTCAGTCAAAATTCGCTCCGCGTCGCTGCGAGACCGCTCGGATACGAGCAGGTCAATGTCACCGAAGGTCCTCAGCGACTCGGCCGGGTAGAGCCGGCTCGCGAAGTCCGCCCCCTTCAGTAGAACAGGCGGAACTGACATCGCCGACAGCCCGTCGGCCAACTCAGCGAACTGCCGACGGATCGAAAGCGTGGCCGCAGAAAACCTGAATGCACGCTTGCGGGCTTCGGTTAGCGATGCGGAGAAGACCTCCCCACAAGACTGGCCCGAGCCACCGGCCTTGACGAGTCTCTCCGCTCCGCCTGTCTCGGTCAGTCGCTTTGCGTTTGCGATGGCTGAAGGGAGCACCCCATGACGTTCCGCCAGCGACCAGAGCTTCGCAAGCTGATCCGCGCGAAGCGGCGAGCGTGGCGGGGCCACCTTGCCTTCAGGATCGGCAAGCGCCGCCAGCCAGGAGTTTAATTTGCGCCGGTGCACTCGAGTTCGCGCAAGCTCTCCGATGGGTCGCAGCCAACCTCCCGACAAGTGCGGTCGGTCCCCCTTGAACGCTGATATCACAGAGGCCCAAGCCGTCACTTCCCGCTGAACCTGATTAAGCCGACGGCCCGCGTCAGGCCGACGGCAGACAGGTAAAGCTGTGGATCGCACTCTAATAAACTCAGGCCACAGTGCTATGCCAAGGCCATCACGGTCCTGCGGGGGCGCCGCCGGGCGTTCCGCCTAGACCGCCGCCTTCGACGACTTCGACCAGACGCTCGCGCTTGACCAGCGTGGGGCTGCTGTAACGCTTCTTCGGCTTGTCCTTTTGCTTCTGCATATCCATCTGCTCCTGGCAAACGGTTCGCCAACAAGTCGCTTGGGCCACCGGGACCCTATTCTGTGATGATCTGGTCGTTCACCGCGCCGCCGCCTGGCGTCCCGCCCAAGCCACCGCCCTCGACGACCTCAACCAGATGATCTCGCTTTACCAGCACGGGACCTTTATATGCTTTTTGCTGCCTGTCTTGATTTTTCTGCATCTGCCGCACTCCTGGATGGCCTATGGGGACCTCGCCGTCCATGGCACGCGCTCGCCGTGCTTGCCTGCAATGCAGTTCCCGACGCTAGTCAGGATATCTTATTGGGTCTGAGCGCCTTCTTTTCAAGCCTTTTTATCGGCAGTCCTTGCAGGTTTCCGCCACCGCAATGGCAAATGCGGACCCGCCCTTCAGCCCGTAAGGCCCGCTCAAGGCTGCTGGACCTCCGCGATAAGCTTCTCGCCAAGCAGCTCTTCGGCGATCCCGATAAGATCGCTCTTGAGACGGTCGGAGTCCACGTCATATTCTCTCGCCAGCAGAGCCACGACTTCGGCAAACGTCCGCTTGCCGTCCAACGACTTCAGGAAGGACTCGGTTGTTTCGTTACAAGTATATAGCTGTCCGGACTTTAGCGCCAGAACAACGGTTTGCTCCCCTTCGCCCATGGACTGGAATGTCACATCCTGGCAGACTCTCAGTCGGCATTTGTCCATGTCCACGGTCACGTCCTCCGTGAAGGCTTCCAGCTCCGCTCGGACAGCGGGCCTATCGGAGCTTGAGGCGAATCGTCTTAATCTCGAACGGTCTGAAGTCCAGCCGTATCCGACCGCCGCTAATCTCGCAGACATCGACGGGGTTTTCCAGCATATCTGTGATTTCCGCCCGCTCGGCGGGCACGGACGCGTCCAAAGCGCAGCGGGTTCTCATGCACATCGCTTCGTAGAGGCGGACAATCAGGTCTCCCGAACCGTCTTCGGCGGGCTTGACTGCCTCGATGACGATATTCGACGCATCGACAGACAACACGGACTTCGTACCGGCCTGACCGGGCCGGACCGATACCGGGCAATTCAGGTCATAGGCCTCTCGCACGATGCCGCTTCCGGCGAAGTCTCCGGTCCAGCAGTAAAAGCCGTATGTGAACTGCTGGTCGCCTCGGTCGGCCTGGCTGTCGGGCGCAAGCGGCGCACGCAGGACAGTGAGGTTGATCTGGTTGCCGAGGACGTTGCAGCCGTACTTGCAGTCGTTTATCACAGCCGCCCCACCGCGCAATTCGGCAAGGGCGGTCCACTTGTGATTGCAGACCTCGAAGCGGTCCGCGTCGAACTGTCGCGAGCGGTGGTTCGGTCTGCGAATATGGCCGAACTGTATCTCGTGTATGGCTTCGTTTGCATGGAAGGCAACCGGGAAGGCGACCTTCAGCAGCTTGTGTCGCTCGCGCCAATCGATGGTGGTCGAAAAGTCAATTCGGCGAGCGCCTCTTCTGATCGAAATATCTTGCGTCATCGGCGAATCATTGAGCATGCGGGTAACGCGGATGGTCGCCACGAGGGGGCCTTCAGCCAGTATCTCCAGTCGCGCCTCGCCCGGCAGATCGACCTGCTGAACGGCGTACATGCTGTCGATGTCCCAGGCATCGAACCTGCTGGGCACATCCTTGAACATCCTGAAACTGTTGCACGCACCAGCAGCGATTTCCCTATCCGCTTCCTTGTCGAAGACGCTCTCGATCTCGCCCTTGGAGTTGAGCGTCACCCGGAGTTGGTCATTCTCCAACGTGTGATCGGAAGCTGTCGCCCCGGCATGGTCGCCATCGCTGACTTGGCGAGAGCGGTCACACATCTCCAACGTCGTCCATCCGCAGGGAGGTACGGTCACTTCGACGAGTTTCTTGCCTTCCCCCTTCTGCAGGCAGAGTGGGTCGCCCTCGCAATCCATTGCACCTTGTGCGCCTTCGGGAAGCTCCACGATCGCTCGCCTGGCCCATCCGAGAGAGTTCAGCACCGTCAGCGAGTCGGACTCTTGCAGAAGCCCTTGCTGCGCCTGGCGGGCAATCCGCCCGGCCTGAGCGATGACTTCCGCGTGATCCGACTCCGCCTGAAGGTGAACTCGCCGGATCGACGAGCCCGGAAGGATGTCGTGAAACTGGTTGACCAACAGGAGCTTCCACAGCCGCTCCATGCGATCCGCCGGGAAGGCGAACCCGGATTCCACACCGGCGATCGCCGACCACATTTCCGCCTCTCGAAGGGCGAACTCGCACCTGCGGTTGCCCTTCTTGGTTCGCGCCTGGCTGGTCAGCACGCCCCGGTGGGCCTGGAAATAGAGCTCTCCAACGTAGCGGTTGTCCGTACCGGACGCTTCGAGGCGCTCAAACATCTCCAAGGGATGAGCCATTCGCATCTTCGGACAGCCTTCCAGGTCGGACATTCGCGCGATGTATTCGAGGTGGTCTCTCTCGGGCCCGCCTCCACCGTCGCCCCATCCGAACGGGTAGAGTCGCGCCTTCATGCCGTCATGCTGGACGCGCCCTTCCCATCGCTCAATCGCCGTCGCCGGATCGGTGTGCGAGTTGTAGTTGCTGTGCAGGTGCGCGAGGACGCCCGTACCGTCGATCCCTTCCCATGTGAATTCGTGATACGGGAACCGCTGGCCACCGTGGTAGATCCAGAATATCTTCGAAGTCGAGAAGTACTTCACACCGCAGCCGGACATGATCTGGGGAAGCGCGCCGGAGTACCCGAATACATCCGGAAGCCAGCAGAGCTCGCTGTCGATGCCGAACCGCTCGGAGAAGAAGCGCTTCCCGTACATGAACTGCCGGATTAGCGCCTCCCCTCCGGAGATGTTGGTGTCCGCTTCAACCCACATTGCACCGTCTGCGATCACATTTCCCTTGGTGACCGCATCGACCAGGCGGGCGTAGAGCTGGGGGTAATCTTCTTCCAGCCAGACGTATTGGGCAGGCTGGCTCATCAGGAACTTGTAGGATGGATACCTCTCGGCAAGTGCGAGCTGGTTGGAGACGGTCCTCGCAGCCTTGCGCCGGCTCTCTTCCAGCGGCCAGAGCCAGGCTGTGTCCAGGTGCCCGTGCCCGAAGCAGTACATCATCGGAGCGGTCGAACCGTTGACGCACTCCAGCAGCGGTTTGAGAATCCGCCGCGCCTGGACCACGCTCTCTACCATCCGCTCTCGCGGCAGCTCGAAGTCGGCTGTCAGCGTGAAGTCCTTCAGGGCCTTGTCGATCTCCGCAAGCCTGAGCGACTTCGCCCCGAGCGAGTTGCGCAAGCGATAGAGCGTCTCCACATCCATCAGAAGTTGATAGACCTGTTCTTCCCAGACGCACAGTGTGCTGGACCCGACGGTTCTCTGCTTATCGGGGGGCTCGCCTACCGTCTCGACGTCTGGAGGCGTAGGTCCGGCGTGGCATGGAGTGCTGCCGTGCCCGGCGTATGCCTCTATCAGGATGTCGAACTTCTCCCCGGCAACGGCGCGATCGGTCAGGATGATGTGCTTGTGCTTTTTGTCGATCGCGCCGGCTTCGCGTCCGTTGACGTAAACCAGCGCCTCAGCGCCCAGATCGGCCCGGATGGTCAGCATCTCCCCTTCAACTTGAGGCGGGGCTTCCACGGATGCGGCGAACCAGCCGTACTGCCACTTGCCCCCCCAACGCGTGCCCGGGGGAGTTGAGGAGAACTCCAGCGCCCTCGCCTTCTCGCCTGCAAGGCGCTCATCGGTGACGTGCCCGCCAAAGACGACTTCCGCGATCGGACGAGACACAGCCGCGGCGAGGGCATCTCGCCAGGCGTCAACACGGTCCAGCCACTCCCTGTCCAGAGACATTGCGCTCTCCCGGAATATGAAGATCGGTCAAAGCGGGCATTATGGCCCAGACGAGCAGAATCTTGAAGAGGCGCTCTTTGCCAACTTAACAATTGATTTCGCGTGTAAACCGGAATTGCCCCATACAATTGGATAGAAGGATCTGCAAGCCTAGACAGAAAGGGGAGGTGAAAGATGGCGAGAATTGGGATTCACGATGACACAAGCCTTGACGCGTCTTTGTGCATCGTATCCTGCGGCGGAGTCAGCAAGGAAGGGCTGGCTGCCTATCTTGCCGCCCGGAAACTGGCCTCAGAGCAGTTCGCCAACGTGGTCAGTCTTGCCGCAGTGAGCGCCGAAGAGCCCCGGACACTCTCGTCGTTGCGTTCGGCTGAGATGGTGGTGGCCATCGACGGCTGCGACAATGACTGCGCCACCAAGACGCTCGAAAAGGCAGGGATCGCCAGGATCAGGCACATTCGGATCACCGACCTGAACGGTTCGGACGGCGAACAGTCAACGCGGGTCAGGGTCCGAAAGGCAGTGGAGAAGGTCAAGGAATTCGCTCTGGAGTAGCCGCCGGGGCGATTCAGTATCCCTGGCCTTGAGCAGCTAGCTCGTAACTGCTGCCGCAAGCGCATCGTCAAGCTCGCCTGCGAGGCGGTCCCAGGCGAATCCGGCGGCGCCTTTGGCAAGCTCGTTGCCCTGGCCGCCCCAGAGCCCGCCGTCGCAAAGGCGTTCAGCCAGGGTCACCAGCTTGCCCGCCAGTTCTTTAGCGCCGCCTTCATAGAGGAACTCTCGCCTTTCCGGATGATCGCCTAGCTGAATCAACTCGGGATATGCCAGCCTCTTCGGCAGCAGCGGATACGCACCGGCTGAGATCGCTTCGGCGGCGCTGACACCAAAGAATTCGTGTATTGCCGTCGCGACGAACACATCGGCATCCTGCAGGACCGCGCGATACCCCTGCCGGTCCGGCTGGTAGCCCCAGTAGTCGATGTGTTCGGCGAACTGCTCTCGCGCTTCGTCGAAGACAGGAGGCGCCTCGCTGAAGTGCTGACCAAGGACGCTGAGGCGGAAGTCCACGCCCCGACTTGCCAATATGCCGACTGCCTCGAAGAACTCCTCCGGTCCCTTGTCGTGCTCCCATCGGGCCGCCCAGCAGATGCGGATCGGCCCCGGACGTCTGGGGCCGCGAGGCGGGAACGGATCGATCCCCTGGGGATATACGCGTGATTTCGCTCTGATCGTCTCGGGCGCCCATCGCGGCTGGTTGTCAGGCATTGCCTCCAGTACACCGGCGAGAGCGTTGAGAAATG
>Ga0272444_10001809_pt1 | contig 20199 bp, 12 predicted proteins | sample SSMForm13_FD_201033 | JGI IMG/M metagenome (GOLD analysis project Ga0272444, IMG submission 201033) | Marine sediment archaeal communities from Little Sippewissett salt marsh, Falmouth, MA, United States - SSM-Form-13 | ecosystem: Environmental > Aquatic > Marine > Wetlands > Sediment ... | reverse complement strand
CCCAGGGAGCGTGAGTGCTTTGAGCTCTAGAACCGTCGCTCTGATTGTGAACGGGAAGCGGCATGAAGTCACTCTCGCGTCGAACACGACGTTGCTGACGGCGCTCCGCGACCTCGGGTACACCGACGTCAAGAACGGGTGCGAGATCGGCGAGTGCGGCGCCTGCGCCGTCTTCTTGAACGGTGAGGCAGTGAACAGCTGCATGGTTCTCGCGCAGCAGGCGGACGGCGCCGAGATCGTGACCAACGCCGGCCTGGGGACGATGAAGGATCCGCATCCGATTCAGGAGGCGTTCGCCGACGCGGGCGCGATCCAGTGCGGCTTCTGCACCCCGGGGATGGTCATCTCGACGAAGGCGCTCCTCGATCGGAACCCGGATCCGACCGAGGAGGAAATCCGCGAGGCGCTGTCCGGGAACTTGTGTCGGTGTACGGGGTACGGGCAAATCGTGGATGCAGTGAAGTTGGCGGCTGCCTCCTTGTTTCGCAAGGAGGGGCAAGAACCCGCTTCCGAGAAGCGTGTTCTTGCGTCTGATGACGCATCGGAAGTGGGTGGTGAGGCGTAATGGACAACATCCAGCCGAAGCCGCTTCCGGAGGTGACGCTTCCTGAGCTGAAGCAGGTGGGGAAGCCGTTGCGGCGCGTTGACGCGTTGGGAAAGGCGGTCGGGGCAACGGTCTATGCGGCCGACTTCACGATGCCGAACATGCTCCACGCCAAGGTTCTTCGCAGCACGTGCCCGTCGGCGCGGATCGCGAAGCTCGACGTGTCGAAGGCGCGTGGGCTGCCGGGGGTCGCCTGCGTTCTGACCGGCGAGGACGTGGAGGGCGCCAAGTTGAACACCGATCTCCCCGGCCAAACCGGGCGAGAAGCGCGCGCCGGCTCCGACGCCCCGGTCCTCGCTCTGGGGACGGTTCGCTACGTCGGCGAACCGATCGCCCTCGTCGCGGCTGAGTCTGCCGAGCTCGCAGAGCGAGCCCTTACTCTGATCGAGATCGAGTACGAGGATCTGCCCGGCGTCTTTGACCCGAAGGAGGCGTTCGAACCGGGAGCCCCGATCCTGTTCGACCCGGACAACGCCGTCAGCCGCTACGCGATCCGCAAGGGCGACCTCGAGAAGGGGATGGCTGAGGCCGATCTCGTCGTCGAGCGCACCTTCAAGATGCCGTTCGTCGAGCACGCCTACCTCGAGCCGGACGGCGGCGTCGCGTGGGTCGACGAGCAGGGCGTGATCAACATCCGTGTTTGCACCCAGGTGATCGAGCACTTCCGATCGATCGCCCGCGCCCTCGGCGTGCCGCAGAACCGGGTTCGCATCCGTGGGACGATGGTCGGTGGCGGCTTTGGCAGCAAGGAAGACATCACCGTCGAGATCTTCCTCGCGTTCCTGGCGCGCGAGACCGGTCGGCCGATCAAGCTCGTCTACACCCGGGAGGAGCAATTCGCGGCAACGGCGAAGCGTCACCCGTTCACGATCACCCACAAGACGGGCGTCAAGAAGGACGGTCGGATCACGGCGTCGCACGTCACGATGACGGCCGATTCCGGCGCCTACCCGTACCTCACGCCGTACGTCCTCCTCTACGCGACCGGGATGGCCGCCGGGCCGTACAAGGTCGACCACATCCACGTCGACTCGGTCGCCGCGGCGACGAACCAGTCGTTCACCAGCGCGTTTCGTGGATTTGGCGGGCCACAGGCGGCCGTCGCCTACGAGCAGCAGATGGACGAGATCGCGAAGGCCCTCGATCTCGATCCGCTCGAGGTCCGGCGCGTCAATTACATGCGGACCGGCGACACGACGTGCACCGGCCAGGCGGTGACCTCGGCGATCTGGACGGAGGAGTGCGCGACGCGTGCGTTGCACGCGCTCGGCGAGCGGACGCCCGACACGCCGACGGTGAAAGTCGGTCGAGGCTTCGCCAACACCTTCCAGAGCTACGGACGGATCACGTGGTTCCACGATACGTCACGCGCCTGGGTTGGCGTCGAGCAGGACGGGACCGTCGTTCTGCGATGCGGCGTCCCCGACATCGGCGCGGGGCAGTCGAATTCGATCTGTCAGATCGCGGCCGAGATCCTCGGCGTGCCGCTCGAACGGGTGACGATCTACGCGACCGACTCGGCGGTGACACCGCTCGCGGGAACCTCGACGGCGACCCGGCAGCTCTACATGTCAGGCAACGCGACTTCTCTGGCAGCATCCGTCGTTCGGTCCCGCCTTGTCAGGCGGGCTGCCGAGAAGCTTGGAGTTCGCGAGGTCGACATCGACCTCGCGAACTCCCGGGCCCTGGTGAAGGCAGATGAGTCTCGCTTCATCGAATTACAGGATCTGGTGAAGCTGTGCGCGGCGGAGGGGATCGAGCTGTCGCACCTGTCGCAGTTCAACGCGCCGTTCACAGAGGGCCTCGATCCGGAGACAGGGCAGGGCGACATCTGGCCCGACTTCACCTTTGGCGCCGTGGCGGTTGAGGTGGCAGTCGACACCGAGACGGGACAGATCGAGCTGCTGAAGTGCGCGGCCTGCCACGACGTGGGTCGCGCCATCAACCCTGCCGCCGTGGAAGGTCAGATTGCGGGCGGGACGCATCAGGGCCTCGGCTATGCGCTGATGGAGGAGTTCGTGCTCGAAGACGGGTTGATCAAGACGCCGTCGCTTGCCGAGTATCTCGTGCCGACCTCGGTCGATTTCCCGAGTACCGACGTGATCATTCTCGAGTCAGGAACAGGCGTGGGGCCGTTCGGGGCGAAGGGAATCGGAGAGCCAGCCCTCACCCCGGCGGCCCCTGCGGTGGCAAACGCTGTCGCCGACGCGCTCGGCGTTCGGATTCCGGACCTGCCGTTCACGCCGAAGAAGGTTCTGGAAGCGCTCGGAAAAGCACGCGTGCAAGGGCGCACAGAATGAGGCGAATCGTGACGGGGAGTGAGGCGGTAGCTCTTGGAGCCCTACGAGGCGGAGTACGTGTTGTTACTGGGTACCCGGGGACGCCTTCGACGGGTTGTCTGACGCATCTGCTCTCTCTCGATCTGCCGGACCGCCACATCGAGTGGTCGACGAACGAGAAGGTCGCGTTCGAGATCGCCGCCGGGGCGGCGTGGGCCGGGCAGCGGGCGCTGGTGACGATGAAGATGTCCGGTGTCAACGTCGCCTTTGACGCGCTGATCTCGATCGCCTACTCCGGGACGAACGGCGGGCTCGTGATCTACGTGGCCGATGATCCTGGTGTGACGGCCGGCATGGCGGAGCAGGACTCGCGCGGATTCGCTCTCATGGCCGATCTGCCGATGCTCGAACCGGCGAACGCCGCTGAGGCCTACGAGCTGATCCAGAGAGCCTTCGAGCTGTCCGAGGCAGTTGGGACGCCCGTCTTCCTTCGGCTCACCACGACGGTCGCGCTGTCCCAGGCCGCGATCGAGGTCGACGAGCCTGCGGTTCCGGCGGCGCGCGAGGTGATCCTCGAGAAGGACATCGGCCGCTACACGAAAGCCGGTTCGGCGATCTGCCGGCGGCAGCACGCGAAGCTGATCGAGCGGCTGGAGCGAGCGAGCGAGTGGATTCACGAGCGCGGTCTGAATCGACTGACGCTCTCGAAGTCCACGAACGAACTCGGCATTGTCTCATGCGGTGCCGTGGCTCCGTACCCCGCGGAGGCGTTGGGTCAGGCAGGCGTCTCGGAGCAGGACGTGTCCGTCTTGCGTGTGGTTTCCAGCGTTCCCTTTCCGCGAAGCGAGGCCGAGACCCTACTCGGCCATTGCGGCACGATTCTCGTTCTCGAGGAGCTGGAGCCGTACGTCGAGCGCGACTTGATCCTCCTTGCCCGCGAGAAAGAGTTCGCGGGACGCATCGTCGGCAAGCTCGACGGAACCCTCCCCCGCATCGGGGGATACGGCCTCGCCGAGATTGTCGAGGGGCTCGAAGCATGTGGCACGTTGCCTGTGGGAAGTGAGAAGGTCCCACAAGCTACAAGCCACGAGCCACAAGCAGCCGAATTGTCGGCACCTAGGCCGATAACGGTCTGCGCCGGTGCCGGTCGCCCGCATGCTGCGGGCGACCTTACAGGAGAACCGCCTCAGGCGGTTCTCCCAGTGGATGAGCTCGCCGCACCAAGGCCCATTACCGTATGTGCTGGGTGCCCACATCGCGGGACCTATCTCGCGATCAGTGCCGCGATCGAGGAGGCCGGACTCAAACAGGACGACGTGATGGTCACAGGCGACATCGGGTGCACGATCCTCGGCATGAACCCGCCGTTCGACCTCCTCTGGAACGAAGTATCGATGGGGTCGAGCCTCGGCATCGCGCAGGGGTACGCTCACGCCGGTCTGAAGACGCCCGTGATTGCCACGATGGGCGACTCGACCTTCTTCCACGGTGGAATCCCGAGCCTGATCAACGCGATTCAGCACCGGGTTCCGCTGACGCTGGTCGTGATGGACAACGGGTGGACGGCGATGACGGGCATGCAGATCAACCCCGGGACCGACGAGCAACAGCAGGCGGGCGGCAGGCGGGTCGATCTGGAGGCCGTCATCCGTGGGATCGGGCCGGATCGGCTGACCGTCGTGGATCCATACGACCTTCCGGCGACGACTGCCACGATGGCCGAGTGCCTGAAACGGACTGAGGGTGTGAGCGTTGTGATTACGCAACGGGAGTGTGCGATCCAGGCGGCCCGCAGACGGGTTTCCTACGGGACCGTTTCCGTCGACGCCGAGGCGTGCATCCTGTGCAAGCAGTGCCTGCGCATCACCGGCTGCCCGGCCCTGGGCCTCGGAGACAAGTCGGTCACGATCGATGCGTCATTGTGCAACGGGTGCGGGCTATGCGTCTCCTTCTGCCCAACGGGTGCCCTGAGCCACGCTCTCGATTCTCCTCACAGGTCGAAGGAGCCAACATGAACTGTGATGTCGTGCTCGTCGGCGTTGGAGGGCAAGGCGTTCTGACCATCGCCGACCTCCTGATCCGAGGCGCGTTCGAGGCGGGAATCCCGGCGACCTACTGCCCGACCAAGGGAATGGCGCAGCGCGGCGGGTCCGTCAAGGCGGAGGTGCGTCTGGGTCGGGACGGCGTCGCCCCCCGAATCGGCGAGGGGCAGGCGGATCTCGTGGTCGCGATGGAACGATCCGAAGCGTTGAAGGGGCTTCGATTCCTCAAGCCAAGCGGGAGCTTTCTCCTCTACGATCACGTTTGGACGCCGACCGGTGTGATGCTCGGCGCGGACCCCTATCCGGAACGTGGGCAGGTCATCGATTGGATCAAGGCCGCCTCGGACGAGGTCATCGTCCTCGATCCGGCGGAGCTTCCGAGCGTCGACGGCCGGAGTGTTCGAGCCAACATCTTTGTCCTCGGGGCGATGATCGGGCGTACGGAGCTGGGCCGGATCCTGACGCGAGGGACGGTGGAAGAGACGATCGAGGCTCGCTGGCCGAAGGCCGCCGGAGCGAATCGCGAGGCGTTCCGATCCGGCTTTGCTTCGGTGGATGGGGTCTAGCGATGTCGTGGTCTGACGCGCTCTTCCGCCCTCGAGGTGTCGCCGTAGTCGGCTCTGTCGGGAAGGGCAAGATCGGGCGCGTTCTGATCGATCAGCTCCTCGACGGCGGGTTCGAGAACGTCTGCGCGGTGAATCCGAAAGCCGATGGCGTCCTCGAAGGTCGCTCCGTGCCTTCCGAGACGTCCCTGAAGGCGCTGGAAGAGGCCGGCTTGCCCGTCGACCTTGCTGTTGTGGCGAGTCCCGCGGCGACGGTGGCCGACGTGCTCGAAGATGCGGGATCGGCTGGCATTGGCGTGGCCATCATCATTACCGCCGGCTTCTCGGAATCTGGCGACCGCGAAGGCGAAGCGCAGCTCTTGCGGGTCGCGAAGCAGTCTGGCCTCCGTTTGGTTGGGCCGAACTGCGCTGGGATTGTCAACACGAAGCACAAGCTCTTCCCGACGCTTGAGACGCGACCGCCTACCGGAGAGGTCGCCTTTCTCTCCCAGAGCGGGGCGCTTGGCGGCGCCGTGCTCTCGTGGGCCGAGGCGCAGGGCGTCGGCTTCTCCAAGTTCGTCTCCTACGGCAACGGAGTCGACCTGACCGATGTCGACTTCCTCGAGGTTCTGCGTGAGGACGAGGCGTCGCGCGTGGTCTGCCTGTACATCGAAACGGTCTCCGACGGGCGCGCATTTCTGAAGGCGGCCGCGCGACTTGCGGCGGTGAAGCCGTTGATCGTCATCAAAGCGGGGCGATCCGCTTCCGGCGGGCGCGCAACGCTGTCACACACTGGGTCGATGGCCGGAGCGGATGCGGTCTACGACGCAGCACTGAGGCAGGCCGGAGCGTTGCGTGTCGATGGGATCGAGGAGATGTTCGACCTCTGCCGCGCTTTCACGGGGCTCCCGGCGATGAAGGGGCCGCGCCTGGCGATCGTGACGAACTCCGGCGGGCCGGGCGTCCTCGCGGCCGATCTGGCAGAGGCATGCGGCCTGGAGATCCCTCCGCCGAGTCTGGCACTGCGGTTGAAGCTTTCCGAGAGTCTGCCGCCCTTCTGTGGTTTCGAGAATCCATTCGACCTGACGGTGCAAGGGGGCGAGGAGGAGTACCGCGAGACGATTCTCGCGGTGACCGACGAGTTCGATGCCGTCCTGGCGCTGAACGTCAACGTGCCCTATCTCGACGCCGCGCCGCTCGCTCGCGGAGTCGTCGAGGCGGCAAGGCAGGTTGAGATCCCCGTCGCCGCGGCCTTCCTCGCCGGTCGGACGGTGGAGAATGCTCTTCCGATTCTGACGGACGGTGGGGTCCCGACGTTCCCGACGGGTGAAAGGGGAGCGGCCGTGTTTGCCGCCATGCGGCGGCAGCAACTCAGCGCTGAAAGGCTGCGCCTCTCAGCGGGCGGGGACATGGAAGAGTCAGAGGCGACGGAGACTCTTCCGTGGAATCAGAGTCCGCTCGAACCGGAGGCGATGGCGTGGCTGGAGAAGCACGGGATTCGGGTGATCGAGCGGGAGGTCGCGCGAACGGAGGATGAGGCAGTCGCTGCCGCGCAGCGGCTCGGTTTCCCGGTCGCGGCGAAGGTTGTGTCGCGGGAGATCCTCCACAAGAGCGACGCCGGCGGGGTCGCCCTCGACCTCCGAAGTGAGACGGCAGTTCGTGCCGCATTCGCTCGTTTCTCTCGCCTCTGCGGAGGAGACGGTTTCGAGGGTGTCTTGGTCTCGCGGATGGTCGGACGGCCGGTCGAGGTGATCGTCGGTCTCATGCGGGATCCGCAGTTCGGTCCGATGGTCGCGGTGGGCCTTGGAGGGATCCATACCGAGGTGCTTGGCGACGTCGCTTTGCGCGTTGCGCCGATCACAACGGGCGAAGCCCTTGGCGCGATCGACGAACTCCGCGGCGCCCCAATCCTGCATGGTGTCCGAGGAGGGCGACCGCTCGATGTTCGAGCCCTCGCCTCGCTGGTCTCCTCGGTTTCGGAGCTGGGCCTCCGCTACCCAGGGCTCGCCGAACTCGACCTGAATCCGGTATTCGTCTTCGAGAAGGGACATGCGGTGGCCGATGCACGCATCATCCTATCCCACGCTTCCGAAAGGAGCGACAGTCGATGAGTGAACGTCCCTGCCCGCAGCGCGGGCTCGAACGGATCCGTCCTTACGTTCCGGGCAAGCCGATCGACGAGGTGAAGCGCGAGTACGGCATCGAGGACGTGGTCAAGCTTGCCTCGAACGAGAACCCGCTCGGGGTTTCTCCTAAGGCGCTCGTTGCGATGCGCGAGGCGGTCTCCCGCGTCAACCTCTATCCGGACTCGGCCAGCTACGACTTGCGCCTGGCGATCGGAAGGCACTTCGGCTTATCGCTCGAACAGGTGGCGGTCGGGAACGGAGCGGACGATCTGATTCTTCAACTATCGATGGCCTGTCTCGATGAAGGCGATCGAGTCGTCGCCAGTCGTTCCTCTTTCCCGATCTACGATGTCTACACTCACATCATGCGGGCGGAGATGGTGAAGACCCCGCTCGCTGCCGGCTACCGGATCGATTTGGACGCGATGGCGGACGCGGTCGACGATCGAACCAAGCTGATCTATGTCTGCAATCCGAACAACCCGACCGGCACGATCGTCCGGGCCGACGCGGTCGCCCGCTTCCTGGAGCGCGTGCCGGAGTGCGCGATCGTTGTGTTCGACGAGGCCTACTACGAGATGGTCGACGCGCAGGACTTCCCGGACGCGCTCGCCCTCGTGCGGGAGGGTCGGCCAAACGTCATCGTGTTGCGAACTTTCTCCAAGGTCTACGGGCTGGCTGGGATCCGCCTCGGCTATGGGTTCGCCCATCCGGATCTCGTCTCGACGCTGATGCGGATCAAGATGGCGTTCAACGTGAATGTCGCGGCGCAGGCGGCGGGAGTCGCGGCGCTCGATGACACCGAGTTCCTGAGGCGATCGGTCGTCGCAAACAGTGCCGGGCGCCGCTTTCTCTGCGAGGCCTTTGCGCGGCTCGGCCTGGAGCACGCCGAGAGCCACACGAACTTCGTCCTCGTTCGGATCGGGCCGGACGCCGAGGAGATTCAGGAGAAGCTCCTCAGAACCGGCGTCATCGTTCGTCCGTGTCGCGGCTACGATCTGCCCGAACACTTGAGAATCTCGATCGGCACCCCGGAGCAGAACGAGCGCATGATGTCGGAGCTCGAACGGCTGCTCGGCGCGAGATGAACGAGAACGACGTGCCTCAGCCCGGATACGGACTGGTCCCGCTCACCGAGAAGGACGCCGGCGCCATCCTTCGAATCTTCAACGAGCATGTCGCCGACGGATTCGCGGCCTATCCGGAGGAGCATGTAACCGGGGATTTCATCGACGGGCTCCTTCGATCTGCGGCCGGCTACCCGGCGCTCGCCGCCAAGACGTTGGATGGAGAGATGGTCGGCTTCGGCTTCCTGCGACCGTACTCTCCGGCGGCGGCCTTCTCACAGACCGCCGTCACGACGATCTTCTTGTCGGCTGAACGCACCGGATGCGGAATCGGGACGGCCATTCTTCGCCGCATGATGGAGGAGGCGAGGAGGATGGCGATCACGCGGATCCTCGCGCACATCTCGTCGAGAAACCCGGAAAGCATTGCCTTCCACCGGAAGCATGGCTTTGTCGAGTGTGGGCGCTTCCCGACGATTGGGCGCAAGTGGGGCGAGGACTTCGACGTCGTCTGGATGGTCAGGGTCCTCGAGCCTGTTGCCTAGTGCTAGATCGTGCGTAGTCGCATGGCCAGAACCGGTGGGATCTCCGGATAGTGATCCCATGAGAGTGGGCCGCGAGCCTTCGACGGATCCGTGAACGCGATCTCCTCGATGCGGTCGAGGACGAATCCGTGGCCGAAGAACGGTGCCAACAGGACGTGCAGCGGTCGGTGAAAGTAGGTCTGCGGCACCGGCTGGCCGACGATCCCGATGCCTTGTGCCGAAAACGGCGTCATGTATCGCTCGGCTTTTACGGTTCGGATCGTACGAATCTCCCCCTCTCGATCCTCCTGTTCGGCCGACATTCGGGAACTCGGGTTGTTGAAGCACGGATGCATGATTGAGAAGACGAAGCGGCCTCTCGGCTTCAGAAGGCGAGGGATCACGACCGCAAGTGGTTCGATTCGCTCCATGTCCATCAGAGCCATCGTGCAGACGGCGGCGTCGAAACGGCCCTCTCCGAGGGCGACCATCCGATCCTGGTCAGTCGCGTCGATCACGTGGTACTCGATTCGATCGGCGTGCTCGACCGTGCGCGCCCGCGCGCAGGAGATGAACGGCTCGCTGAAGTCGAAGGCGACGACGCGACCGCCGAGTTCGGCCATCCGGCGCGAGAAGGCGCCGTTTCCGCAGGCGATGTCGAGGATGGTCTGCCCGGGCTCGATGTCGAGCAGCCGCTCGGTGGCCGGAGCAACGAGCGTCAGATGGAAGTCGTTTCCTTCCTTGTAGTATGCGTCCCACCACTCGGCGTTCGTCTCCCAGGCGGCTCGGACATCGCCCGCCCCTGGCCCTTCGCGCGGTCTCATCGATTCTCCCTTCGATCTGGTCATCCGCAAATGATACCCGCGTTCCGGAAGGCCGCGGCAGGAGAGCGCTGTGAGTGGCCAGACGCTGAGTTCTCTCTCAGGCTCCCATGCCCCACGCGACCCAGATGGCGGTGCATGGTTCGTCGTGATCGTTCCAGATTGTGTGCGCCGCGCCCGCAGGAATGTAGAAGGCCTCGTTGGCGCCGATGTCTCCGTCCTTGCCGGAGATCCGGCCTCGAGCGCGCCCACTCAGCACGATGATCCCCGATGGGAAGGGATTTGCATGCTCCTCGTCGTTGACCCGCTCTCCCTTGTGGATGGAGTACCAGGCACACCGGAAGCCCTTGGCCGAGAAGAGGGAGGCCGCGTGCCCGCCATGGACCGACCGCGCGTACGCCTCCCCGAAGCACACCCTCTCCGGATTGAATGGATTGAAGAACGCCGTCTCGAACTCCGCGACCTTGTGATAGTGATCCATGGTCCACGCCTCACCCTCGGGGAGTTCGGCCTTGAGAGGAGCCCAATCGGTGATCTTCTCCATGGCCGAGGCTGTTCCAGGCCCGAGATCTCCCTGGTTCATCTTCCGCAACGTCTCCTCGTCCGTCGCCCACGTATAGAAAGCGTCAGGATGCGTGCCTTCCCGCACCTGAGGGGATCCGGGTCGCGCTAGATCGACGGAGAACACTGTGTTGTCGTCTGTGAGGCGGATGTGAAATGCAATCGGATCGTGGTTTGGGTGCTTTTCTTCGTAGCTTAGGGCGAATTGCCTGAGCAGCTCCTGGGCATGCGGCATCGGAACACCTCCTGCTTATGTAACAGTATGATGTTTCGTGCCAGGTGAGATGTCAAGCCCTTCCAAGGCGAACAAGGTGGAATCCGCGCGCCGGACGCGTTCTCGCTCCCAGCGTCCCTGGCGCTGCACCTCTCTCGCAGAAGGTTCAGCGACGGATGAATCCGTGGATCGGCCGGCGTCGAGAGTGACAGCAGGGTGTCAGTCGATACCAGCCTGCGTTACGTGTAGCTGTGAAGGCCGCGGATGAGGAAATTGACGCCGGCGAAGGTGAACAACGCCAACAGGAAGCCGAGGACCGCGATCCAGGCCGTCCGGCGTCCGCGCCAGTTCCGCTGAATGCGAACGTGGAGATACAGGACGTAGACGAGCCATGTGACGAGCATGAACGTCTCTTTCGGATCCCAGCCCCAGTAGCGGCCCCAGGCGTGCTTCGCCCAGATTGCGCCGAAGAAGAGTCCACCGAGCGTGAAGAACGGAAAGCCGATGGCGATGGCGCGATAAATGAGCGTGTCGAGACGCTCAAGATGATCTGCGCGGTCGGACCGATGCCCCCGGGCAGCCGCGAGGTAGACGACGCCGGCGGCGAAGGCGACGGTGAAGAATCCCTCGCCGACGAAGACGAGGCTGACGTGCAGCGCCAGCCAATGGCTCCGCAGGGCGGGCACGAGGGGAATGACGTCCGGGCTACGAAGCGGTGAGCCAGCCAGTGCCATGAACACAGCGACCAAGAGACCGACGCCGACACCGACGGCCTCACGCAACCTCTCGGATAGGAGACCGAGGGCCGACATCGTGAGGAATCCGAGTGCGAAGACCCACCCGTAGAAAACGAGAGACTCGTACGTGTTGGTGACTGGGAACGCGCCGAGTGTGAGCCCCCGGAGTGCAAGTCCGACGCTCTGGGAGAGAAAGGCTGCGGCGAATATCCCGGTTGCCGCGCGTTGAACCCAACTCCTCCGAAGGATGAGCGCAATCAGGAACGTGAGAAACGCGGCGATGTAAGCGATCGCAGCGATGTCGAAGAACAGGACGCCGTGGGTCATGCTTCCGCCTCCTTCCGGGAGTCTAGTCCAACTGCGTCGGCGATGTCTCGCGCGAGCCTCTCGGCTTGCTCCGCTCTGCCTCTACCCACGGCACGGACGAGAATTCGATCCGGCTCGATCGAGATCCGCACGGCCGACGGCCGGAAGTAGAGGGCGGCCGCCAGACCGACCATTACGAGGACGAATCCCCACCAGAAGACCGGATATCCGGGGTTGCGTGCGAAGTGAAGTTCGATGAAGGCGGGGCAGCGGGCATCGGCGAGAAGGAAGGCGTGGGCGGGCTCGACAGTCGTTTCCGGCAAGAAGGGCAGAGCCAGGTCACGATAAGCGACGTTCCTCCCGTCCTCATCCAGGCCGGTCACCTGTAGGAGAACGGCCGAATGCCCCCCCGGCACACTCCCGAGGTCAACCGGGTCTCCCTCGTCGCTGAGAGCGAACGTGCGATAGAACTGGAGCGCCGTTACCCAGAGCCGAGCCCCCGGGACAGGGAGCGTTTCGCCCACACGAAGCTCGACCTCCGTCGTGATGACGCCCCGCGCTCGATCGAGGACATGTAGACGGACGAGGGTCGCCCGTACGTCCTCACCGTAGCGCCATGCGTAGAATCCCATGCCTCGGATCGTCAGCGGCCGGTTGACCGAGATGCGTCCTTGCATCGCGAGATCGTCGCCATCCCAGAACGCGAGGTCCGCCCAGTAGCTCTTGGCGCGCCCCGTCTCCGCGTACGTCTCAACGCCGAAGTTGTCAACCTGGACGTCGTACGGGATCGAGATGCAATCCGCGGAGCCATCTCCGTCGCAAGCGGGGAGCCGCAGCCCCTTCTCCCACTCGTTGACTCGGAAGGTCCCCTCTTCGCGGAAGATTCCCAGGAGGGCGCCGGCGAGAATGATCAGAATGCCCACGTGAACGAGGTCGGGCCCGAGGGCCGCCCAGCGTCTCCGCCGCCCGAGAAGCTGGACATGTTCCTCGCAATCTCCCGTGCGGTTGACGCGCCCGTATCCCGCACGCCGCGTCGCTTCCGTTACGAACGTGATGAGCTCCGCGCGTTTGCCTCGCACCGGGATCGTGTGCGTCCGGGCGTTCTCTTCGGGAATCGCGGTGAGCAAAGGGCGCCCGAAGACGCGGGCGATCGTGCAGTGCGCCCTCCGCCCCGTACACAGCGCGAGATTCAGGGCGAAGAGGCCCGTCAGAGAGAAGAACCATGTGCTGTGGAAGACATCGTAGAGACGGAGTCTCGTGATTAGTCGGTACCAGAAGGGCCCGTAGGCGCGGTAAACGGCGTCGGCGTTCGGTGTCACGGACGACTGGGGAAGGAGACCGCCGATCACGCAGCCGACCATCAGCAGAACAAGGAGGACGGTCGCGAGCCGGAGGGAGCCGAGAAGGGCCAGAACGCGGGAGGGGAGGCTCTTGCCTGTTGCCACTTACCCGGCCGCACCGGGCGTGATCGAGACCCCGGCCTCCTCCATCAGGATGTCGGGCATGTCCCAGGCCTTCGCCTCGGCAAGTTCCTGGAACAGCCGACGGAAGAGGATAACGGCTCGAACGGTCACGGTGCCGGTGCCCGCGGCGAAGCGATAGGATGTCCGATCGGTCTCGAAGGCGGCGAGACGGTTGTCAGATTCGATCAGCGTTTGCTTCCAGTAGTTGACCACGGGCGATTCCCCGGTGACGACATCTCGGAGGACCTTCGCATAGGCGACGCCCGGACGTCCGGCCTCGTTGCCGCACCAGTCGGGGAGGACGGGGCCTTCGACGAGCGGTAGCTCGTCGCCGGCTTCGTCGATCGCCGAGACGACGAGGATCATCTGCCGACCGGGGTAGTCGGTCGGGACGTGGTGGCCGGCCTTGGTGTTCGTAATCGCGATCGCGGCAGTCACGAGACCTTCGTCTTCTGCAGCAAGATCGAGCGCCATCTCGACGGTGTCCTGCAGCAGGGCGACGTCCGCGGCGCCAGGTTGGAGATGAGAGGGGATCGTGTCGGGATCCCGAATCAGTCCGCCCTTCTCCGGATAAACGAAGTAGTCGACGCCGGTCGGCGCCATGTGACAGGCCTGACATTGGGTGCCTTCCTCCGCGTAGGGGCTCTCCAGCCATTCCTTGAACGACTGATAGATCGGCGTGCCCCAGAAGCTGAACTGGTGGCAGGCCGCGCAGAACTCGCTCTGCTTCTCCAGCTCGAGGTAACATACCCGCCGCGTCACGTCGTCGTATGGGCCGTAGAACATGTGCGTGTCATTTGGAGGACGGTTCAGCTCGTACGACGTCGTCCCAGGGGCGTTGTCGTATGGCAGACCTGTGGCCGGATTCAAGTAGACATCGGCAATCTTGTGACAGTACTCACAGGCGACCCCTTCCGCCGCGACACCGGTTAGTTCGTTCATGTCGGCCGTGAAGGGGCTGTTTGCCGCCGCCACGGGGGCGTGACAGGTGGCGCAGTTCCCAGCTGTTCCCGGGAAATCATCCTTGTAGCCATCGCCCATCGCCATCGTCCCGCCGACGTCGGTCCCGTTGTACATGCTGAAGAAGCGGGGATTGGCGCCGGACTGGCCGTGCGCATTGACCACCCATTGAGGGAACGCGACCATGCAGTGCCCACAACCGACGGGCACCTCGGGATCGGCCATCGAGGTATACCAGTTGTAGTCGACGTTGTCCTCGGCCGGATGGAGCTTGAGCACGATCGTGACATCGCCCGCCGGTGGAGTGACTGTCGAGCCTCCCGGGTAGTAGGTCTCCTTCCATGCCGTGACGACGATCTCGACGCCGTCGGTGAGTCCGGTGAGCGTGAATGTGCCGTCCTCTGCCGTTGTCGTGCTTGCCGCCTTCGTCTGCTCTCGAATGACGGCGCCAGCGACGGGAAGACCTTCCTCATCGACGACGACTCCCGAAACGGACGCCGCTTGATCCCCGATGACGCCGACGAGAACGACGCAAAGAAGCCCGGCGAGGAGCCCGGCCAGTGCATAGAATCGGTACGCCCGTCTTCGTCTCATTCGTTCCCCAGTCTACGGGCTCCGCTCCGCCGGGAGGAAGATCTCCTCTCCGACCAGTGTTACGACGGCGGCCGATGCATCTCCTTGTCCGACCGCGAGGAAGCTGATCGCCACTTCATCGGCTAGCCCTTCCCAGCGACCTTCGTGGGCCGTCAAGCTGAGGAAAGGGAAGTCTCGCTGGAGTGCCTCGGCGTCGTACGTGAAGGCAAACTCGCCGTCTGAGGACGGTTCCAGCACATCCTGCACCATGACGACGCCCTTGTCGTGAACGGTTACGTGGACGGTATTCGTGCCTGCCGGCGCCTGTCCCGTGACACGAATTGGCTGAACTCGACCATCGCGCTGCTGCAATCCGCTGACCCAAGGGAGGCGTCCTGCGTTGGGCGACGTGATGATGAGGTCGGGCGCAGACTCGGAGACAACGTAGAAGCTGTATTCCCCACTCGTCCCGAGAATCGTCCCCGTGTTGTGGGACATGGGGATGACGCCGTTGCCTACGTATGGGCGATCGTGAAGAACGTCGACCGACGCCGTCCACCGGCCGATTTCGTCGGCGACGAAGTCGAACGTCGGATCGTAGACCCAGCCGATCCGGTTTGCGCGGAAGGTCTTGCTGCGCTCCGCGCCGCTCGGTGAGGTGATCGTCACCTCGACGCGACTGTCGAGCGGCGGGCCGACATGTCCGCTGAAGGAGACCGTGTCACCGGCCTCGAGCACATCGCCGGGCCGGACGCCCTTCGGCAGGAAGAACATGTCGATGTCCTCACCGAGGAGGGTCATGATCGGACCGCCGTTGATGCTCGCGCCGGTGGCGTCCTGGAACGGCGGTGTGATCCGAGCGCCGATCGGGTCGTTGTGGGGCAGCAGGACCCACAGCGAACTGTAGATGGCGTACTCCGAGATCCCCTCGTCCGGTTCGCGGAGCACGACGCCTCCGAATTCCCATTTGAGATCGCCGGGGAGATCCCCCGCTGCGCCCTCCCCGATCTGAAGTCCGTACGTGTCGTCGAACCGCCAATAGCCCGTTCCCATGTTGTCTGTGCCGATGACCTCGCGAACGTGGACGTCCGGGCGTTCGGAGGACGCGTACCAGTAGGCGAGGAGGTCGATCGACTCCGGGCTGGAGACCGGATCCGACGAGTCGGAGGTCGTGGTAAACAGCGGAGCCTCCCCGACGGCGAATCGCTCGTCGAGGCAGGACAGCCCTTGCTCGTCCCAGCAGTGTTCCGGAGGCCAGCGCAGTCCACTGCGATTGGCGTACCAATGGTCTCGTAGAATCTCGTAGAAACGCTGATCGCTGGTCAGGTCGCGGAAGGTGAGGATCGGATGAATGGAATCTCCGGGTGCGTTGTCTTCCGTCCCCCAGTGGATGTCACCGCTGAAGTACGGGTAGTAGATCTCGATTCCCACTTTCTCCTGTGGCAGCTCGAGCGTTTCGAACCAAGCCGGCATGTCATCGATCTTGTCGCCGTGATAGTCCATTCCGCGCCGTCCATGCGCTTCGATGGACGGGGTCTTGCTGGCGACCACGTTGCCCCAAGTCATCGATCCGGCCCACTGCGTACCGTCAGGAGCCTCGTAGCGCGCGAACAGGTCGACCCGGAACTCGCCAGGTTCGGTGAAACGGAACGCGTCGGCCGACTCCGCGGTGAAGACTCCGTGCCGGTTGGCGGTGCCCAAGATTGTATGCACAACTGCGTGCTCCGAATCGGAGTACGGCAGGTGTTCGACACGGATCTCGATCTCGGCGGGGACGGCCGGGAACACGTGAAGCCCTGGCGCAAGAGCGTCTCCGACCTCATATGGCGTGGTCGGGAGCTGTGCCGGGTCCAGATCGAGGATGCGCGAGACGGTGACATCGTAGGTACCGTTTATTGGGTAAGAGTTTCCGTAGATGTCATCGAGTCGACCACGGAGCGTGATGACGTGGTCGCCGTATTGGGCAAAGACATACGTCGAGGCCGTACCCAGGGTCGAGACGTGGTACAGGTCGGAGACCTGTCCGGTTCCGTTGGCCGCTTGCCCACCTTCCCAGGTTGTCGGACTATGGACGACCGATTGCTGAAGCGGTGCTGATTCGAGGGTCTCGACTGACCCGTCCGGCTTCAGGATCTCGACGGTTAGCTCGCCGGAAGGAAGAGCGAACGGGATGTGGGGCGGGCAAGGGGTTCGTCGCTCGCTCGCCGAGATCCAGTGAGATCCCAGGTCGATTCGGTAGGGTTTCGGGTCTCCGGTGAAGTTGTCAATCGGCGATAGGATCGAGCGGCGGGTCGGATAGACGACGCGGTTGACCATCTCGAACTGGCCAACGTCCTCTCGCGCCGTGACCCCGCGTTGGCCGTTCATCAGCTCGTCGCCGAACAACGTCCACGGAATCCGAGGATCCTCCGGGTCCCCGACGAGGATGGAGGGAAGCGCGAAACTCGGCTCGAAGTGATACCAAACATCCACTGGCGTCTCGCTCGAACTCAGCGGGACTCCGTCCCCTTGAACCCATGCGGTGGGCTGGTAGATCCCGTGCGGAATCTCGTGAGGGATGGAGAATCTCAAGACGAACTCCGCTTCGGCGCAACGGTCCGAGAGCCGTTGGAACGAGCCGGTGCGAACGCCTCCGATGCCGTAGCGCTGGCCTCCAGTTTCCATCTCGATCGGCAGACCTGTCGGTGTAAACAGCTGACCGTCGAACCAGATCCCCCAGTGTTCCGCGAGCCCGTCAGATCCGAAGAGCGATTGCAGGTCGAAGTGCAGCGTGGCGCTCAACGTGTCCATGTCCACGTTCTCCAACTCGTCGGAGACGAAGCGGATCGTGCCGCGAACCTGCCCGGAGTCTCCGGGATTCGCCTGAAGCTGGCTGCCGGATGAAATCACGGATAGCTGTATCTCGCCTTCGATCCAGAACCCGGCCCACCGTGAGCCTACGCGCAAAGAGCCGGCTGCGGAGAATGCCTGGGATGCGCTCGTGCCTCTTACCGGTGGAGAGACGGGAATGATCGTTCCCCAAAGGGTCGTGATTTCTGCGAGATCGCCCATCGGCTGTCCTGCTTGAGCTTGGCTCCATATCCCGCCGATGTGGTGCCCCTGCGGGTCGTGCTTCACCAACAGGGACGAGCCGGGCGGACAGAAGAGGTTCGCCTGGAACCCTCCTTCACTGTCGGCCTCGACGACCGTCACATTCCGTGCGTCGAGGTTCTGAACCCAAACCGACGATCCCGGGTAGACGGCCCCGGAGGCTCCGGCCACGGTCGCGTATCCGTCGACACGCGGCGCCGATACCGAGATTCGCTCGGCGAGCGGAGGTTCGACGGCGAGGATGAGTTGCTCCTTCGGGGGAAGACCCTTCTCCCCTGCGTCGGGGTTCTCGCAGTCGCTCGCCGTGCAGCAACCCGTCTCGCGCAGGGCGAACGAGAACCGGTTGGTCAACCCTTCCCCCGGGACGTTGAACTGGAGGGTGCCCTTGCAGGGGAAGGCGACACTCTCCAAGCTCGTGACCCACGGCTCCGTACCGATGAACAGGCCCGTAGCCGTCGATACGGATCCGTTCGGTCGCGCGACGACGTATCCTTCACCGCCCTCCATCGGAACCTCTGTGCCGTCCACGTACATGGTCCATCCGCCCCACGTGGGGAACGTATCGAGGATGACCTCGATGAACCCGTCCCCCGGCAGCCACCGAACGTCTCGAATCTCCGTTGCCCATCCAACGACGGGCAAGGCCAGCAGGGCGCAAGCAACACAGAACGTAATGTACCGCCCTCGGCCTCTCACCACCGCCAATCCTCCCAGAGGGCCACGATGGGTTCTACGTATCTTCTCGGTGCCCTGCCGCATTGTCTGTCATACCTCCCTCATCGGTCATTTCTGGTCGTATGGAAGAATCAGCAAGAACTGCATCAGATCGTCGACCTGCTCCCCCGTGAGGATGTCCGATACGTCATGTTCACTGTTCGGCGACGGAAACGTCAACGACTCATACAGCGTTCGAGCACTCCCGTCATGGAAATACGGAGCGCTGTTGTAGACGAAGCGGAGCGTCGGGGTATCGATCAGCGGACCGAACCACTCCGCGTCCTTCCCGGCGACGGTGCCGACGTCATGCTGTTTCAGGTCGGTGTACAACGGTGCCGGATGGCAAACCGCACATCCCGTCAGATCAGACTCGAACAGAACCCTTCCCCTCTCCTCAGCCGGTGTGAGCGTGTGCGCGCGTTCCGGCAGGCGTAGACCGTCAATGAAGGCAGCGAGGCAGTCGAGTTCGTAGGATCGGCCTTGGTTCGGCGTGCCCAGTGTCGGATGCATCTCCCCCTCGACCAGGCCAGTCCCGAATTGCTCGAATCGAATCGAGAACTCGCTGTCCGCTGACTCATCCCATTCGGCCGACCAGCGGAGTGGATACGTCTCGATCATGCCCAGCAAGCTTGTCGTATTCCTGCGCACTACGGGATCAGCTCCATCCGGGACGCTGCCAGTGAACTGCAGGAGCCACGTTCGCCCGTCGTGCTCTCCTTCAACGTGGCAGGTGTTACAGCTGATCCACGCGGCCTTCGACACGTCGCTTCTCGCACTCGTGTGAAACAGGCGCTTGCCTGTCAGAAGAACGGGAGGAAGCGGGATGTCCGTTACGGCGATCTCATCGACAACCTCGTACAAGGAGGTGTCAATGACGCTGACCGAGCCAGCCAGGGCATTCGAGACGTAGGCGAGCTCTCGTCCTTCATCGATCACGATTCCTCTTGGGTTGTCGGCGACAGAGACGTGTGCTACTCGGCGCGGTCTTGCCGGATTCTCGATCGAGAGGATCGACACATCGTTGCTCGCGGCGTTGACAACCCACAGCTCGGCATCGTCTTTGGCCAGGCTGACATCCCAAGGTAAACCTACTGGTTGATCCTTCTCCGGGAGCGAGACGTGCTCTGCTGTTGCGTGCACACGCTCTGTGAGGCCGACCACGGAAACCTTGGCGAAGACAGTGTTGTCGAATTGCGTGTTTCGACCGAGACCGTGAGCCATGGTCTGAGGGAGATAGGCGCGGGTACCGTCGGCGCTGATGGTCGCGCCCGGAGCGGGAGCGACGTTTGCCCAAGTCGATACCGTGCTCGACGTGTAGTCGTTCATCTGGATCAGCGTGATGCCCCCACTAAGTAGATGCGTGACCAAGAGCGTCTCCCCTTGGGGCGTGAACGCGACTGCGTACGGTCGATCGGTCACAGGAACGTGCGCCACGGTCTCGAGCGCTTCAAGGTTGAGTACGCGGATCCTGTCCGCTCCGTACTCAGCGACGGCCAGGAGATCTCCCTGCTCTTGGACGGCGATTCCTACGGGCCGGTCACTCACAGCAAACGTCGCAGCGATGCTGTGAGTC
>Ga0272444_10001808_pt1 | contig 20204 bp, 14 predicted proteins | sample SSMForm13_FD_201033 | JGI IMG/M metagenome (GOLD analysis project Ga0272444, IMG submission 201033) | Marine sediment archaeal communities from Little Sippewissett salt marsh, Falmouth, MA, United States - SSM-Form-13 | ecosystem: Environmental > Aquatic > Marine > Wetlands > Sediment ... | reverse complement strand
AGGGCCGTGACGGTAAGAGCCCTTTTCCCCTTGGGGGCTTCCTTCGATCCGGTTGGGTTGAGGGCAAGATACAGGTTTTTCAGCCCAAGGGGGCCTCCGCCATCGGCCCGCCTCATGAAAAGGTTATCCTCCATCCCCACGGGAACGAAGCCCTCGTTCATCCCGATATAGAAACGGAGGGGATACCGCAGGGAGGGGTCTCCCGTGGAGGCTGGTTTTTTCCGGGGAGGGAGCCCCGGGACCCCGGAAGAAATCCCTTCGGTAGTCGCAAGGAAAAGGGTCTTGACCCTTGATCCGTCGCTGGCCATCAGATCCAGACCTTCCGGGGAACCGTTCTCTACCCCGGTGACGCTTGCGTTCTCTATGAGCTTACCTCCGTATTCCTGAAAACGCTGGATCATGAGGGTCCTGAGCGCGTGACTTCCGGCAGGATCCCTGAAAGTCCCCCTTTTCCCGATGTTCTGGATAAGGGCCTCGGAAAGGGCCGGGAGATCGGATCCCTGAAGGTGAGCACCGAGGAAGGTGTTCTGAAGATCAAAAAAGTCCCTTTCCGGTCCTGCCTCTATCCGGCGGACCACCTCCCTTGATTTCATTGCCCGGAAAAAGTCTTTCAGGAGTTTTACGAGGCCGCGTGGGTTCATCCACCCTTTTTCCAGCGGGTAGAGGTTGCCCTGGCTAGCTTGCCATCCGGCTGCGATGTTATCCCAGCGGATGAAAGATTCCCGAAGGGATTCGATCTTTCCGGGGAATTCCCTGGCAAGCTCCAGGAAGAGTTTTTCCCTTTCCGGGTAGATATTGATCCGGTTTGAGGGAAGGACAACCTGGTAGCTGATCTTGTTGGCCGGATAGGTCTTGTTGATAAGCATCCGGCCAATGCCAACTTCGTCGAAGAATCTCCTGAGAAGACCGTGGTCATCCAGTCCGATCAACGGGACGGGCCTTCTCCGGAAAAGGTAGCCTTTCGCCACTCCTTCTTCCGGGTCCAATTGTTCCGGAAGAGAGTCGATGATGAGAACCTTTCGTCCTTTTTTGGCGAGGAGGACTCCCAGGGCCAGCAGTGGGAAACGGGTGCTGATGATAGTGAGGTGTTGGCGTTGTGGCATCTTTTCGGTGAATCAGCTCCGCGAGGGGCCCGGAAGGATGACAACCTTTCGGCCCTCGATGCGCAGGCGGTTTTGGGACCAGAGACGGATGGATTCGGGATAGATGCGGTGCTCCTCTTTCAGAATCCGTTCGGCCAGGGTCTGGTCCGTATCTTCGGGGAGGACGGGGACGACAGCCTGGAGGATGACGGGTCCCGTGTCCGTTCCCTCGTCCAGAAAGTGGGTTGTGCAGCCGGAAAACCGGACGCCGTAGTCAAAGGCCTGCTGTTGCGCGTGGGTACCGGGGAAGCTCGGCAGGAGGGCGGGGTGAATGTTCATGATGCGCTGATGAAAGCGACGGACAAACAGCGGGGTAAAGACCCTCATAAATCCCGCGAGGATGACAAGATCAACGCCGTATCCCTCCAGGATCTTGATGAGCTTTTCCTCAAAATCCTCCCGACTGGGAAAATCGCCATGTTTGAGGACCTCGGTGCGGATGCCATGGTTGCGAGCCCGGGTGAGGCCGTAGGCTTCTTCCTTGTTGCTCACGACCACGGAGATCTCAAGGGCGGAAAGATAACCCGACTCCACCGAATCGATAATGGACTGGAGGTTTGTCCCGCTGCCGGAGATGAGAACGGATATTTTCTTCATAGGATACCCCGGGTTGGAGACCGCCTGTCAGGAAACTTCCCCACCCGGACTTCCAGTTTGACTGAAAGGGACGGCACCATCAAGTCCAATCCCGTCAATCCGTCAGAAAAACAGGAGGATCACCCGGCTTCCTGGATTCGACCTGGCCCACTTCAAAGACTTTTTCCCCAGCTTCGGAGAGGGCGGCTGCGATATTCCCGGCCTCCCCTTTGGGTACGATCACGATCATGCCCAAACCCATGTTGAAGGTCGCGAACATCTCATCCTCGGGGACGTTTCCCAGGCGAGCGATCAGGGGGAAAATGGGGGGTACTTTCCAGGATTTTTTGAAGATCACGGCTTTCATTTGTTCGGGGACCACTCTTGGAATGTTGCCTCCGAAACCGCCTCCGGTGATATGGACCAGGCCGTGAAAGGGGAAAGCCTGGAGGAGAGGCAGCAGTGAGGGGCCGTAGGAACGGTGCTGGGAGAGCAGTTCTTCTCCAATGGACCTTCCCAGTTCGGGATGCGGTGCGTCAAGAGGCAGACCGGCCATTTCCAGGAGTACTTTCCTGGCGAGAGAATAACCATTGGTGTGCAGGCCTGATGAGGCAAGGGCCAGGATCGTGTCCCCCTCCGCTACCGACTGACCTGTAAGAAGATGTTTTCTGGTAACAACTCCGACAATGGTGCCCGCGAGATCGTATTCCCCTTCCGCGTAAAACCCGGGCATCTCCGCTGTCTCCCCACCGAGGAGCGCGCATCCGTTGCTTCGGCAGGCCATGGCGATGCCGTCGACCACTTTTTCCACGATACCCGGCTTCAGGCGGCCGGCGGCGAGGTAGTCCATGAAGAAGAGGGGGCGGGCCCCCTGGACGAGGATATCGTTAACGCAGTGATTGACCAAATCGCCTCCCACCGTCTCATGCCGGTCCAGCAGGAAGGCGATCTTCAGCTTGGTTCCCACGCCGTCGACACTGGAAACGAGTACAGGGTCCGGGGGGAAACCTACGGTGGAAAAGAGGCCGCCGAAACCGCCGATGTTTGTGAGGACGGAAGTTCCGTGAGTGGACTTTACGGCGGATTTGATCCGGTTTTTGGCTTCGTCGGCTGCTGAAATGTCAACACCGGCGTCGGAATATCGGGTTTCTTTCATGTCCGGGGTTCTAATTCGGGTGTATTTACCAAAAAGAAAGTTTAGTCGATCCGGTTCCTGGACCCGCCAAAGGCTTCGCAAAAGTAGCCCAATTCCCGAGGTCTGTCAAACGGGAAAGGAGGGATGCACGGTTTGGCGGACATTTGAGCATTTTTAGCACTTGTTATGTTATTATTGACATTATTATTAGAAGTGATAGTATTTTTATTAAACAAGAGAACCTATGAAAGGGGGACCCTGAGAAGATGGGAAATATCGTGGGGTCAGACAGGAAATACGGATCAGGGATCCTCCTGATCCTCCTTCTCCTCGGCCTAACCTCGGGCTGCGCCGTCATGGAGCGCCTGGGTGGGGGCCCGACAGAAGGGATGAAAGAACCCCCAACCTCGACCCAGGCCGATCAAGCCCTCCAGAGGCGTACCGCAGAGCTTGAAGGCATTGAAGGGGAAGCCGCCGTCGGGGCGCCTTTGGAGTTGGCCCAGGCCCGGACCCTTCTGGAGGAAATGGAGTATTTTTTTCGGGAGGGGAATTTTGCCCAGGTGAAACGCCTGGATTCGACAATGGGGAAATCCCTTGATTCCATCGGGAGTGTCCTTGAGGCCGGCGGTTGGCCGTTGTCGAAAAGGATCGCCGTCCTTGAGGAGGAAAACAGCCGACTGCGGGCGGAAGCTTCCGGCAAGGAATCGAGTCAGAGGGAACTGAAGGAGGAGATAAGGACTTTAAAAGCTCTTTCCGGGATCGAGATCCAGTCCCTTACCAAAAGGTTGGCGAGTGTGGAGAAGGAACGGGATGACGCCATCCTGGAAGTTGTCAGGAACAGGTCAAGAATAGAGGGTTTGGCATCAATGGCCAGTGCGTCCGCCATGTACGCTGAAGCCCGGGTCCTGGTGGATCGCATGGACGAGGAGGCTTTCAATCTCCGGGGCCGGGGGTTCCTGGAGCAGGCCCAGGGTTATCTGGCATCCGGGAAAAAGGAACTCGAGATGGGAAATCCCGGAGGGGCGGCCTATCTTTTCGATCTTGTTTCGAGTATCTACCAGGAGTTCAAAAATTCTGATTCGAGAAACCTCACGGTGGCTGTTCGAAGAGCAAGGCTTCACAAGTCCGCCTCCTCATCCTCGGGTGTTGTCGGTTCCCTTTCCCGGGGAGAAACGGTCAAAGGGCTCATGATGAGTTCGGACTGGTTTCAGGTCAGGAGTTCCTCGGGCCGGATCGGATGGGTCAGGAGGTCTCAGGTCCACTGAAAACGCGCACGCAATCCCGGCCGGCTTCCTTGGCCTGGTAAAGGGCCGAATCGGCCGCCTCGATGATCTCGGAAAAATCGGTCCCGTCCAAGGGGGCGGTAGCGACGCCGATGCTGACAGTGATCCGGGTGTTTTCCCCCTTAAGGTGGAAGATGTTGCCGGCGATCACCTTGCGGATTTTCTCGGCCGTCTCGCCGCCCGCCTTTTTGTCGGTATAGTTTAAACAGATGATCCATTCCTCGCCCCCGAAGCGGCCGACGACATCACTTTGGCGCACACTGCCGACGAGAATTTCGCCAAGCTGTCTGAGGGCTTCGTCCCCTGCAATGTGTCCGTAAGTGTCGTTGTATCCTTTGAAATGGTCCAGGTCGATCATCAGGATCGTCAGGGGGTTGCGGGTCCGGCTGACGAGCTGCAGTTCCCGGGTGAGATAATCGAGGATGTATCGCCGGTTGTACTGCCCCGTGAGGGGATCGGTGATCGTCATCCGGCGGAGGTTCTCACTGGTGGCAATAATCTCCTCCAGGCTTCGCTGAAGGCTGATGGACATGCTGTTGAAGCTGGCGATGAATTCCCCCAGCTCCCCCTTGATCTTGGATTGGACCTGAAGGCCCGGTTTTCCCGTCCTGATGCTTCTGGAGGTTTGACTCAATTCTTCCAGGGGGAGCACGATGGCACGGGCAAAAAGGAGTGCTGGAAACAGGAAAAGACCCGCAAGGACCAAAGCCATGAGGAACATCTGAAAGCGGAAGGCGGGCAAGGGCTTGAAGGCCTCTTTTCGGGAAGTCTCAAGAACGATCCCCCATGGAAGGGATTCCATCGGGGCAGAAGTGGAGATGACCTCTTTCCCCCTGAGACCCTTGTAGATGGCGTGCTTTTCGGCAGAACCCAGCAGGGCAACCGCAGCGGATGGGGCGGTTTTCCCGGGGGGAAGATCAATATTGCTGGCCTTGATGCGTCCCTCGAGATCGACGAGATAGACGATGGAACCCTGGGGAGCCAGGTTCAGGATCGTCTCTTCCAGGAGGTTTGCGCCGATTCTGGCCACAAAGACAGCGGATTCGGTGCCTGAGGTGAAATCCAGCCTCTGGGCCACTGCGAGCCTTGAAACTTCCCCCTCCATTATTTCGCGGGTGACCGGGGACGTGCCGAGGATGCCGAGAGAATCGAGGGGGAGGGTAAAATTCCCCTCTGAAGGTTGCGTGGCAAGAACCGAACGATCCGGAGCCAGGATCGTTATCGCATCAAAAAAACGGTTGCCCTCCAGGAGATAGGAAAGGTAACGCTCCAGATTGCTGGCGGATTGGGCACGTTTCTCCGGGTTCACCTCGCCCGTCAGGACTTTTACCTCCTCCTGGAGGAGAATGGAGGTAAGGGCGAAATCCTGAACATCGTCAGCCCTTGTTTCGATCCAGTCCAGAGTCCTCTCAGCCAGTCGTTCGGTTTTCAATTCTATGTCGCGGTATACCTGTTCCCTAAGGATGTTGTTTATCTTGTTGCTCGCCAGCAGCCCCGCAAAGAAGGAAGGGACCAGAACGCTGACGACCACGAGACCCAGGATCTGGAAGCGCAAGGTCATCATGCGCCCTGCCACCCTGGAAAAGAACCCCGCCGCGGTATTTTTTCGGCGGGGCTGGTTGTTTTTGGTTGGCTTTTTCATTAACCGACCATTAGTTCAGTGCCGTAAGAGGTCATGGATCGAACGGTTTTACAAAGGATCTTGACGATTTCCTCGTCGAACTGGGTTCCCGCATTGGTCTCGAGCTCGTGGAGCGCCTCTTCTAGGCTAAGGGCGGCCCGGTAGGGGCGCTCCCCCGTCATGGCGTCAAAGGCGTCCGCCGCCGCCAGGATCTTTGCCTCCAGGATGATGTCATCTCCTTTAAGGCCTTCCGGGTAGCCTTTCCCGTCGGGCCTTTCGTGGTGCTGGAGGACCCCGAGCTTGATCCGTTCATCGAAATCGATGGGTTCCAAGATACGGTAACCGATAAGGGGATGAAGCATGATCTCGTCATACTCATGCTTTTCCAGAGCTGTGGGTTTGTTTAAAATACTCAGTTCAACAGTGATCTTTCCGATGTCGTGGAGGATGGCCGCCCTCTGGATGATCTCCATCTGCTCCAGGGAGAGCCCCATCTGCTCGGCGATGAGCAGGGAGTACCTCGTAACCCTCTCCGAATGCCCCCTGGTGTACATGTCCTTGGATTCCACCACCACGATCAGGGACTCAATCATCGAGAAATAATTTTTCTGGATCTTTTCCAGGAGGAGAGCGTTATTGATCGCCATGGCCGTTTCCGAGGCGATGGTTGCCAGGAGAGTTTTCTCGTTGTCTGAAAAGGGCTGTCCGGTTTTCCGGTTGACAAGGGAAATGATCCCGATCAGCTCCTCCCGGATCATGATGGGTACGGAAAGGGAGGTTTTCCTTTCATATCCCATTTCGCACTTCGGGGAAAAGGTGTCCTGAGCGCTGAAATCCTGAATGAGCAGGGGTTTCTTGTTGGCGGTGACCCATCCCGCCAGACCGGATTCTCCGTAGTCGTGCCGCCGGGACGGGGTTTCCGCCTCGGGAAGCCCAAGGGAATATTCCAGATTCAATTCACCGGTTTCCTTGTCGAAGAGGAAAAGGTGGCCGATTTCGGCGCCAAGGAGTTCCGCGGGAAGGGACAGGGCCATGCGGAAGATCTGTTTCCTGTCATGCTCCATTCCCAGCATCCTGCTGATCTGCTGAAGCGCCGACAGCCTGTTGATGGCCTCGTTAAGGCTTGTGTTGATTTCCTCGAGGTCGCGGTTGAGGATAAAGATGCGCTGATTGGCCCGCCGGGTTTCCTCGAGCTGGTGCTCGAGTTGATCCGCGAGGTGCTCCTCTTCCTGGCAGCGGGTCTTTTCCACATTTTCAAGCGTCAGCATTTTCTGCTGGAGCTTTTCCATGTTGGTAAGGTCCCTGAGAGTTTCGGCGAGAAAGCCCTGGTGGATGCTCAGGGTGGAAAGAACCGGCAGCGATGACGCCGGGAGGGATGCATCGGTGTCCCCTTTCCTGACACGCTGAATGGTCCGGTTAAGGCGGTGGACAAAAAAGAAGAAATAGATAAGAAGCCCTGAAAGAAGGCCCGTTATCAGAAGAAGGACAAGGACTGTTAAAGATAGACCCATAAATTTAAATTCCAGTGCCGCTTTCACCTTGCGGTGGAAACCCCGGCCGGTTTTTTCCCGGAAAAATTTTCAACTCTCTTTAATATCAGAGTAAATTGGGGGGGGCAAGCTCGGGGATTCCTCTTTTTCACCCCCCGGTTAAAGGATCATTGCCCCGGCTGGCCCGATGTGATAAGTGGAGCCAGAGCTGATCCGTTCAAGGAAAAACCGGTATACGCCCCTCTCTGGGGTCCGGGAAAGGGTATCGTCTGAAATGAAATTCCAGTTCAACATCTTCCTGGCTGCCCTCGGACTTGCCTTGATCCTTGAAAGCCTGCCTTATTTCCTGGCTCCGGAAGGGGTGAAGAAATTGCTGGAAAGAATCCGGGATGTCAATCCATCTCTTTTGCGGTATATGGGGATCTTCGGAATCGCAGCGGGCCTTACCCTTGTAGCCGTCTCCCGGGTTATCGGCTAAAAAGCAAGGCCAGAGACGAGAGAACAGAGACCAGAGTCCAGAGTCCAGAGATCAGAGTCCAGAGTCAAGAGGCCAGAGACAGAAGACCTGAAACCCGAAAAATTATCGGACTGCTGGATTTAAAGTGCCATTAATGCAATACGCCCAACCGCGGACACAACGCCATCTTCTCATGCCGACAGACACTTCCCTGACCACGGACCTTTTCGATTATGATCTGCCTGAGGAACTCATTGCCCAGAGGCCGGCTGAAAAACGTTCCGGGTCCCGGCTCCTGGCATTGGAGCGGTCTTCGGGCCGCCTGGAACACCTGATGTTCGATGCTTTCCCTGATCTGCTTCGAGAGGGGGATCTGGTTGTTTTCAACGACACCCGGGTCTTCCCTGCCCGGCTGATGGTGAAACGGCCGACTGGAGGCGTCCTCGAGATCCTTCTTCTGGAATACCCTTCCCGGAGCGGCGAGGCGGCCTGCCTGGTGCGTCCCGGCCGGCGGGTCAAGGAGGGTGAAAAGGTCCACCTTGAAGATGGATCGGTCCTTTTCCTTAAGCGGACGGGGGACGGGTTTGCCGTTTCCGGTGAGAATATCGATCTAAAGCAGGCTGTTGAAACATTCGGCCGGGTGCCCCTTCCCCCTTACATCCTGCGGAAGGGGGAGGGACCGGATGCCGTGGACCGGGAGCGCTATCAGACTGTGTTCGCCCGCAACACCGGTGCCGTGGCCGCCCCGACCGCGGGGCTTCATTTTGATCGGGAAGTCCTTGAGCGGATCCTGGAAAAAGGGGTCCGGATGGCATGGGTGACCCTCCACGTCGGTCCGGGAACCTTTCAGCCGGTCAGGACGTCCCTTGTTTCCGACCACCAGATGGAGCCCGAGGCCTATCGGATCCCGGAGGAGACGGCCCGGTCGATCCGATCCACGAGAAAAAACGGCGGAAGGATCATCGCCGTCGGGACTACCGTGGTTCGAGCCCTGGAGTCGGCTTCAAACAAGGGGGAAGTAACAGCCGGTGCGGGGAAAAGCGGTCTTTTTATCTATCCCGGCTACCGCTTCCAGGTGGTGGAGGCCCTCCTGACCAACTTCCATCTTCCGAAATCGACCCTGCTCATGCTTGTGTGCGCCTTCGGAAAAACACAGACGGTTCTGGGTGCCTACAGGGAAGCGGTAAGGAAGAAATACCGGTTTTACAGTTACGGCGACGCGATGTTCATCGGATAATCCCAAAGCCTCCTGTTTCAAGAGGGCGGTGTGAGCGAGGTTCTTTTTGAAATTTGAATGTGAAATTTCCAGGAATGTTTTTTCAGATGGCATCTTTTAGTTTCGAAATTCTTGCCGCTGACGGCGCTGCCCGGGCGGGAGTCCTGAAAACACCCCATGGGGATGTCCCGACACCGGCCTTCATGCCGGTGGGCACCTACGGAGCCGTCAAGACGCTTACCCCCTCGGAGCTGGTTGACGCCGGAACGCGAATCCTCCTTTCCAATACCTATCACCTCTACCTGAGGCCGGGCGCCGAGGTCGTCAGCAGAGTGGGGGGGCTGCACCGTTTCATTAGTTGGGATCGCCCCATCCTGACGGACAGTGGGGGATTCCAGATCATGAGCCTCGCGGACCTTGCCCGGGTGGATGACGACGGTGTGACATTCCGGTCTCATCTCGACGGGAGCGGGCACCGGTTCACCCCGGAACACGCGGTGCGGGTCCAGGAATTACTCGGGACCGATATCGCCATGTGCCTCGATGAGCTCGTATCCCCTCGGTCCGATAGGGCAACAGCCCAGAGTGCTGTAGCCAGGACCCTTTCATGGGCTGATCGTTGCCTGCGTTCCCGTTCCCGCGAGGAAATGGCCCTCTTCGGCATCGTTCAGGGTGGTGTTTTTCCCGATTTGAGGACACGCTGTGCCGAAACCCTGGCCGAGGCCCCTTTTGACGGATTTGCTGTCGGCGGCCTGGCCCTGGGAGAGCACCCTGACGAAACATGGCAGGCGGTCGAGGTCTCCATCGGACATCTTCCTTCGGCAAAACCCCATTATCTCATGGGGATGGGAACCCCGTCCGACCTTCTGGACGGGATACAAAGGGGAGTGGATCTTTTCGATTGCGTCATGCCGACGCGGAACGCCCGGAACGGAACCCTTTTCACCAGCACCGGAAAGATATCCATTCGATCAGCGGCCATGAAGGAGGACGGAACCCCCCCGGATCCGGGATGTACTTGTTTTACCTGCAGGAATTTTTCCAGGGCCTACCTCAGGCACCTTTACCTGACCCGGGAGATGTTAGGATTTCGACTTTCCACGATCCACAATTTGAGCTATTATCACCAACTTGTTTCCGGCGCCCGGGAAGCGGTGCTCTCCGGCTCCTTCCTTTCCTACCGGAAGGTGGTCGAGAGATGTTGGGAGGAGAACGGGCAATGTTTGTGAAAAAAACCGCTCTCCAGGTAATGGCGCTTCAAACGGGCCGAAGATAAAGGAGGAGAAGATGTTTACAGGCACTGCTTACGCAGCCCAGGCCGGTGGTGGACCCGGAGGTCTGACAGCCTTCATGCCCATTGTAATCCTTTTCGTGATCTTCTATTTCATCCTCATCCGTCCCCAGCAGAAAAGGGCCAAGGAACACCAGTCCACCCTGGAGGCCCTCCAGTCGGGTGACACGGTGATCACGAACGGGGGGATCTACGGGACTATCGTCAAGATCGACGGGCAGGTGGTAACCCTGCAGTGTTCGGACAAGGTCCGGATCAAGATCACCAAAAAAGCGATCTCCGGGAAAGTGGATCCGTCCACACTGGCCGGAGGCGAAGAGTAAAAAAAGGCGTGCCCGGCACGGCGTCTGGAGGAAAGATGCGCACCCGAGTCAAGACAAAACTGATTATTGTTCTGCTGGTCCTTGTCGGAGCCCTTGTTGCGGTTACCCCGTCCCTGACGGATGCACTGCCCGGATGGTGGAAAAAGATCCTTCCGTCCAAGGCGGTTCAGCTGGGTCTGGACCTTAAGGGGGGGATGGAGCTTCTCCTTGAAGTGCAGGTCGAAGAAGCGGTGAACAATGCCCTCACCCGCTATGCCAGCGATCTGAAAACCGTCATGAGAGATGAGCACATCCGGATCCGAAGGGCCGAAACCACTGCCTTTAACCGCCTCCTTGTGGAGGTCGGAAGGGATAAGTACAGGGATGAGGCTGCGGCGATTCTCAGGGAGGAATTCCCGGGGATCGACGTTTCCGAAGAATCTGAAACAACCCTTGTGCTGAGTTTTCCCGAGGAAGAGATCACCAGGCTGCAGGAGAACTCCGTGGTCCAGGCCCTTGAAACCATCCGCAGCAGGGTTGACGAATTCGGTGTATCAGAGCCGACCATCCTCCGCCAGGGTTCGAGACGGATCCTCATCCAGCTTCCCGGCATCGAGGATCCCCAGAGGGCCATTTCCCTGGTGAAAAGGACCGCAGTCTTAAAATTCATGATCGTGGACGAACAGGCGTCCGTGGACAATGTACCCATCGGGGACGTGGTCCTTTACGGGAAGGACTATGACCCGGCCACGAGAAGGGTCCAGAGGACCCCTTATGTTCTGGAAGACCGGGTCCTCCTTACCGGGGATACCATTAAGGATGCCAGGGTCCGGTATGATACCCAGTTCGGAAGACCCTATGTTTCCCTCGAATTCGACAAGATCGGGGCGCGGATATTCGAACAGATCACTGCGGAAAACGTCAACCGTAGGGCGGCCATCGTCCTGGATGACAATGTTTATTCTGCACCCACCATCAGGGAGCGGATTGCCGGAGGTGCGGCCACGATCACCGGGGATTTCACCCCGGATGAAGCCGCGGACCTGGCCATTGTCCTCAGGGCGGGTTCCCTCCCGGCCTCGGTGGAGATCCTGCAGAAGTGGACCGTGAGCCCCACCCTCGGAACTGACTCCATCCGGAAAGGACTGATGTCCATCGCCTTTGGTTTCTGTCTGGTCATAGTCTTCATGATCCTATATTTCCGTTTCAGCGGGATCGTGGCCAACATAGCCCTGATCATGAACCTTGTGGTTATCATGGGTGTTCTCGCCCTTTTCCAGGCCACCCTGACCCTGCCGGGGATTGCCGGCATCGTTCTCACCATCGGAATGGCGGTGGATGCCAACGTCCTTATTTTCGAAAGGATCAAGGAGGAACAACGTACCGGGAAGACGGTCCGGGCGGCCATCGATGCGGGTTACAGCAAGGCTTTCCTGACCATCGTCGATGCCAACATCACCACCCTGATCGCAGCGCTGGTCCTTTTCCAGTTCGGCACGGGATCGGTGAAAGGCTTTGCGGTCACGTTAACAATAGGTGTGATCACCAGTATGTTTACGGCCATCTTTGTTTCCCGGACCATCTTTGAAGCCTGGCTTGAAAATCGAAGCCTTGAAAAACTCAGCATCTGAGTAAGGGGGAGAAGGACTCCGATGGATTTTGTCAAAGCTGATATAAACTACGATTTTATCGGGAAAAAGCGCATCGCCTTCGTTCTATCCATGCTGGTAATCCTCCTGGGGGTCGGCTCCCTTTTCCTGAAGGGAGGGCCTCTTTACGGCATCGATTTCGCCGGCGGGACCCTGGTCCAGGTTCGTTTTTCCGAGGCCCCCGGAATAGGGGAGGTCCGTGATGTCCTCGCCGAGAAGGGGATGGGATCGGCCGTGATCCAATCGCAGGGGGAAGAGGCCATCGCCGTTCGCGTCAAGAGCGAGGAAGGCCAGTCGGAAGATATTTCCGATGAGATCTTTTCCATTATCTCGGAAAGGTTCAGCGAGCAGGAGCCGTCCCTGGAACTGGTGGAGATGGTGGGTCCCCAGGTCGGGTCCGACCTTCGCCGCAAAGGGGTCCTTTCCATCGTCTATGCCATTGTCGGGATCCTCCTTTATATCACCCTGCGTTTCCAATTCCGGTTCGCCCTCGGGGCGGTGGCCGCCCTTGTGCACGATGTATCCATTACGGTCGGGGTTTTCTCGGTCATGAATATTGAATTCACCCTCCCCATCATCGCCGCGATCCTGACCATCATCGGGTACTCTTTAAACGACACCATTGTCGTTTACGACCGCATCAGGGAAAACATCCGAAGGCATCCCAAGGACAAGCTTGCCGGCGTGGTCAACTCGAGCATCAACCAGACCCTGAGCCGCACAATTCTGACTTCCGGCACCACACTTCTCGTCGTTTTCTGTCTTTTTATTTTCGGCGGGGAGGTGATCCATGATTTTTCCTTCGCCCTCCTGGTCGGGATCATGGTTGGAACCTATTCCTCCATATTCATCGCAAGCCCTGTTCTGCTTCTTGGAGGAAAGGGGGCGTCCGCTGCGAGGACTTCGATCCGTCAGGCCTGACCGGCAGCATTCCCCGAGGCCCTGTTTTCCGGAGCTTCCGGGGCCGAAGGATCGTGAATGTTTTTCCACCATCATGGGACGAAACCATTTTTCCGGAGCCCGTGATCGGAGCCCCGATGCCGGGCCGACAGGAAGGCCGTCTAAGATCGGGTTTTCCAGACCCGGGGTTTTCTGACCTCTCATGAGCGCCGAAAGAAAAAAGTGGGTGGTCCGCCCACAGGAACCCGAGAGGGCGGGAAACCTTGCCCGATCCCTTGAAACCACCCCCCTCGTTGGCCAGCTTCTTTTAAACCGCGGGATCACCGATCCTGAGGAGGCCTCGCGGTTCCTTCGATGTCATCTGGAAGACCTTACGGATCCTTATCTTTTCAAAGGGATGGCCGAGGCCGTGGATCGCATCCATGGGGCCCTCACTGCAGGGGAAAAGATCCTCATCTACGGGGATTACGATGTGGACGGGGTCACCGCCACCTCCCTTATCCTCCTTTTCCTCAGGGATCTCGGGGTTTCCGCCTATTTCTATATTCCAAACCGGGTTGAAGAGGGGTACGGGGTTAACAGGGAGAGTCTCAGGAAATTCCGGGAGATGGGGATCAACCTGATCATCACGGTGGATTGCGGCATCTCCTCCGTTGACGAGATCGCTTTCGCCAAATCCCTCGGCATGGAGGTGATCATCACCGATCACCATGAACCGCCTTCAACCCTGCCCGAAGCGGTGGCCACCATCAACCCCCTGCAGGATGGGTGTTTCTTTCCCTTCAAGTCCCTTTCCGGGGTGGGCCTTGCTTTCTATCTCATGGCGGGGATCCGGAAGGGCTTCCGGGAAAAGGGTTTTTTCGAAAGCAGGGAGGAGCCTTCTCTCCTTGACTTCCTTGATCTCGTGGCTGTCGGGACCATCGCGGATATCGTTCCCCTTACGGGGATAAACCGGATCCTCGTCCGTGCCGGGCTCGAGCAGATCAACAAGAACTCCAGACTCGGCATCAAAACGCTTTTGAAGGTCTGCGGGGTAACGGAAGGCAAGGTTGACTCCTCCACGGTTGCCTTTCGCCTGGCTCCGAAGATCAACGCCGCGGGTCGCCTTTCGGACGCGTCGGCAGGGGTGAGGCTGATTATCACGGACTCCTCGACCGACGCCGAAACCCTGGCGGGTTATCTCGATGTGGAGAACGTGGAACGACAGCGCATCGAGGAGAGGATCCATTGGGAAGCGGAGGATCAGATCCGTTCATGCGGCTATCTGGAAGGCAGGAGAAGCCTTGTTCTCTCTTCCCCGGAATGGCATCCGGGGGTTGTAGGCATTGTGGCTTCCCGTCTTATGGAGCGGTATTTCCGTCCCACCGTCCTCCTTTGCCTGGAAAACGGGGTATTCAAAGGTTCCGCAAGAGGGATCCCCGGCTTCCATCTCTACCAGGGCCTGTCCATGTGCCGGGATCTTCTCATCCAGTTCGGGGGACACAAATACGCGGCAGGGATCAGGATCGCACCTTCAAGGGTGGAAGAGTTCCGGGAGCGTTTCGAAAAGGTTGTCAGGGAAATGGTCCCGGAGGATGGTTTCACACCGGTCATGACCCTGGATGCATCCGTTGATCTGACGGACCTCCAGCTGGAGGACGTTGCCAGTTTTCAGGACCTTTCCCCTTTCGGCGCGGGGAACCCCGAGCCGGTGATCCTTCTCGAGAATGCCGAAATTCTCCAGCCGCGGGTCGTCGGCGGCAGGCATCTCAGTTTCCTTGCCAGGCAGGAAGATGTCACGGCAGGGGCCATCGCGTTTCGGATGGCCGGCGAACTGGAAACCCTGGAGCCCCGGATGGACCTGGCCGTGGTACCGGAGATCCAGGTCTGGCAAGGTGTCCGCAGCGTCAGGCTGCGGGTCAAGGGGATGAGGCCATCAAATATGACCCTTTAACCCCCCCTCGAGACCTCTAGGCCGGGATTTTCCTCTGGTCCTCATTCCTCAATTCTCAATCCTCAATTCCCTGCACCCGTGCACTAATTTCCTCAATCCTCAATTCTCAATCCTCATTTCTCCTCCGACGACCAAGAGTACCGGGCCTGAGTTTATGTTACTATTGATTCTAGCCGAAAGGGGTTGGATCGGCGGTGTTGTCCAGGAAGGGAAACCAGATTCATTTCAATCCGGGAGACAAATCAATGAAAGCCGTCGTTCTTGCAGGGGGTTTCGGAACGAGGATCCAGCCCCTGACCTCAAAGGTGCCCAAACCCATGCTGCCCCTCATGAACCAGCCGATCCTGGAACTGATCCTCGACCGGCTCGACAAGACAGGGGTGGACGAGATCTTTCTTCTTCTTTATTTCATGCCCGAGAAGATCCGGGATTATTTCGAGAAAAACTGGCAGGGACGGGCCTCCCTGCGGTTCATCGTTCCTGACGGGGATTACGGGACGGCCGGTTCCATCCGGTATGCCGCACCGGGACTGGATGAGACTTTTCTGGTCATGAGCGGCGATCTCGTGACGGATTTTGACCTTCTTCCGGCTGTAAGATTCCACAACGAAAAAGACGCCCTCACCACCATCGTCCTGACCTCGGTGACGGATCCCTTGCAGTTCGGCGTGGTCATCGCCGACGAAAAGGGGAAGATCAGGAACTTCCTCGAAAAGCCAAGCTGGGGGGAAGTGGTAAGCGATACGATCAACACCGGGATCTATATCCTTCAGCCCGAGGTATTAAAGGAGATCCCCGAAGGTAAGCCCTTTGATTTTTCCAAGGATCTTTTTCCCCGCCTCCTCAAGGCCGGAAAACCTTTGTTCGCCTACAAGGCCGAAGGGTACTGGAAGGATGTCGGGAACCCGGAATCCTACCGGAGCGTCCACAGGGAGGCTTTTCTGGGAAAGGTCAAAGTCCCGTTCCGTGGGGAGCCGCTGAAGGTTGGAAAAGGGACCGTGTGGCTGGAAGAGGGAGCCAGGGTCCTGAAAGGTGCCAGGGTGAGCGGTACCGTCGTGCTTGGGAAGGATGTTCGCCTTCCGAGGGGGGAGTACTCGGACACGGTTTTCGGGGAGGGCTGCAAGATAGCTTCGGGTAGCCGGTTCGATTCTTCCGTCCTCTGGAGCGGGGTCACCGTCGGGGGAAGGTGCAATTTAAAAAATGCGGTTATCTGTGACAAAGGAAGGCTTGGTGCCGGGGTTTTTATTTCCGAGGGGGCTGTCATCGCCGCCGACTGCATCCTGGAGGACGGAGTCTCCGTAGAAAGAGACATCTCCCTCTGGCCCGGCAAAAGGGTGGAGGAAGGATCGGTCCTCACTTCCAACCTCATCTGGGGCGACCGCTGGAAGGCCAGTCTTTTCGAAGGGAACGTCATCTCCGGCCGCACCAACGTTGAAATGAGCACCGTTTTCGCGGCAAGACTGGGGGAAGCCTACGGGAGCGTTCTTCCCGAAGGCAGCCGGGTTCTGGTAAGCCGGGACGGACATCGGGCCTCCAGGATGCTCAAGAGGGCCTTTCTCGGAGGGGTCCTCTCAACGGGGGTCAGCGCCTTCGACATCCGGCAAAACCCCCTTCCGGTGATGCGTTACAAGCTGACAACCTTCGGCGAGGTTGGAGGAGTGCACTTCAGACAGAAGCCGGAGGACGAATCCACGACCCAGGTCCTTTTTTACGATGAGGACGGCTTTGCCCTGCCCGACGAGACGGCAAAGGAATTGGAAAGGATCTTTTTCCGGGAAAAATTCCGCAGAAGCCATTACCACAAGGTGGGGTCGATTTTTGATATGCCTCTCGCCCCGGAATATTACCGGGAAGGTTTTAACAAAATGATTTCCGGGGACCTGGTGAAAGAAAGAGGGTTTTCGGTGGTCCTTGACCTGGCCCATGGACCGACGTCGAATCTTCTGCCGGTCCTCCTCGGAGACCTTGGATGCGATACGGTCATCCTCAACGCTCACCAGGAAGAGAAAAAACCGGCCGCCTCTTCCTCCGGCATAAAGGCCTCCCTGTCCAGGGTAGGCAGGATCGTCAAGACGCTCAGGGCCGATATGGGGTTTTTCATCTCTCCTTCGGGGGAGAATCTTTACCTGGTGGATGACAAGGGACGGCCGCAACCAGTACACCTCACCCTCCTTTTTATCCTGGAACTTCTTCGACGAACCGCCGGGCGCTCCAAGCCAAGGGCCTTTCTGCCGATCCAGGCTCCCCTGATCGCGGCCGGGAAAATTGATGGGGTCATGATCCATTCCGGGAGGGTTAGCCGGATGTCAGGAGAGGCTTTCCGAAGGAACGACCTCATCGCCTCCATGAGTGGTGAATTGGCGTTTACCAGGTTTCAACCCCATTGGGATGCCATGTTCTCGGTGGCTTACATCCTCGAGATGATGGCCCGGACGGGGGGACGGGTCTCGGAGGTTTTCGAGGGACTCCCACCTGCCCATTATCACGCGATGACAACTGTCTGCCCCGCGGAGGCCAAGGGGAAGCTGATGCGCAATTTCCGGGAGGCATTCAACGGCCGGAAGCTTTCCTTCGAGGATGGGGTGAAGGTGGAACTGCCCGAGGGATGGATCCTGCTCTCGCCGGATCTTCACGGGCCCACGGTGGGCCTTTTCGTGGAAACTTCCGAAAGGGATTCGGCCCGGGGCCTCTTCCCTCAATGGAGCCGCCGGGTAAAGCAGTGGGCCCTGGAAAGGTAAGGAAGATGGCTCAAAGGATCCGCATCGCCCTCTGGTGGCACATGCATCAGCCCTGCTATCAGGACAGCGCCGACGGGAAGCTGGCCATGCCGTTGACGTTTCTTCACGCGGTGAAGGATTATTATGACATGCTTCACCTCAGCATGGGCCGGGAGGGAGTGAGGACCACTTTCAACCTTGTCCCTTCCCTGATGGACCAGATCGAGCTTTCCGGCCGCCCGGACAGCGATGTCTTTATAAACACCCTTCTTAAGCGCCCCGACGAGCTTGGTGAGGAGGAGCGGTCCTTTCTCCTCAAGTTCCTTTTCCTTGGGGATGTGAACCACCAGATCCTGCCATTGCCACGCTATTACCATCTCTATGAGAAGTGGGAAAGGAAATCTGCGCACGGGGATGGAGCCCGGTTTTTTCTACCCGCGGAGATCCTCGATCTTGAGGTCCTCTTCCTGCTTTCATGGACAGGCACCGCCATCAGACAGGAAGAACCCCTTGTCCGGACCCTCATCGCCAGGGAGAGCCATTTCACCCAGGAGGAAAAGGAAGAGCTGGTCCGGCTTCTTCAGGGAAGGGTGAGCACCATCCTCGAATCCTACCGTCGGGCCCTGGCCGGAGGGGGGATCGAGATCACCACAACCCCCTACTACCACCCCATCCTTCCTCTCCTTTTCGACTTCGAAAACGCCCGGGTCGTCGAGAAAGACCTTCCTCTCCCCGCGATCCGGTGTTGTCTCGAGGGCGATGCCGCCCTGCAGGTGGAAAAAGCCATGGCGAGGTTCAAGGACGTTTTTGATGTTCCCTGCCGGGGAATGTGGTCGGCTGAGGGGGCCATTTCACCAGAGTCCCTATCTCTTATGGCGCGCAACGGTGTCGCGTATACCGGTTCCGATGAAGAGGTCCTGGCCAACTCCCTCGGGGTCCGGTTTCCGGATTTCGGAGGGAACCGGGAGCTTGTCTACCGCCCCTGGAAGGTCAGGACGGCGGAGGGGGAGATTTCCGTTTTTTTCCGGGACCGGACCCTTTCCGATCTCATAGGGTTCACCTTTCAGCGGATGGGTGCGGCCCCGGCCGTGAGCACTTTTTTGGGCAGGATCAGGGAAATCCGGAAGGGGCTGAAGACCGAGGATGCCGTGATCCCGATTATTCTGGACGGGGAGAACGCCTGGGAACATTACCCCGACAACGGAAGGGAGTTTCTTGACCGGCTGTATGATGCTCTCGGGTCCGATGAGTCCATTCAGATGGTGACCTTGAGCGAGGCCCTGGATCCCTCCGCCGGGGAGGTCCTTGACAGGGTTGTCCCCGGCAGCTGGATAGGCGGGCGCCTCTCAACATGGATGGGGCATCCGGAAAAAAACCGGGCGTGGGAACTGCTTTGTCGCGCGAAGAAGCTCCTCGGGCCATATCTACCCGACCTCGACCGGGGCACCCAGGAAAAGGTCCGGGAACAGATTCTCATCGGAGAAGGAAGCGACTGGTACTGGTGGTTCGGGGACGATCATTTCACCACCCTCGCGGATCGTTTCGACGGACTTTTCAGGCTTCACCTGATAAACGCTTTTCGCTTTGCCGGGGTGGATACCCCTTCGGAATATCTTCAGGCCATTAAAAAAGCCGGGCCCAGAGGGCACCTGAGGGTCCCCACCGACGTGATATCTCCCATTCTGGATGGACGTGTCTCAAGCTATTTTGAATGGCTTCACGCGGGGCATTTCGATCTGGAGGTGGACCAGGGCACCATGCACCGCTCGGATCGGATCCTGCGGGACCTGCGTTACGGCTTCGATGGAGGATTCCTTTACCTGAAACTGGGTTCGGAGGGGGAATTCGCGAGCATGGCCGAGGGGTTGACCCTGGCCGTGGAGATCCTCATGCCCGGTAAAAGGAGCATTAACCTGAAGGTTGGGAACGGGGAAATGGAAGTTGTAGAGAAAGCCTTCAGCCGGGCGGGCGTCAGGGCTGCCGCCGGCAAGGTCGCCGAGATCCGCCTTCCCCTCGAGGTGCTCGGAGCCGGACCCGGGCAGGAGATCCTGCTTTCCTTTTCCTTGCTTCGGGGGGAAGAGCCGGTGGAGAAAGCGCCTTTGCTTTCCCTTGTAAAAATCCTTGTTCCGGAGGACTATGATCTTGAATACTGGATCGTCTGAAAAAGGAAACGGTAAAACCACCCTTCTCATGGGGTTTCACTGTCACCAGCCTGTGGGCAATTTTCATACCGTGCTTCGGCAAGGCTGTGCGGAGTGTTACGGGCCTCTCCTCGAGGAACTGGCCCGGCAGCCCGGTTTCAAGTTCGGTTTTCACCTGAGCGGGTACCTTCTTGAATGGATCCGCCGGGAGGAGAAGGGGATCTACTCCCTCCTTCAGGAAACCTCCCGCCGGGGGCAGGCTGAACTTTTCACCGCGGGTTTTTATGAACCGATCCTTTCGGTCATCCCTCCCGACGACGCCCTTGAACAGATCCGCCTTCTGTCCGATAC